>FSSH01001141.1_pt1 | contig 23736 bp, 42 predicted proteins | sample 1166101 | NCBI WGS metagenome assembly FSSH01 (sample SAMEA32972668, study PRJEB13176) | freshwater metagenome | biome: Drinking water system; feature: Biomass in drinking water that filtered by 0.45 um membrane; material: drinking water | place: USA | collected 2012-12-20 | depth 0 m | reverse complement strand
CGCGCGGCGGCGCGCCGCCGTAGACCTCCGCCCACAGCCGCGACAGCGCGCCGGCGTGCTCGCCGCCGAGGCGGTCGGCGCGCAAGGCCGAGCCGGTCTCAAACAGCAGCACCGGCGGATCGGCGCCCGGCGACGGCGGCGTGATCGCCGCTTCCTCAAACCACGCGCCGAACCATCCGGCGCCGAACGCGGAAAGCACCGCCCGCCGGAATTTCTCCGGAGGCGGATCGGTTGGCGCTTTGAAAGTCTCGCCGACGCCCGCCGCCTGCCCATCGGGCAGGCAGGCGGCGGGCGCGGGCGCCGATGGGGGTAAGGGGGAAGTGGTCGTTCCAAGTGGTAGTTCTTTAGACCCGCCACCAGTGGCGGGTGGTGACGCCAGTTTCACCACTGTGGTGGTTTCACCACCTGGTCTGGTTGGCGGGTGGTTGCCTTCAACATCTTGGGGGTCGTTCCGGGGGCGTTCTCCCGCATCTTGATCACCACCCGCCAAATTGGCGGGTGGTTCGCCATCGCCCGCGAGCGCCTCTTCGGCCGCTTCATCCTCGCCTTCGGCGGCGCCGGGGCGGCCCGGAATGACGGTCTCGACGCCTTGCGGATTGAGCCGGAACCGCCACCCGCCAAGGCTCCCGTCCCGCCGGCGAATGCGCTCGCGCGCGATGAACCCGTCGCGCTCAAGCTCGGCGACCGCGCGGCTGACCGTGCGCTCGGCAATCTCCGTGTACTGCGCGATCAGGGCGAAAGACGGCCAGCATTCCCACGTCATGCGATCGGCGAAGAGCGCGAGGGCGTTCAAGACCGCCTTGCGCTTCGCCCCGCCAACCACCTGCCGGCCGGCCCACGCGCAAATGTCGTGCGGGGTAAAGCCGCTCATGGCCGCAGACCCGCATCGCGGATCGCGTCGGCGACCACCGCCTCGAATTTGGCGAAGGGCTTCGGCGAAGATTTTTTCAGCGCCGCGGCGGCCTCGATCGCGTCGCCTGCGGCGCCCGCATCAATCCCGAACTTCTTCATGCCGACGGCGCGCGCATAGCCCTGCCGCTCGAGCCAGCCGAGGACGGCGCACTGCGCGTCCATCGCCGCGTCGCCATCGCCTTCGCCGCCCTTGCCGGCGTTGAGCACCTGCTGACGCGAGACGCCGAAGGCGATGCCGGCCTTGGTCAGCAGCAGCGTGAACAGCGTGTCGTTGATCGTGAATTTGGCGGCGGCGGGCGGCGGCGGCTTCTCTTCATCCGGAGGAGCATCGCGCGGCGATGTGTCACGAAGGACGCCCTTCCGGTCTGCGGCGACCGCGAGCGCCGGGTCCGCCTTGCCTTGCGGCAGGCTTGCGCGGGCCTTGGCGGGCTCGACACCCGGCCAGACGGGCAGCGTCACCTCGACGAACTCCTCGCCCGGATCGACGCTTGCCTGATGCAGGCAATCGCGCGCGGCGTGCCCGCCGGCCGGCAGATCGGGCACCGCGCCGAGGCTCAGGCGCACGCCGGCGCCATGCGGGAGCTTCCCCGCGGCGAAAGCATCCTCCGCGCAGGCGCCCTTTGGCGCGGCGGCGACGCGCAAGCGCCCGGCGCTCTCGCTCTCGCCGATCATCACCGAAAAAAAACCGGCCTTTTCCCAGCCCATCTTTTTAAGGAGCGCGACCGACAGCATCAGGCTCAGCGACGGGCCGCGCTTGGTCGCGCGCACCGAGGCGCGCACCGCCGCGATCGACCCCGACCATTTCCGAACTGGCGTTAGCGCGCGAAAGCTCATGGCGCGCGCCTCTGGAATTTCGGCAGCACCCAGACGTTTTCCAGCGACCCCTGCCCGTTGCGGCGGTTCAAATTGCCGCGCAGATCGTCGGAGCGTTTCTGAACGACGATGCGCCCCGCGTTGAACAGCTCGGTCAGGCGCGGCCGCACCGATCCGGGTTGCAGGTTCATCGCGGCAGCGAGTTCGGAGCCGGTCAGCCCGCGCACGCCCGCATCGGCGATGCGAGCAAACGCGGCCTCCCGCCGCTCCGCCGCCGCGCCGGCGGCCTTGGCCGCGGCCTTTTTCGAGGTGACGCGGCCCGTATCGCCGAGGCCGGTCGCCGTGTTGTAGGGGCGCGCGTCAGAATTGATCGGCATAAGCATCCTGATCGTTGCCGTCGCCGAGGAACGCCGCCTCGTCGACAACAAGCGGTTCGCGCGCAGGCGGCGGCGCGAGCAGCGCGGGCGGCAGCGTTGCTTTGATGGCGTCCGGCAATGCCCAGCGCTGTGTCTCTTTCGGCGCGCGTGCAAACGCGGTCTCGACGTTGCAGGGTGTCAGACGATAGATCGAAGGACCTCCCTGCAGGACCGGCTGCAGAAGCTCGCCAGCGAAGATCGGCTCAATCTGCAGCATCGCCGCGCCGAAGCGCGTCACCTCGGCGATGCGCCCGACCAGAGTCTGATGGCCCATGATCTCGACGATCGCGTAGTCGCCGGGTGGGTGCGGGGGCGGCGCGCAAGGACCCGCTGGCGCCGCGTGCTCCGTCGTCTCTAGCTCGGGTTCCTCCATATCGTCGGCCTCCTGATTATTGCTCACGCCGCGCCGCCCTTGCCGGGACGCAGCGCGATCACCTTCGCGTCCTCGACCGGCGCCGCGTCTTCCGCCGGAGGCGCGTCGGTCGATAGCGGCCATGGCAGCGCCGCGACCGCCGCATCGTTGACGCCGTGCGACCACAGGCGCGGCTTGCCGAGATCGGGATGGGGCTCGATCGCGGTGAGCAGCCGGTTGATCACGGCGCGCTTGTCCATCGTCCAGCCCGCGCGCGGCCCGACAATGAGCTGCCGCTTAAGACTCTCGCAGAAGGCGCGCATCAGCGCCGGCGAAGCGGTCGCCATCGCTTCGGACAATTCCGCCAGCGGCCGCTCCGCAAGGCGGTAGGGCGCAAGATAGCGCTCCATGATGCGCGCGCGCTCAAACGGCCCCGGCGCGGCGAGCGAGATCTGGATCTCAAAGCGCCGCCAAACCGCCTGGTCGATCTGATCGCCGTGATTGGTGGCGGCGATGATGAAGCCCTTGTGGCGGTCCATGAACTGCAGCAGCGAGTTGACCACCGCGTTCTTTTCGTTCTGGGCGTTGATCGCATTCGCCACGCGCTTCTGCGCGATCGCATCGAACTCGTCGAAAAACAGCACCACCGGCTCGTTGGCCTTTTCCGCGGCGGCGGCGCAATCGAACAGCGCGCCAAGATTTTGCGCCGACGACCCGAGCCACTTTTCGATGATGCGGTCCGGGCGAACCGCGACCATGGCGAGGCCAAGCCGCGCTGCGAGGTGATGGGCGAGCGTCGTCTTGCCGACGCCGGGCGGGCCGTCGAACAACGCGCGCCGGCGCGGCGAAAGCGCGACTTCGGCGAGTTCCTTTTCGGCCCAGATCTCGGTCAACCAATCGGTCAGCGCCTCGCGCACCGGTGCGGCGAGGATCGGCTCGGCCGCCTCTTCCGGCGCGAAGACGTCGCCGAAATCTTCGAGCGTCGGCTTCTCGCGGCCAAGGATCATTTACGGCCGCCCGGGTCTTTCGGCCCCATCCCGTCCGATCCCGCCTCCGCCCGCCATCCGCGATCCCAATGCGCCCGCCGCGCGTCGTTCCATGGAAAGGGGTTCGAAATGATGGGTGCGTTGCTCTTCGCCGCCTCCCGGCCCAATTCATGCGCGCCGGCGTCGTCGACGTCGGGCGGCGGCTCCTTTGCCTTGCGCGCCGCTTCCCGACGCGACTCGGGCGTTTCCGGCGACGCCGGCGCCGCCGGGCGTTCGACGACGTCCTCGGCCTGCACATCGCCGTCCTTGTCGCGCCAGAGCCTGACGCCCTGCCCCGCGATCTTGACGACGATCTCCCCGCCGTCAGGGCACAGCGCTTTCAGCGCGCCGATCACCTGGTCGCGCGCATTGCGGTCGACCGCCATTGCGCCGACATGCCGGAACAGCGGCGTCTCCTTCGCGAGGCCCGCCGCGTTGAGGTAGATGTCCGTCAGCGCCTCGTCTTCCTGCACGTCGGCCGGTTTTTCGGCGCGTCGCTTGACGATCTTGCGAATGTATTTCGGAACAAAGCCGGTCGCCTTGGCTTCGGCGTAGACGGCGCGGATATCATCGACGATTTCCGATTTCTCGGCTTCAAGCCGCTCGATGCGTTCGACGAACGCCATCAGATCGGCGGACGCGATCGTGTTCGATCCTATGGACATCAATTCCCTCCCAGAAAAAATCCGATGACATACGCCGCGACCACCGCCGCCGCGCCGAAAAACGCGCCCGAGGCGAAGGCGAAAACGAGAATGGCCGGCCGCAGCAGCGGGTCCGGTCGCGGCGGCGGGCGGCCGGAGAGATCGCCGTCGCCGGGCGCGGTCGAACGGACCTCGCAAGATTTGAAGCCGTTTCCGGCGGGATCGACGACGTCGCCGTGGATCAATCCAGCGTCGCGCGCCATCAGCTGCGCCGCGCGGATGTCGTCGGCGGTGAACCCGTTGTCGCTGGAATCGTCGCCCCAATCGAGCGCCGGCGCCGGCGCGCCGTTCTCGCCGCCGTGCAGCGCCGCGCGCGCCTTGAAAAACCGCGCCTCGTCCTCGGGCTTCAGCGCGAAGAACGCGCCCGCGCCTTCGTCGAAGCGCGCCGCGCCGTTCCAGATCATGACGCCGTCGCTGGCGCAGATCCGCAGGAAATGCTCCGACCCGAGCGCGATGCGCGCCCCGGTTGGCGCTGCGGGCGCTTCGTCCGCAACGCCATCGATGTCGCCGGTCATGAGCCGCCTCCAAAACTGATCAGCACGAAGACCACCGTCGCGGCCGTCGCGCCGAGCAGCGCGCCGTTGATGAAGGTGGTGCGCTCGCTGTCGGCGCTCATGCTGGCGCGCGGCGGCGGGGCCACCGGCAATTCCCGCATGAACGCGCCCGCCTCGAGCGACGCCCGCTTTGCGCCAAACTCCGCCCGCAGCGCCGCGACCTCGCCCCGCAGCCGGTCAAGCGCCACGCAAAGCTGCCCGGCGGCGGCAAGATTGATCGGGGCGGGCGTTACCCCATCGTTATATTGAAGGACGACCTCCGCGCGTTCGTCGCCGGCCGGATCGATCGTAAACCACCGTCCGTCGGGCCGTTGGCGCAGCTTCAAGGGGTCGGCGGTGCTGGCGTCAGGGGCCCTGTTCATCGCCGTCCCCGATCGCTCGCGCGGCGCGCGAGCGGCGCTTTCGCCTTTCCCCCTTGGGATGCAACCGCTTGCGCGGCCTTGGTTTTTCCCTTTTGTTTCGCCGGCGTCACCTTTTTCGACGGCGGCGCGGCTTTGGAAGGCGCAGCGGCGCCGGCCTCGAAATCGCGGTGGAAATCCGCGTAGTCGAGGGGGACGCCGGCGCGCCGCGCGAGGTCGATAAGCTGGCGCTGGCGCTTCGGGAGAACGTCCGCGCCGGGGCGCGTCAGCCGCCACAAGCCCGACGGCGTCATGTCGAGCGCCGCCGCCACTTTCTTGGAACCGCCGAGCGATTTGATGATCAGGGGATCGATAGCCACGACGCAGGCATTGCGAGATTCGCAAAAGCCAGCAAGCCCCGCAATGCGATCTTCTTTACTGCGACGCAATGCGGCGCGCGCCATGGAGAAGTCCATGGGCGACGTCAAATGGATCGAGGACGCATTGTTGGCCACCGGCAAAAGCCGGGCGGCGCTGGCGCGGGCGATGGGAATCAATCCATCCGGCATCACCCGGCTTTTGAAGGGCGAACGCGAGTTGCGCGCGCGCGAGGTGCTGAAGATCGAGCGGTTTCTGAATGCCCGCGCCCCGGCCTCGGTCCTGCCCGACAACCACCGCCGCCGCCTTGAGAATCCGGAAGCCGAGGAGGCGGGCGGCGATTGGGCGCCGGCGTCGCCGCAAGCCTTGCCGATGGCGCCGCTTTACGGCTCCCTCCCCGCCGCCGACGATGTCACGGTCATCCGCATTCATGACGCGCCGGTCGCGCATGAACCCAAGCCCCACCGCCATGCGCGGGTGCGCGGGCTTTGGGCTTTTGCGGCCGTCGGCGAGGCGATGGCGCCGCGCTTCGAGCCCGGCGAGACGGTCTGGGTCCATCCCCACCGCCAGCCGCGGCCGGGCGACGATGTTCTTTTCATCGAGCGCCGCGAGCCCGCCGCCGAGATCTATTGCCTGCTGCGAAAGCTGGTGCGCGAGACGCCGAAGCACTGGATCGCGCGCCAGCACACCCCGGCGCGCGAAATGCAGATCGCCAAGGACGCCTACGAGATAGCGCTGGTCCTGCCGCGCGAATAGCCGCGCGCCTCTATTCGATCAGCACGGTGACCGGCGCCCAATCCGCCGCGGCGTCCAGATCGACGCCGAAGCGCGACCGGATGACACCGCCATAGCTGTTGGTCGCGTCGACCCAGCCGATCACGGTGAAGGCGCATTCGCTGCTCCGAGTGACCGTGGTTTCAAAGGCGGGCGAAAACGTCGCGCCGCGCGGATTTTTCAGCCGGTCCCTGACGGCGCTTCGCGCTTCAACGATCGCCCGCCCGTCCGTCGCATCGGCGCACGGGCTCGGCGGATAGAGCGCTGCCGCCACCTTCTTCTGCTCGGCGCGCGTCGCCGCCCATGCGTCGGCTTCAGCCTTCGCCGCCGCCGCGTCGCGCCGCACTTGCTCCGCTTCCAGGGCGCGGCCCGCTTCGCGTTGTGCCGCCTTTTCGGCGCTGGCGAGCCGCTCCGCCGGCGTCTGCAGGGCTTGCCCGATTCCGGCGCCGGCCAGCACAGCAAGAAACGCCAGCGAGCCGGTGAGAAGCGCGACGCGGCGGCTGCCGAGGCCGATGCGCGGCAAGCGAATCGCAAAGGCGACGGCCGCAACAGCGAAAGTCGCAAAAAACAGCACCGCGCCAAGCGGCGCCAGCCAGAGCCCGAAACGACCGGCCCCGATCGTCGCGGCGATCACCGCCGGCGGAACGACCAGCCATAATGCGGCGGGCGCAAAGCGCTGAACGCGCCCCGGCTGCCTGAATTTTTCCACCGTTTTTCTCCCGGGATTCTAAAGACTTGCCAGTTTTTCATTGAGCCGCTTGCGCCGCCATTGCTTTTTTCGACTTGCGCCGCATTGCGACTCGCGCAATGCCACGGAATAGCAGCCCTGAAAGGAGCGACCCGTATGTCGCCTGCGCATAACGCCTTCCCCCGCCCCATCCCCTTGTTGACCGAAGCCGAAGAGCTCGCGCGGCCGGAAAACGAGCTTTCGCCCGCCGCGCCGCTCACCTGCGCCGCATGCGGCGCGCCGCCCAACGCGGACGGTCCCCGGATCGCCATGCAGGAGGTCTGGTTTTCCTGCGCGCGCGGGCACCTCAACGCGCTGGGGTCGAGCGCCTGGCAGGAGGCGGCGTGATGGAAACGCGCGGCCCTTGGGGCGATCCAGCGCTGCACCGCGCCGCCGACGCCGATAAGGCGGCGCGCGATGCGGAGATATTCATGGCGTGCGAACGCCTGATCGCGCTGACCTCGATCAATTCGAAAAATCTCGCTCCGGCGATGGCGCAGCGCGAGCGCGCATCATCCGCCGCCTACGAACTGTTCAAGCATTGCTCCAACCGGCTGGCGGGGACGGTGGTAAGCGGACCCGCCGCCGCGATCGGATTCTGCACCGACACGCTGGCGATGATGGCCGCCGTGCAGGCGAAAGCCGGCCGCGCCGAAGAGCTTGCTCACGCACTTTCCGCGCGCGTCTTCGTCCGGATCCTCGAACTGGACACGATCATCAAAGCCGTGGACGGCGCGCCGGGCGAAAAGGCGGCGTCATGACAGCCGCGCTCCCCTTTCCCATTGTCGCGCGGCCCTTGCCGCCAGCCGCGCTCTACCGGCGCCTGCGCGCGCTGGCGGGCGAACTTGCGCTGCTGACCGCGCAAGCCGCCGATCGCGCGCGCAACCTCGAAGCGCAGAATCTCGAAACCCTCGCCGAAATTTACGTCGAGGACGCGCGCCTGTTCGGCCAGCTTGCCGCCGAGGCCGACAGCGCCCCGCGCTTGCCGATCATCCCCCTTCACCACGGCGAGCATCGCGCAGCGAAGCGTCCCGAAGGACCCGAGGCGCAATCATGAACCGCGCCTCGGACCAAGACCTCCTCACCGATCGCCTTGACATCGGCGCGCTGAAATCGGAACTCGCCGCGCGCGCCGTCATCGCCCGCACCATGGCGCGGCAGGCGAAGACCGCGCTCGCCGCCCGCGCGCTCGCCGATCTCGCCAATGCGATCGAAGCCGAGATCGCTACGCTTGCCGCCGTCATCGCGGCCCTAAAAGCCCTTCATCCCGACGCGCATCGCGCAGCGATGCGTCCCGAAGGATCACGCTTTCCCGCGTCTCTCTCCCCCTTGACGCGGGATGACGCCGCCGCCGGGCCTTGTCTTTCCTCGTCCACCGCCAGAGGCCCGGCGGCGGATGTCTTCGGCGGGGACGCGGCATGAGCATGGAAAGCGCCGATCCCGGTCCGATTGAGGATCGCTATCGCGACCAGATGCGCGCCCTCGGGCAGGTGCTCGACGAAATCCTCAACGGCGAGGACTGCAAGCTCGAGGACAAGAAGACCGGGTTTTTCCTGACGGTCTTCGCGTTCGGCGAACCCTCGCGCTTCAACTACATCAGCAACGCCGACAAGCTCGACGTGCGCGCGATGCTGAAGGAAATCACCGCGCGCATCGAAGCGCGCATGGCGCGGGAGACGCGCGCGTGACCCTCGAAAAATACGCCGGCAAGACGACCTTCAATTGCGACGAATGCGGCGCGCGCGACGAGGTCACGCCGGAGGAAGGCCGCACTTTCGAGGAGGCATGGAACGCGCTGAAGGCCGACGGCTGGCGCGGCGAGAAGAATCCGCATGACGGATTTTTCGAGCATTTCTGCAGCCGCTGCGTCGCCGCCTTCAGGAACGACCGGCGCGGCGACGGCGATGCGGCGGGCCAGCGCGCTTACGAACGCTCGACAGGGGGCCCGGCATGACGGTGAAACCGGCGCTGCGCGGCCCGGGCTTTTCAAGCCTGGCCGCGGAGATCGAAGGCCGCTTCGGGGCCTTGGACGCCATCGACACCGGCGCTGATTTCCAGACGGCGCTCGCGCGCGCGATGGCCGCGCTCGCCCCCTACATGAAAAGCGAAAGCAATGTCGGCTTCATGGTCGCGGTGCTGGTGGCGACCGCCCGCGCCGAGCACCGGCTCTGCCCCCACCGCCTTGCGCTGATGCTGGGCGCCGAGCTTTCGAAATCGGTGCGCAACCTCTGCAGCGCCGGCGGCCACCGCGAAGCGGCGTTGATCCTCGACACGATCATCGAAACGCAGGCGTGCGCCGATTCGGCGCAGCTGCGATTTTTGCTGCAAATCGCCGCGACGGCGGAAGGCCGCGCATGACGGAGACGGTCGTCAAATCCATGCTGTTTTCGGCGCCGATGGTGCGCGCAATTCTGGCGGACCGGAAGCGCGAGACGCGGCGTCTGGCCGAGAACGCGACAGCGCGCACGCTCGCCGCCGCAACCGCCGAGGGCAAGCGGGCGCTGGTCTGGGTGCGCGAGTCGTTTCGCGTCGAATCGAATTTCGACGACGCCCCGCCGGCGGCGCTGGCGAGCACGAGCTTTACCGAACTTCCGGTCTGGCACGAGGCCGAATGCGGCGCGCCGCTGAAACAGACGCGCAGCCGATGGGGCAATCCCTTCGGCCGCTGCCGCGCCGGCATTCACATGCCGCGGTGGGCAAGCCGCCTGACGCTGGCGATTGAAGCGGTTCGGCTCGAGCCGCTGCAGGCGATCGACGACGCCGGCGCGCTGGCCGAGGGCGTCATCCGCTACAGACGCGAGGGCAAGCCCCTTTGCGGCGTCGAGATCGAGCGCGGGCAATTTTTCGGCGAGGCCGACGCCCCGCGCGAATCCTACCGGCTGTTCTGGGATCATCTGCACAAGGATCATCCCGCCGCCCGCTGGGAGGCGAACCCGGCGGTCGCCGTGATCCGCTTTTATCCGATCGAGCAGAACATCGATGCGGCGTTGCGGAGGGGCGTATGACCGCGACCTCCACCCCGCCGGTTGCCGGCGCTCGGCCCACCACATCCGCCTGCCCGCACGAAACGGCGCGCGAAGGCGTCGCAATCCCCGATGCGCGCGGCGTCAAACCCGGGGGCGGGCGGACGGCCGAAAGGCCGGCGTCACGGACCGGGCAATCGGGGCGTCCTTCGCACCTTCAGCGCGCCGAAGCGGATCGGCGCGCGCGCGACGGCGCGGCGCTGCGCGCCGCCGCCGGCGACATGACGGCGATCGCCGCGCGGCTTGAGGCGCTGGCGCGCCTTCGCTTCAAGACCGCGAACGCCGAAGCCGACGCAGCGGACTTCGCACGGCTCGGCGCCTTCGCGCGCGCCTGCGCCGAGATGGCCGCAGAAGCCGCGCGAGAGCGCAGCGGAGGCGCGCGCTGATGCCTCTTTTTCAAACGACCTACTATATCAACGGCCATCCCTACGGCTCCTCGATCGAGGCGTTCGATCTTGCCGAGGCGCGCCTGATCGCGATGCAACGCAATATCGGCGAGCGCGTGATTTCAAGCGGCGGAGAGCCGCCCGCGGACGATCCGGGTTATGGACCCGGCGTCGCCGAGATCGTCCTGACACGCGCGATCGGTGATGAGTTTCTTGCAGCAGAAGACGCGGCGGCGGCGCTTCATGGCGCCTGCTGGCTGGGATTTCTAGCGCTGTCGTCGGGGCGGGCCAGTGTCGCGGAAATTCTCGGCGACGAGGGGCTGATCCATCGCCTTGCCCATCACGCGGCCGGCGACCCCTATTCGCCCTCACGGCAGCGACAGGAAATCGCGCGCCTCGCCAAGGACATCGAACGCCGCATCCCGGGCTGGCCTCTATGGCCGCGAAGGCCGGAGGCAATCGATGAGGCCTGATTTCTTTTGGTCCGCGTGCGGCGCCTATCCCGGCAAGAAATTGTTTTTTTGGGGCACGGCGATCGCCGCCGACGCCTTCGAAGCCCGCGAGGTTCTCGGCGCCATGTTCCGCGAATGCTTTCCCTTTGAGCCGCCGGATTTCGAACCGGTGCACGGCATGGTGCACTTCTACGGTAACGACCGGCCGCTCTCGCGGCCGCTGACGCCCGAAACCCCGGGCCCGCTGCCGATCTCCGCGGAGGCCGTCGACGCATGACCGCCTTCCCCGAGGAATTGAAGCCGCAGCTGCATCGCATGATTGAGGGCGGCAAGACGCATGGCGACTGCGCGCAATATTTCCGGACCAGCCGCGGGCTCGAACTCTCGGCCGGCGACATCGCCGCGGCGCTCGGCCTGCCGGTCGCCGGCGAAAGCCACGCCCGCCGCATCCGCGAAGCGCTCACACGGCGGCGCGAATTGACGCTCGACGATCTTGTCGTCGCGACCGGGTCGACGCGCCAGCGCATCCGCATCGCGATCAACAAGCTGCTGGCGGCGGGCGAGGTGCGGCGCTGCTTCATCGACGGCGTCGCGCTTTTTTCGATGGGGCGCGGCGATGAATAACGCCGGCGCCGAAACCCCGTCGCCCACCGCCGCCGAAGCTGACAGCTGGTCGTCGCGCGCCGCCGCGCTTCAGTGCTTCATCCGCCGCCTAGCCGAGTGGGATTTTCCGGCGGACGCGTCGATCCAGATTTCGGTGATCGCCGGGCGCAGCTGCACCATCGAAGCCGGCGGCCCGGTGATCCGCCAGAACAGCCACGCGGATCTGTTCGTCCCCGCCGCCGACACCCGCTTCATCCTGGCCGCGCTTTGCGAATTGCAGGGCGCCATGACCGCCCGCGCGCGGGCGGCCGCGAGCATGGCGGCACATGAAAACGAGAAAAAATCGAGGAGCCCCGTTCATGCCTGACGCCGCTGTTTCGCCGCCCCTCACCGCGCCGCTCTCCTCGCTTCGGCCCGATCCGTTCAATCCGCGCCGCGCCCGATCGCCGGCGGCGATCAAGGCGATGGCGGCGACCATCGGCGACAAGGGCGAACGCCTGCGCGCGCCGCTGATCGTGCGCGGCGACGGCAATGGCGGATGGCTGGTCGCCGACGGCGAGACACGGCGCCTCGCGCTTGAGGCGCTGGCGAAAGCGAAGGCGATCCCCGCCGATCACCCGGTCCGCATCGAGATCATCGACGCGAGCGGCGAAGCGGAGGTGCGCGAAGCGGCGCTGGCGCTGAATTTCATGCGCTTCGACCTGCACCCGGTCGAAGCCTTCGAGGCGGTCGCGGCCTGCGACGCCGCCGGCATGACGACGAAGGAGATCGCCGCGCGCTATGGCGTCGCGGAGAAAGAAATCGGGCAGCGGCGGGCGCTCGGCCAGCTGGCGCCGTCGATCCGCGACGCCTGGCTGAAGGGGGAGATCGGCGAGGATGAGGCGGAAGCCTTTACGCTGAGCGCGGACCAGGAACAGCAGCAAAAGGTGTTCACGTCGCTCAAAAAAGCGCGTTGCCTCCGCGCGTGGAAAATTCGCGAGGCGCTCGTCGGCGACAGCCAGGCGGTCCGGAAATATCTGAAGGCCGTCGGCTATAAAGCCTATGAGGCGGCGGGCGGAAAGCTGATCCGCGACCTCTTCTCCCGTTCGCCGGACGACGCCGCCGGCGTTTCGGATTTCGGCTTGCTGCAGCGCCTCGCCGGCGAAGCGGTCGCCGCGAAGATCGAAGGGCTGAAAGCCGAAGGCTACGCCTGGGCCGAGGCGCGCGAGAAACACCCGAACCTCTATAACTACAAGAAGATCGCCGCGAAATCGAAAGCCGACAAGGCCAAATGCGGCGCCGTCGTCAGCGTCGATCATGACGGGTCGCTCCGCGTCGAGCGCGGCTTGATCCTGCCGGCGGGCAAGAAGACCGCGAAGAAGAAAGCCGGCGCGGACGGCGGGACGAAGGCCCTGCCGTTCGCGCTCGTCCGTGCGCTGAGCGTCGCGCGAACGAAAGCGCTGCAGAAGACCGTCGCGGACGATGTGGATCTGGCGCTGAAGCTCCTCGTCGCGACGCTCGATTGGCGCGAGGCCGCGCGTTATGGCGCGCATGGCAGCCCGTCGACCTTGACCCACAATGGCTGGCGCGGGCCCGCAAGCATTGACGACGATGACGACGATAGCGGCGACGCGTCGTTCGAGGCGTGCTTCGAAGCGGTGCGGGCATGGTCCTCCCGCGAGGCTCTGTTGAATCGACTGGCCCGGCACGTCGCCGCGACGATCAATCTCGAACAGACGATGCCGCACCAGAGCCGCCCCGACGGCGCGGCGGTGATCGACGCTTGCAACGAGGGCGACATCAACGGCGCGCTCGAGGACGCGTTCGACGCGGCCGGGTATTTCGCGAAGGCCGGCAAGGCCGCCGCGATCGCCGCGATCCTCGATTGCGACGCGGGCGCCGACCGCGCCGCGCTTGATCGCCTCAAAGCCCCTGCGCTCGCCACGATGGCCGCGGAAAAGGCGAAGGCCAGCGGCTGGCTCCCGCCGGCGCTGCGCTTCGCGCGCTATGCCGGGCCTGAAGCGAAGGAAAAGGCGGCGGCGCCGAAAAAGAAGGGCGCCGACCCTGTGCCGAAACCGAAGCACGCGACGAAGCCAAAAAGCGCGCGGAAGGCGGCACGCCGTGGGTGAGGTCCGGAAGATTACGCTTGAGCAGTTCAAGGACGAGGCGAAGGCGCAAGGCGTCGAGCGCGTCGATATCACCGTAATCTGCCCGCTGTGCGACACGCCGCAATCGATGCGCGCGCTGATCGCCGCCGGCGCTGGCGCGACCGAGCCCGATGTCGAAAAATTCATCGGCTTTTCCTGCGTCGGCCGCTTTACCGGCGCCGGCTCCTGCTTCGCCAAGAATCACCCGAAGCGTATCGGCTGCGACTACACGCTCGGCGGCCTGTTCAAGCTGCCGAAGCTGATTGTGCTTCTGCCGGACGGCGAAGAGTTCCCCCACTTCGAAATCGCGTCGAAGGAACAGGCCGAGGCGCTGCGGCAGTCTTTGATGGCGGGCGCGTCATGACCTCCATCCCGCTCGCCGAGCAGATCAAATGCGTCAAGCGCGAGATCGCCATGCGCGCGCGGCTTTATCCGCAATGGGTCGCGAACGGGCGGCTGATCCAGTCGAAAGCCGACGCCGAAATCGCCGCGATGAAAGCGGTGCTCGCGACGCTCGAAAGTCTCGAGCCGAAACAGGAGACGATGCTATGACGTTCGCTCGGGCAATTCTTGATCCGGCGGTTTTTGGCGACCGGGGCGACCGGCCGGCGCCCTTTGCGGTATCGGCCGGATCATTCGAAAAATCGACTGGCGCGCTGCATCATTATTTGACGTTCGAAACCCATTACCTGCCGCGCGCGCGCGCGGAGATCACCTGCATTCAACGCGGCAGACCGCCCTCGGGCCTTCCCGAAAATATCATCGCGCCATGGCGCTTCAGCCTCGTCCGCAACGGCAGCGACGTCGCCGCCGCGCCGATCTATCGCAGCGCCGTCTATTCGCTCGCCGAGCGGCTTCCGGACTGGCGGCAGTGGTTCTTGTGGTCACCGAGCCGCCACCCGACTGTCGAGGGGCGCCTGCATGACGAATCCGGATTGCCGTCCTCGCCACCGCTTCATCCGCTGAGGCGCCGGATCGAAAGCGGCGATTACATTTTCGAGATCGGCGTCGAGACGGGTCTCGACGCCGGCGATTACCTGAAGATCACCGCCATGCTTACGCTGGGCGATGGCCCCGATTGCATCCGTCATCTGGAAGTCGAGCGCGCATGACCCGCTTCCGCGACATCACCTATTGCAGCAGCGATTGCATGAACCGCGATTGCGAGAAGAACTATTCGCCGGAGAAAGCCGCCGCCGCCGAGGCGATGTGGGGCAAGAATCCGCCGATCGATTTCGCGGACCTGAAAACGGGCTGCGGGGATTATCGCCCGGCCGTCGCCACGCAGGCCGGCGTCCAGAAAGGCGGGGACGATGCGCGCGCTCCGTGAATTGAACGCCTGGCGGCGGACGGATTTGGAAGTCGATCATTACGGCGCGCCCGGCGATGATTCATGCGGCCTCTTCGAGATTGCGTCGAGCATTGATCGCAAGCCGCTGCGCATCATCGCCACAGCGATTGACGGCTGGGATCACGTCAGCGTTTCGCGAAAGAACCGCACACCGAACTGGACCGAGATGGAGCAGATCAAGCGCCTCTTCTTTCGCGACGAGGAAACGGCGATACAGCTGCATGTTCCGTCCAGCGAACACGTCAATAATCACCCGCACTGCCTGCATCTCTGGCGTCCGCACGCGGTCGATATTCCGAAGCCTCCCGGCGCATTCGTCGGTGTCGCGGGGCTGACGCCGGATGATATGCGCGCCAAAATCGCGGCGGCAAAAGCGGCGGGCATCCCGATGTGGATGCTGGCCGAGGCGATCGCGGCGGAAAGCGCCGCGTCATGACCCAGATTTACTGGACCCGCCGCCAGATTCTCGACGGCCAGATCGACCGCGCCGATCGCGCGCTCGCCGTCGCGAAGGACGACGCGCTGTGGAACGCGCCGCCGATCGCGGCGTGGATCGCCGCGCCCGCCGAATGGCAGGGCCGCGCCGACGCGGCGACGGTGCTGAAATCCGTCCTCGCGCTGGAGGCCGCGCGCGTCATGAACGCGGCGGCGCTGAAGGCGCTGCGCCTGACGCCGTCGACCGTCAAGCGATGGCGCGACGCGGTCGCCGGCGCGCGCCGCCGCGACAAGGCGTTCAGCGAGGCGTGCGAAGAAGCGATCGAGGACATGCGCGCCGAAATGCACGCGCAAGCCATGGCGGACGAAGCCGAAGCGAAGAAGCGGCGCCTCGCCGCGCAAGCGAAGGGCCGCGCGACATGACCGAATTACCGGCGCTCGCCCTCATCATCGTCACGTCCTTCGCCGCCGGCGTCGCGATAAGCCTTGCCGCCGATTTCATCGACGTCCGCCGCTGGCGAGCGAAGCGAAAGAAGGCCGCTGAGCGCAGCGGCAGCGACCAGGCCCCGAAGATTGTCGATTATGAAAGCTGATCGCGTGAACATCTGCATACCATCCATTTTGCACCTGATCGTGCGAAAGCGATTTCTCTACGCCACGCTGCGAATTGGTCGGCGCAGACTGCATTTCTGTCGCCCGCGCCTGGCGCATTGGGTGACATGGAAGAGCGGAGAGATCGCATGACCACCGCGCCTGAAACCCTCCCCGGCGCGCTCGCCGCCGAGATCGACCGCGTCGCGCGCAAGCACGAACGCTGGGCAGCATACGCGGCCGAGATGCCCGCGGCCGGACGCAACGGGATGCAATTCACGATGCGGATGATGCAGGCGGAAATCGACGCCGCGAAGGCCGCGATGAACAGCGGCGACATCGCCGCGATGGCGGCCGCGCTGAAGAGCCTGAAGGAATACGATGACGAGTGAGAACCCACCGCCCTGCGCCGCTGATAACACGGATACGCCGCTTGAGAAATTCCGCGCGGCGCTGCGTGCCGCCGTCGGCGAGCAAGCATGGGACCTCTGGTTTGGGAGTTTTCTTTTTGTCGGCGTTCACTCCTTCGAAAAAGGCGCCCCGACCGTTTGGCGGTTCAATGTCGAAACTGCCGTTGAGCGGGACGTGCTCAATCAACGTTTTCTTTCGATCATCGAGGATTGCTGGAATGCAAAAAGCAAGTCCGGGATTCCAGACAAAATTCTTATCAGGATTGGTCCTCTTATAGAGGAAGACCGGCGCCAAAAACCATGACCCTCCCCATCCCCGCCGCCGCGCTCGACGACCGGCTCGCCTTCATCGGCAATGCCGGCAGCGGCAAGACCTACGCCGCCGGCGTCGCGGTCGAGCAGGCGATGGCGCGCGGCCACCGCGCGGTGATCGTCGATCCGCTCGGCGTCTGGTGGGGATTGCGGCTTGGCGAGGACGGCCGCGCGCCGGGCTTTCCGGTCGTCATCTTTGGCGGCGCATATGGAGACCTGCCGCTGACCGAAGGCGCCGCCGCATTGATCGGCGAGACGGCGGCGGCCATGGCCGAGTCCGCGATCGTCGATCTGTCCGCCCTCGGAACAAAGGCGGCCGAGCGCCGCTTCATGCTGGCGTTCCTGACCGCGCTCTATCGCAAGGCGGGCGGCGCGCCGCTGCTGCTCGTCATCGATGAGGCCGATATGTTCGCGCCGCAGGTGTTGAGCGACCGCGATGGCGACGCGGCGCGCTGCCTCGGCATGATGGAGACGGTCGTGCGCCGCGGGCGCGTGAAAGGCTTTATCCCCTGGCTGATCACGCAGCGCCCGGCGGTCCTGAACAAGAACGTGCTGAGCCAGGCGGACGGCCTCGTCGCGCTGAAGCTGACCGCGGCGCAGGACCGGACGGCCCTGAAAGCATGGGTCGAGGGCATGGCCGACGCCGCGCAGTTGAAAGCCCTGACCGCCGAACTGCCGTCATTGCAGCGCGGGCAGGCGCGGCTTTGGATTCCTTCGCGCGGCATTTACGAGCGCGTCGCCTTCCCGAAAAAGACGACGTTCGATTCATCGGCGGCGCCGAAGCGCGGCGAGAAGAAGCGCGCGGCCGATCTCGCGCCGCTCGACATCGCGGCCCTGAAATCGGCGATGGCGACGGTCGAAGCCGAGACAAAGGCGAACGACCCGGCCGCGCTGAAGGCGGAAATCGCGCGGCTGAAGAAGGTGGCGGCGGGGCCGTCGCTCGGCGATGTCGCGCGCATCGAAGCGGCGGCGGAGCAGCGGGGCTTTGAGCGCGGGTTGATCGACCGCGCGCAGAGTGTCGCCATCCTGCTTGGCTCGCTCGCCGACGCGCAGCGCGAGCGCGCCGAGGCCGCCGCCCTGTTGAATTTCGCGGCTGTGCAAGATCTGCGCAAAGAGTTGCTGACCAGCAAGACGCTTGATCGGCAGTTTTGCGTTCCGCCGGCCACAGCCGGCGAAGGGCGAGCCGAAAACGGGGGCGGCCGGGCTGAACAGCCGCCCCCGCCGCGCGAGCGCGGCACGCCTTTGACGGCGGACGGCGGGCCGCCGCCAATAAAGCCTCAAGGTCACGCGCGCGACGGCGCGCTTTATCTTACCCAGGCCAACGCGGGCGCCGGCGGCAAGGCGCTCGGCGCCGAACGCCGCCCGCTGCAGATCCTCGTCGACCGCGCGCCGACGGCCTTCACCGAGGCGCAATGGGCGACGCTTGCGGGCATGAAGCGCACCGGCGGGACATGGGCCGCTTACAAGAGTCGCCTGAAAACGGCTGGCATGATCGAGCAGGAAGGCGGGCTCTGGCGCGCGACCAGCGCCGCGCTTCAAACGCTTGACCGCCGCGCGGCGGACGGCAGCGCGCTCGATCAATGGCGCGCGGCGCTGGGCGGCGGCCCGGCGAAGCTGATCGATATTCTTGAAGCGGCGCCCGCGCCGATGAGCCGGGAGGCGCTTGCGGCGGCGGCGGGCCTTGAGCCGAGCGGCGGGACCTTCGCCGCCTATCTTTCGCGTCTCAAGTCGAACGGCGTTGTCGAAAAATCCGGGCGCGGTTTTGCGCTGGCGGAGGTGCTGCGGTGAGCCTTTACGACGAACTCGGCGTTGCGCCCGACGCCGATGACGACGCCATAAAGGCCGCCTGGCGCCGCAAGGCGAAGGAGACGCATCCCGACGCCAATCCGGATGACGCCGCCGCGCCGGCGAATTTCCAGCGCGCGCTCGCCGCGATCCGCAACGCCTTCACCGCCGCGGTCGCCGAGACCGCCGATCGCGGCCGCGACCTTTGGCCGGAAAATCTTGTCCGCGCGGTCGAGCAAAGCCTGCGCAAGGCGCGCGCCGGGTTCGACGAGCAGAAGCGCGCCAACGAAAAGCAGCAGAAGCGCTGGACGCGGCTGAAGGACCGGGTGAACGGCAAGGCGTTTTTAGACGTCGTCGAAAGCCAGATCCGCATCGCGCGCTCGAACCGCGCGGCGATGGACAGCAATATCGCGATCGTCGCGCGCGCGCTCGACATGCTCGCCGACGGCTACGAGCATCAGCCGGATGAGCGGCCCGCGGAGAACGGCCCGCCGGGGATTTTCATCATCACCGGCAATTGGTCCACGGACGGTTTAGGCGTTCGCCGCCACGGCTTCCCGAAGCGCGGAGGCGGCGCATGACCGCGCCCGCCGCCGCGCCGCACCCGATGGACGACGAGGTCGAGGAGGCGCGCCTGAAACGCGCGCTCGAAACGCTGGCCGCCATCATGGAACGGCGCGGCGCGCTGGTCGCGGCGCCGGTCTTCGCCCGCATCGAAGCGGCTTATGCGCGCGCCCGCGCCGGCGACGGCGAATTGGCGCGTATCGTCGCGCGGAGGTTCGCGGCGTGAGAAAGATGATCCGCGCTTATCTTCGCATGCGCCGCATGATCGCGGCGGAGGAGCTAGCGGCCGAACGGCGCCGCAGCGCGCGAAGGGAGGCGGCGTGATCCTCATCCCGGAACTTGAAACGGTCGTGATTCTGACGCCGCGCACCGGGACGCGCGCGCTGAAGAACGCCGTCGCCGCGCGATGGCCTCGATCGATCCTGCTCTACCGGCACATGGAAGCCGACGGCGTGCCGCGCGGCTATGATCGGTGGCGCAAGATCGGCGTCGTTCGCGAGCCGGTTGCGCGGCTCTTCAGCCTCTACAAATATCTGCAGCGTTTTGGCCTCGATTGGTGCGAAGAGCACGACGAGACTTACACCGCCCGCCAGCGGGAGAGCGTCGCCCAGCCTTTCGAAGACTGGATGATGCGGAACGAGCTGCCCTTCACGACGCCTTACGACTCGGCCGGGCGCGGCCGGTTTTTCCCGGCCTACAGCGTCAATCATCCGATCCCGGAAAATCGCAAGAGCCAGTTCGTCTATTTGCGCCCGGATCTCGGCACAGAGATTGTCCCGTATCGTGAGATCGAGCGGCTGCACCGGCGGCTGCGCATCGACCCGCAGCACGCCAACGTATCGCCGCGCGGCGAGGCGCCCCTGCTGAGCGCGGAAGCGCAAGCCTATGTCGCGCGGTGGTTTGCATGGGACTCGGATAATTCATGAGCGTGCTCTCGCCCCAAAAACTGATCGACAAGGGCCGCGCCGCCGCGATGGAGGTGATGAGTCTGCCGGCGCTGCTGGAGCGCCCGCGCTACATGGGCGGCTATTACTGCGCGACGCGCACGCATTGGTCGCGCGCCGAGAACGTGGCGCTAAAAGCGCTCGCCGAAGCCGCCGCCGATCTTGAGAAAAGCGCGCGGGGGTTGGGGCGCGCGCCGTCGACGATCGTCCATCGCGCGCGCGATACCGGCCTGAAGCTTCCGCCGGAATGGGCGGACGAAATCCGTAAGACCAAGCGCAGCAAGGCCGCGCCGCGCCGGTTGCCTTCGAGCGCGATGAACCGGGGCGGTCTCGATTCGACCCTAACAACCAACAGGTTGTCCATCGGATTAAGGCCGCGCTCCGTAATGCTTTGCGCGAGCTTTACGAGCTTCGTCTTTTGATCCTTGACGATTTTTTGCAGAGCGTCTCGTTGCGCTTCGGAGCGTGAAATACGTGGGTTTTCATGATCAAGCAGAAGATCATCGATTTTAAGCTTTATTTCCGGCATTCAACTCTCCCCAAAAGCGGGAAATTACATGCCGTTGCAACCCTCAGTAAAGCCTAGACAATTTTGCAGGAATCAGACAGCCGTCCGTTGCTAAGTATATAGTTGCCTGGATTCCTTTACGTCGAATGTGATCCAAGGTCCGTCACTGACAGTTGAAAGCATCAAGGCCTCCCTTGAGGCGTTGGGTCAACTTCGGCGGCCGAGCATGAAAATCAGCACCGGCTCAGTCGAAGCGTTCGCAGCTTGGACTGAGCGCCACGCAACTATGGCACCACCATCAACGCACGATGCGCGGAAAATCACTGGCGAGTTCTTTCGCCCGTTCTTGGGTATCGACGTTATTTGGGTCGCAGGTATTTCACCAATTCAGGCGGTCCTCACGCAAGACGGCATAGTTGCTGGCGTGATTGATCTTTCAAAATAGGAGACCCGGCCCCGATGAACCATAGAATCACTTACTATTGCGCCTTCTGCGCGCGCACCGAAACTGTCTACGCGCATACGTCGTTCGAAACATACTACGGCGCCGACGACGTCGAGGATGCGGCCTGCCCCGAACACGCCGACGCGATGAAATTTCTGGCCGATCAATGCCCAGGCTGCGTTTCGGGCTGGGGAAGCTGCGCGCTGTTCATGGCGATCGGCAACGGCAAGGTCGGCGAGGACCATCTTTCGGAGATCCGCGCCGGCCGCTGCCCCCGCCGCGTCAACGGCACTATGAGCGTAGGTCCCGGTGCCGTGCGGGAGATCAACCTTTCAAAAACCTCCGCGGCCGGCGAAGCCTTCGCCGCGGCGGTGCTTGACGCCAAGCGCTATGTCGAGGCGCTTTACGTCAAAGACCCGAGCCTGCGTTCGCGTTAATCCGCGCCCCCGTCCTCGACCGCGTCGGCGGCGGCGTCCATCAGGGCGGCGAGCGCCGCCGGCGATGAAGGCGGCGTGTCAATCCAGACAATTTCCGCGAGAACAAATCCGTCCCCGGAATAAACGACGCCAGAAAGAACGTCCGCAGGCGCTTCGGTCGCGGCCGCCGCGCCATCGTCATCGGTCTCGACCACGCGCGCGATGAAGCGCGGCGCGCGCGCGTGAACCAGATACTCGCGGCCGGACGCGCCGTCGCCGAGAATCCATTCGTCGCGCGGGAACGCGCCCGGCGAGAGCGCGTCCTCGCGCGCGCCGAACAGCGACAGGATCGCAGCCTCGGTTCGGCGCGTCACGTCGATCTCGCCGGAGAGCTGGCGGCGGAAGGTGCGCGGGTTCAGCCCGAGCCGCCGCGCGAACTCCTGCTGCGACAGGCCGCTCGCCAATTGCACCGCTTTGAGTTCAGCCGCCGTCATTGTTTCACGCCTTGTCGCTTCATTCGATCCGCCAGCAGCGGTGGCCGCCTTCGACCTTGCGGACGATGAACCGTTTGTTGTTTCGTTTGGAAAAATGACTGACGGCGGCGCGCACGCGCAAGTGCGCGGGTCCCGCGCCGCTGGTGTCGTCGGGGACCAGAAAGCTGTCGCCGACATTCATGTCGGCGAGCGGATATCTTATCTTGAGGGCCGTCGATGGAATCGGCACGCCCTTCTCGATCGCGAGCGTCGGCCCAAGCGACTTGTCGCCGCCGTGCTGCGAAGGCTTGGCCTCCGGTGTTTTTTTTGTCATCAAATTACTCCCCTTCCGCGTTCGCGGATCGCGCCGCGAAGAACGCGCGCGCCTCGTCAATCATCGCATTGATGTCGGGGCCGTAGCCGTTCGGCGCGGCGGCGGTGTCAGCGTAGCGAATCACGACATAGGCAAAAAACAGCGGCATGAAGCGGCCTTGCAGAGCCTTCTTTTGGCTCGCGTACCAGGCCGGCGCCTGTCCGCAGTCGTCGATGAAGACTTTCAGCGCCGCGCCGGACGCCTCGGCGTCGTCAAGCTCAAGGAAGACCTTCGCGTCGCGGCGGCCGGTGTCGACATAGAGGCGGAATTTGCCGCCCTTCTCCCAATAGCGGGCCTCGACCCCGGCTTCGGCGGCTTTGGCGATAATCGCGTCAATCGTAGGGTTCGTCATGACTGGCGGGCCTCTTTGCCCTTCCCGGCGGGCCCAATCGCCCTGCCGATAACCTATACCTAGGGTGTAGCGCCCTAGGCGTCAAGGGCAGAATCCAAGTTTTGAATCCCCCTTAACCGTTTGATTTAACAAGAACTTTAGTTTTGACCCCAATAAAAACGGGGCCTTTGTAATTCGCCTCGCTATCACACCACCGCCGCGTCGAACGGCAGCGCGATCTTCGCCAGCTCCGCCGCCCGCCACGACAGCGACCCGCCGTCGCCATAGACGGGCCGGTCGGTCCGGTGCCCCATCAGCAGGCAGCGCAGGCCATAGTCGAGGCCGGCTTCGGCCATGCGTTTCTCGAAGGAATGCCGCAGCGAATAGACCCCGTGCTCGGCGCTCGGCAGCAGGCCGTGCTCGCGCAGATATTTCATCAACGCGGCGGAGAGCGAATCGGCGCGGTCGAAATAGCGCGGATAGCCTTCGGGCTGGGCGGCGATCGCGGCCAGGCTGACGCCGACCAGCGGGATCTCGCGGATCGACGAGCGCGTCTTGATTTCGAGGCCCTTGGCCGGCGCGATGCGGATGTGCGGCACCGCCGCGTCGAGCCGGATGCCATCGCGCCGTAGATTGGCGATCTCGGAAGGGCGCGCGCCGGTCTCGATCATCGCGAGCAGCACGCGCCGGGCTTCCGGATTGAGGCCCGCGAGCGCGGCGCCGCCGAGGAACTTTTCGGCGATCCACACGGTCGGAAAAGGCGGGCGCGAAGCCGGGGCGGGATCGGTGAAGGAAAGGTTCCTGAACGGGTTCGGCGCGTCGGGTTTGTCGACCCACCGCATCACCTCGGCGAACAGCTTGCGCATGTTGCCGAAATCGCGGGCGGCGGTGTTGGGCAACACCTCGCCCGCCTCGACGCGCGCTTGCCAGTGCCGCCAGAATTTTTGCGCGTCGGCGCGGGTGATGTCCTCGAGCGGCTTGTCGCTGACGACCGCGATGAAATTCGCCTTCGCGCGCTCCTTGACCTTTTTCCAGCTCTTGTACTGCTTGGGGGACTTCGCCATCCGCTCGCCGGCGGCGACGTCGCGGTAATAGATCTCGAAGGCCGCCGAGACCGTAAGGCGCGGCTCGGGCGCCTCGCCGAGCAGCGCGTCGATGTCGATCGCCGGCGCGCCGGCGCCGCCCCGGGCGGCGATCGCTTCGACCCGCGCGACA
>FSSH01003655.1_pt1 | contig 23741 bp, 26 predicted proteins | sample 1166101 | NCBI WGS metagenome assembly FSSH01 (sample SAMEA32972668, study PRJEB13176) | freshwater metagenome | biome: Drinking water system; feature: Biomass in drinking water that filtered by 0.45 um membrane; material: drinking water | place: USA | collected 2012-12-20 | depth 0 m | reverse complement strand
ATGAACCGCGCGCCGATCAGGATGTCATCCGGCCGTGGAACAAGCCAATGTACCAGCACGGCCATCTGGCCATCCTCAAAGGCAATCTGGCTGAAGAAGGCGCACTGGCCAAGACCAGCGGAGTGAAGGTCCCAAAGATCACCGGCCCGGCTCGCGTGTTCGATTCGGAAGAAGCCTGCATGGAGGCGATCCTCGCGCGCCGGATTCAGCACGGCGACGTGGTGGTGATCCGCTATGAAGGCCCCAAGGGCGGCCCCGGCATGCGCGAGATGCTCTCGCCCACTGCGGCTCTCGTCGGCCAAGGCCTGGGTGACTCCGTCGGCCTGATCACCGACGGCCGCTTTTCCGGCGGCACCTACGGCATGGTGGTCGGGCATGTTGCGCCGGAAGCTGCGGCGGGAGGAAATATCGCGTTGGTGCAGGATGGCGATTCCATTACCATTGATGCTGATGCGCGTCTGCTCCAGCTCAATATACCCGACGAAGCACTCGCGCGCCGCCGCGCTGCATGGCAACCGCCCGATCCGCGCTACATGCTCGGCGTGCTCGCCAAGTACGCGAAGCAAGTTTCGAGTGCCAGCACCGGAGCCGTGACGGACTAGCCTGATGCGGAGACACAGATCGCCGACCGGTGAATCCCATGACCAATGAAAGCCCACACACAAATGGATAGATTGCAATTGCAGAATCTCCTTGAACGTGTCCGTGCCGGTGGCATGAATCTCGATGATGCGTTGCGCGAGTTGAAGGATCTCCCGTTTGCCGATCTCGGCTATGCCACGGTCGACCACCATCGCGCACTGCGACAAGGGACTCCTGAGGTTATCTTCGGGTTAGGGAAGAGCGCGGAGCAGATCGTGGGGATCGCAGAGGAACTCGCGCGGACAGGCCAGAATGTGCTGGTCACGCGGCTTGATCGTGAGAAGGCAGTCGCGGTGACACAGACCCTGCCCTTGCTGAACTACCACGAGCTTGCGCGCACGGCGACCTGGGAGCAGGCTCCAATTGCACCGCTCGGCAAGCTCCCCATCGCGCTCGTCTGCGCAGGCACGGCCGATATCCCGGTGGCGGAAGAATGCGCCGAGACGCTGCGCATGCTGGGCATTCGCATCGAACGCCTCTACGACGTGGGGGTCGCGGGCATTCACCGGCTCCTCAGCCGCCGCGACCTCTTTGACAAGACTGCCCTGGCGATTGTGGTGGCGGGCATGGAAGGGGCGCTGCCCAGTGCGGTGGGCGGGCTGGTCTCAATCCCGGTGATTGCGGTTCCAACGTCGACCGGATATGGGGCCGCATTCGGCGGGGTGACGGCACTAGCCTGTATGCTGACGAGCTGCGCCTCCGGGATCATGGCCTGCAACATCGACAACGGTTTCGGCGCCGCTTTCGCCGCAGCGCGGATTCTGCGCACGGCCGATCGGTTCTAGTCGGCATGATTCCTGAGCGCATCCGCCATGATCGCATGTTTGCCGCCACCTGGCTTTTCGTCGCGCTTCGTTCGTGAGTCGTCAACGAGACAAGCGAGGCATGCGCGACAGGCGCGTGCTCGCACAGGTACTACTTCGGACTCGTCCCGCTTTTCTCGCAAGACTCGCGAGTCCGGTGAGATTCGCTTCACACGGAATGCTGTGCCGTGCGGCCTTGCACGATTGCTGGATACTCTGTGCAAGCGCACACGGTTTCATCGGCGGCATAAGAGATCGCTCCTCTATTCTCTTTTTAGTGGGGGAAAGACACACGGGCAGATTCGTGAGTTGCGGTGCGGAGTACGCCCTTCTCCGCATGGAGAATCCTCGCGCAGAGGCGTGGAACCCTATTTGCAGTGGCTTCAGGAGACAACCAGGGAGAGTGTGACCCATGAAGACTGTGTCCTTCGTCATCGCCGTGCTTCTGACCGGTGCATCTGTCTGGGCGGCAATGACTCCACCCGTTCCCGCGGCAAGTTCAACTTCGTCGGAGCAGGCTGTGCCTGATCATGTGATTCTGTTTGTACTGGAAGGAGTCGATCAACCGGCGCTGAAGACGGGGCCTATGCCGGTCCTGGGGCGCCTTGTCAAGGATGGGGCCGTGACATGGTCGGCCAAGACCGTCGTACCCACTCTCCGGCTGCCAGCGATGGCGTCCCTGCTCACTGGGCTGTCGGTTGAGAAGCACGGCGTCACCTGGAATACCTTCGAGTTCAGTCGAGGCTATCCCAGGCCTCCCACGCTATTCGATTATCTTGACCTCGGCGGCGGGCGGGACAGCGCCATTTTCTTCATGGACGAATCGTTGTATCAGCTCGCGAAACCGGAGCCCTATACGGATTACCAGATGTGCGGGCCGTTGAAACCAGAGTGCAGTCCGGCGCGGCTCGTCTCGTATATCAGGCAATACTTTCAAAAAGCGTCGAGCGGCCATGGATATGGCCATGCCGTTCTGTCATTGCCGCATCTCCTGATCGTGCACTTGCCGGATGGAGGCCGCGCCGGAGCCGCCCACGGCTGGAGCTCGAAGGACTATCACGCGGCGCTCCGGTCAGTGGATCAGGCCATAGGGGCGGTGCTGGAGATCTTCAAAAAACAGGGACTCCTCACGCGCATCACGGTGTTCGTCACGTCCTTGAGTGGGGCCGGCGCGGCACATCGGCAATCCACAACGGTCTCATCACTCGTCCCATGGATTGCCTTCGGTGCCGGGATCAAGGCAGGTCACACTATCCATCAGCCGGTTTCCATTATCGATACGGGCGCGACGGTGATACGGGCCCTCGGGCTTGAAACCCATATGGAATGGGACAGCCGTGCAGTCGAGGAGATCTTTCTCGACACCGACGCCATCTCCGCGATTCCGACGAAGGAACGGTGATCACTCATGACTGCTTCTGAATACAGGCCGTATCTCGCTCCGCAAATCCTGCGCCTGATCCTACGGTGCGCCGTGGCCGCATGGACTGCCTGGATAGGGTCCATCGCAATTGCCGAATCGCGCGACACCCCGGCACCGCGCTACCCCATCACGATTGATGCCACGTCGATCGTGTCTCAAAGCTGGTGGCAGGTGCCGGGCATCACACCTTCAATTTGGACGTCCGATCCGGAAACGTCCGATGCCTATCGAACGACGGAACCTCGCGTGCTTCAATTACAACCAGGCCAGTACAAATTTATCAGCTTCACCTTCGACTTTTCGTTTGAGGTCACGACAGAAGGAACGGTGGCTTATGCATCGTCACTCAATCAATGTGTGGAAGGACGGGGTACGCCAACCTTGATTGTCCGATGCAAGCGGACCTATCCCCACGGGGGTCAACCGGAATATTCACAGAATCCATGACCGTGGAATGGGCGGACACTACCTGCAGGGGAGGGGAATCGGCAACCCTATTCCGTTTCCCTCTACGCAACCGCCTGCAAACCGGCTTGATCGCTGGATGGACGTCTTTCGGCCGTTCTCACGATGGTGTTCGGCCATACCGGGTCTCGCCCGCATGACCGTCGGCGTAAAGGAGTGATCGATGCGATACAAGCAGCGGATGTCTGCTTCAGATCCTGTCTCCATCCGGTTCGCCGCAGATATTATCCGCGCCGGCGGCCTCGTCGCTTTCCCGACGGAAACAGTGTACGGGCTTGGGTGCAATGCCCTCAATCCCGGCGCAGTGGCTCACGTTTTCGAGGCCAAGCAACGCCCGCGCTTCGACCCGCTTATCGTCCACCTGGCCGACCGATCGATGTTGGGGGCCGTCGTGGAATCCGTGTCTCCCACGGCTTCTCGGCTCATGGATGCATTCTGGCCTGGCCCGCTGACGCTCGTGTTGCCGAAGCGCGCGCACGTTCCCGATCTCGTGACAGCAGGACTTCCCACCGTTGCGGTCCGGATGCCGTCTCATCCGGTGGCACAGGCGCTCATCCGGGAAGCGGGTGTCCCGATCGCCGCCCCAAGCGCCAACCCTTTTGGCTACGTCAGTCCGACCTGCGCGCAACATGTAGTGGATGGACTGGGCGATCGCGTCGACGTAATTCTCGACGGGGGGCCGTGCCTCCTTGGGGTGGAATCCACCATTGTCGCAATGACCGGTGCCTGGCCGGAACTTCTTCGGCCGGGAAGCGTCACGCTCTTCGAGATCCGGAACGTCATCGGACCGGCCACGTACACACCGGCTGCGCAGAACGTAGCCGCACCAGGCCAACTCCCCCGCCATTACGCAACCCGCACTCCGATGACTATTCTGGCGGCTCCGGGAGTCAGACCAGTCGTGCATGACCATGAGCGTGCCGGGCTGCTGGCCATGTCGCAGCCGAATCACAGAGACGACCGGCTTTGTGCAATGGAAATACTCTCCGCGTCCGGCGATCTACGGGAGGCGGCACGACATTTATTTGCGGCGCTACGGCGGCTGGATGAGCAGGGGCTCGATCGCATTTACGCCGAGCCCTGCGCGGAAGTCGGAATTGGACTTGCCATCATGGACCGGCTGCGGCGTTGCGCAACGCCTAGTAATTAGTTTGTTCAAACCCAAAGCGCTGCCTTTCTGCGAGCAGTGACGCACAGTTCACCGTGCACCCCGTGCACCCATGCACCTACATTGCCCTGCGCTCAGAACAGCACCTAGGCACAGCGAACTTCCAATGATCTGGGGCCATGTATTTGCTGAGTAATTGCGATTGCCTGTTCACAAGACAGCCCTCGATCAATCTGGAACCTACTTTGCAATAGCGAGAGAGAAGAAGGGGAGCGGATGGTCCGATCGCCCTTGCTGCTTAAGGGAGGTTGTTCAATGGGTACACAGCATGTCGTGACGATGTTACCGGGAGAGGGCACCGGCCCGGAGATCTGCGAAGCGGTGCGGATGGTGATCGATGCGAGCGGGGTCAATATCAAATGGGAGTACGAAGATATTGGACTCGATTGTCTTGAAAAGTACGGCACCCTTCTGCCGGACAAGACGATTCAGAACATTGCCAAGAACAAGGTTGCCCTCAAGGGCCCGACGACGACTCCGATCGGCACCGGACACAAGAGCGCTAATGTGACCCTCCGCAAGGTCTTCGATCTCTATGCGAATGTCCGGCCGGCAAAACTCATCCCGGTGCTTAAACGGCCCTGGGACAAGATCGACATCCTCAATTTCCGCGAGAACACCGAAGACTGCTACGCCGCCATCGAGCATATGGTTTCTGATGAAGTCGCGCAATGTTTGAAAGTCATCACATGGCCGGGCTCCTACCGTATCGCCGATTTCGCCTTCAAGTATGCCAAAGCTAACGGGCGCAAGAAGATCTACTGCGTCCACAAGGCTAATATCATGAAGATGACGGACGGCCTCTTTCTCGATGCCTTCCGGGAAGTCGCCAAGCAACATCCTGACATCGAATCCGGCGACATCATCGTGGACAATTGCTGCATGCAGCTGGTGAGAAATCCGGCGCAGTTCGACTGCCTGGTACTCCCGAATCTCTACGGCGACATTCTCACGGACCTGTGCGCGGGACTGGTGGGAGGCTTGGGCTTCGCGCCGGGCGCCAATGTCGGCGACGGATGCGCGATTTTCGAAGCCGTCCACGGCTCTGCGCCGAAGTACGCCGGCATGAAGAAGGTCAATCCTTCGGCTGTGCTGGTCTCCGGCATCATGATGCTCCGTTGGTTGAAGGAGGAGGCCGCCGCCGCGCGCATCGAGAAAGCCATGTTCGCCGTCCTCGATGAACGCAAACATGTGACGTACGACGTCGGAGGAACAGCCAAAACAGACGAGTATGCACAAGCCATCGTGGACAAGATGCACGCGAAGGCCTGAGCTTGAGCGCACAGACTGAACAAGGAGATATCCCATGCCAACATTTACAGAGGTCGCCAAGGCGACAAAAAAGAAGAGAGAGATCAAACTCGTCGGAGTCGATATGTACATCATCACGGAGAAGGGCACCCCGAAGTTCGACGACATCGGAGCCTTCAAATGTGAATTCATTTCGAACCGAGGCACGAAGGTCTGGCCGGGCTTCGTGAGCCCCGATCTCCTTCAAGTGAACTGGTACCGGTGTCGGTTCATGGCCACCAAAGACGTGCAGGATGCGGAGATCAATGCATTTCTGGACGCTCTGACCAAAAAAGGCTGGTGGTGGTCAGCGGCCCAGAAGTTGTGGACCTACGATGGAGAGCCAGGGTTCAGCAAGGCCTACTGATGATCGAGCACAGACGGTGGGCGCTTGTGCGCCCACCGTCCTCCTGATCCTGGGCCGAGGAATACAGGTGCATAACGGCAACACAACCGGCTCTCAGCCTTGGCCGAGCAACGTGGGACGTTCATTCGAGATCGACTCAGCCCCACACTGAAAGATCTAATCACGGGCAAGAACATTCTTTCGTAGCAGCTCGGTGGGGAGAACTCGTGATCGGCACCGGCGTCAACAAAGCAGAGGTCGAATATGCCGTGATGCTGGCTGTCTTGGATTTTCAGACAGAGTTCATGAAGTCCAGCTATTCGCGTGTCCAGGTTCAGGTATTTGACGAACTCATCGAGGTAACCCTGACCCGGAGCGCTCCGATTCCTGCCGAGGAGGAACTTGCGAAATCTCCCGGAGGACAAACGCTTCTTCGTCAATTTCATCAGGCGCTGTTCGATTCTTGCCGGGAGCTGCTGCGGGGAAAGATTGAACGCGCTATCGGGGCTAAGGTTGAAAGCATCATCAGTGACCTTGACCTCACGGCGGGGAAAAGCACGCTCCTGATCAGGCTGCAAGAACGTCTTACCACTTCCACTGCATGTCATTCGAACAGCTAGACGAATTGGCTATCCCTTAAATTCGGATCGTTGCGGTTTTCATCCCTGGAACTTTGCAGCGAGAGAACCCTGTCATTGTGACCACGCCGATGCAAGTCACACCGAACGAGCACTCGCCGGTTCATAGCTACCAGGCCTTCCGCTTTTCCGGAATAACCTACCCCCCTTCAATAAGATCTGGCACCGGTGCTTTCTGACACATTAGGCATATCCCAAATAATTCTTTTTATAAATGTAACTCTACTCTATTATCTATTTGTCTATTGATCATTTGTACTTATAGAGTCGTGAGCACGTGGCCACGCTGTTCATCTGCCAACCATAAGGAGGACGTCATGAATACTCAAGGTGCATCCAAAGCAGCTACCCTATCCATCGTTGCTTCGACGATGATGTTCGCGGCATCGTTAGTATTCGCAGGCGACAAGCCGTCTATGAGCGGCAGCAGAGTAGAGCTAAATCCCAAGGCCGTTCCACAAGCGAAGGTGGACGTAAAGGATCTGGACGAGCAAGTGTCCCATTTGGAAGTGATCGATTCGATGGGAAACGCCTATCTCCTCATCCCACTAAAGACGGCTCAAGGAAAAGGTCCAGGAATGGCACAAGATGGAAAGATCATTGTGGAGTACGTGCACCCGTATATAGAGCCGACTAACCGCTGATAGCTTATGGAATCTGAGGAGCGCGACACCAGGTTTCTCCTCGGGAATTCCGGATACGTCGGGAGCTGTCGTAGCAAGAGAAAGGAAGGAGCCATGAAGCAGGAGAACCAGAAGGAACAGAGAAAGACGGTGAACGGAGGAGCACCAGAAGGCGACGGCCTTTCGGTTCAGAAAAGGATCGCCTTGCGAGCGTACGAGCTGTACCTCCAGCGCAGTGGAGTGAATGGGCACGCCGAGGAGGATTGGCTGCAGGCCGAGCGCGAAATACTGTCGAACCAAGATCGCTAAGACTCGACATGGAAGACCTGATCATGATCGCATTGATCATGGAGCCCACTGGATTAGGCGCCTGGGGTTGTGATCACCGAAAGGAAGGTTCAAACCATGGCATCCCGAAGGGAGTTCCTAGCCGCCTCCGCCGTCTTGGGCGCCGCCAGCATCGGCCTTCTCAGCACGGCACGTGTGCTGGCCTCATCCAAAGAAGATCGTGACCGACTCAGCCCGGTTGACGTCATCAACATGATGAAAGACGGCAACGAGCGGTTCCGAAGAGGGCTGCGCGTCAATCGCGATTTCCTCCGAGAGCAGCGCGAGCGGGCCGCCGGTCAGTTTCCGGCCGCCGTGATCTTGAGCTGCATAGACTCCCGCGCTCCTGCCGAGCTCATTATGGATTTGGGCATCGGGGATGTCTTCAACGCACGAGTGGCCGGGAATGTCGCGAATCCCGATATTCTCGGCAGTCTCGAGTTTGCCTGCCACGTAGCCGGCGCGAGGGTCGTGCTCGTACTGGGTCACTCCTCGTGCGGCGCCATCGCTGGGGCAATCGATGGCGTTGAGCTGGGTCAGCTCACGGGCCTTCTCAGTCGTATCCGACCCGCAGTAGCTGAAACCCCATACGAAGGAGCTCGCCGGTCAAGCGATGTCGCCTTCGTGGAACGGGTCGCGCGCACGAACGTCGAGCGAACGATCGGCGTCATACGCAAGGAAAGCGCAATTCTGCGCGACCTCGAACGCAAAGAGGCGATTGCGATCTCCGGAGCGATGTACGACCTCAAAACCGCGACTGTTTCATTTTTGCCGCCGCACGAGGGGTAGGGACAAAACGATGAGCCGCCACATTTGATGCAAGTTGATGATGGAAGACCGTAGGGCAATAAAAGCGCTGTAACGAATGTGTGGCGGAGGGGTGCCATGCTGAAAACCTAGCTGGTCTGCTGGTGGCATTTTCGGTAACGGTACCGCCGGTGGCTTCAGCTAGGAGACTCCATTCCTCCGGCAACTCCTGAATCACCCCTGACACAGTCAATGTCAGTAGTTTTGAGGACAACCCTTTGTGACGTTTGGCATGTATCCCTACATCCTCATTTATACGACTGCTCCGACGTTCAGTCTCACGGTGTTCAATGCAGCCACTGATTCGTATGAACTACCGACCGGTTTCGCCTGGTCTGGAGTCGGCTTCGTGCTGCTTCTTGCCTGTCAGCTCTACGTGTACTCTTTGTTTTTGGGGTAAAACTCGACCAGATGTGCATTGATTTGCAGCGAAACACGACGGAGGTTCGTGCCGATGACAGCGTGCGAGCCGTGCGCCCATGCACTTCATTTTCCGTACGACGCGAGCCCTTGCACGTAGCTACGGCTCATAGAAAGCCGTACGGTGATAACTCCAATGAATCTGCTCTGATATTCCAGGTTGAAGGTTGGAACACGATTTGCTTTGTACAAGATAGCGAATGGCATCGTGATAGTGAAAGAGCCTCCACATCACGAATGAAAATCGTCGCGTCGTCACAGATGGGACACATCCATGCTTGAGCAATTCATTGATAATTTCTTGTACAATTCGCAGCATCCCAAGACTCAAGCAAGAGGACTTCCTTGAAGGAGGGTTCCCATGAAAATCTTGTCGTTTGTTCTCTGTTGGCTATTCATGCTGCCGGTGGTCGTCTATTCGGGTCAGATAGGAGACGTGCCGGGGGCCAGCTCCCTCCCGCCTATTCCGCTTAGCCTCGACGAACTTCATGCAAGGATCGATCGGACTCATCCGCTCCTCAAGGGAGCCGGAGCTGAAAAGACGATCGCGCGCGGGAAGATGCTGAAGGCGCTGGGCGCGTTTGAGCCCACACTCGTCAACGACACAGAGCTTGAACGCTTTATTTCGAGAACTGACCCCGCCAGTGGGACACAGACGGTGGGATATAACGACACGCTGGTTGAAGCGCTGCATCCATCGGGATTCAGAGGCAGCGCCGGATTCCGCCAAGCGATCGGCGAGGCGAGAATTCCCGATCTGTCGTTCGGCAATGGCAATCAGCAAGTGATCCTGGGCGGCTACCTTCCTTTGCTCCGAGGTCTGATGGTCAACCCTGAACGGGCAGAACTGCAGCGATCGGAGCTGGCCGATCCTCTCGCGGAAATCAAGATCGCCCAAACCAGGCAAGGTCTTTTCTTAGCGGCGGCTCATCAATTCTGGGAGTGGGTGTCGGCGGCCAAATTGCTCGACGTTCAGAAGCGAGCCCTCGCGGTCGCGGAAGAACGCTACACGCAAGTGGATGAACGCGCCAAGGCCGGCGCGGTTGCTCTGATCGACGTGACGGAAGCCGGCCACGAGGTGCACCGGCGCCGGGAAGTCGCCATCGCTGCCCGGCGACTGCTCGAGCAGGAACAGTTCAAGCTCTCCATGTTTTTCTGGGAAAATGGTTCTCCGACGATTCCACCGATCGATCGCGTTCCTGAATTTCCATTGGAGAGACGGGCCCCGACGACGGAAGACGTCACCGCCCATAAGTTGGACGCGATGAAAGAACGACCGGAGGTGAAAGAGCTTGAAGTGGAGGCGAGACTCAACAACATCGACCTCGCTTTGGCGAAAAATAACTTGCTCCCAAGCCTTGATCTCGAGGCAGCGCCGGCTCGTTCCCCGGAGAAATTTGTTCTCGGGTTGGGGTATCGATTCGGTGTCGAACTGAGAATTCCTCTTATGCAACGCCGCGGCCGCGGCGAGGTGCTTCAGGCTCAAGGCCAGGCTGAGCGGCTCGTGATGGCGCAGCAGTACCGGGAAAACCAAGTCCTTATCGATGTCGACAATGCGCTGTCCGCGGTTGAGCGGGCGAAGGAAAGAATAGAAGAGGCGGCACAGGCGCTCCGTCTGGTTGAAATCGTTGAAGAAGGAGAGCGGTATCGATTCAGCGTCGGGACAAGCAGCGTGCTGTTCGTCAATCTTCGGGAACGCAACACCATCGATTCGCAAACTCAGGTCATCCGAGCGAAGGCTGAGTATTACAAGGCCTTGGCCCTGTACCAGTGGGCCATCGGAGCGTGGTCCAAGAGCCCGAGTGAAGCCATACGGATCAGTTACCGGTGAAGTGACGAGCCACGGAGAGCGTGGTAGGGTCTACGTGAGTTCATGGCGGGCTGGTTGAATTACCCGTGAGTCGCGCTTTACAACCACGCGTTATGTTCTCGCGACCGCAATAATCATGGAACCCTGACGCATGGAGCCATCACTCGGCACCCATCAGCCTCCCCTGTTTCACGTGCTGAGGCTTTTGGGGCGTTTCTTCCAGCTTGAGCGTAGGGTCTTGGCTCTCGTGGTTTCCTATGCCCTGGTGATCGGACTCTTCTCCCTCATCGTCCCCTTGACTGTTCAAGAATTGGTCAACACGTTCTCCCTTGCCATCCAACCAGTCATGATCGCCACGCTGGCCATTATCATGGTCGTGGTGCTGACGGTCGTCGGCGTATTTAAAGCGTTGCAATACTACGCGGTCGAGGTGCTCCAGCGACGGCTCTTTGTCAGGACTGCTTTCGCGATGGCCCAGAAGCTTCCCCTTATTCGATTTCAAGGATTCAAACCGAGAGTCTCAGATTGCTTCATGGAAACAGCGTTCATGCAGCGCGCGCTGGCGGTCTTACTTGTGGATCTGATCCATGTGGTCGTCGGCGGCGTCATCGGGATGCTGATCTTGGTGTTCTACCATCCCTACTTTATTCTCTTTAACCTCGTCCTGCTCATCGGATCAGCCTTCATTTTCTTTGTCCTGTCTCGTGGCGGACTGCGGACCACCGTCGACATGTCTCATGCCAAGTATGACGTGCTGCACTGGATCCGGGAAATCTCCCAGAACTTGCTGCACATCAAGGCAACCGACAGCCGCTCGTTGCTCATGGAGAAAACCGATCAACTCGCGAAGAAGTATATCGAGTGTCGACGAGCGCGGTTCGCCGTTTTGCTGCGCCAATTTATCGCCTCGGTTGGAGGGCAAGCCCTTGCGCACAGCGGTACCCTGGCTCTAGCCGGCTGGCTCTTGTCGATCGGGCAATTGACCCTCGGCCAACTCGTCGCCGTTGAGGTGGTTGTCGGCAGCCTTCTGATCAACTTTGATGCGGTGGTCAAGAGTATGGGGCAGGTGTTTTTCTTCTTCACTGCCCTAGTGGAGCTAGATGTCTTCTTCTCACTGCCGAAAGACCAGCTCCACCCTCCTCCGACGTCATCGGTGATCCTCCCTGACCCGAAGATTCATGGCATCCGCGTGACGTGTAAAGGACTCAGTCTGATTCACAACGGTGCGTCTGCGTTCGACCATCTCGATTTGGACGTTGCCTCCGGCGAGAAAGTCGCGATCTACGCCAAGACAACGACGGCGAGAATAGCATTGGCAAAAGTGCTGGCCGGACTTCAAGCGCCGACCAGCGGTGTCATTTCCTATAACGATATTGAACTTCGGCATCTCGATCTGAGCGTCGTCAATCAATGTCGTGGCTTCATGATCGATTCGCAGCTGTCCCTGATAGACGGAACGATCGCGGACAATATCGTGTGGCGCCGCTCCTACATCTCTTACGAGGATGTCCGTTGGGCCCTCTGGTTGACTCAGCTGCAGGAAGAAGTGGCCTCCCTTCCGCTCGGTCTCAACTCCGACATCAGCGCGCTTGGAGAGATTCCCGCCCCGACACATATATTGCGCATCTTGCTGGCGCGGGCCATCATCGGACGGCCGAAACTTCTTATCTTCGACGGCATGATCCATGACATGCAGCCGGCTATCCGCGATGCCATCCTGCGGCGAATCTGCTCGAAAGAGGAGTCCTGGACCGTCATCTTCGTCTCGAACGATCCTGACCTCACCCCCCACGTTGATCGCCGCATCACTCTGGGTGATGCGGGCGCCACGATGCCGCTATTACCTGCTTGAAAAGTATTTGGCGAAAACGTCGGCGCGGTGGGAAGAGCAGGATTACTTTGAGCCTCGTCCTGCCTTGGGGAGAAGGGTGTCCATCACCGTGTGCGAGCGTTCCTCATAATCCGGCGGGAACAGGTTGAAGCGACGCCACAGCTCATACCAGAGGGGCACACGGTTCAAGATGACCCACCCCATCGTCTTCGTCCCCTGCCGCACGTGAGACTGTTCCGGCCAGACGCGATCGTCCGGGTCAGGAACAACCCAAAACCGGTAGTTCCCTTTTCCGTCGTCGACTTGATCGATGACCTTAATCACGCCGGAATAGGTACCGGCCATCAATTCAGGCCATGCCGGCAGAGGGATAGCGGGGATGCCGTAGAAGAGGATTTTAACCTTTCGACCCACATTCAACAGCGGGGCGTCCAACCCGTCTGCGACCATCTCAATCGCCTTATCCATACTCGTAGGAGACAGTCTGATCAATGTCTCACCTTGGCTCACAGTCTCGCCAGCACCAGCTTTGGCCATCTTGACGACGGTGCCGGCAATTGGAGCTAAAATCTTACCGGCCAGACGACGTTGCTCGGCGTTTGACAGTCGCAGTGACACATCGGCCAGCTGGTCGCCGACTTTGGCTGCTTCGGCCACCGACGCATCGCGCCCCGCCTCTGCATCGAGCAGCCGCTGTAACATCTCTGCGCTGACTTGGTCGCGGCCAAAACTGAGTGATTTCATCGCCTCTTCGGCCGCGTGAAGATTCGCGCGTGCCCCCTCGAGTTCTGCTTGACTCGCGGTATCCGCTTGGATCGTCAATTCCAATTCTCGCTGAGAGACCAACCCTCTTTTAGACAGTTGTTTGTGCCGCTCGACGTTCAGCGCCGCTGTCGTGGCGGCGATTTTGGCCGCCTCTACCTTCTGATAGCCTTCACGGACTTTATTCCCGGCTTCGACCACGCGGGCTTCGGCCGACGGGACGGCAGCTTTGACCAGGTTCCGCATTTCCAGAATCCGCTTATCGAGCTGATCTATTCTCGTCAAGGCTGCATGCTGAGCCTTCTCCAGCGCGTTCTTGCGTTGCCCCAGAAAGGCGAGCAGGTGGGGGGACATGAAATTTGGGTCATTGTCCTCCAAATCAAGGATAAGATCTCCTTCCTTCACCTGATCACCTTCAAAGACGTGCCATTTCTTGATACGGCCTGTAATTTGAGCTGCGATGTCCTGCGGTCGTTCGTACGGCGTGTAGGCCGACATTTGGCCGGTCACGGTCACCGTCTGCGTCCAAGGGACAAAAATGATGAGCAGCAAGAACAGCAAGATCAGCACGAGTGGCAGACGTGACGAAAACCTCCATCTCTCGGGAAGCTGAGCCGCTTCCCAGGATTGTAGTTTGGTCGAGGCAGCAAACTCGTCGCCGACGACGTCGTCCCAAACGGCCTCACCTTGAACAAGAGAGCGGACCTCCTTCCCAAGGTCAAGAGACAGACTCCCCACCGAATCGCCCTTGTTGTTCATGATCAAGCAGTTACCAGCCAGGGACCATTGCTGTATCTAAACCCGTCATCCGGTCATCATAGGAAGAACTTATTTCCCAGTCAACTTGATCACAAAAGGCGATCGGGCTCAGGCATCAAACTGAAACCCTCTATCACGAGGTCCCAAGCCACCCTTACCCATCCCAGCATTTATTTTAGAGATGGGTTCAATGCAACTTATCTATTTCCCTATCAACAGAGCGATAGTTTACTCGTTGTTTACATGCTGGTTACATAATGGATTTGAGAATGCGTCACATAACAGGTTCAGATGTGTCACATGTGTACACGCCTGGAGGTCAACGCCATCGTTGAACTGCGGCGGAAGAGCTGAGTCTACTTAAATAGAAGGAGCGGCTTGGCATGAATACAATACGTCGATCCATGGCACTACTGGTATTCACCGTCATCGGCATAGGGGGTTGCGCGCACGAATGGTCCTCGATGGCAGACCCAGATCCCGTCACCGCGGCGGACATGCAAGCCGTCTTGCGTGATGAATGGGCTCGACACCTCTTTTGGATCCGCACTGTCGTGTTGGATAACGCGAAAAACGATCTATGGTCGCGGGATTTTGCGGAGAAGGCCGTGGCGGCCAATACAAGAGATATGGCGAAGACAATTGCCCCGTTCTATGGCGATGCGGTCTCTGAGCAGTTCCGCACTTTGCTGACAAAGCACTATGGCGTGATTAAAGCCTACTCCGAGTCCACTGTGGCCGGGAATAGGCGCCGCCAGGATGGAGCCATGGTCGAATTTGCCGTGATCACAGGCGAGATGGCCAATTGTTTCAGTGGGATCAATCCTCACCTTCCCAAAGACACGGTCCGAAGCCTGTTTGCCACGAATGCTGACCATCATGTGGATCAAATCAACAAGTTCCAAGACAAAGATTACGCCGGTGAAGAAGAGACTTGGCCGGTGATGGAGCATCATGTCTATGTGATTGCCGATGACCTAACGGCTGCGCTGGCCAAACAGTTTCCAACGAAGTTCATGTAACCTGTACCACCAGGGCTAGCCAGAAGGGTTCCCATGTCATTATTCAGAAATCTTCGCGAGATAAGTCACCTCAGCTTGAGATTACGCACCCTGGCAGTATTAATCGGGCTGATGGCAGGGTTCCCGAATGTCCTGGAGGCGATAGAGCTAAAAGCAGAACGCGAGCAACAGGCGGGTTCGCCTGCGAAGAAGGTCACAGGTGACAAGGTTGGTTCGGCGCGTAACGGCACCGTCAGTGGAGACCCTCGAGCCGGCAAGGAGCTGTTCGAGAAACATTGCGTAACGTGCCATGGCCCGCGAGGGCGGGGTGATGGTTTGGAGATTGCCGGAGCCACTGTTGCGGACTTATCTTCAACTGCAACACAGCGCAAACTGAACGTTGACTTACTGACCACCATTCATGAAGGACGCCCCGGTAAGGTGATGCCATCGTGGAAATGGAGGCTTTCCGAGCAACAGTCCAAGGATGTCGTGGCATACATTCGCACACTGAAGAGAAAATGACACTTCCAACTATTGGGCATTCGCCTAGCTGAGCACTTCCCGATGGGCTGCGTTGAAGAGAGCCACCACGGTCGGGTGTTTCAGGCGACGCTCGACGGTAATCGCATAGAAATTCTGCCTGACATCATCGACTCGTCGTACCACCTGCACTTGATATTGCCGACAAATCTCTTTTTCCAAGGCGGTCGGTCCAGGGAACAACCCATGTCCTTCCTGTCCGAAGGCTTTTAAGGTGGCGCTATCCTCGAATTCCCCAATGATGGTTGGGACCAGCTTCTGGCGCGTCAACCAGTCATCCAACAATCTGCGAAGCACCGTGTTGGAAGTGGGCAACAAGATCGGTGCGCCATGCAAGGATCGCGGAAAGTTACGCCGGTAGCGCGCTGCCAACTTGGATGTCGCGAAGAACGTGACCCCCGACTCACCCAGACGATGGTTATACGCTTGCACCCTGATCGACGGTGGCGCCGGCGTGTCCGCGATGACTAAATCTAGTGCATGGATCGCCAAATCGGCCAACAGCTGGTCCAACTTATCCTCCCAGCAAATCAAGCGTACGCCGGGGGACTGCCGAACGGCAGAGTCTAATAGACGGGTGGCCAACAGCTTGGGCACCACGTCAACGACGCCTATGTTCAGGCGAGCCTGGCTGCTCCTTGTCCGTCCCTTGACGGTATTCAGCAAGTCTTGTCCTATAGAGAAGATATCCTCGGCGTGTTTGAAGACGATGCGGCCCATTTCCGTCAACACAAGGTGCCGACCGCTCCGCGTGAATAACTTTTCTCCTAATGTGTCCTCCAGAAGTCCTATCTGTTTGCTGATCGTCGGTTGAGCCAAGCGAAGTTCTTCGCAAGCCTTGGCGACAGTCCCGTTTTTCGCAACAGACCAAAAATAGAGTAGATGGTGGTAATTCAGCCATTCCATAAGATCAGCACTATACCTTGAAATTATGGATGTCTCTAGGCGGCATGCTCGCCACGGAGATGAGCAGTCTCGTTGGGGAGGGTGGCATTAGAATCTGCGGGGAAGAAATTCGCCCACTCTGCTTTCAAAAAGACCAAGAAGAGACGGTGAGCATAGTTGTGTTTATCAAAAACCAAGTACACTCGCACGCTGAACTTTCTGAACCCTACTTCCTGGCATAATTTCTCGATAGTCTTGGCCGCCGGTTTTCACCAGCGTCAGCGGCGCACTCACTATCTCCCATTCTGAAGCTCTCGATCCACCGTAAAGACGAACACCCGTTCTCCGAGCTGCACATCGATATCGGTAAAGAGACCGAGAATCTTGGCTCCCGTGATCTTGCTGACTTGCTCGCAGAGCTTGTCGGCGCACCGGCACCAATAGCCGGATGTCGCCCACGGGGGGCCAACACTTCAATGACGGCCTTGAAATAGACGAAGACAAGCGTTTCCAAGGAGCGTCGTGTCATGGTTCTGTGTACCATGACGTTCGCGGATTTCGCCACTTGCTCACCTTCATCGATGGCAATATGTCCTTTCTGACGAAGGCGCAACCCCTGTCAGACCAGCTGAAATGCATACCCACGACAAGGCTTGACAACAAGATGTCCAAACAGTTGTACTACGGCGATTTTACCCTATGAATTACTGCCGATTTATAGGGCAGCGCTCACGATTGGCGAGAAGGGAACTGCTGATCCGGCAGCGTGAGTAATACATCACCGCCGAACTAAAGCGAGTTGACCCATCACGACCACGCGCACTTCATCGCGACTGCCATGATGATCAGAATAAAAAGGGGACTGGATTTACCGATCAGCGGGAAGCCTGAGCAGGCTGTCCACCCCGCCAAACCTGTCCGCCACGTCGGCGTGCTTGGCGTGGATCATGTCGATCTCAAACCCGCCATGCTGGTCGCCGAAGGGGACAAGGTGAAGCTCGGTCAAGCGCTGTTCGAGCACAAAAAGTTACCCGGCGTACGCATCACGGCCCCGGGTGCCGGCACGGTGCGCGCGATCCATCGTGGAGCGCAACGCCTCCTCCAGTCAGTCGTCATCCGGCTTGACGACCTCGAAGACGAGGAAACATTTGCATCCTACCCTGTCGACCAACTGGCCGGCTTGACCGACGCGCAGGTGGTGGACAATCTCCTGGCATCGGGTCTGTGGGTGGCCCTACGCACACGTCCCTATAGCAAGATCGCCGACCCGACCACTCGTCCGGCGGCCATTTTCGTGACGGCGATGGACAGCAACCCGCTGGCCGCCAATCCTATTGCCATTATTGCCGCAGAGTCTGAGTCGTTCGGCCATGGCCTGACGGTGCTGTCGCGCCTTGGCACCGTGCCGCTGTGGGTGTGCAAGTCACCCGCAGCCGAATTGCCGTTGCCACAGGGGATAGGCCACATACGCCAGGCCAGTTTTGAAGGCCCCCACCCAGCCGGTCTGCCGGGGACGCATATTCACTTTCTCGAACCGGTCGACGTCAGCAAGGTGGTCTGGCACCTCAACTACCAGGAGGTGATTGCGATCGGCAAACTGTTTACCAGCGGCCGCTTATCGACCGGTCGCATTGTCGCGCTCGGCGGGCCTCAGGTTAAACAGCCACGCCTGTTGCAGACCAGGCTCGGCGCCTGTATCGAGGAGTTGATCGAGGGTGAACTTAAGGCCGGTGAGAACCGCGTCATTTCCGGCTCGATCTTGTCGGGGCGTCACGCAGCCGACTGGTCGTCCTATCTGGGGCGCCATCATCTTCAGATATCCGTGATTCCGGAAGGGGTCGAACGAACGTTCATGGGCTGGTTCGCGCCCGGACGGAGAACATTCTCCCAGAGCAACGTCATGCTGTCGAGCCTCTTCCGTCACCGCCGGGAGGAGTTTGGGCTGACGACCGGGCTGAACGGAGGTCTGCGTGCCATGGTGCCCTTCGGCAACTTCGAGGATATCATGCCCTTGGACATCCTCCCGACGCAATTGCTGCGCTCCCTGATGGTGGGCGACACTGACATGGCGCAACAATTGGGCTGCATGGAACTGGATGAGGAAGACCTCGCCTTATGCTCCTTCGTGTGCGTCGGCAAGAACGACTATGGCCCGGTGCTGCGGAACGTGTTGAGCCAGATTGAGAGAGAAGGCTGATGGCAGGCATGAAACGCTATCTTGATCGTCTCAGGCCCCTGTTTGCCAAGGGCGGCCGGTATGAGCAGTACTATCCTGTGTTCGAGATGGTCGATGGGTTTTTCTATTCCTCTCCCGAAACCACGCACCACGCGCCGCATGTGCGGGATGGCATCGATCTGAAACGATTGATGGTGTACGTGGTGGTGGCGCTGATTCCCTGTATCCTATGGAGCTGGTTCAACACCGGCTATCAGGCCAATCTGGCACTCGCAAAGGTGGGTATGGCCAAGGCTGGCTGGCGTTATGATCTGCTGGCGGCACTCCATATCGGGTTTGATGCCGGCAGCATTCTTGCCAATACGGTCCATGGCTTCTTGTATTTTCTGCCGATCTACCTGACGACCTTAATCGTCGGCGGTGTATGGGAAACGGTCTTTTCCACCGTGCGTCAGAAAGAGATCAATGAAGGCTTTCTGGTCACCTCCATGCTCTTCACGCTGACGCTGCCACCCAATATGCCTCTCTGGATGGTCGCCATCGGGATCAGCTTCGGCGTGGTCCTCGGCAAAGAGATCTTCGGCGGGACCGGCAAGAATTTTCTCAATCCGGCCCTGACCGCGCGGGCGTTTCTGTTTTTCGCCTATCCCGCCGATATGTCCGGAGACCGGGTGTGGGTGGCGGTGGATGGCTATTCCGGCGCGACCGCGCTCAGCCTTGGTAAAGTGGGCGGCGTCGACGAGATCGTCCGCGGAGGCTATACTTGGTGGGATGCCTTTATCGGCCTGATACCGGGCTCCATGGGGGAAACTTCCACCCTTGCCTGTCTGCTCGGCGCGGCGTTTCTGATCTATACCGGGGTCGGTTCCTGGCGCATTATCTCCGGGGTCTTTCTGGGGATGGTCGGGGCCTCGCTCCTGTTCAATGTGGTCGGCAGCGACACCAACCCCATGGTGGCAATGCCCTGGTACTGGCACCTGGTGCTGGGCGGGTTTGCCTTCGGCATGGTCTACATGGCCACCGACCCGGTGTCGGCCGCGATGACGAGTGCCGGGCGCTGGGTCTTCGGCATTCTGATCGGAGCCATGACCGTGCTGATCCGCGTGGCGAACCCCGCGTTTCCGGAAGGCGTGATGCTCACGATTTTGTTTGCCAATGTATTCGCGCCACTGATCGATTATACGGTCGTTCAGCTGAACATCCGACGGAGGCTCCGCCGCCATGTCCGCACCTGAACCGGATTCCGCCGTATCCGCTGCGCCGGTCGAAAGTGCGAGCAGGACGCTGCTGGTGACGTTTGTGGTCTGTCTGGTCTGCTCGGTGGTGGTCGCCGGCGCGGCGGTGCTCCTTCGACCGATTCAGGAAACGAATCAGAAGGCCGACCTCATACGGAATGTGATCGCGGTCTCCGGCCTCCTCAAGGAGGGGCTGACGGAAGAACAAGCGCTGAAACGGATTGACGCGCGCATGATCGAACTGGCAACCGGTGACGAGGTGAAGGGAGTCGATCCCGACTCCTTTAATATCGTCAAGGCCGGAAAGGATCCCGCGATCTCCACCGAACTCACCCGCCGGGAGGATGTGGCGGGGATCAGGCGCGAACCGCGCTATTTGCCGGTCTATCGGATCGTCGGCGCCGACGGCGGGTTGAAAAAACTGATTCTGCCGGTGTACGGCTACGGGCTCTGGTCTACGATGTACGGGTTTCTCGCGCTGGAGGAGGATTTGCGAACGGTTCAGGGCCTCCGCTTCTATCAGCATGCCGAGACTCCGGGGCTCGGAGGAGAGATCGACAATCCCAAGTGGCGGGCACAATGGACGGGCAAAGTCCTCTTCGACGAGAAATGGAAGGTTCAGGTTGAAGTGACGAAGGTTGCGATTGACAGTTCCACGCCCGACGCGCAACACCAGGTCGACGCACTCGCCGGCGCCACCATCACCTCGCGAGGTGTGGAGAATTTGCTGAAATTCTGGCTGAGCGACAAAGGGTACGGGCCATACCTTGCCCGGTTGCGTCATGAAAGGAGCTAACTCCCATGTCGTACGAACACCGAAAAATTCTTATCGACCCGATCGTTGACAATAACCCGGTTATTTTACAGGTCCTGGGGATTTGCTCGGCATTGGCCGTGACGTCGAAGCTCTCAACCACGATCACAATGTGCATCGCGCTGACTGTCGTCACCGCCTGCTCCAATGCCGCCATCAGTGTGGTCCGCAACCATATCCCGAGCAGTATCCGCATCATCGTGCAGATGACCATTATTTCGTCGCTGGTCATCGTCACTGATCAGTTCATCAAAGCCTATGCGTTCTCCATCAGCAAGGACCTGTCGGTCTTCGTCGGGTTGATTATTACCAATTGCATCGTCATGGGACGCGCGGAAGCCTATGCGATGAAACATCCCCCGCTCCCGAGCTTTCTCGATGGCCTCGGCAACGGCCTCGGCTATAGCGCTCTATTAATGGTCATCGGGGTCATACGCGAGCTTTTGGGGTCCGGTTCCCTCTTCGGGTACCAAATCCTCCTTCTTGATCGGGATGGCGGGTGGTATGTGCCAAACGGCTTGTTGCTCCTGCCTCCAAGTGCATTTTTCCTGATCGGCATGATCATTTGGGTGGTGCGTTCCTGGAAACCGGCACAAGTGGAAGAACCGGAATACCGGATCTATCACGCGCCCCGTCCGGAGGTGGCCTCATGATTGACCTGATCAATCTGTTTATCAAAGCGGTCTTCGTCGAGAATCTGGCGCTGACGTTTTTTCTCGGCATGTGCACGTTTCTTGCTGTCTCGAAAAAAATCGGCACGGCGCTCGGACTCGGCATCGCGGTGGTCGTCGTCCAAAGTCTGACCATCCCAATCAATAATCTGATCTACCGTTTTCTGATCCGTGATGGCGCGCTGGCATGGGCGGGGCTCTCTGAGATGAGTCTGGATTTCCTTGGTCTCATCACTTATATCAGCGTCATCGCCGCAGTCGTACAGGTCCTGGAAATGTTTCTCGACCGATACGTCCCGTCACTATACAACTCACTGGGGATTTTTTTGCCCTTGATTACCGTCAACTGCGCCATTCTCGGAGGCTGTCTGTTCATGGTCGAGCGTGACTATAACTTTAGCGAGAGCGTCACCTATGGTGTGGGCTCGGGTGTCGGGTGGGCGCTCGCGATCGTGGCGATGGCAGGGGTGCGTGAGAAGCTCAAGTATTCAGACATACCGGCTGGCTTGCAGGGACTGGGCGTTGCATTCATCACTGCCGGGTTAATGGCCCTCGGGTTCATGGCCTTTTCCGGAATTCAACTCTGAGTCTGATGAGAGACCGCGTATGATCGAGATCCTCCTGGGAGTCGGTGTATTCACCGGATTCGTCCTCATTCTGGCTGTCCTCATTTTGAGTGCGCGATCGAAACTGGTGGCCAGCGGCAATGTCACGATCACGATCAACGACAAGAAATCGATCGAGACGCCGATCGGAGGCAAGTTGCTCAATGCGCTTGGCGACGCCAAGATTTTTGTCAGTTCCGCCTGCGGCGGCGGTGGGACGTGTGGCGTGTGCCGGGTCAAGGTTTTCGAAGGGGGTGGGGTGATTCTGCCGACTGAAACCTCCCACATCAACAAGCGTGAAGCGCGCGAGGGTTACCGTCTCTCCTGCCAGGTGGCAGTCAAGCAGAACCTGAAGATCGAGGTTCCAGATGAAGTGTTCGGGGTCAAGAAATGGGAATGTACCGTCCGCTCCAACCACAATGTGGCCACCTTCATCAAGGAACTGGTCCTGGAGCTTCCCCAGGATGAATATGTCGATTTCCGCGCCGGAGGGTACATCCAGATTTTCTGCCCTCCGTATGAGTACTCGTTTAAGGATTTTGACATCGAAGAGAGGTTTCGCAGCGACTGGGACCGGCTGAAACTCTGGGACCTCGTGTCCAAGGTCAATGAGCCCCTTGAGCGCGCCTACTCAATGGCCAATTACCCTGAGGAGCGTGGCATCATTATGCTCAATATTCGCATTGCCACCCCCCCGCCGCGCACGCAAAATGTGCCTCCGGGCAAGATGTCCTCCTACCTGTTCGGGCTGAAACCGGGCGACAAGGTCACCATCTCCGGGCCGTTCGGCGAGTTCTTTGCGCGTGATACCAACAACGAGATGGTATTCATCGGCGGGGGGGCAGGGATGGCGCCCATGCGGTCGCACATTTTCGATCAGCTGGGTCGCATCAAGACCACACGCAAGATGTCTTTCTGGTACGGGGCTCGATCGAAGCGTGAGATGTTCTATGTCGACGATTTCGACAAGCTGGCCGCCGCGCATGACAACTTCAAGTGGCATGTCGCCCTGTCCGACCCGCTCCCGGATGACGCCTGGAGCGGCTATACCGGCTTCATCCATAATGTGCTGTATAATGAGTATCTGAAGACCCATCCGGCGCCAGAGGACTGTGAGTACTACCTCTGCGGACCGCCGATGATGAATGCCGCGGTGATCAAAATGTTGTTGGATCTGGGTGTCGAGCGGGAAAATATCATGCTCGATGACTTCGGAGGATGACCATCCATGCATCCCTCCGTTCCGCGCCCCCGTGCGCTGATTGCCTTGATCGTTCTGCTGGCTGCCGGTGCCGGCTTCAGCCTGCTGCGTCCTGCACCGCCTGTCCCGGAGCTGCACATGAGTGGTCGTACCATGGGAACCACCTATAACGTGAAATACCGCCCCACCCAGAGCGCTCCGGCACTGAAGGCGATGCAAATGGAAGTGGATGCATTGCTGGCCGAGATCAATCACACCATGTCCACCTATGACCCGGAGTCGGAACTGTCACGCTTTAACCGTCTGGACACCACCGACTGGGTATCCGCATCCGCTTCCCTGCATGCCGTACTCAAAACCGCGCTTGAGGTCGGCGCCCAAAGCGAGGGTGCGTTTGACATCACGGTCGGCCCCCTGGTCAATCTCTGGGGCTTCGGCCCCGAGTTTCATCCGGACCGCGTCCCGCTTGAACGCGACATCGCCGCCGCGCGCACAC
>FSSH01001442.1_pt1 | contig 23754 bp, 29 predicted proteins | sample 1166101 | NCBI WGS metagenome assembly FSSH01 (sample SAMEA32972668, study PRJEB13176) | freshwater metagenome | biome: Drinking water system; feature: Biomass in drinking water that filtered by 0.45 um membrane; material: drinking water | place: USA | collected 2012-12-20 | depth 0 m | reverse complement strand
GTCGTCTACGCATAGAGTCGACCCATAAGTGCGCGCAGAAACGCTTAGCGTATATCTTTGCCCGTTCTATGTCCTGACCCCGGAGTTGGAACGCGAGCTGTGGATGGCTGCAGACCGGTCGGACACGCAGGTGCTCAAGGAAGGGAAGGCGCTGGCGCTCGAAGGCCTCGCTCGGCTCTCTCGCCATGTCATCAGGCGCTTCGTCGAGCGCGGCCCTGCCAGCGTCGACGCCACGTTCAATTATCGGTCGGCCCTGCCGGGCATCATGAGCATGCGCTTGGCGCCGCAATACTGGATGCACGGGGCGGGGGGCTTCGATCAGAAATCGGCACCGGCGTATTTCGACGCCATGCTCGGCTTCCTCATAGAGGCGCTGGCGGGTCGCAGCGAGGCCGGGCTTGTGGATATGACGGGTGTCCTCGACAAGATCGAAACCCTCGCCATGGGCTTGGCGAATCGCGACGATCGGCTCGCCATGGCGGGCATCATGACGCTCTGGAATAGTTTCGCGCCGGCAGATGTCCGCAGGATCTTAAAGCCGAAACTCGCGGCGCGCTTCGCCGCGGACCTGGCCGAGCCCAGCATGGTCGGTTTCGCGCTTGCCGTCGTGCAGGGCCAGCGCACCGAATGGTCGACCGAGGCACTGCTATCATTGGCGGCCGAACGGCGTGCGGAACGGCTCGGCCGCAAAGCCGCGCCCATGCCCCCCAGGATCGACGCGGCGCTGCTCTTGGTGGTCGCTGGTCGGCTGCTCGACCCCGACACGGATATGGGCACGGAAAGCGAGGCCCTGGAGCATCTTGGACAGGCCGTCGAGGCGGTGCCTGGGCTGACGGAGCTGATCCGGTTCGAGGACAGCATCCGGCGCGGCAAGCGGCCCATATTAGATCTTGCGCGGTTCATCCAGGGCGAGGCCGAATTCGTGATCTGGCCGGGGCAGAGCGACGGCGTGGAGGAGGCCGGCGCCGAACCCCCGAAAGGGGACACGTTGTCGGCCGGCAATGTAACATGACGACGTCAGCGTCGGAGAGACCGACTGTGGCAGCGGTGCAGGCGTTCTGACCGCCGCGGATGTGGATATGACCGTATACACCCCAGCCCGCCTGACGAAATCCTGACCCGCTACAAACCAAGGAACGGGAAAGAGCGCCCTGGACGATCGGCGCGCCGCACCCCTCAATCAGCAGGCAGGTCGAAACCTTTGGCACGGTATCGTGTGCGCGCGTTGGGATCTGTCGCGAGGACTTCGGCCAAGCGCGTTGCTCGCTCCTTCCGCAGGTCTCCGAGAAATAGAGACGGATATTGGTTCCGAGCGGCCGCCACGAAATCGGCCAGGTGAGGAATAGTCGATCCACGCGCGATCGCGGCTTCACCGTTGCGGACGATCTCTTCATATGCGGCGCTTCCACCCGGAAACCCGACTTCTCGCCATAGTGCGTCGTCGATCCCGTCCTCTGCGGCGATCGCCAGCGCAATGTCGAAAAAGGTCGCGGCGGCCACAGGATTCGGGGGTGGGTCACCGATATCAGGGACCGGGCCAGTGTCGCTTTCGGCGCTGGGTATGGCGAGCATCTCTTCATTGGCAGGCGGCACTGGAGGCACTGGAAGGCTAGGTGTCGAAGGCTCAGCCTGCAGCGGCGATTTGACGGCTCCAGTATCGTCGATTGCAGCACGCGGGGGATTGTTATGGACGGGCGGCAGTATACTCAGATCCAACGTGGGTCGTATGGATGCCCGATGCTTCGCGGCGAGGGCATCGGCGACGTCTTGCGGCATCGACGTGCCATATCGATCGGCAGGATCGACCTCGACATCCATTTGCCGGTCGCCATAGGCGGCGAACACCATGTGCCATGGCGAGTTTGGATCGACGTGGTCGTGGTCGCGGGCCTTCCACCTCATCAGATCCGCGTAGATCCTGATCTCGGTAGCGCTCTGCTGCCGGAGCACCCACTTCTTCGCGCCGTATTCTGCGAGCTTGTCGACGACGCGCACCGCTTCCTTGTATAGACCGGCGACAGATCCGGCCCGCTCGGCTGCCCGCGTGTTGCTGATCGCGGTCTCGACGGCCTTTACTTCACGTGCCGCCTGTTCGACCGCCAGCAGAGCAGCGGTCGCCGTCTTGACCAGCGGTGCGGCTTCTCGCTCGAGCCTCGACAAAACGTTGTTCGCGCGAAATAGCGCTTCCGGCAGTGGCGTGGTGCTCAGGTGCGGATGAACGAGGGCATGCTCGCGCTGCTTCCTGACGTTCTCGAGGCCCGACTGCCGCGAGATCTTCTCACGCTTGTCGAATACGAATTCAGATGCGGCCTTCAGCCGTTCGATCACCTGGTCTACGAGCTCGTCGAGCATCTCTTCCTCCCAAAAGAGAGCTTATAGGATTTTGGGTGCCCCGCGCCTAACGAGGTGCGGTCATGCTGCCCTCCGATCCGCTCGCCATCTTTCCGGTGCGACAGGTATCGGCGGCTCGCGCAGAGCAAACTGCGCGCCGGGTACCGCATAGTTGCGCCTGACTATGATCGATCGACCCGGCCCGACCGATCCTGCAGCATAGTCGCGATCGACTATGGAGGAATCGCCTAGCGCGCCGATCGACGGCGACCGCGCAACATGGCGGCATCGGCGGTGGCGATCAAAGACGGCATGGCCCCGGACATGACGAAGTGGCTGAGCTGCCCCAGCAGCCCATATGGCGGGGTTGTGGCGGCTTGGCAGCATAGTTGATCGCGACTATGCCGTACACGCGCGTGCGGGGATCGTCCCTGCCTGCTCCTGGAGCTTATATGGGGTTTCTCGGTGCGAAGTCAGGCAGCGGCGTCTTCCAGGCCATCATCGCCGCCATGCCGCCCCATGATACCTATATCGAGACGCATCTTGGATCGGGCGTCATCATGCGCGCGAAGCCGCCCGCGATCCGCTCAATCGGGCTGGAGGTCGATCCGCAGACCCTCGCCGCCTTCGACCCGGCCTATCCCGTCGAGCTGCACCAGGTCGACTGCATCGCCTTCCTGAAGGACTTCGATTTCGTATCGGCCGGCCGCGTGCTGGTCTATGCCGATCCACCCTATGTGCTGGCGTCGCGGACCTCGACCGCCCGTTATCGCGCCGACTATACCGACGACGATCATCGCCAGCTGGTCGCCACCTTGCGCAGCTTGCCCGCCTCGGTTCTGCTATCGGGCTATCCCTCCACGCTTTACGACGAGCTGCTGCCCGACTGGCCCGCGCTCGAATTGCAGGCGATGACGCGTGGCGGCGTCCGGACGGAGAAGGTCTGGCGCAATTTCGAGCTCGATGCCGCTCATTGGGCGACCTTCGCCGGCAACGGCTTCACGCGACGCCAGCAGATCAAGCGCAAGGCGGCGACCTGGGCGAATCGCTATCGTGCGCTCGAGCCCGGTGAGAAGTTGGCGGTGCTTGCCGCGATCCTCGCCGAGCACGCATAGGGCTTGAACAAGTTGACAACGCGCAGCGCACCCGCGGCAGGGGCAGATTGACGAAAATGGATGATATCGAAGTGGGCGGCGTGCTCAGGGATCTGCGGCATCTCCGCAACTTCGTGGTCACCGTGCCCGGGAAGGGCAGGGACAATGGCGAGCTGAGGGTGCGCATCTCGCTCGGTCTGCACACGATCTCGACTGGCTGCGATCGTGGTGTTCACGACCTGGAAGACGAGAACGGCAAGCCGCGCCGTTTCTGTGAGGATCGCTATGCCTTCTCTCTCGGCTTGCCCGAGCTGGCGAGGCGCATGATCGAGCAGAACTATTTCTGTTGGGGATCGATCGATCGCAACAGGGCGATGAACTATGCCATCATCGATGTCGCGCCAGGGCGCGTCCGCGAGCTGGCCGACGGCGAGCACCAGGTCATCTTCTTCTACCTCTACCCCTGCCGGCAGCCCGAAGCGGATGTAAATCTGGTGATCACCAGCTGTCACGCGCGCGAGGTCATATTTCGGCACGTGAAGCGGCGTTTCAACATGGTCCCCCTCTTGCGAACATGCCTGTTCCAGCAGAAGCGGATCCCCTGACAGCAAAAGACCCCCGGTTTTACGCGGGGGCCTTTATGGTGCGGGTGTGCCTTACCGTGGAGTTCCGGCCATTGAGGCGCACATGCTGCGGCGACCCTGTTACAGGAAGCCCCGCTGTCCGTAGCTGAGGTTCTCATCGCACAGCTGGGTTAAAGGTTCAATAAAAAATGTGCGCTTTCGGGATCATCATGCGGGACAGTGTTGTGGAGACGCGGGCACCGGAGCCGGTGTTACCGTCAAGGAACGGCAGGGCAGAGCGCAACAGGAATCTGCCGGCATCCTCTCAGAGGTTGGCTAGTGATGCCACCCTCGTGCTCATCCATCCTGCTAAGCATCTACAATGCCATGCTCAACTGAGATGATTAAGCAACGTCTGCGCTATGCTGGCACGGAACCGGAACGCTGGTATGTTGGCCCTGTGTCTGATCGCTCGCTCTTTCCTTCGCCGATCGCCTCAAGTCGCCGGGTGAACGCGCTCGAATTCATCCGCCGATATTTCGTGACCTATGGCTCGTCGCCGAGCCTGCGTGAGATAGGCGCGGCGATCGGCGCTTCGGCTCAGCGGGTGTGTGGTATTCTGGGCGATCTTGAGCAGCAGGGGCATATTCTGCGAGGGGAGGGCAGACGCTCAATCCGATTGCCCGATCGCACCGACGAGCTTTCCGAAAGCGACCTGGTGTTGTTGGCCCGACGCCGCGGCTTGCTGGTGATCCGCGACAGCATGATAGCATCAGCTCCTCCGATCGCGTTGACGAATCTGGAACTTCCGTCGCTTGATCAGCAGTGCAATTCTTGATCGGTGTTGGGGCAGAGGACGCCATTAGGGAGCGGTCGACCTCGACGAAGCGAGGACACGATGACTGGCAAGCGCACCCGTTCGTCTATCTCAAGCATCGCTGCCAAGGCTCCGACCTTTCGTTTGTCGATCAGCCTTCGCGCGGTTCCATCGGCTGCACTGCCAACACCGGCGAACGATGTGGAGCCGATCGCCAGCATGGGATGAAAGAGTTATCCACAGAGTTGGCAGCGTCGGCTGCGTTAAGTGATTCTGTTAAATTGAGACTGTTAGAAGGTTAAGCCTATCGGATCGGTGCTTAACTTGCGGACGCAAGACGACAATTTTGGCGCGGCAGTTTTTGATAGCCCGAGAGTCGGTTTCCGATAGCCCGAACGATCGGTTTCTGATCGCCCGATGCCCTGAGTTTCCGATAGCCCGACATGTGGCGCGGCCGGTTTCCGATAGCCCGACCCCCAATTTAGCTGGGTATGACGCCCAGGAGCGGCCCAAATACAGGTCCGTTGTGTCGTGCCGAGACGATCTGCCGCAATAATCGACCGGCGAATAGCGCTGAGCGATCCCGCGGATGACGCTCGGTTTCCGATAGCCCGATAGCGCAGATGCCTTCGGGTTTCCGATCGCCCAATAGTCAGAACAGCCGCGGTGTCGTTGGCAAGCTCGTCACGAAGTCAACCGGATGGTTGAATTCGCACCAATCCTCATAAGCCGCCTCGAACTGCCGGGGGTTATGTCCCCCGTCGATCCACGCCATGCGCGCGCGGTCGCGACCGGCTCGGATCGCAGCCGCGCGCCGCTCCCTGGCCTCGGCCGCGGCAATGAAGTTGCGGTCGACGAAATGCACCGCCGGCTCGCCGCCCTCGGTCTTGGTTTCCGTCATCGCATAGCGGGGCAACTCGTCGCGCTGACATAGCTCGCGCACCTTGAACGCGAACATCTTCAGCACCGCCTCGCTGCCCGTCTTTTCGTGCAGAACTGACATGCGGCACGTCCAGCCCTGCGGCTGCGATCCGGCATGCTTGCGCGCGGCGCGGTAGATTGCACGCTCGATACCGCCCTTGAGCAGGAAATACTCGCGGTCGAGGGTCAGCACGGCACCGCTCTTGACGCCATGCAGCAGCCAGTCCGGCACGCGGATCGAGATCGACTTCAGCTCCTCGCCCTGGGGATCGTCGCTCGCGCCTTCGACACTCTCGATATAGTGAAACGACGCGAACTGGCGCCGGCCCTTGCGGATGTTCGTCTCGACCCGCGTCGTCTGCAGGCGGGTGAGGGCGGCCATAAGGCGCTTGTAATCCTCGCCCCCGACGTCGCGTGCGATCCCCTTCAGCAGCTCATAGGGCGTGGTGTGAATCAGGCCATCGACGTCGTTCTCCCCGGTCTGATGGCGTGCCATGAGCCGGGACAGGCACCAGATCAGGATATCGGCATCCCAGATCGTTGCCATACCGTGGAGCGGATTGGCTTCAACGCGGACCCAGACCGTGCCGTCGGGCGAAGTATATTCGATCGCCTTGTTGCGCTTCCGCTTCGACAGCGAGAAGAACGGCCGCTGCATCATCTCGGGATCGTCTTTGGGGGCATAGTCGATTATTGCGGTCGACGTGAAGAAGCCGGTCAGCGGATGCTCTTGAACTCGACCTCTCATCCCTGCGTATGCTCCTAGGCGAATCGGGCAGCTTCACCGCCAGCTACCATTCCTTCGGACCGTTGTTTACATTGGGCCGCATGTCATCAGGAAGTCCATCGCCCGCGCTCGAGCGGCTGGGGATGCCGACCATGCCGGCGATCGCCGCCGACAAGCGTCCCATGGCCCACGATCAGCCACCCATGTTCTGGCGTGCCGCTTGACCCACCCGTTGCTCTTTGACCTAGCGATGGCGATTGCCGACGATCTCGCTCTTGAGGATGCAGCGCATGACCTAGCGTTGCGCCAAGCCACAGACGGCACGGTCCCAACAGCCCCGCCGCGCGGCTCCTGCCCCGCGCGCCAGCTGCCGCCGCGATCGAGCTTGCCGCCGCAACGTCAACCTGCTCTCGACCAACCTACCGATGGACTCCAACATGCCTACACCTGACGAAATCTCCACCCCGCGCGGCGGGCGGTTCCTGCGCATGCCAGACGTCGTCGCATCGGTCGGCCTCAGCACGGCCACCATCAATCGCCTGCATCGATTAGGCCAGTTTCCGCGCAAGCGTCGCCTGTCGACCAACTCGATTGGCTGGTGGGAAGACGACATCAAAGACTGGATGAACAGCCGCCCGATGGTCGAGCAAAAGGCATGAATCATCCGCAATCTCGTGCCGACTGTGGTTGATCTCGAGCAGGAACAATGCCGCGAAGGCGAGGGAAATCTTCCTTGCGCATCGTCCCAGCAGGCCATGTGCGAATCGGCCAGGGTCGGTCTGAGATGGTGACGAGCCTTTCGACTATCCGGCTGGCTCGCGACGGAATGACGGCGTGATCGCCATCTTTCTCACCGTGGCGATCGTGCCAGCAGGCCAGGCATTCACCTGCACGCCGATCAGCGTGTGGGATGGTGACGGGCCGATCTGGTGTGCGGAAGGCCCGCGGGTGCGGCTCGCGGGGATCGGCGCGCGCGAACTCGATGGCAGTTGCAGACGGCACCAGCCATGCCCGGCGATGTCGGGCGTCGCGGCACGCGACGTGCTGGTGCGGCTGCTCGGCGGCGCGCGCGGACGAACGCGGGACGGGCATATCATCGTGCGGGCGCCGGCCATGGCATGCCGGTCGCGCGGCGACGCGAAGGGCAACCGGACAGCGGCAGCGTGTAACGTGCCGGGCCTGGGCGATCTTAGCTGCGCACTGGTGAAGGCGCAGGCGGCGCTGCCTTGGCGCGCGTTCGGTGGCGCACAGGTTTGCCGCTGACGGGCGGCGGCGCCGTTGTCGGCTGTGCCGGACGGGCATATCTTGGCGCGCATGACAGAGGCCGAATCAATCACAACTGCCGCCGAGCTCCGAGCGATGCCCGACAAGGAAGTCGCCAGCATCTGGCTCGGCAGTGGGCCCGAGCCGAGCGAGTTGCAGCTGCTCGCACTCGCCGAATGCGAGCGCCGCGGGATCGATTTTTGACCCGCGCTACCCGCGGCGGTCGCTCTCTCACTGAGCTGCGCCTCTGGATCGAGGCCGCCGTGGTGACGGCGGTGATCGCCTATGGCTATGCATCGCCGTTCCTCGGCTGATGTGCAACCGCGCGCGCTTTGCCGGTGAGCCGTAAACCCTGCTCGCAATGTTCGACGCGATCTGGTCGGCTGAGCGGCCTCGTGACAACCGGTTCAATCCCGCCGAGCTGGTGCCGCGGAACCGCGCATACGTGATCCGTAACGATGCCGGTCGGCGGGCGCTGGATATCATGTCGTGGGATGTGCTGGGCGGCACGGCTCGATTCCCGATGACGAACGTGCGGCAACTGCAGCTGCCGCAGTGGCGGCGGCTCGCAGAGGATCCTGCGCATCGTTGCCTGATCCCGCTCACCGAGTTCTGCGAATGGGCGCCGATCGCGACGGACCTGGACGACGGCAAGAAGCCGGTGAAGGGCGAGATGTGGTTTCGGCCGACCGATCAGGATGTTTTCGCGGTCGCCGGTTTTTGGCGGCTTACGGGCGAGCAGCGCGGGTTCGCCATGGTGACGTGCGATCCGAACGCGGTGGTGGCGCCGGTTCATCCCAAGGCGATGATCACCGTGCTCGATCGCGCCGATCACGAGCGCTGGCTAAGCGGTGATTATGACGATGTGCTCGCGCTGCAGCGGCCGTATCCGGCAGAGCACATGAGCGTGCGCGGTCCTGTGTTTCCGACGCGTGGGCGTGGCGGCTAGCCCTTCGTCTCCAGCTTCACGTCCGTCATGAGCAGCGCCGCGCTTGATCTTTCGCCGGCGCTTGGGGTTGCTGCCTAACCCATCGAGCGCATGCGATGATCGTATCGCGCATGGTTGTCGGCGCTACCGCAACTCCGCGTGACGACGTCGCTCTCGTCGGACATAATTACGACCGAATATGATCGACCAACCCGCGCAGGAAGCACCTATGTTCGATACCAAGCCCACGCCCGAAGATATCGCCGAGCAGCTGGTCGCCAAGGCTCCGGGTGGCCATGACGAGACGTGGGATCGCGTCGTCGCCAATCTTGCCACGGTGCTCATCACGTCCTGGGACCGACTCAACCGCAACGAGCAGCGGACGATATTCGATGTCGCTGCGCAGCTTCACCGTTACGAGGCCGCGGGGACACTGCCGCACGTCGAGAACCCGATCCGCCACAATGATGACGGCAGCTATACCATCACCATGCGTGGGTCACCGGAAGACACGATAACTGTGCACCCGTCACCTGTAGGCGCCGAGGAACAGGTCCCCGAGCGCGCGGCGTCGGAATAGGGTCAGCCATCGTTGCCGACGGTGTTCCTGGCGATCGTGCGCGAGGTGGCACCGCTGGCATAGCGCGGCCAGGTTGCCGGGGCGATTGTCGCCGGGATCATGGTTCAGGTGCGCGCTGGCGAGCACGACGCGGGTGAGAGGCGGCAGCGTCGGCTCCTCGAGGTCAAGAAGGGCCAGCTGCGCGGGCGGCATCGTTGCCATCGTATCCGGCGATGGAAGGCCGCGCACGCGACGGCCGCGATCGTCGCGCCACTGTTCCCGATCAGGATCATACCAGCGGCCATCGCCAAGGTGGCGCACATTGCGTCCGTGGGGCCGATCGCAGCGCTCGCAGCGGCCCTTGGCGCGCCGGAAACGGATCAGCGCGGACAGCTCGGGCCAGTCGATCGGATAGAGCCAGCGATGTTCGGGGCGGATCGGCATGGCCGACTGTGCACGATCCCCAGCAGGAACAAAAGCAGATTGAGGCGGGCCGCTCCACGTACAGCATAGTCGCGGACGACTATGTGTGAATCGGATCGAGCACAGTTGCCAGGAGGCGGCGCGCTGCCTCGGGGCGTGAAGGAGCATCGGGCTGGCGCGCGATCCACGCGTCCAGCGCGTCGAGCTGATCGGGGGGCAGGCGCAGGTTGATCGGCGTCGATCCTACCGGCGGACGGCCTCGGCCTCTTTTGTTGGTGCCAGCAATTGACATGGTTAATAGCTGGTGCCAGTTAAGGCGAGCCGGCGCAAGGCTTAGGACCCTCGCACCGGCTCTGACCAACATCCGATCGTTAGGAGATCGAACATGGCTGCCGACGCCCCATACAGGGGGGCGCGATCACGCGCACCCGAAAATCCCAGCGGCACTGTCCCGCTCAAGAACATTGTCGACCAACTGATCGCCGCCGTCCGGGGCATGCAGGTGAAGGCCGACGCGATCGACGCCATGGTGCTCGGCATCGAGATGATGATCGAAAACCAGCGTCGGTTGCTGGTCGAGCAGAACCCAGGCAGCTTAGTGCTTGGAAATGAAATGTGGCGCGGGATCGCCACGCTCCTGACGATGGTGCGTCACCACGCGCTTGATATCGGGAATGAAGGGCAAGCGGCCGAGCTTGCATCGATGCAGGCCAATCGGGTTCCAGCCCCATGATCGCTGTTGCACGGCAAGCCGCCGCCATCATCGCAGACCCGCCGTTGACCCTCGCCCGCGCCGATCGCGCGCGAATCGACGATCTGATCGAGGGGCTGATCGCTCTTCTCGACCAGGCAGACGGCGACCCTGATTTGGAGGACAGCGACCTCGACCGCTGCACCGCGGGCGAGGACGGCCCCAGGTTCGCGCCGGCATTCGACCGGCTCTGGAGGGATGCCGCATGATCAAAAACCCGACCAGCGCCGCAGCGTTGCATGACGAAGAGCACTATGTCGTCTCCACAATCGCCTTCTGCGCCATGAAGGATATCGTGGATGCCCTGAAGGGCCTCGACCAGCTCACCAGTGGTCGCTTAGACGATCGCCAGCCAGAGGTATTGCGCAACGACTTGGCTGCAGTGTTCCGCGTGATCGGTCGCGAATTGAACAACCAGCTTGAGGCGCTCCCGCACGTTTGGAAAGATCAAGTCAGTTGAGCGCTGCGGCCCTCCCGAATCGGGGTGGCGCGGCGCTCAGCCCGCGCGACAGCATCGAAGACGCCACCGCCGTCGGCTTCGGCGCACCGGCGGGGCGCACGAGGCTCGCCAGCCATACCGCCGGCCAGATCCTCGACCCATGACCAGAGCCATCACGATCGAAGAAAACTCGGACCCTTGCCACATGACCAGCGGTCGCCTAAACCAAGGCGACTCAAGGTCACAAGGAAAGGTCATGGCGTCCAAAGAGCCGCTGTCTCGCAGCGGTCTCACAACCCGAGCTGGCATACCGAACGACGTGATGACGTTTTGGGTTCGGCGCGGATTGGTGCGCCCAATTTACGCGCCATCCGGCATGGGGCGCCACCTGCGATTCGAATGGTATGAGGCGAATATCGCTGCGGTCATGAGCCAGCTGCGCCAGTTCGGCGTGCCGATCGACGGGCTGCTTTCCATCGCTGCTACCTATCGCGATGCCATCGCGTGGGCGTCGAGCTACGATCTAACCCCTGCCGACGTCGGGGCGCTCCACCACCTGTTCATCCTGCACGCCCATCGCAGGCACGACACCTATGACGATGCCGAGCTCGAGAAGATGATCGAGCAGGCCGGTCAAGAGAAGCACGGGGCCTCCCGAATCACGGATCGCATCAAGGCCATCCACGCGACTATGCCTGAAGACGAGTTCCGCCGGCACATGGACCCGTTCCTGTCGATCACCGAGCAGCCGAAGCCGGGTGATCCCGGCGTCGGCAGCGCGCACGCCGGCGAGCTGACCTATCTCTGGCGGACAGAGGAGGGCGATTATCGTTTCGCATGGGGCGAGAAAGGCCCCAGGCTCGCCCAAGAGGACGGCGCGCACGCCATGATCGCGGTCGACGTCTCCACTGTCCTTTGCGAGGTGTGGAACCGCCCTGAGAGCGAGGAGGGATGACCGCTCGCCCGATCAACGACGCGATGTGCGCGCAGCTGCTGGCCAGCCCTCAGAAGGGTCGGGGCTTCGGGGCCCCACTCATCGCCCCCAATTGCCGCGACACCGCCACCTTTCATAGACGGGGCCGCCCCACCCACTGGACTAGCACGCACCAAGGGCGAGCCGCGCTGGCCGAAGGCGGCTGCCATGCGTGAGACGTTCGCCGCAACCACACGGTGCATGACGAACAAGCCACCCCTGCGCCCGCCCAAGGCGCTCTAGCCACCGATTCGCAACATCGCCGCCATCCCCCGCTCGGAACCCGCTTCCGAGAGCGCCCCCGCTTTGACTGGAGGCTGACACCATGACCCACACCCTGGACACCTCGCGCACACCCCTGCCCTGCACCTCGTTGCGGGCCCGCTGCGATCGGGCCTGTCCCGATTGCGCGTTGGTGTGCGCGATCCTGGCCCAGACCGTGCGCGATACCGGCGCCGACCTCGCCGCAGGGCTTGCCCAGGTGCCCACCACGCCAACAGCTGACAAGGCGCAGCAGGTGGAGCGGGTGCGGCGCATGGACGCCAGCGCCCGCCGTCGTCTTGATCGCAAGAACGGTCTGCTTGTGGATCTGGCCGACCTCGCGCCCGCCCCGGTGCGGTCGATCGTGTCATTGAGTCTCCATTGATGGACTGCACCGACTGCGGGCGGCCGCTTGCCGTGAACCCGAAGCGGAAGGGCACGCGCTGCCAACGCTGTGCGGCACGCGTGCACGCCACATCGCCCGAGAAGCGGCAGCGGTGCAGCCAGGCCATGAAGCGACGCTTCGACGATCCCGTGTTCCGGATGAAGCAGATCCGGTCGATGGCAACGGGGCTCAAGCGCGCGCTCGATGCCGACCCGTCGATTCGCGACAGGATGCGCGAGCATGGTCGCCGCGTCGGCGCGCTCCACAAGGGTAACCTGACCCGCCCCGCCGGATCCCCGCAGAGGCAGAAGGCGGCCCGGGCGCAGTCGGAATTCTACATGGGCTGGTGCCCTTTGGAATATCGCGACGGCTATCGCCGGATGGTCCGTATCGACGGGATCAAGGCGGCCGACGCGCGCCGCATGACGGAAGAGCTGATCGAGGTCGACCGCTCGCGCTATCTCGCGACAGCCGTCCTTCCGCAGGCGGCGCGCGGAGCTGGCGCATGACCAGCCTGTTCACGCCGATCGCGGACGTCCGCTCAAGGGGCCTTATGGCGGCTGACGTTGCCTCGATCCGGCGCCGCGTGCGCGATCGCATCAGCAGTGAAGCGCTGCATCATGCGTCGATCGCCGAGGCATTGACGACCGCCACTCGATCCATCCCCGACCTGCCGGCGGTTGCCGCCGCCGGCAGGCCCTCACCAGCACAGGAGACCACCTCCCATGCCTAGCTCAACCCGTAGCGCCACGCTCACCTTCGACCAACTGCGGATTTCGCCGCACAATGTCCGCACCAATCGCGCCGATACCAAGCCGACGGAAGCCTTCGCGCGCACCATTGAGGCGTTCGGCCTCATCCATCCCTTGCGCGTCCATCCGATGCGCGGCGGTAAGTGGATGGGCGTGCATGTCGGTCGTCGCCGCTACGAGACGATCGGGTGGCTGATCGAGCAGGGCCGCATTCCCGCCGACTGGCCGATCGACGTGACGATCCGCGAGGGTGCGAGCGACGCCGAGCTGCTCCAGGAAAGCGAGGTCGAGAACCGGCAGCGCACCGATTTGCGCCCTTACGAACTGTTCCAGGGCGTTGCCAAGGCGCATCGCCGCGGCGCGACCGTCGCGCAGATCGCGATGAACATCGGCGAGGACGAGGCCGAGATTGCGCGCTGGCTGCGGCTCGGCAATCTCGTGCGCCCCGTCTTCGAGGCGCTCGAAGCCGGGGTGATCTCGGTCGAGCAGGCCAAGGCCTTCGGGGCGACCGAGGACCACGCGCTGCAGTCGGCCGCGTTCGAGGAAATCTTGAAGATGTCCGAGGCGCAACGCACGCCGGTGGCCATCCGCGGCATGCTCGGCATCGGCGACGCCGAGCTGCAGCGCTTCCTGCGCCTGGTCGGCGTGCCTGCGTATGAAGCCGCAGGCGGTCGGCTTGAGTGCGACCTGTTCACCAGCGACGATCCGCTGGATGCGCGCGTCATGGACCCGCCAGTGCTGCGCGCGCTGGTCGACGCGCGGCTGGCGCAAGTGTGTGACGAGCTGCGCGTGAAGACCGAGAACCGCGACCTGCGTTTCGTCCCCGCCCCGCCCCGCACAGAATACGGGCAGGACTGGTCACTCTCGATCAAGCCGACCGTCCGGCCTTCTGGCGGGCTCGAGCTCCCCGAAGGCGACGTCGTCGCATGCGTCACGATCGATCGCACCGGCGAGATCATCAGCGATTTCTGGTGGGCCAGCCGCAAAGCCAAGGCCGATGCCGAACGCGGTGACGCCACGGTGCGCGCCGCGGCGCTGGCGGGCGCGCGTCCTGCAATTCGCGACACGGTCGCCGACGGGTCGGCGATCGGCACTTCCACCGGAGATCCCGACGTCGCCGCCGCCAACGCCGACGCTGGGGTGCGTGTGGAAGACGGTCTCAGCCAGGAGGGCTTGCAGATCTTCCGTTCGCTTCGTCGCGTCGCCTTGCGCGGCGCGCTGGTCGATCATGTCGCGACGCAGGATCGCTATGCGCTCGCGGGCCCGGCGCTCGACTGGCTGGTGTGGTCGCAGCTGCGGCTGATGCTCACCGATACCAGGATCAACCAGCTCGGCTCGGGATACATTGCCAACCAGTCGGGCGACCCGCCGGTCGCACAGGAGCATATTCGCGCAACCGAGGCGTGGCATCGCTGGACGCTGGCCCTCTATGAGCTGCAGCAGCAAAGTTTCCTGACCGATGCGGACCTCGCCAGTGCGTTTCTCGACTATCGCTGCAGTCCGATCCGGTTGAAGCAGCTGGCGATCGCCGTGGTCACCGGCATCGCGCTCGAGCGCTCGCTCAATGGCCCCGACCATCGCATTGCCGCGCACGACGCGCTCGCCGCCGAACTCGGCCTTGACGACGCTGCTGCGCACGAGCTGGTCCCACCAACCGCGGCGATGCTCGATCTGTTGCCAAAGGCGCAGCGCCTCGCGATCGCCGAGCCGCTGGTCGAACGCGCCAGCTTCGCGCCCTGGTCGCGGCTAAAATCGACCCAACTGACCAAGGCTGTGCTCGAGGTGGTGACCGGTGCGTCGAAAGTGGTGCGCGCCTCGTGCGCCGAAGCCGCTGCGCGCTGGGTCCACCCTCTGCTCCGCTTCGACACGAATTCGTCGGGCCAGGACGAAGAGGAAGCTCCACCCGCGAACGATGTGCAGCACGGCGGCACGGCGCCGTCCCGGGTATGCGACCAGGCCGATGCAACTCAGGCAGCGGCAGCATGATCGCGCGCGATCTTTACTCCCTGACCAGCGCCGACGATCCGATGGTCGCGTGCTTTGGCGAGCGGGCGCTGTGCGAGGAATGGCGCGACAGGCTGGCGGGATCCACGCACGACAAAGATCGGCTGACGATCGAGCCGATGCCCCACTGTGGCTGTTGCGGCGCGGCCTTCGTCCCGTCTGAGGCCGCCAGCATCACGTCATGGAAGAATGGCACGACCAGGTGCGATCGACACCACGGTCGCAACCCGTGCGCGATCGAGGGTTGCAGGCGCACCCGGGTCGCGACTGGATCGGCCGAGGGCGACCATGCCGACGATCAATGGCTCTGCGATGATCATTGGCGAAGGTTCGTTCCGCCCCGATCGGCGCGACGGCGCGCGTATCACGGCTTCTTTCGGCGAGCGAAGCGGCATGGTTGGACGCCCGATCTTCGCGAGCGCTTCTGGCGCTTCTGGGACCAGCTCGTGCACCAAGCGCGCCGCCGTGCCGCCGCCGGCCATCTCGACCAAGCCGCAATCGGCCGCATGTTCGGATGGGAAAATGCATGAAGGTGCCGGTCCTGTTGCGCGGCGCGATCGCGATCGGCGAGCAGCTGGGCGTGTCGCCAGCCGAGGTCGATCGCCTGCTCCGTATCGGGGCGATCCCCACGTTCCGGGCGGGCGGCACGCCATACGCGACCAAAGGCGCGCTCGACGAATGGCAGGCGCTCGAGCGCGCCGGAAGGCTTCCCCTCCAGTGAATCGCACCGTGCCCTGGAACGCCGCATGGACGGCCGAGCAACGCTACGAGGTTCGTCCCTGCCGCTGGGTAGATGGCAAGCTCGCGCTGTGGAGCCCGCATAGCCCCGGCGAGGGCAAGCCCATCTTCGCCAAGCCGCACATGGTTCGGCAACGGCGCTCGATCGCCGAGCTGCGATGCACGGTGTGCGGTGAAAGGACCCCGCCGAACGATCGCTGGTGGTTCAAGCTCGGCCGCGACCAGGAGGGCTATTTCATGACGACGGAGGCCCCGGTGCACCGGGCCTGCGCCGACTTCGCCTTGACCGTCTGCCCGCACCTGCGTGGTCGCGAGCAAGATCTCGAGCGCCTTCCGGGCGGCTACCAGGTGCTGTCCGCGATCCTCGGCGGCCCTGCAACCGATCAAGACTTTGGTGTGACGATCGGCAACCGACTCGTGATCGGCGCGCTCAAGCTCGCGTGGCCTGCCTCGCGCATCGTGCGGGTGGCCTAGCCATGAGCCGCCCCTCTCCCTCCCCGGTTAGCGCGAAGCGGCCGCCTCACGGCGACCGCCTCGCGCGCCTCGTTCCCCAAGCCGCTGGCGCCGCAAGGCACCAACCGCCGGCGCCAGCGGCCGACCAAGAGAGGAGGCCGACGTGACTTAGCGGACCCATCGTAAAGGGATAGTGGGCGAGCCAGGCGCGCGCGCCCTGCCGTGGCGATGACGAACCCCGTCAGAGCGCCGCGCCCTCCCCTTATCCAGCCGCCGGCGAGGCCGCGGCACCCCAGCGCGTGAGGCGCGGCAACCACCCCCGGTTCGCCGACGCCTTTCGCGCATCCCCAATCGTCCCCCACCATGGAGGCTGAAGTGATTTGTGGCACCCTATCCATCCGACATCGCCGAGGCGTGCTGCCGCCAATGCGTGCGCCCTTGCGGCCGAGCGCAGCGGCGGCCGCCGATTCGATCATGGCGCACCAGCCGGCAAGGCGAAGTCGTGCGCCGTCCGCGCCCGTCGTTCCGGCGTCGATCGCTGATCAGCTCCGCAAGACCGTGCCGTCTCAATCCTTCATCGACACGTTCGACGCCCTGCTCGATCGCCAGAAGGCGAGCGACCCGCACCCGCTGGTCCAACCGGCCGATCGGACAGTGCTGCGCTCCCTGCTTGCCTATCGCTGGTGTGCGACCAGGCCGACAACGCACGAGATCGCGGAGCGGCTAGGCCGCGAGGAACGGTTCGTGTGGCAATCGGTCAACCGGCTCCGGCAATGCGACCTCCTGCCTTGGGGGGACCGCCTGTGACCGGCCTCGCTATTGGTGCACTCCTCACCAACCGACACGCTGTCGCACGCGAGGCTCGCAAGCTGGTGCGCGCCACAGCCGCTTCGCTATCAGTAGGCGACAGGAGCCGGGCGGACGATGCCGTTCGTCGGCAGAGCGTCGATATCGACGACGAGCGCGCGCGAATCCGGAAGCCGTTGGGGGACGGCACCGTGGAGGATGCGGCTGACTGCCGTGACGCCCTGTTGATGGCGGTGAAGGAATACCACCGGCAGACGTCCCTTGATACGAAGCACAAGCAGGGCGCGATCACCGCAGCGCAGATCGACGTGTTCGAGGTGATGCTAACCGACGACGACGGGTTCGATTGGTCGACCGGCACCGTCGACCTCGCCATCAGCCAGTATCGCGAGAAGTCCGGCAAGAGCGCGAACACAGTGCAGGCAGCACGTCGCCGTCTCAAGGCTATGGGCGTGATCGAGGTGGTGAACCGAACGATCCAGACGGGCCGCGAGAAGCTCTTCGGCGTGCCCCAGCGCATCCAGATCTCGTCGCTGGTCTACTTCACGCCCGAGAACATGATCGTGCCGCTCAAGGCGCTTTACGATCGCTTCGTGGGGCAGCTCCGCGCCGCCAGAACGGCCCGTGAGGCTCGCAGGAGGGCTAAGGGAGAAGATGTGCAGCGGCGACGCCTTGAGGTCAGGGATCGCCGCCAGAAGCGCATCCCGGCCCTGCTGAACCCTCAAGGGTGGGTGAACATAGTCGCCGCCGAAGACAGAGCACGCCGTGCGGTCGACGCTGATTATGCCGCCCTCGAAGCCGAATCACTGGCCTTCGCCACCGCGCTCGCTCGATCCACCGCACGCGAAGGCAGATTAGAGTGAGTCCGGTAGATCAGGGGAATAAGAATAAGAGGAGTTGCTGCGCAACGCGTTGATTTGATCTGCACCTAAAGCCGAAACGGCGACCACAACACCAACCGACGGGCGCGCTGCCGCTGTCGGACCAAGCGGCTATGGCCGCTTGGGTGCTCTCCAGTGGGAGAGCGGCAAGGGTCGTGCCAGTGCTTCCAGCGTAGCATATGGCGCATGTGTCGGTGTCACCCAGGTCGACGCGCAGCGTCTCCGCCTCGATCGACCGGCCCAGTATCGAACGCCGCACATCGCGAGCCCGCAAGCCGGCGCGATCTTCCTGTGTCGATTTCGCTTCAGTCCTCGGCAGGCCACAAACCAGCCCTGCCCCTAGCGTCCACGGTCGCCTGCGCCGCCGCCGCGCGGGTGCGGGTGGGTGTAGCGGCGCCGCCGCGTGCGTGAGCGCCGCAGGCACGACCAGGCTGCGGCACCGAGGCCCACCCGGGGTGGCAGCCCCTCCCCCGCCCCGTTCGGGGCGCGCGCCACACCTCAACCCGGCGCGTCGCGCTTACCCCCGCGCCTCGCCGGCTGGCTTTTTGGATCGATTTCGATGCACTTTGGCTGCCGTTGGGGCGCCGGGAAACGTCAGAAAATCGCCGAGACGCTGAGTTCCTGCGTTTTAGCCTATCTCACCCACCACGACGGCAAAATGCGGTTTGATGCAATTCGTTGCATGCTCGCGCGGAGCCCGAATACCGCGTGCGCAGCGCTTGACCACCGCCCGCGTTCGCGCGATGTTCCCTATGAGGAACGGAGAAACCGATGCGAACACGCCCCCAGGCCGCTCCAGCGGTGAAGCAACTCAGTCTCGACGCGCGCGCCGATCTGCTCCGGAGGGTGCCGTTAATCCGACGCAATGCGATCGAGTTGAAGACATCGAAAAGCATGGCCCTGCGAAGCCGGATGAACGTCATGGTCAACCAGCTGTTTCAGCGCGTCATCGACCTCGATCCCTCGGCTGACGTCGCGGCATACAGCCAGGCGATTTACGACGCATTTGGCACCGTCGACTGGGATGGCATAGTCGCGACGTGCGCGGCGTTCGAGGCGATGCTTGAGGGCAAGCCACCGCAGTATCCGATTGAGGCGGTGCTCGCCGCCGCCGCCCCGGTCCCAGAGGCAGCGCTGGCAACCGTCGCAGCACCGGCGCCCATCGCGGCCGTGCCCGTTCCCGCTTCGGGCACGAAGCCACTCGCTGTTCCCGTCGCGGATCGCGACGCTCCCGCTCCGGCTCCCGCCGATCCCCAGCCGGAACAGGGCGAGACGCAACAGGCCAAGCACTACACGGCCGCGAACGACCAGGCCGATACGGCGCCGGCGAACGACGATGCGCGTATCACTGTTGCGGGGATCACAGCCGTCGAGAAGCTGGGCCAGGCAATCCGTCTCGGTCGCGTGAGCAAGCACATGACCCAGCAGGAGGTAGCGACGGCCGCCGGCGTCGGTCGCCGGTTCATTGTCGAGCTGGAGAGCGGCAAGGGCAAGTCCGAGATCGGCCGCATCTTTGCGGTCTGCCAGGTGGTCGGGGTGACGCTGACCGCCATCGCCGCCTGATCTGCGCGCACCGGTACCGCATAGTCAGTTCCGACTATGGGGTCAGGTGCGTGCCGGCGGGAAGAGCAACCGAACCCTTGCCACATGACCAGCGGTCGCCTAAACCAAGGCGACCCAGAGTCATGAAAGCCACACTGCCGGTCTAGGAAGAGTGGGGTGAAGCTGGGCCGATCGTCCGACTTCACTCCAAAGGAAAACCCATGGCAGCAAGTGCATCACCGGCTCCGGCTCCGGCCAAGGAATCCATCTTCGCGACCGTCAAGCTCGACGAGCCGATCGTCCGGGGCGACCAGAAGGTTGAGCAAGTGAAGGTGCGCCGGCCCGATGCTGGTGCGCTTCGTGGCCTCAAGCTGGTCGACGTCATCAATATCGACGTCAACGCGATGATCCAGCTGCTTCCTCGCGTCTGCGATCCGATCCTGTTCGAGCACGAGCTGGCGCAGATGAATGCCGCCGACTTCGTGGCCCTGTCGAACGAGGTGGCGCTTTTTTTGCCGCAGAAGGCCACGCTCACGGACTTCCAGACAGCATAGAGGAAGCGATGGCGGACGTGGCGGCCATCTTCCATTGGCCGCCCGCCGCCTTCGATACCCTGTCGGTCCAGGACATCATGATGTGGCGCGAACTCGCCATCGAGCGCGCCAAGCTGCTGCATGGCAGCGGCAAACAGGAGTGAAGGTGCGTTGGCCGGGCAGGACCTAAAAATCCGAGTTATGTTCGCCGGCATCGACCGGCTTTCTGGCCTGCTCGGTGGTATCAAGGGTGCGACCCAGAAAGCCGGTCAAGCCTTCGGCGAGACCAACCGGGCGATCCGCGCGCAAAAATCGGAGCTACGCGACGTTCAGCGGCAGCTCGCCGCCAGCAGCGGCAACGTCACCGAGCTCCTGAACCGCGAGAAGGCGCTTAGCGCCGCGATCGAGCACGGCACGCACGAGCTGGATCAGCGCAAGGCGGCGCTCGCGCGCCTCTCGGCCGCGCAACGCAAGTTCGATGATACCCGCGCCCGTGGCGACGCCCTCATGGGGATCGGGGGCAGAGCTGTCGCCGCCGGTGTCGTCATCGGTGCTGGTGCTGGTGCCGGGGTGAAGGGCGCCATGGACATGGAGGAATCCATGGCCGGCGTGAAAAAAGTCACCAACATGGACAACTCCGGCATCGCCCGGATGAGTTCCGACTTCCTCGACATGAGCACCCGGATCCCCATAGCGGCGTCGGGGCTCGCCGAGATCGCAGCGGCCGCCGGCGCTGCCGGCATCGGCATGGACAAGTCCGGCAAGGCCATGAAGGATCAGCGGCAGCAGCTGCTCGCTTTCACCGAGGACGCCGCCAAGATGGGCGTCGCCTTCGACATGACCGCCGAGGATGCGGGCAGCACCATGGCGAAGTGGCGAACGGCCTTCGGCATTACGCAGCCGCAGGTGCGTGCGCTCGGCGACCAGGTGAACGCCCTCACCAACACATTCGGCGGTAAGGCGGCCGACGTCGCCGATATCGTCACCCGCATCGGACCGCTCGGCAAGGTGGCGGGCCTTGCCGCGCCGCAGATCGCGGCGCTCGGCTCGACGCTCAACTCGATCGGGGTCGAGAATGAGGTCGCAGCGACCGGCATCAAGAACATGATGCTGACCCTCACCAAGGGGAGCGCGGCGACCAAATCGCAGTCGGCCGCGTTCAAGGCGCTCGGCCTCGATGCAGTGCAGGTATCGAAGGACATGCAGACGAACGCCTCGGGGGCGATCGTCAACGTCATGGAGCGGATCGGGAAGCTCAGGCCAGATCAGCAAGCGTCGATGCTGTCCCAGCTATTCGGCACGGAATCAGTCGGCGCCATTGCCCCGATGCTGACCAACCTCGACGGGCTGAAAACGCGGCTCGGGCTGGTGGGTGACGCGTCGAAATACACCGGGTCAATGCAGAAGGAGTTCCTTTCGCGGATCGCAACCAGCAAGGGGGCAGTCGGGCTCGCGATCAATTCGCTCCAGGCCCTCAATATCGAGATGGGCCAGAAACTGCTCCCCTATGTCGTGCAGGCGGCACAGTGGATTTCCAATACCGCCGCTGCTGTGCGCGCGTGGGCCAAGGAACACCCGGCGGTAGCAGCGGGCATCATGAAGGTGACAGCCTCGATCGCCGGCCTGCTTATCGGGTTCGGCGCGATCGGCGTCGCTAGTGGCGGCGTGATGAAGGCATGGAGTTATGTGCGTGTTGGAGCGACGCTGTTGGGCGGCCCGCTCAAGAACATGCCAAAGCTGTTCGGCTTGGTGCGAACAGCCGCCACATTCATGTCGGGCGGCTTCGTAAAGGCTGGCGGTGTGCTGCTCCGCTACGGGCCGATGGCGTTCGGTGCCGTGCGCACCGCGGCGCTGTTCATGGCGCGGGGCGTGGTGCAGGCCGGCGCGATGATGCTCGCGAACCCGATGGTGCTCGCCATCGTGGCGATCGGCGCGGCGATCGGGATCCTCGGCTACCTGGTCTATAAGAATTGGGACGCCATCAAGGCCAAGTTCTTCGAGGGCGTCGCGATGCTCAGCGACGTATGGACCAGCATCAAGGATGCGTTTTCCGCCGGGATCGCGATCGCCGGTGCAGTGCTCTCCCAGTTCGGGGAGAACATTGGTCGCGGCTGGGCCGTGGTGAAGGCCAAGTTCTTCGAGGGTCTCGCGGCGCTCAGCGGCGTATGGACCAGCATCAAGGATGCGTTCTGGACGGGGATCGCCGGCGTCGGAGCCGTGTTCGCTGGGTTCGGGGGCATGCTCGGCAGGGCATGGGTTGGGGTCAAGGGCGCTTTCATGGCCGGTGTAAACTGGCTGACGGGCCTTCTCCCATCATTCAAGAACATCGGGTCGATGATGCTTCAAGGGCTGTTGTCGATGCTCAGCCCCGGCCGGTTGATCCGCCACATCATGAGTATGGGCATGGGTGCGATTGCCGCTTTCAAGAGCGTGCTGGGTATCAAGTCCCCGAGTCGCGTGTTCGCCGAAATGGGTGGGCACCTCGCCGGTGGCCTTGCCATCGGCATAAATCGGGGCGCGGAAGGGCCGTTGAGTCGGACGCGAAAGCTCGCCGGCGAGCTGGCAACCGCCATGGCTGTGGGCGCAGTTGTCCCCGTTGGTGTTCCCCAGATGGCACAAGCCATGGCGGTCACTGCGTCGACCAAGGTTGGCGTCCCCGGAATGTCATCGGCCGTCGCCTCTGGAGCGACAGGGGGCGGGCGTGGAGGTTCGGGTGGTGGTGGACAAGGGGCGTCCGTCTCGCAGACCTTCAACATCACGATCAACGTGAATCAGCAGCCCGGCCAGAATGCGGCCCAGCTCGCTCAAGAGATCAAGAGGATCATCGAGGATGAGGCTCGAGCGCGGCGTGCGTCGAGCTACGCAGACGAATGAATTTTTGGTTGCGTGCGCGCCCAAATATGATCTCGAGATGATGCAGAGGCCGTCGCGCGCCTGTCGAAGCTGAAGCGCAACAAGGCGATCGAGTATGCCCGTCGCGCGATCTGCCATGAGCACCGCTTGGAGGCGACATTCGGGGACCTCGCGCTTGACCTGGCGCGGCTTATCACCCGCGACCGGCGGTATCCCCCGACCTATGCCGGGATCTCAATTGCGCTACGAAGCTTCGCGTCGCGCTAAGCGTCGCCAAGCGAGGTGAACACCCTTTCGAGGATGCGCTCGCGGTCTTCCTTGCTGAGACCCATCGGCTCGCGCGCGGGATAGTCGGCCTTGGGCGAACCGGAGCCGCCAACGTTGTCCTGACCGCCATATTGATGGACGCCCATGACCCGCGCGTCACGGCCGCGAAAGCCCATGCTGACACCATCGGGGCTCGCGTCGACCTTCAACCTCTTCCCGGCCTTGAGAAACATACGCTTTGACCGGGCTCGGATCGGTTCCGGTTTAGTGTCGCGCAACCGCTTCGGGCGGAGCCCCCCGGACTTCACTTTGCGGGCTATCATCGGCTCGCCGTCAGGCTTGATGTTGTCGCGCAGGCGACGCCGCATCGATGACCGCAGATCGTTGCCAATCCCGCGCGCGACCTTCCGGCGCTGACCGGGCTCTATCGCGCTGGCGAGATCGGCGATCCGCTCGAAAAGAGGGTCTAGGCGTCACCTCAAGGTTTGT
>FSSH01000426.1_pt1 | contig 23763 bp, 25 predicted proteins | sample 1166101 | NCBI WGS metagenome assembly FSSH01 (sample SAMEA32972668, study PRJEB13176) | freshwater metagenome | biome: Drinking water system; feature: Biomass in drinking water that filtered by 0.45 um membrane; material: drinking water | place: USA | collected 2012-12-20 | depth 0 m | reverse complement strand
CTCGGCCGCCTCGCTGACTTGCCGGCGCGGGTCGATCGCGGCGACGAGATCGGCCGCCTGCTCGCCGCCACCGCGACGCCAAAGGAAAAGCCGGGCACACGCGGCGCCGACGAGCCGCGCACCACCGGCTCCATCAACGCGCCTTCAACCCGCACCGTCTCGACCCGCACGCCCACGACGGCTTCGAGGTAGTCCCGTGTCACATCTTCCAGAACACGCTGTCCCCGAAGACGCTGCCCCCGTACACGCCGTCTCCGAGCCGCAACCGGACCTTTCTCAGGAAGCCGCTCCCGCAGCCCTCGCCGAGCCGAAGGCGCGCTCGATCGCCACCGTGATCCGGGCGATGTTCCGCCTCGCGATCGAGCGTTCCTATGCCCGTGTCGGTCTCGTCGGCCTCGGCTTCGCCGTGGTCTTCACGGCCATCGCCGTTCGGCTGATCACGATGGCTGCCTTCCCCGACACCGATAGCGGCGAGCGCCGCGTCGCGGCTTCGGCCGGAACCGCGATTCGCCCCGACATCGTCGACCGCAACGGCGAGATCCTGGCTACCGACATCCGCACGGTCTCGGTCTTCGCCGAGCCGAAGAACATCTACGACAAGGACGAAGCGGTAGAGCTCCTCACCGCGGTCTTGCCCGAGATCAACGCCACCGAGCTTCGGGCCAAGCTCTCGACGAAGAAGGGCTTCGTCTGGGTCAAGCGCGAGATCACCCCGAAGCAGCAGGCCGAGGTCCACCGCCTCGGCATCCCGGGCGTCGGCTTCCTCCCCGACCACAAGCGGGTCTACCCGAACGGTAACGCGGCGGCTCACATCCTCGGCGTGACGAACCTCGACAATGCCGGCATCGCCGGCATGGAGAAGTACATCGACAACCAGGGTGTCAGGGCGCTCAACGAGTTCGGCATCGTCGCCAAGCAGACCGATCTCAGGCCGGTGCAGCTCTCCGTCGACCTGCGCGCGCAATTCGCGGTGCGCGACGAGCTTGCCAAGGGCGTGGCGCACTTCAAGGCCAAGGCCGGCGCCTCGATGATCATGGACGTCAATACCGGCGAGAACATCGCCCTGGTTTCGCTGCCGGATTTCGACCCGAACAATCCCGTCGACGCGCTCACCGACGACCGCATCAACCGCATGAATGTCGGCGTCTACGAGATGGGCTCGACCTTCAAGGCGATGACGCTCGCCATGGCGCTGGATTCCGGCAAGTACAACGTCAACTCAACCTTCGACACCCGCGGCGGCGTCCTGAACTGGGGTCGGCAGAAGATCCACGAGTACCACGGCACCAATCGGGTCATCACCATGCCGGAGGTCTTCACCCACTCCTCGAACATCGGCTCGGCGAAGATGGCCCTCGGCATCGGCGTGCCGGGCCACAAGGCCTTCCTGAAGAAGATGGGGCTCCTCGACCGGATGCGGACCGAGCTGCCCGAGAGCGCCGCGCCGATCGTTCCCTCGCGCTGGACCGAGATCAACACCATCACCATCGCCTTCGGCCACGGCCTCGCGGTGGCGCCCCTCCAGGCGGCGGCGGCGGTGGCGGCGATCACCAATGGCGGCGACCTGATGACGCCGACCTTCCTCAAGACCGACGAGCCCTCGGCGCGCGCCAAGGCGACCCGGGTGCTCAAGCCGGAGACCAGCGAGGCGATGCGCTTCATCATGCGCCTCAACGCGGTGGAGGGCTCGGCCCGGAAGGCATCGATCCCGCTCTACTATGTCGGCGGAAAGACCGGCACCGCTGAAAAGGTGATCAACGGACGCTATGTGAAGAACCGTCTCTTCACGACCTTCATGGCGGCCGCTCCGATGGACAAGCCGAAATACCTGTTCGTGACCCTGATGGACGAGCCCCAGGGCCTCCCCGAATCCGGCGGCTACGCCACCGCCGCCTGGAACTCGGGCGTGGTCACCGGCCGGGTGATCGAGCGCGTCGCTCCCATCCTCGGCCTGCCGCCGCAATTCGAGCCGCCGGTGAAGCCGTTCCCCTTGATGGTGAAGCTCGGCGCCTACCACGCGACGCAGGTCGACGGACGATGAAGGAGCCGACCCTCGGCGACTTGTTCCCAGAGGCTGTCTCCGGCGCGGCGGCAGGCCGGATCGTCCACGGCATCACGGCAGACAGCCGCCGGGTCGTGCCCGGAGGCGTCTTCGTGGCGGTGCCGGGTACCGTCGCCGACGGACGGACCTTCGCCAATGCGGCTTTCAAGGCCGGCGCCTTCGCCATCGTCGGCGAGGGCGAGCGCCCCGCCGATCTTGATTCCGAGGCGGACTGGATCTCCGTGCCTGATGCGCGCCGTGCTCTGGCGCTCGCGGCCGCCCGCTTCTCCGGACCCCAGCCCGAGCGGATCCTCGCCGTCACCGGGACCAGCGGAAAAAGCTCGGTGGCCGACTTCGTCCGCCAGATCCTGCAGCGGCTCGGCCGCAACTCCGCCAGCCTCGGCACCGTCGGCATCGTCACCGCGAAGGGGACGGCCTACGGCTTACTGACGACTCCCGACCCCGTCACCCTTCACGCCACCCTGGCCCAGCTTGCCGAGGACGGCATCACCGATCTCGCGATGGAGGCCTCCTCCCACGGCATCGAGCAGCGCCGGCTCGACGGCGTGCGGCTGTCGGTAGCGGGCTTCACCAATCTCGGGCGCGACCACCTCGATTATCACGCGACCATCGAGGAGTACCTGCAGGCCAAGCTCCGGCTCTTCACGGACCTGCTGCCCGAGGGCGCCTTGGCCGTGGTCAATGCCGACGGGCCCTATGCCGATCGGGTCATCGAGGCTGCGCGGGGCGCCAGCCACGATGTGATGACGACGGGCCGCAACGGCGACACGATACAACTGCTCGACGCGCGGACGGAAGGGTTCTGTCAGATCCTGACCATTGCCGGCTCGCCGAACGTGACGGTTCGCCTGCCCCTCGTCGGCGCATTCCAGGTCGAGAACGCGCTGCTCGCTGCCGGGCTCGTCTCGGCGGTCGTCGACAGCAACTTGAAGCACGTGATCTTCGCCGCCCTCGAACACCTCACCGGCGTGCCCGGCCGCATGGAGCGGGTCGGCGAGGTCAACGGCGCGCTCTGCCTCGTCGACTACGCCCACAAGCCGGAGGCCCTCGACAGCGTTCTCGCCGCGCTTCGCCCCTTCGCGACGGGGCGCCTCACCTGCGTCTTCGGCTGCGGCGGCGACAGGGACCGGGGCAAGCGTCCGATCATGGGCGAGATCGCCGCGAGACTCGCCGACACCGCGATCGTCACGGACGACAATCCGCGCAGCGAGGACCCGACCGCGATCCGCGCCGCCATCCTGGCTGCGGCTCCCGGCGCGATCGAGATCGGCGACCGGGCCGAGGCGATCCGCACCGCCGTTCGCGGCTTGGCGCCCGGCGATGTGCTGGTGGTGGCCGGCAAGGGCCACGAGACCGGCCAGATCGTTGGCGCGACCGTGCTGCCGTTCTCCGACCATGAAGTCCTGCGGGCTGCCATCGTGGAGATGGGCGGCTGAAGCTGGTGACGATGGCTTGGCATCAAGGAATGCTAGGCCGCCTATGACAACCGCATCGAACTTTGGGTGGGATGACGGCAACCGAGCGAAGTGGGAGAAGCATGGGGTCAGTATCGGCGAAATCGAAGATCTGCTCCGTGGCTCGCCTCTCGTGGCGCCCGACGTGAAGCATCCGCAGACGGAGCAGCGCTTCCTCGCCGTGGGACGCAACGCCGAGGGTCGGCCGATCTTCGTGGTCTTCACTTGGCGCGGCACTTCGCATGGCCGGATCATCCGTCCATTGAGCGCCCGCTACATGCACGTCGGGGAGGCGGCGAGATATGAGGCGAGTTCCGGAATCTAAGAGCGACAGGGTGGCGGAGGAGTTCCTGGAGACGGACCTGTCCGATCTCGACTTCTCGCAATTCCAGCCCGTGAACCTCGCGACCGGGCAGAGGAATGCGCAGGTGAGCATGCGCGTGCCCGAGCCCCTCCTCGACGCTGTCAAGCTCCGCGCCAAGGCCCGCGGCATCTCCCATGGCCGTTACATCCGCGACCTCATGGAGCGCGATGTCGCCCGCAGGACGCCCGAGGCGCCCCGAGCCGATGGCGTTTCCGCGCGCGACGATACCGCGCGCCAGCCGGCCGAAGAGAGGGGACGGACCCGATGACCGCTTCCACCCTCTGGACTCCCGACACCCTCGCGACCGTCACCGGCGGCACCGTGCATGGCAACCCGAAGCCCATCGCCGGCGCCTCGATCGACACTCGGACCTTGCAGCCGGGCGACCTCTTCTTCGCGGTCAAGGGCGAGGCCCGCGACGGGCATGACTTCGTGCGCCAGGCTCTGGCGCAAGGCGCCGGGATGGCCGTAGTCGCCGCCGGACGTGCCGAGGAGTTCGCGAGCGCAGGCGGGGTCCTCGCGGTTCCCGAGGCTGGCGAAGATCCGGTCCTCGATGCGATGCGCCGCCTCGGCCTCGCGGCGCGAGCGCGCACCGATGCGAAGATCGTCGCCGTTACCGGCTCGGTCGGCAAGACGGGCACTAAGGAAGCCCTGCGCCACGTGCTGGCCGAGCAGGGCCCCACCCACGCCTCGGTCGCCTCCTACAACAATCATTGGGGGGTACCACTGACACTGACGCGGATGCCGGCCGAGGCCGCCTACGGCGTCTTTGAGATCGGCATGAATCACGGCGGTGAGATCGTGCCGCTGTCCGCGCTGGTTCGACCGCATGTCGCCCTCGTGACCACGGTCGAGCCAGTCCATATCGAGCATTTTGCGTCGCTCTCGGCCATCGCCGATGCCAAGGGCGAGATCTTCTCGGGCCTCGAACCCGGGGGAGTCGCTATCATCAATCGCGATAACCCGGCCTATCCGCGCTTGCTGACGCACGCCCTGGCCTCCAGGGCCGGCCGGGTGATCAGCTTCGGCGAGCACGAGGAGGCGGATGTCCGGGCATCTCGCATCGTGACCCGGCCGGACCTGTCGGTGGTCGAGGCGAGCGTGATGGGCGTGCCGGTGACCTACCAGATCGGCACGGCGGGCCGGCACGTCGCCATGAACTCCCTCGGAATGATGGCGGTCGTCCATGCCCTCGGTGCGGATCTCGCACGGGCCGCACTGTCGCTCGCGAGCCTAAAGCCGCCGGTGGGGCGCGGCGAGCGCACTGCGCTGTGGCTCCCCGATGGCGAGGCCTTCCTCATCGACGAGAGCTACAACGCCAACCCGGCCTCGGTCCGCGCCGCGCTGGCGACGCTCGCGGCCGTGGAGACAGGTCCACGCGGACGCCGAATCGCGATCCTCGGCGACATGCTCGAACTCGGCAAGAGCGGCGAGGCGCATCACCGAGATCTCGCGGAGGCCGTCGAGGCGCATGTGGTCGACCACGTTTTCACCGCCGGCCCGCTGATGCGCCACCTGTTCGAGGCGCTGCCGATGAGCCGTCGCGGAATCGCGGCGGCGACCTCCGCCGAGCTCGTCGACCCGCTCCTCGATTTCCTGCGCCCCGGTGATGCCGTGATGGTCAAGGGCTCGAACAGCATCCGCATGGGCCGGATTGTCGAAGCGCTCAAAGCCCGCTACGCGAGCCGCCAAGCCCCGTGAGTCGTCCGCGACGACGGCCTAGGCGACCCCGCACCGATCCGCAACCGTCTCGATCGAGCCCTGGATGCTGTACCTTCTGTCGGACCTGAGCGGCAGCTTCTCGCCGTTCAACGTCTTCCGATACATCACCTTCCGCACCGGCGGCGCGCTGTTCACGGCGGGCTTGTTCGTGTTCTGGTTCGGGCCGCTGATCATCTCGTCCCTGCGTCTGCGGCAGGGGAAGGGCCAGCCGATCCGCGAAGACGGGCCTCAATCTCACCTGCTCACGAAGCGCGGCACGCCGACCATGGGCGGGCTGATGATCCTCGCAGGCGTCGTCGTGGCGATCCTGCTTTGGGCCAACCCGCGCAACCACTACGTCTGGATCGTGCTCGCGGTGACCCTCGGGTTCGGCGCGATCGGGTTCTACGACGATTATCTCAAGGTGACGAAGCAGTCGCACAAAGGGTTCTCCGGCCGGTTCCGGCTGTTGCTGGAAGCCGCGATCGCCCTGGCCGCCTGCACCGTGATCGCCGTCTACTCGCCGCCCGCTCTGCAGAACCAGCTCGCCTTCCCGGTCTTCAAGGACGCGCTGCTCAATCTCGGCTGGTTCTACGTGCTGTTCGCCGCCTTCGTCATCGTCGGGGCCGGCAATTCGGTGAACATGACCGACGGCCTCGACGGCCTCGCCATCGTGCCGGTCATGATCGCATGCGGTACCTTCGGGGTGATCGCCTATCTCGTCGGCAACGTCTTCACCGCAGGGTACCTGCAGGTGAACTACGTCCGCGATACCGGCGAGCTCGCAGTGGTCTGCGGGGCGGTGATCGGGGCGGGCCTCGGCTTCCTGTGGTTCAACGCCCCTCCGGCCCAGGTCTTCATGGGCGATACCGGATCGCTGGCCTTGGGCGGACTTCTCGGCACCATCGCGGTGGCGACGAAGCACGAGATCGTCCTCGCCATCGTGGGCGGGTTGTTCGTCCTCGAGATGATGTCGGTCATCATCCAGGTCGCCTCGTTCAAGCTAACGGGCAAGCGCGTCTTCCGCATGGCGCCGATCCACCACCATTTCGAGCAGAAGGGCTGGAAGGAGGCGCAGGTGGTGATCCGGTTCTGGATTATCGCCGTGATCCTGGCGCTGGCCGGCCTTGCCACGCTGAAGCTGCGCTGAGAGCGGCATGACACCCGCCACCACCTTCGCCGGCCGGACCGTCGCCCTGTTCGGGCTCGGCGGCTCTGGCCTCGTCACGGCGCTGAGCCTTCAGGCGGGAGGCGCCTCGGTCGTCGCCTGCGACGACAGCCCCGACAGCATGGCCCGCGCGCAGGCTCAGGGCATCTCAACCGGTGACCTGCGGGACGCCGATTGGTCGGGTTTCTCCGCCCTGATCCTGGCGCCCGGCGTGCCCCTGACCCATCCGGTGCCCCACTGGACGGTGGGACGGGCGAAGGCCGCCGGCATCGAGATCGTCGGCGATATCGAGCTGTTCTGCCGCGAACGCCGCAGGATCGCGCCCGGCTCGCCCTTCGTCGCCATCACGGGCACCAACGGCAAATCGACCACGACCGCGCTCGTCGCCCATGTCCTCGCTCAGGCCGGTTGGGATGTGCAGATGGGCGGCAATATCGGGACCGCGATCCTGTCGCTGGAGCCGCCATCAGCCAGCCGGGTCCACGTGATCGAGATGTCCTCCTTCCAGATCGACCTGACGCCGTCCCTCGATCCGAGCATCGGCGTCCTCCTCAACATCACGCCGGACCATCTCGACCGGCATGGGTCGATGGAGAACTACGCTGCGATCAAGGAACGGCTGATCGCCGGCGCCGCTCTCGCCGTTATCGGCATTGACGATGCTCCGAGCCACGCCATTGCCGAGCGCTGTAGCGGCCCGCTGATCCGCGTCCATGTCGGCGAAGTCCCTTCTGCCTTCGACGGCCTGTCGGCACGCGAAGCCGCCGTCTTCCGCGCCGGCAGCCGTATCGCGGACCTCACGGAAATCGGCTCGCTCCGGGGCGCTCATAATTGGCAGAACGCTGCGTTTGCCGCCGCCTGTGGCGAGGCGCTCGGCATTGACGGGGCGGCGCTGCAGGCGGGATTGCGCTCCTTCCCCGGCCTGCCCCACCGCATGGAGGAAGTCGGCCGCAAGGGCCGCGTGCTTTTCGTCAACGATTCCAAGGCGACCAACGCCGATTCCAGTGAGAAGGCGCTCTCGGCTTTCCACGACGTCCATTGGATTCTCGGCGGCAAGGCAAAGGAGGGCGGGATTGCGCCGCTGTCGCCGCTCTTCGACCGCGTCGCCCACGCCTACCTGATCGGCGCGTCGAGCGATGCGTTCGCCGAGACCCTGGAGGGGCAGGTCCCCTATACGCGCTGCAGTACTCTCGACATCGCGACCAAGACCGCCGCAGAGGCTGCTCTCGCCTCGGATGCTCCGGAGCCGGTGGTTCTGCTCTCGCCGGCCTGCGCCTCCTACGACCAGTTCAGGAGCTTCGAGGACCGCGGCGACCAGTTCAGGGCTTTGGTGCGCGGCCTTCTCTGAGATCCCTTCGCCGAATCTCAATCATTTCGTGAGCTTGCTGCACGCGAGTCCGGGGTGCGTTCCGCCCCGTGGAGTTGCGTATGGCGTCGTCAATCGCCGCGAGCCCGTCGCGATGGCGGCAGGGGGCCTGGGCGGGCATTCCGGTCCTGAGCGTCATTCGCGGCGTCGCGTCCGCGATGCTCGCCGCCTTCGTGTTCTTCGCATGCTTCGCCTTCTCCGATACCTCGCCCTACGACATGGTCGCGATCCCGACGATCCTGATCTGGCTTTGCCTCGGCATCCGGATCGAACGGGGCATCGTACCGTTCCTCGTCCTGATCATCCTCTACGTGTCGGCGATCGTCATCGGGCTGATGCCCTATCTCAACGAGGAGCTTCCCGTCGCCTGGACGATCCAGCTCGCCTATCTCGCCATCACCGGCGTGTTCTTCGCGATGGTGTTCTCGGGCGAAACCACTCGCCGGATCGACCTTGCGCTGAAGGCCTATACGGTGAGCTGCCTGTTCTCGGCCGTGCTCGGCATCCTCGGCTATTTCGGAATCATCGGCGAGGAAGGCCTGTTCATGGTCTATGGCCGGGCGGCGGGCACCTTCAAGGACCCGAACGTCTTCGGCTCCTTCCTCACTCTCGGTGCCCTCTACCTGCTGCACGGGTTGTTCGCGGGCACGAGCCGCCGTCCGCTCCTGTCGCTGGCCGGAGTGCTCGTTCTGCTTGCCGGAATCTTCCTGTCGTTCTCGCGCGGCTCCTGGGGTGGTTCCCTCGTCGCCATCGCGGTCATGATCGTCGCGATTTACCGTAGCAGCCCCTCGGCTGCCCTGCGCAGGAGGATCGTCGTCCTGTGCGTCGCGGCCTCCACGGCAGGCGTGCTGGCCCTCGGCACCCTCCTTCTCGTCGGCAACACCGCCGAGACCTTCCAGAAACGTGCAGCCGTCACGCAGGATTACGACGAGGGCGAAACCGGCCGCTTCGGCAACCAGATTCGCGGCCTGAACATGCTGGTGGAGGAGCCCCTGGGCCTCGGCCCCCTACGGTGGCGCCTGACCTTCGGGTTGGAGCCACATAACTCGTATATCGGCAGCTTCGCGAATGGCGGCTGGCTCGGCGGCGCGGTCTTCATCGGCCTCGTGGTGGCGACGGGCTTCGTCGGCTTCCGACTGATGCGGCTCGACTCGCCCTATCGCCGCCACGCCCAGATCGTCTGGCCGGCACTCCTGATGTTCTTCCTGCAGGCGATGCAGATCGACATCGAGAAGTGGCGCCACGTCTACATGATGATCGGAATGGTCTGGGCGCTCGAGGCGGCGCGGCTGATGTGGCTGGCGGGTGGAGGTCCCCGTCGCCGGGGATAGACCTGAATCACTCCGCTTCGCCATGCCCCGTCCACGTCGTCGCGAAGGCTGCGAGCTGCCTTGCATCGGCGAAGGCCATCACCCGAACGATGCGCTCGGATGGCATCGCACCAGGGTAGGGCGCAATCAGCACCGTCTCGGTGCTCAGCCTGGCACCCGGAGCGCTGGCCGAGAGCCAGGCTTCAGCGTCATCGCTGAGCCTTTCGGGGTCGGTGGGATGAAGCGCGCGGGAATCGGCGCGCAGCACGAGGACGTAGGCGCCGAGCCTCGGATTGCGCTGCTGGATTGCCTGGATGATGTCGATCATCGCACCCGCCTCAATGCAGCTTCACCCGCGCCTCGGTCCGGCGCGTCAGGGCGCGGGCGACGGCGTCGAGGCCGGTCTTGACGGTGCCGTGCAGGGCCTGCTCGTGCATCTTGTAGAGCGAGCGATACATCATCCGGGCGAACAGCCCGGCGATGAACATGTTCTTCCCCTGGATGAACCCCATCAGGTTGCCGACGGTGGAATATTCTCCGAGCGAGACCAGGGAGCCGAAATCCCGGTACTTGAACGGCTTCAACGGCTTGCCGGCGATGATGTTCGGGATCTGCTTGATGAGGTGGCTCGCCTGCTGATGGGCGGCCTGAGCGCGCGGCGGGATCGGCGTGTCGGAGCCCGGCTCGACGAGATAGGCATTGTCGCCGATGGCGAAGATCGCCGGGTCGCGCGTCGTCTGCAGGGTCTGGGTCACGACGAGCTGGTTGTTGCGGGTGGTCTCGAGGCCACCGAGATCCTTGAGGAAGGGCGGCGCCTTCACGCCCGCAGCCCAGACCACGAGCTCGGACGGGATGAAGCCGCCATCGGCGAGCTGGACCCCATCGGCGCGGACCTCTGTGACGCGAGCCTGGGTGCGGACCTCGACGCCGATCTTGTTGAGGAGCGCCATGACCTCGCCCGAAAGCCGCACCGGCACTGCGGGCAGGATGCGCTCGGCCGCCTCGACAAGGGTGATCTTGAGGTCTTTCGCCGGGTCGATCCGATCCATGCCTGTGGCGGCGACGTCACGGGTGGTGCGGTGGAGCTCAGCGGCAAGCTCGGTGCCGGTGGCGCCGGCGCCGATCACGGTCACGTGGAGCTGCCCAGGCCGCACGGGGCCAACCTGAGTATGGGCGCGCAGCATGCCGTTGATGAGGCGCTGATGGAAGCGTACCGCCTGCTCCTGCGTATCGAGGGCGATGGCGTGTTCCTTGACGCCGGGCGTGCCGAAATCGTTCGTGGTCGAGCCCACCGCCATGACCAGGGTGTCGTAGGGGACCGACCGCTCGGGTGTCACTTCGCGGCCTTCATTGTCGAAGCTCGCCCCGAGCTGGATCGTCTTGGCCTGCCGGTCGAGGCCGGTCATCTGGCCGATGCGGTAGCGGAAATGGTGCCGGTGCGCGTGGTGGAGGTAATCGACCGCATGGTGGCCCACATCGAGGCTGCCGGCGGCGACTTCGTGCAGCAGCGGCTTCCAGATATGAGTGCGCGCCCGATCGACCAGCGTCACGTGCGCCTTCTTGCGCCGCCCGAGGCTGTTGCCGAGCTTCGTCGCGAGCTGAAGGCCGGCTGCGCCGCCGCCTACCACCACGATGCGATGCAGATCGTTCTCGGTCTCGCCCGGTACCATGCCTTGCCCCTCATGCGGTTCGGCCATGACGGCCGCCACCTCGTTCGGATCGTCAACGACCCGGCGGCCCTCAGGTTTTCACCCCGGGTGCCGTCACGATCTTAAGCGATATTGATGAGCAAATTCCAAGCATCGCTGCGATAAGGGCGACCCGGACCTTTTCAGGGCTTCGGCGCTCCGGGCTGGCGCAGGGGATGCGCCTTGGCGATGGCGTCGAGGGTAAGGCATTCCTCCGCGATCCGCCGCACGGTGGGATAGGCTTGAGTCTCGACCCCGAAGATGCCGGTGCCGATCCAGAGGCTGACGAGGCACAGATCGGCGTGGCTGATGAAATCCCCTTGAGCGAACCGGCCGGTCCCGGGCTCCTGAGTCAGCCGCGTTTCCAGGGTCGCGAGACCGCGGCCGAACCAGTGCCGGACGAAGCCGAGCATCGTCTCGCGAGGCACCCCGTATGTCTCCATGACGTAGGTGCGCACCCTCGGCACGTAGAGCGGATGGGTATCGCAGGCGACGACCTGGGCCAACGAGCGCGCCCGTGCCCGTTCCCGCGGGTCGGCGGGCAGCAGTGGCGTGCCGGGATGGGTCTCCTCGAGGTAATCGAGGATCGCCAGCGATTGCGTCAGCGGCGGTCCCTCGCCGTCGAACAGGGCCGGCACCGCGCCCTGCGGATTGATGGCGAGAAACTCGGGCTTCAGCTGGTCGCCGGCATCGAGGTCGATGAAGGTCTCCTCGTACGCGATACCCTTGAGGTTGAGGGCGATCCGCACCCGGAATGCGGCGGCCGAGCGCCAATTGCCGTACATCTTCATGAGCGATCGTCCTGATTTTTCTTGGCTTCGTTCGCCGACGCCCACGTCGCGCACCCAATTGTATCGGGTGCCGAGCTTGCCGTCATCGCGTCTCCGGCACCTTGTAGACGGCGCTGCGATCGCGCTTGCCGACGGCGATGACGACCACGACGACGTGCTGGTCACGAACGTCGTAGACCAGTCGATATCCCGCGCTTCGCAGCTTGATCTTGTAGCGATCCTTGCTGCCGGAAAGTTTCGCGGAGGGCACGCACGGCGCCTCGAGCCGCTCGGTGAGTTTTGCCTTGAACTGCTCCCGAATGTTGCTGTCGAGCTTTTTCCATTCTTTCAGGGCCGGGCCGATGAACCCGAGCTCATAGGTCACTCAGGGCGACCTTGATGATGGGCTCATCCGCGCGGGCGTCGGCGATCGCATTCAGCTCGGCATCTTCCAGGCGATTCATCATGGCCTCGTACATGCGGGCCGGCACGCAGTAGAAGGCAGGCTCGTTCCGGTTCAGGATCGCCACGGGAGCTCCCTCGCCGGCCGCAACGGTCCCCATGGGATTCCTCTTCAGCTCCGAGACGCTCGCCGTCACTTCCGCAAGAACGAGGCTCGTCATCGCACTCTCTTTGGTTCGTTTGACAGCACTCGAAATAGCACTCGCGATGGTGCCCTTCAACGCGTGGGAGCGATGGGCCGCCTCAGGAGCCTGTTCCATGAATCTGCCGCCGTCCGCGCCAGTCCGAGCAGGAGGCCATAACGCGTGGCCCCGGTCATGATCTTGGATTTGGCAAGCTGCGCCGCCGGGCCTAGAGGGAAGCCGAACGACGCACCCGATCGGTGAGACTTCACGCCATGCAGATCGCCACGCCCTACCTGATGTTCCTCGGCGACGTGCCCGACAAGCTCGCCGCCAAGACCGCCTTCGGCATCGCCGATTGGCGCCCCGAATGGTGCGTCGGCCAGCTCCGCATGCCGGGCTGTGCCGCCGATCTCGGCATTCCCGACCTGACTCTTCCGCAAGCGGTCGAGAAGGGCTGCCGCACCATGGTGATCGGCGTCGCCAATGCCGGCGGCGTGCTCCCGGGTCATTGGGTCGACCAAGTGGTGGCGGCCCTCGATGCCGGGCTCGACGTCGCCAGCGGCCTGCATGTCCGCCTCGGCTCGGTACCGGAAATCGCCGAGGCCGCCGAGCGCAACGGCCGCCAGCTTCACGACGTGCGCCACAGCGCCGAGACCTTCGACACCGGCAAGGGCACGAAAAGGTCGGGACGCCGGCTGCTCAGCGTCGGCACCGATTGCTCGGCGGGCAAGAAATACACGGTGCTGGCCTTGGAGCGCGGCATGCGGGAACGCGGCCTCGACGCGGATTTCCGCGCCACCGGCCAGACCGGCGTGTTCATCTCCGGCCGCGGCGTCGCCATCGACGCGGTGGTGGCCGACTTCATCTCCGGCGCCGTCGAGTGGATCGCCCCCGCCGCCGCCGCCGACCACTGGGACCTCATCGAGGGCCAGGGCTCGCTGTTCCACCCGTCCTTCGCCGGCGTCAGCCTCGGGCTTCTCCATGGGGCCCAGGCAGACGCCTTCGTGGTCTGCCATGAGCCGACCCGTACCAAGATGAGGGGCGTCGAGCATCCGCTGCCGACGATCCAGCAGGTCATCGACCTGACCGTGCAGCTCGGTAGCCTGACCAATCCGGGGATCCGCCCGGTCGGCATCGCGGTGAACACGCAGGCCCTCGGCGAGGATGAGGCCAAGGCGCTTCTCGCCGAGCTTGCTGAGACCCATGGGTTGCCCGCCACCGACCCCGTTCGTTTCGGCGTCGATCCCATCGTCGACCGGATCGTCACGGAGTTTCCGGCGGGATCGGCCGCATGAGCCGCCGCCTCAGCGTCGCCGTCGAACGCTTCCCCATCGCGGGCGCATTCACCATCGCGCGGGGCAGCCGCACCGAAGCGGTGGTCGTGGTCGCAAGCGTGGTCGAGGAGGCGGACGGTCTCAAGGGCTGGGGCGAGTGCGTGCCCTATGCCCGCTACGGCGAGAGCGTCGAGAGCGTCTCCGATCAGCTCCTGGCCCAGGTTGAGGCCATCGCCGCCGGAGCCACACGCCTCGAGCTCCTCGACGTGATGCCGGCAGGGGCCGCCCGCAACGCCCTCGATTGCGCGCTCTTCGACCTCGAGGCAAAACAGCTCGGTCGGCCCGCCTGGGAGATCGCCGGTCTCACCGCGCCGCAGGTCGCCACCACTGCTTACACGCTCAGCCTCGGCACGCCTGAAACCATGGAGGCGGCTGCCCGCGCCGCTGCTTCTCGGCCACTCCTCAAGGTGAAGCTCGGCGGGGAGGGCGATCCCGAGCGCATAGCTGCCGTGCGCCGGGGCGCGCCGGAATCGCGCCTGATCGTCGATGCCAACGAGGCGTGGCGGCCGGGCACCATCGACGCCAACCTCGCCGCTTGCGTCGAAGCTGGCGTCGGGCTGATCGAGCAGCCGCTGCCTGCTGGCGACGACGCGCTCTTGAGCGAAATCGCCCGGCCGATCCCCATCTGTGCCGACGAGAGCCTGCATGACCGGGCCGGGCTCGACGCCCTCGCGGCGCGCTACGACGCCATCAACATCAAGCTCGACAAGGCCGGCGGCCTCACGGAGGCGGTGATGCTCGCCCACGAGGCGCGGGCGCGCGGCTTCTCGATCATGGTCGGCTGCATGGTCGGGACCTCCCTCGCCATGGCCCCGGCCATGCTGCTCGCCCACCATGCCGACTACGTCGACCTCGACGGCCCGTTGCTGCTGGCCCGCGACCGCGATCCGGGACTCGTCTTCGAGGGCAGCCTGATCCACCCGCCGGCGGCGGCGTTGTGGGGGTGAGGGATTTCCCGTTACCGAGATAAGCGTGCTCCCCTCCCCACAAGGGGGGAGGAGAGATGCTCCTACCGCCCCGCCAGCAGCGGCGACCAGGACGGGTCGGAGGCGTAGGACGGGGTCGGGACCGGCTGTTCGACCTTCCCGGTGATGTCGACCATGTAGAGCTTGCCGCCGCCCTCGCCGCCGGGATCGCGGAAGAACACCACGTACTGGCCGTTCGGCGCGAAGGTCGGTCCCTCGTTATGGAAGCCCTCGGTCAGCACGCGCTCGCCCGAGCCGTCGGGCTTCATCACGCAGATCGCGAAGCCGCCCTTGCGCTGGCGGGTGAAGGCGATGAGGTCGCCGCGCGGCGACCAGGCCGGCTGTGAGGCCGAGCCCTCGCCGAAGGAGATGCGTGTGGGGTTCGAGCCGTCGGCGCCCATCACGTAGATCTGCTGCGAGCCGCCGCGATCGGATTCGAACACGATCCGGCTGCCGTCGGGCGAAAAGGTCGGCGAGGTGTCGATGGCGTTGCCGTTGGTGATCGGCGTCTGCGCCTTCGAGCCGAGATCCATCGAGACGATGTCGGCATTGCCGCCCTGCTGCACGCTCATCACGATGCGGCGGCCGTCGGGCGAGAAGCGCGGGCTCGTGCTCATGGAATCGGCCCGGCCGAGGGCCTGGCGCGAGCCGGTCTCGAGGTTGATGACCTGGATGCGCGGCTGCTGCCCCGTCGCCTGGGTCATGTAGGCGATGTCCTGGGTCGCGGGCGAGTAGCGCGGCGCCACCACCGAGCTCTCGCCGTTGGTGAGCGCGCGGACATTGGCGCCGTCCTGGTCCATCACCATCAGGCGCTTGCGGCGGTTCTCCTTGGTGCCGCCCTCGTCGACGAAGGCGATCCGGCTGTCGAACCACGGGCCGAGACCGGTGATCTTGGTATAGACCGAGTCCGAGATCAGGTGGCCGGTGCGGCGGGCATTGGCGGCATCGGTGCCGTATTGCTGGCCGGCCATCTGCTGGCCCGAGGTGACGTCCCAGAGCCGGAACTCGACCTTCAGCCGTCCCGAGGCGTCGCGGGAGACCCGGCCGGTGACGAGGCCCTGAACGCCCGCCGCGCGCCATTTCTCGAAGCCGGGCACCGCGTCGAAGCCCGGATTCTCGGGGAATTTTCCCTTGTCGAGGGGCGTGAAATAGCCCGACCGCCGAAGATTGTTGGTCACCACGCTCGACACCAGCAGCCCGAGGCTTGCGTCGCCGGCAAAGTCGGTGATCGCGATCGGCATCGGCTGGAACGCACCGCCGCCGATGCGAAGCTGAAGCTGGGCGTTGGCCGGGGCCGCGAGGCCGAACAGGGCCAGGGCGAGGATTGCGAGGAAGGAGGCCAAGCGCTTCGATGAGCTTTGGAGCATGGTTGGTTCCGAGTGTTGTAGCCGGGATCGTCTATTGCGGCGCATCGTTTCGAAGATCCTCCCCGTCATTCCGGGTTCACCTCCGGCGCCCCGGAATGACGGGGAGGGAGACGAGAAAGGGGATGATTGACCTCACGCCCGCGAGAATTCGAACTCCGCGTTGATCGCCTTCCAATCGTTGTAATACGGCGCGTATTGGGTGGGGATCTTGTAGGGGGCGCAGCGACGGACTGCCCGCAGAGCCGCCTGGGCGATCGACTGGTCGACCGCGTTGGCGCCGCCGCGCATGATCCGCGGCTCTGTCGTGAGGGTGCCGTCGGGGTTCAGGCGGATGTCGAGCATCGGTAGCACTACGCCCTGGGATGCGCCGGGCGGCGCCGAGTAGCAGCGCTCGATCTGCTGCTGCAGCATCCCGACGAGAGCGTCCCTGAGCGAAGGCGACAGGCGCTGCGAGGTGCCGGTGGCCGCGCCGAGGGCGGCCGTGCGCTGGACATCCCGGCCGGTGGCGCCGGTCGATTGCGAGGGCACCTTGGAGGCAAGCAGCTGCTTGATGTCGCCGGCGCTGAATTTCTCCGCGAGCTCGGCCTGTTTCTTCGCCTTGGCTTCCGCATCGGCCTTGGTCTTGGCATCGGCCATCGCCTTGGCTTTCGCCTTCGCGGCGGCTTCCGCCTTCGCCTTGGCTGCCGCTTCGGCCTCGGCTTCCGCCTTGGCCTCGGCGATCTCCTTCTGGCGCTCGGCTTCGGCCTTCGCCTTCTCGGCCTCCGCCTTGGCTTTCTCGGCCTTGGCCTGCGCCTCGGCTTTCGCCTTCGCGGCGGCCTTGGCGGCTTCCGCCTTGGCCTCGGCTTCGGCGCGCTCCATCAGCTCGGCCATCTGCTCGCGCTTCAGGGCCTCGGCCTTTGCCACTTCTTTTGCCGCCTCCTTCGCGGCCTCTTTGGCAGCCTCCGCCTTGGCCTTGGCGGCTTCGGCCTTCTGGGCCTCGGCTTTCGCCGCAGCCGCGGCCTTTGCGGCTTCCGCAGCCTTGGCGGCCTTCTCGGCGGCCTTGGCCTCCTCGGCGGGGTCAGGCTCGTTCACCCGCAGCGGCATTTCTTCGGCATTGGCGATCTTGATGTCCGCCGGGCGCTTCGGCGGCGCGGGGGCGTCGACCTTGGCGTTCTCCGGCTCGCGCTCCTCGAGCTTGTCGGCGACGCGGTCGGCGCGGGTCTTGGCGTCGGGCAGCGGCTTGTCGGCGTTGCGCTCGCCCTTGGTGAGCTCGGAGAATTGCTGCTCGGTCATCACCTCCACCGGCACGCCCTCCTGGGCGTCGGGCAGGGCGGGTGCTGCGACGGCGAGGAGCGCCACGGCAAGCAGGCCCACATGCGTGGCCGCCGAGATCCAGACGCCCGGCTCGCTGCGGTCGAAGGGAATCCTCACCAGCCCGGGCCCGCTACTTCTGGTCCGGCTCGGTGACCAGGGCCACCTTCTTGAAGCCGCCGCCGGTCACGATCGCCATGACCTGGGCGACGCGGCCGTAATCGACCCGCTTGTCGCCGCGCACGAAGACCCGTTCCTCGAAGCCGGATTTGGCCGTATCGGTGAGGCGCGGCACGATGGTGTCGTCGGTGAGCTCGTCCTCGCCGAGGAAGACCTGGCCGGTCTGGCGGATCGAGAGCGTCACCGGCTTGGTGTCGGAATTGAGCGGGCTCGCCTTCGATTGCGGCAGGTCGAGGGGAACGCCGACCGTCATCATCGGAGCCGCCACCATGAAGACGATGAGAAGCACGAGCACGACGTCGATGAACGGCGTCATGTTGATCTCGTTGATGGCGCCGCCGCGCCGGGCCCGCCGCCGCCTTTTGCCGCCGCCCTGTGCCGCTCCGTGAGCCATGGCCATGGTCGCTTCCCTTGGTCGTGAGGCGTCAAGCGACGAGCGAGAGGCGCTCGTCGATCTGCCGCGACAGGATGGCGGAGAACTCGTCGGCGAAGCCCTCCAGACGCGACTGGAACTTCGACACCGAGGATTGCAGCTTGTTGTAGGCGAGCACGGCGGGAATCGCCGCGAACAGGCCGATGGCCGTCGCGAACAGGGCCTCGGCGATGCCGGGTGCGACCACGGCGAGCGAGGTGTTCTTCGAGGCGGCGATCGCCGTGAAGGCGGTCATGATGCCCCAGACCGTGCCGAAGAGGCCGATATAGGGGCCGGCCGAGCCGATCGAGGCAAGGAACAGGAGGCGCGACTCGAGACGCTCGACCTCGCGCTGGATCGTGACGTCGAGGACCTTGTCGATGCGCTGCGACAGGCTCTGGATCTGCCGGCCCGAGCCCTCGAAGGAGCGCTTCCACTCGCGCATGGCGGCGACGAACAGGGCGCCGAGATTGCTCGGCTGGCGGTCGTTGAACGAGCGGTAGAGTTCTTCGAGCGAGCGGCCGGACCAGAACGCCTCCTCGAAGGCGTCCATCTCGGCCTTGGTGCGGCGGTAGAGCAGCGTCTTGTCGACGATGACCGACCAGCTCCAGATCGAGGCGCCTACGAGGCCGACCATCACCGCCTTGACGACGAAATGCGCCTGCCAGAACAGCCCGAACAGGCTCATGTCGGCCGAGGGCATCGCGTGCATGGCATCGGCGGGATTCATGATCGGCGATCCTTGCGAAAAACCCAGCCTCTGCCGCAGGCCGGCGCGGCGGCCGGCATGGGTAAGCGAGACAGAACCGTCAGCGATTTCAACGCCTAATCGCCCCTGAATCTGTCGAAAGTAAGGGGCAGTGCAGCATCGCTCGCCGCCCCTGTCATGACGGGTCAGGGTTAACGATGTGTTGCGGCGCGGCTCCCGTTAGGTCGCGGCGCGGTCCGGAGACAGGGCTCGGCGCAGGCCGTCGGGCAGCCGCACGGCGCGGCCGTCACGGACGCAGGCAACCACCACCTCGGCCGAGACGAGGAGCTCGTCCCCTCGCCGAATCTCCTGGCGCAGGTGCATCGAGGCGCCGCGCAGCTCGCTCGTCCAGGTCCGGATATCGAGGAGGTCGTCCATCCGCGCCGGTCTGGCATAGTCGAGCACCATGCGCCGAACGACGAAATGCAGGCCTTCCGCGTCCCTATGCAGGTCCGACTGGTCGCCCGCGAGACCTCGCAGCAGCTCGGTTCGTCCGCGCTCCATGAAGCGCAGGTAGCTCGCATGGTAGACGAAGCCCGAGAAGTCTGTGTCCTCGTAATAGACCCGGATCGCCAGGCTATGGACGCTCACGAGACGGCCTCCGAGGACGGGTCGACCACCACGATCTCCGGCGGCACGCCGAAGCGGACCGGCGCGATGCTCATGCCGAGGCCATCGTCGAGGGCATCCGGGCTGAAGCGAACCTCATGCGTCACGGCGGGCTCAGACGGTCCGACCCGGTTCGCCGCTCAAGGCTCGCCGGACGTCGGCGAGGGACCGGGATAAGCCGGGCTCCGACGCCATGCGATCGTAGACAGCAGCGACGCGAGTGCGCAGCCATTCATCCGTCTCGTCCTCGAGGGCCCGCAAGCCTTCGCCGATCACGTCGCTCTCACCGGCATATTCACCAGTCGCCACCTTCGCCCGCACCATCTCCGCCAGGTCAGTGTGAAGGGAAACGCTGAGATCTCGTGTCGCCGACATTCGTAAGAGCCCGTCTCGCCATCGATCCTCCGCGTATCGTAGCACGGCTCTCGCGTCCGCTCACGCATCCGGCTCATCGCCGCCGAACAGGCCGAATTGCGAGCCCGGATCGCGTTTCGGCTCGGCGAAGCCCATGTGCTTGAAGGCGTGGCGCGTCAGCATCCGGCCGCGCGGGGTGCGCTGGACGAAGCCCTTCTGAATCAGGAACGGCTCGATAATGTCCTCGATGGCGTCGCGCGGTTCGGAGAGGGCCGCCGCGATGGTCTCGATGCCGACGGGGCCGCCGCCGAAGGAGGTCGCGATCATGGTGAGGTATTTCCGGTCCATCACGTCGAGGCCGGCGGGGTCGACGTCGAGGAGCTGGAGCGCCCGGTCGGCGATGGCGCGCGTCACGGTCGGTGCGTCCGCGACGATGGCGAAGTCCCTCACCCGCCTCAACAAGCGCCCGGCGATGCGGGGGGTGCCGCGCGCACGCTTGGCGATCTCGTTGGCGCCTTCGGCCGACATGCCGAGGCCGAGCACCCGGGCGGCACGGGTGACGATGAGCTCGAGCTCGTCGACGTCGTAGAATTCCAGGCGGATCGGGATGCCGAAGCGGTCGCGAAGCGGCGTCGTCAGGAGGCCGGCGCGGGTCGTGGCGCCCACCAGCGTGAATTTCGGCAGCTCGATCTTCACCGAGCGGGCGGCCGGCCCCTCGCCGATGATGAGGTCGAGCTGGTAATCCTCCATCGCCGGGTAGAGGATCTCCTCCACCGCCGGGTTGAGGCGGTGGATCTCGTCGATGAAGAGAACGTCGCGCTCCTCCAGATTGGTGAGCTGCGCCGCGAGGTCGCCCGCCTTGGCGATGACCGGTCCGGAGGTCGAGCGGAAATTCACCCCGAGCTCGCGCGCGACGATCTGGGCGAGGGTGGTCTTGCCCAGCCCCGGCGGCCCCACGAACAGGACGTGGTCCAGCGCCGAGCCGGTCTTCTTTGCGGATTCGATGAAGATCTGCATGTTGGCGCGGGCCGCGCGCTGGCCGATGAACTCGGCAAGGCTCAGCGGTCGGATCGAGGTCTCGACGTCGTCGGCCTGGTGCCCGGCGGTGAGAAGCGAAGTCGGAATGGGTTTGGGCTTGGTCAACGGGACTCGCGAGCGTCAGCCTCGGGGATGCGCCAGACGGCATCGCCGGCACCTTACCTGTCGATGGCGGAACGGGCGATAGCATGCCGGGGCGGCCTCGTGCATCTTCCGGAAGGCTGCTGCGGCTTGGCGTCCGCTTGAACGAAGGAGCGCGGCGCTTACCCTTTTTCCCAGCCCAGGATGGGCCGGCGCGACGGCCCGGCCTCGACACGGATGTGATCGCCCCGATGACAACCTGCCCCGGAAGGCCTCGCCTCGGACCCAGTCTCGCCTCCGCCGCGATCCTCCTCGCCACGGCCCCCGCACAGGCGATCCAGGGCGGCGCTCCGGCGCGCGCCGGCGATGCCCTGGCGCAGGCCACCGCCGCGGTCGGAACGGTCCTTCAGCCCGGCGAGGACCTCAAAGTCAGCCAGTGCACCGGCGTCCTGATCGGACGTTCCCGTGTGATGACCGCGGCCCATTGCGTGCGCGACAGTCCTGTCGGCGCCCTGGTGGTGTTCTACCGGGGAAGCCGCCCGGCGGGGCCTGCCTATTCGGTCGCCAGCGTCTCGCGCTACGCCATCGGGGGGGCGCTGCCGACCGGCGATTTCGGCGCCAACCTCGCCGCCCTCATCCTCGACGTCGCCGTCCTGCGCCTCACCGAGCCGGTGCGCGACCGCCGCCCGATACCGCTCGCGCGCCGCGGCGGCAGGCCGCCCGCGACCCTGGAACTCGCCGGCATCGGGCTCTCTGGCAACGCTCCCGGCATGCTCCGCACGACGCTTCTTCGTCCCATCGCCGTGTCAGAGTCGGGCCTCACCATCGCCCGCGCCATCGGTTCCCTCGTCTGCATCGGCGATTCCGGCGGGCCGGTGGTCGAGCGTGGCCGTGGCGTGCGGCTCTGGGGCGTTGCGAGCGCCGTCATCACCTCGCAGCCGCCCTGCGGCGACATCGTGGTGATCGCACCCGCGACGTGAATCGCACCCCCTGTGCAGACCGTGCGCTGAGGACGTGACAGCCTGCTTCGATCCGAGCTAGGCGGAGGGGAATGGTTGCGTTCACCTTCATCCATGCCGCCGACCTGCATCTCGGCAGCCCGCTGGCCGGCCTCGCCCTCAAGGATGCCGAGGTGGCGCGGGCCTTCGCGTCGGCCGGGCGGCGCGCCTTCGAGGATCTGGTCAGCCTCGCCATCGAGCAGCGCGTCGCCTTCCTGATCGTCGCGGGCGACGTCTATGACGGCGACTGGGCCGACAACACCATCGGGTTGTTCTTCGCCCGCCAGGTCGCCCGCCTCGACCGCGCCGGCATCCCGGTGGTGCTGGTGCGCGGCAACCACGACGCCGAGAGCGTCATCACCAAATCGATCACCCTGCCACCATCCGTCCGCAGCTACCGCGCCGACCGCGCCGAGACGCACCGCCTCGACCACCTCCGCGTGGCACTCCACGGCCGCAGCTTTCCGAACCGGGCCGTGGAGGAGAACTATGCGCTGACCTACCCGGCGGCCGTGCCGGGCTGGTTCAATATCGGCGTGCTCCACACCTCCTGCACGGGCTCGGCGCTCCACGACGCTTACGCGCCGTGCTCGGTCGCCGACCTCGCGGCGCGAGGCTACGATTATTGGGCGCTCGGCCATATCCACGAGTATGGCGAGCTCTCCCGCGACCCCTGGATCGTCTTCCCCGGCAACCTCCAGGGCCGCTCCATCCGCGAATGCGGGCCGAAGGGCGCCGTCGCCGTCGAGGTGGCGGATGGCCGGGTGAGGCAGGTTCGCCGGATCATCGTCGACCATGCCCGCTTCGCCCTGGGCGAGGTCGATCTCGGCGGGCTGGAGAGCGAGGCCGAGGCGCTGTCCGCCATCGACGCGGCGCTAAGGCCCCTGGCACGGGACGCGGGCGGCAAGCTCCTGGCCCTGCGCCTGCGCCTCGTTGGCGAAACCCGGCTGCACGACCGCATCGCCGCCGACCGCGAGGCCTTCAGGGCGGAGGTCCAGGCGGCGGCCCAGCGCATCCACGAAGATATCTGGCTGGAACGCCTCGTCGACGCCACCCGCCGGCCGGAGAGGTCGGAAGTGCGCGGGGCGGCGGACCTCACCGCCATCGATCCCGTTCGGCTCCTCGCTCAACTCGACCGCGACCCGGACTTTCGCGCCCGCGCCAAGGCGGCGCTCGCCGAGATCGGAGGCAAGATGCCCGGCGGCGTCGCTGCCGAGACCGATCTGTCAGACCTCGACGCCCTGTGCGCCGAGGCCGAGGCGATGATCGTCGGGCGGCTCTCGGGGCGGGATTGCTGAGCGATGCGCCTCTGCCGCCTCGACCTCGAACGCTACGGCCCCTTCAGCGACCGCAGCCTCGTCTTCCGGCCCGGCGCCCGGCTCCACGTCGTGCTCGGCCCCAACGAAGCGGGCAAGAGCTCGGCGCTCGCCGCGCTTACCGACCTCCTGTTCGGCATCGAGGTCCGGACCCGCTACGCCTTCCGCCACGAGATGAGCGCTTTGCGCCTCGGCGCCGAGATCGAGGCCGGCGACGGGCGGCGCCTCGCCTTCCGCCGTCGCAAGGGCAGCCGCAATACCCTGGTGGATGCCGCCGACGGACCGCTGCCGGAGGATGCCCTCGTTCCTTATCTCGGTGCCCTGAGCCGCGAGGTGTTCTGCCGTGCCTTCGGGCTCGATGCCCGCAGCCTGCGCCAGGGCGGCCAGGAGATGCTGACGAGCGACGGCGAGGTCGGCGCCAGCCTGTTCGCCGCCGCCTCGGGCCTGCGCGGCTACCACGACCTTCAGAAAGGACTCGGCGAGGAGGCGGAGCGCATCTTCGCGCCGCGCCGCGCCAAGGACCGGGCCTTCTACCAGGCCCTCGACCGCTACGAGGCCGCGCGCAAGGCGATCCGCGCGATCGGCTACGAGCAGGACGGCT
>FSSH01001410.1_pt1 | contig 23786 bp, 26 predicted proteins | sample 1166101 | NCBI WGS metagenome assembly FSSH01 (sample SAMEA32972668, study PRJEB13176) | freshwater metagenome | biome: Drinking water system; feature: Biomass in drinking water that filtered by 0.45 um membrane; material: drinking water | place: USA | collected 2012-12-20 | depth 0 m | reverse complement strand
CTCTGATAGTCTAGAGCCTTATTTTTTATCGTTTTATTTTTCCTAATTTTTATTTATGTCTTTTTATAGCCAATTTCCGCAAAAAAGAATGCGACGCATGCGTCGTGACGAATTTTCCCGGCGTCTCATGCAAGAAACTCATCTTCACGCTGATGATTTGATTTATCCAGTGTTTGTTTTGGATGGAAAGAATCGCAGCGAAAATGTGAAATCAATGCCTGGGATTGTCAGGCAAAGTCTGGATCTGTTAATGGCACAAGCGGAAAACTGTTTACGGCTTGGCATTCCCGCACTGGCTATTTTTCCGGTGATTGACACTGAATTTAAGAATCTGACTGCGAGCGAAGCTTACAATCCCGATGGATTGGTGCCTAGGGTAGTGCGGCAACTGAAGCAGAATTTTCCCGAGCTGGGTATCATTACGGATATTGCGCTTGACCCGTATACCAGTCATGGTCAAGACGGTCTTATTGATCAGCACGGTTACGTCATGAACGATGAAACCGTGGATGTTCTGCGCCAGCAAGCGCTGGTGCATGCACAAGCAGGTGCTGATGTTGTCGCGCCTTCCGACATGATGGATGGGCGCATCGCAGCGATCCGTAATAGTTTGGATAGTCAGCAGTTTATTCATACCCGCATATTGGCGTATTCCGCGAAGTATGCATCGAGTTTTTATGGACCATTTCGCGACGCGGTTGGGTCAGCAGCGAATCTCGGCGCGGGGAATAAATACACCTATCAGATGGATCCGGCAAACTCGGATGAAGCTTTATGGGAAGTTGGGTTGGATTTGAACGAGGGGGCGGATATGGTGATGATTAAACCCGGTATGCCTTATCTGGATATCGTGCGTCGTGTGAAGGATCAATTCGGTGCGCCCACTTTTGTATACCAGGTGAGCGGTGAGTATGCCATGTTGAAAGCTGCCGCGATTAACGGATGGTTAGATGAAGAGGCCTGTGTGCTGGAATCGCTGCTTTCATTCAAACGTGCCGGTGCGGACGGAATATTAACGTATTACGCGATAGAAGCCGCAAGTTGGCTCAAGAAGAGACAATAAGCCATAAATAATGGAGTATAAAGTTAGAACAGCTGATCTTGTAAATCCCGGGTAACTTTTGGCGTATATTCAACCGGATTTTCATTCAGCGGCGGGAGCTGTTCACTAAGGAAATACTCAGTCATGTCTCCGCCGGATTCCCTGAATCCGGTGGCTGAATTAATTCTCGCGGCAACGACGCCATTGGGTGGTTTGTATTCTGCCATAGCGACGCCTTTCAACACAGGCCCCATGTAATCCATCCAAATCGGTAACGCGACGCGCCCGCCGGTTTCATTGTTTCCCATCGATTTAGGCTCGTCATATCCAGTCCAGGCAATGGTTACCAGGTCTTTTTGGAAACCGCAAAACCAAGCATCGATAAAATTACTGGTCGTACCGGTTTTTCCTGCGAGATCGGTGCGCCCCAGTTGTCTTGCCTTGACTGCCGTACCCTGACTCACAACATCTTGCATCATGCTGGTCATGAGAAAGGCATTGCGCGGATCGATTACACGTTTTGCGCCATTGGTGACGGAGACAGGTTGGAATCGTTCGATGATGTTGCCTTTCTCATCTTCGATTTTCTTGATGAAATAAGGTGCAATGCGAAAACCGCCATTGGCAAAAACTGCATATCCGGCGGCCATTTGCATCGGTGTGACGGAACCCGAACCGAGTGCCATCGGTAAATAGGGTGGATGACGGCTGGCATCGAAACCGAATCGCGTAATGTAATCTTGTGCATACTGTATGCCGATCGCCTGCAAGATCCGGATCGACACAAGATTCTTTGATTTGGTTAACGCCGTGCGCATGCGCATCGGCCCTTCAAATTTTCCATCGAAATTTTTCGGTTCCCATAACTGACTGCCGGTCTGGGCTGCGCTGAACGAGAGCGGGGCATCGTTGATGATGGTGGCTGGAGTGAAACCTTTCTCCAATGCGGCCGAATAAATAAAAGGTTTGAAACTGGAACCCGGCTGCCGCCATGCCTGTGTGACATGATTGAATTGATTTTTATAGAAATCAAATCCGCCGATCAATGCACGGATAGCGCCATCATTGGGGTCGATAGAAACAAGCGCTGCTTCTACTTCCGGTAATTGAACGATATGCCAGACATTCTTCTGATTTTTTTGCACACGGATTAATGCACCGGGGGTAATGTATTTTTTACCGGGATCTTTTTTCTCAGCCAAAAATTTCTGTGCGAATTTTAGTCCATCGCCTGTGATTTCAATGACTTCTCCACCTTTCTTGTAAGCCTGAACAGAATTGGGTTTAGCCGCTATTACAACGGCTGCATAAATATCATCGCTCTCGTTGATTTCGTCCAGCGCATCGTCCAGTGTTTTTTCTTGATTGCCACCATATTTCATCAGATCGATATAAGCTTCTGGGCCACGATAACCGCGGCGTCTGTCGTACTCGATCACATTTTTACGGAGCGCCTGATAAGCGGCTTCCTGATCCAGCTGCCGCAGAGTGGTATAAACCTTGATCCCTTTATCGTAGGTTTCTTCCTGATATCGATCATAGATGACCTGGCGAACCATTTCTGCCACATACTCGGCACGCATGCCAAAGGCAGTCGATTGCTTCTTGATGGGAACAGGCTGCTTTTCCAATTCACTCAATTCGTTACTGGAAATGTAATTGAGTTTATGGAGCCGGCCCAATACGTACAATTGCCGGCTTTTAGCCCGCTTAGGATTACTGATCGGGTTATAACTGGAAGGCGCTTTGGGCAATCCGGCCAGCATGGCGGCTTCTACGATATTGATCTCTTGTAATGACTTACCGAAGTAGGTATGTGCCGCCGCTGCAAAACCATAACTACGGTGCCCGAGGTAAATTTGATTCACATACAATTCTAGGATTTTGTCTTTGCTGAGGCTGTGTTCAATCTTAAATGCCAGTAGCGCTTCGCTGAGTTTCCGGGTTAGTGTCTTTTCCCTGGTCAGAAAAAAATTCCGGGCAACTTGCATGGTGATCGTACTGGCGCCTTGGCGGACACTGCCTGCGGAGAAATTGGAGTAAGCCGCACGCAATACACCCAAATAATCGACGCCACCATGTTCATAAAAGCGATCATCTTCCGCCGCAAGAATGGCTTGTTTCAAATGCTCCGGCACTTCAGAGATACTGACGACGTTTCTCCGTTCCGCGCCAAACTCACCGATCATCTGACCTTCTTCACTGTATATGCGTAAAGGTATTTTCGGGCGATAGTCCGTCAGTGTATCCAGTGATGGCAGATTGGAGTAAATGACCAGTCCGGCAAAACCTGCCAGTAGCACGCCGATCAAACCTAATGCGGATAATGTGACAAAAAGATAGTACAACCAGCGAGCAAACATGAATAATTAAATGATGAAACGGTTAAAATACAAAATTATAGGGGGTATATCTACTGTTTTTCTTTGAATTGGATTTTTCGAATTCTGTCAGAATCAACATCAGCTTTTTAATTTGCTGAATAAACCTAGATTTATCTTGATAATGGGTAGTAGTTTACCTATATTCGGCTTTAACAGGGTAATTTATAATGCGCGAGTATCGCTTCTAACAGGCCAATGTTCAAGGGAAATTTTGCTATCAATTTAGACTTCTTAAAGCTGAAGTCGCCGCCATTGATCGGAGTGGACATCAGTTCCTCATCCGTGAAGATGGTTGAGTTATCGATGATTGGCAAAGACAATCAAGCTTACCGCATCGAACGCTATGTCATAGAATCCCTGCCGGCTGACGCCATGCAGGACGGCGGAATTGCCAATATGGAAGCAGTGACCGAAAGCCTGCGGCGCGGCTGGAAGCGGATGGGAACGCGGCAAAAGAATGTGGCACTCGCACTGCCGGCAACGGATGTAATTACCAAGAAAATTGTAGTGCCAGCCGGGCAACGCGAGGAAGACCTGGTTTTTCAAGTAGAAAATGAAGCCAGTCAATACATTCCCTTTCCGCTGGATGAAGTGGATTTGGATTTTCAAGTAACCCGATCCGTTCCGGATAACCCGGAAGAAGTCGAAGTGCTGATTGCGGCTTCGCGCAAGGAAAAAGTAGAAGACCGTGTGGCTGCCGCGCTTGCAGCCGGTATGAAGACAGTGATCGTGGATGTCGAACCTTATGCGGCACAGGCAGCATTTGAATTAACGTTGTGTCAATTACCGGGCGGCGGAAAAGATCAAGTGATTGCGCTGGTTGACATTGGCGCGACTGTCATGAAGGTCAATGTGCTATTGAATGATGAATCACTCTATACGCGCGACCAGCACTTCGGCGGCGATCAACTGACACAGGAAATTCACAATCAGTTTAATCTGTCACTGGAGGAATCGGAGGCTGCCAAGCGTGGCGGGAGTTTGCCGGGAAATTACCAAGCAGAAGTCTTGCAACCGTTTTGCGAGACTCTGGCGATTGAAGTGATGCGCGCCATTCAGTTCTTTTACACTTCAACGCAATATACTGAAGTGAATTATATTTTTATAGCGGGAGGATGCGCTGTCATACCCGGATTGGATGCCATCATTGCTGCACGGACTCAGGTCAGCACGATTGTTGTGAATCCGTTTGCAAATATGGAACTATCAAGCCGAATCATTTCGCGGCAACTAAACCAAGATGCACCTTCTCTTTTGATCGCCTGCGGTCTGGCTTTGCGGAGCTTTGATCCATCATGATCCGCATCAATCTGCTGCCTCACCGTGAACTGAAACGTAAAGCACAGCAGCAACAGATCGCGATCCTGGCCGGTGTGGCTGGTTTTCTGGGGATTGCGGCTGTATGGAGTGTTTATGCGATGATCGACGGCGAAATAGAAAATCAAAATGCCCGAAATCAATTTTTGCAGAGCCGGATCGCTGTACTGGATACAGAAATTGCTGAAATCAGAAATATCAAAACGCAAACTCAGGAGCTGCTGTCGCGCAAACTGGTGGTGGAAACTCTGCAGAACAGCCGCTCTGAAGTCGTGCACTTGCTGGATCAACTGGTAAGACTGCTTCCCGATGGCGTGTATCTGCAAAGTGTGAAGCAGAACGATCAAATTATTACGCTTATCGGATATGCGCAATCCAATGCCTGGGTATCCATGCTGATGCGCAATCTCGAATCATCGCCCTGGCTGGAATCCCCACTACTGGTAGAAATTAAGGCGATAACGGTTAATAACATCCGTCAGAACGAATTCAATATGAGAATCAAGCTCAGAAGGACATCGATTGACGATGTGCAGAATTCACCAGCCAATCCCGCTGGAAAATCGTAAGGCTAAGGTATGAATGATTTACTCATTGAATTGCGTCAGCTTGATATCAATCAAGCAGGGAGCTGGCCGGTAGCATTTAAAATAGCTGCTCTGGTCATTTTATTCGTTGTCATCGTGATAGCCGGTCATTTCCTGGTGTGGCAAGACCAGACCGAAACGTTGGAGAAAATCCAAGCTGAGGAAGAAACATTAAAAAATACTTATCTCCTTAAAAAAAGAAGTGCTGTTAATTTACCGGCATTACGCGCGCAGCTGGAAGAAATAGAGCAGTCGCTGAGCGCCATGTTGAAACAACTGCCGGATAAATCCGAAATGGAAGCATTACTGGTCGATATCAATCAGGCAGGCTTGGGCCGCGGATTGCAATTTGAACTATTTAAACCGGCCGAGAAGGAAACGATCAACGCATTTTATGCCGAACTGCCGGTTTCGATCCGGGTTACGGGCGGTTATCATGATATTGGCGCTTTTGCTAGCGATATCGCGCGATTGCCGCGAATTGTCACGCTCAATGACATTACGATTGCTCCAGGTACCGATGGAAAATTGGTATTGGATGCGATTGCAAAGACCTACCGTTATTTGGATGAAGATGAAATAGCAAAGCAAGCTAAGGGTAAATGAATGATGATAAGAAACCTATGCCTGTTAGTATTACTTGCAATAGCTTTGGTGACGATGACTGCTTGCAGTCAAAATGACTATAGCGATCTGGAAGCCTTTATTCAAAGCTCTGGCGAGGGCTTGAAAGGTCAGGTCGATCCGCTTCCCGAGATTAAACCGCATCAATATTTCACGTATCAGGCTTTCGACATTCCCAGCCCCTTCGTGCCCCGTAAAAATGGTCAAGTGCAGGCAGTTGCCAGTGGAATTCAGCCTGATTTAACCAGGCGCAAGGAGGTTTTGGAATCCTATCCGCTGGAAAATTTATTGATGGTTGGAACATTGCAACAACATGATATGATTTTCGCCCTGATTAAATCCCCGGATGGCACACTGTACCGCGTGAGAGCCGGTAATTATTTAGGACAAAATTTCGGAAAAATTAACCATATTTCGGAATCAGAAGTTAAACTATTGGAGATAGTGCAGGATGGAGCGAATGAATGGACTGAGAAAACGAGTACACTCATGCTGAAAAATTAGAAATAAAACAACCCTAAAGCTACCAATAATGATGAAAAGATATGGTCTCAACATCGTATTAGCAGCACTGTTGATTTGTTTTGCGACGGCAATTTTTGCGCAACAAACGATAACTGCGGAAACACCGCCCAATAGTATCCGTTCCATCGATATTTCCACTTTTCTAAATGGCGAAGTCATCGTCAAACTTGCCTTAGATCAACCGCTTTCCGTTCTACCGGCGGGGGTTGCATTAGATAACCCGCATCGCATTTATTTCGATTTTCATCAGGTCGCCAATGGTTTGGGCAGAAATGTGCAAGAAGCTGCCGAGGGTGACTTACGCAGCGTCAATATTGTGCAAGTTGGGGACCGCACCCGGCTGGTGATGAATTTGGCAAGACTTATGCGGCACGACATCCGCGCACAAGAAAACATTCTTTTTGTCCGGCTCGTGAGCGTGCCAGAAAACCCCGCAACCGCTACCGTCATCCGGTTTGCGGAAGAAATGCCCAATCAGCATATGAACAGTTTGCAGGATATCGATTTCCGCCGTGGCACAAAGGGGGAAGGCCGGATTGAAGTGGATATGACAAAGCCGGGTGCGAGTGTTGATGTGCAAACCCAAGGCGATGATGTATTCGTCGAGTTTGTCGATACATTGCTGCCCGGTAGCTTGAAAAAACGCTACGACGTGGTCGATTTTGCCACTCCCGTGCAAACCATCGAAGCATCGAAGAAAGGTAATAACGTCCGGATGCACGTGAAATCCGGCGGGCGCTGGGAACATTCGGCGCGGCAAACCGGTACCCGGTTTGTTCTGGAAATCCGCGCATTGAGCGAAGATGAAGAAGAAATTGCAAAGAAGCAGCGGGCCAACGGCGGATATACCGGGGAAAGATTATCGCTTAATTTCCAGGATGTGGAAGTGCGTGCGGTTTTGCAAGTCATCGCTGATTTTACCAATCTGAATATCATTGCCAGCGATTCTGTTGCGGGTAATCTCACGCTGCGCTTGAAGGATGTTCCGTGGGATCATGCGCTCGACATCGTGTTGCAGGCGCAAGGTTTGGATAAACGTAAGACCGGCAACGTCATTTTTGTCGCGCCGCGCAAGGAAATGGCGGACAGGGAATTGCTCGATGTAGAAGCGAAGATGCAAATCGCCGATATGGAACCGCTGCGTTCGGAAATTTTCCGCCTGAATCACCGCAGGGTCAATTCCATGTCGTTTGAAAGCATGCTCAGCAAACGCGGCACGATTAATGTGGATGAAATCAGTAATACGATTACCGTTACCGATATTCCAGCCCGATTGGATGAAGTCAGAAAACGTATTCAGAAATTGGATATTTTTGAAAGGCAAGTCATGATCGAGGCGCGCATAGTAGAAGCGACCGATCTATTTAGCCGTAATCTGGGAGCTCGTTTCGGCATTCAGAATTCAACCAATCTGGGCAGTCAGGGACTTGGGATTTCCGGCAACTTGGCCGATTCGAGCGCTTTAGCTGGTGGCAGTTCAGCGGGAGGAGGCAGTAATCTGAACGTCAATTTGCCCGCAGCAGCAGCGACGGGATTGCTGGGCGGACCGGCTGCATTGGGATTGAGTTTGTTAAAGATCAACAATAACCGGCTCATTAACTTGGAACTATCCGCGCTGGAAACCGATCAGAAAGGGCGGATTATCGCGAGTCCGCGTGTGGTCACCGCGCATGGCGTGGAAGCGATTATCGAACAAGGCGACCGGGTGCCCTATCAACAAGCGACCAGCAGCGGCGCTACCAGTATCCGTTTTATGGATGCTACGCTGCGATTGAAAGTGAAGCCGTTGATTACTTACAATGGCCAGATCGACATGGAGCTCAATGTCAATCAGGACAAGATCGGCACTGCGATCAACCAGTTTCTACCGCCGCCGATCAATACCAAGCAGGTCACGACCAAGGTTCTGGTAGAAAACGGTGGAACAGTGGTGATTGGCGGTATTTTTGATCGCACCGAAAACGAAGTAGTTAACAAAGTGCCGATGTTGGGTGATATCCCGGTACTGGGTTATGTTTTCCGCAATACCACTAAAGTCGATAACAAACGTGAATTGCTTATTTTTGTGACACCGCGCATCTTGAGCGAAAATCTCAATCTTCAGTAATTACCGGTTATTGTCCCGACGGAAATCCAATTTGCCGCCAGGCTTCATAAACCACAATGGCGACAGCATTGGATAGATTCAAACTGCGGCTGGTGGCCACCATCGGCACCCGGATGCGTTGTTGCTCCGGAAAAGTTTCCATGATGTGAGCCGGCAAGCCGCAGCTTTCCGAACCAAACAGAAAAACATCCCCGGCGGTATACGCTATTGTGTCGTGTCGCTGTTTTCCCTTCGTAGTGATCGCAAACAGGCGTTTTCCTTGCAAATGCTGATTGCACTCCGTCCAGTCTTCATGGACTTTAATCGAAGCAAATTCATGGTAATCCAGACCGGCACGAATCAATTGCTTATCCTGCAGCGGGAAACCGAGCGGCTTGACCAAATGCAGTTGTGTGCCGGTATTGGCGCACAGGCGGATGATATTACCCGTATTGGGTGGAATTTCAGGTTGATGCAAAACGATATGAAACATACGGCTATCAAAGTGTGTTGATTAGAATGAAGTAAAAGGACCGGTTTGCTTTACTTCCGGCACGGCTCTGGCAATCACCCAATTACTGATTTCAGCCGCGCCTTGCCGTTGCAATACTTTGGCCAGTTCGTTGAGTGTCGCGCCGGTGGTCATGACATCATCGACCACCGCAACATGCTTGCCCGATAAATCCATTGTACAGCGAAAAGCCTTACGGATATTTTTCTGCCGTTCCTTCCACGGCAATCCGGCTTGCGGCAGCGTGTGTTTGATGCGGCTGCAACCATCCGGTATCAGGGCAACATCCGTTTGCTTGGCAATGTAGCGGCTGATTTCCATCGCTTGGTTAAAACCGCGCTCGCGTAACCGGATCGGGTGCAGCGGCATCGGCATGATGATATCAGGCAGCGTTTCTATCGTTCCTAGCCGGGTAATGAACAGATGGGCAAGAACCGGTGCGATGGCCAGATTGGTTTGATATTTTAACGCATGGATCAACGCATCGGCAGGAAAGGTATAACGCAGTGCGGCAATCGTGCGCGTGAATGCGGGCGGCTTTTTCAAGCAAGCGCCGCAGATTTCCGCTGTCGGCACCGGCCATAGGCAAACGGGGCAATGATGCCCGGGCAGCTGCGGTAAATCACGGTAGCACGGCGCGCAAAAATCATGATCAGAGGTAATGCCGCACAGTAGGCAATTTTTTTGAATCCGGATGTGCATCGTATTTAATCGGTTGTTTAAAAATCGGCGGTGGTAAAATAGAAACACTGACATAATTCTTGATTCATCGAAGGCTATCGGCAATGGGCGCGATCGCTGCAGCATTTAAACAGCACAATAGGTAAATTGATATGAACTTGGATTCACTGACAAGCAACGAAACACAAAACGATCTGGGCGGGATGACCGGAAAATCGCAAGACTCGGCGCATTGGAGCGTGGCGGATATTGAATCATTGCTGAATGCGCCGTTTAACGATCTGATCTATCGTGCGCAAAGCGTGCACCGGCAATATCACGACGCCAACGGCGTGCAATTATCGACACTGATTTCCGTAAAAACCGGCGGCTGCCCGGAAGATTGTGGCTACTGTCCGCAAGCGGCGCGTTATCACACCGGCGTTGAGAATCAGGACCTGCTGTCGCTGGACGAAGTGGTCTCTGCCGCGTCTGCGGCAAAAGCCAAAGGCGCGTCGCGCTTCTGTATGGGCGCTGCCTGGCGCGGCCCGAAACAGCGCGATATCGAGAAAATGACCGAAATGGTACGTGCGGTCAAATCACTGGGTATGGAAACCTGTGCCACGCTGGGTTTATTGAAACCCGGCCAGGCGCAGCAACTCGGTGAAGCCGGGCTGGATTATTACAACCACAACCTCGATACCGCGCCGGAATTTTATGAAGAAATTATCACCACGCGGCAGTATGAGGATCGTTTGAATACCTTGCAGGAAGTGCGTCAAGCGGGCATTAATGTGTGTTGCGGCGGCATTGTCGGCATGGGTGAAACGCGCCGCTCGCGCGCCGGATTGATCGCGCAATTGGCCAATCTGAATCCGTATCCGGAATCGGTGCCGATCAATCATCTGGTGCAGGTCAAGGGTACGCCTTTATACGGTACGGAAGCGCTCGATCCGCTTGAATTCGTGCGCACCATCGCCGCGGCACGGATCACCATGCCGAAAGCCATGGTGCGGTTGTCCGCGGGGCGTCAGGAAATGTCCGATGCAATTCAAGCGCTGTGCTTCCTGGCCGGTGCCAATTCCATTTTCTACGGCGACAAATTGTTGACGACCGGCAATCCGGAAACCGATCGCGACCGCATGTTATTGGATAAGCTGGGGCTGCACGCGCTGTCGTAGATGTTTGCGGATCTGGCTGAGCAACTGCGCATACGCGAGCAAAAAGGTCTGCGGCGCACCCGGCAAATCGTCGATTCCCCGCAAGCAAACCATATCACGATGGATGGGCGGGATTATCTGGCATTCAGCAGCAACGATTACCTGGGACTTGCCAATCACCCGGAATTGATTGCATCGGCATGTGACGGCGCCCGGCGCTACGGTGTTGGTGCGGGTGCCTCACATTTGGTCAACGGTCATAGCGTCGCGCATCATGATCTCGAAACAGCGCTGGCGGCATTTACCGGATTCCCGCAAGCGTTGTTGTTTTCCACCGGCTATATGGCCAATATCGGCATGGTCACGGCGTTAGCCGGGCGCGAAGATGCAGTTTTCGCCGATAAATTGAACCATGCTTCGCTGAACGACGCGGCTTTACTGTCGCGCGCGCAATTCATCCGCTATCCGCATTGTGATCTGGCAGCGTTGGAACAACGCCTGGCCACAGTCCAAGCGCGGCGCAAGCTGGTGATCAGCGATGCGGTATTCAGCATGGAAGGGGATATTGCACCCATCCGGCGATTGATCGCATTGTGCGAACGCTACCATGCATGGCTGTTATTGGACGATGCGCATGGTTTTGGCGTACTGGGCGAGCAGGGGCGCGGCAGCTTATTTTTACCGGGAAGTGCGCACCCCCATTCGCCGAATCTCATCTACATGGCGACACTCGGTAAAGCGGCCGGTGTATTTGGCGCATTCGTCGCGGCGCAGCCGGAAGTGATCGAAACCCTGGCTCAGTCGGCGCGCAGCTATATCTATACCACCGCCACACCGCCATTGCTGGCGCACGCATTGTTGACCAGTGTGCGTTTGATCGAACTGGATGAATGGCGGCGCGAGGCGTTGCGGCGTAACATTGCGCAATTGAAACAGGGCTTGCAGCCGTTACCTTGGAAACTGTTGCCTTCCGTGACACCGATTCAACCCTTGTTGATCGGCGACAGCGTTGAAGCCGTGCGCATCAGTCAAGGATTGCGCGAACAAGGCATACTGGTTCCGGCCATTCGCCCGCCGACAGTGCCGCAAGGCACGGCGCGCCTGCGTATTTCCTTATCAGCCACACACCAGCCGGACGATATTCAACGCCTTGTCCGGGCTTTGCACGATTTGGCGCCGTCATGACGCCATTGCATATCGAAATCGTGGGGCAAGGCCCTGATCTTGTGCTGCTGCACGGCTGGGCGATGCACAGCGGCATTTGGGGCAGCGTTCGCGATGAACTGGCGCAACGGTTCCGCGTGCATCTGGTCGATTTGCCCGGGCATGGTTTGAGTCCCGCGAGCGAGCCCGGAACGTTGGATCACCTGGTTGAGATGGTTGCGGGAATGTTACCGGAGCGCTGCATGCTCGGTGGCTGGTCGCTCGGCGGGCAAGTAGCGATGGAATTGGCGGTGCGCGAGCCGCAGCGGGTCGAGAAGCTGGCGCTGATTGCCACCACACCGTGTTTTGCCAAATGCGACGACTGGGAATGGGGCATGGAGCGCAAATTGCTGCAATTGTTTCTGGAAAACTTGAAACTCAATTACACCACCACGATCAATCGCTTTCTGACATTGCAAATGAGCGGCGACCGCGATGCCAGCAAGATTCTGTCGCAATTGCGCAAAAACTTTTTTCTGCGTGGCGAGCCCGATCCCGATGCATTGGAAAAAGGCTTGCGGATTTTGCAGCACAGCGATTTACGCGAACGCATCGTAACCATCAAACAACCAGTTTTAATCGTGCATGGCGAAAATGACGTGATTACCCACCCGGCAGCGGCCGATTGGATGCAGCGGCATTTGCCGCAATCGCAGCAGGTGATGTTTGCGCACTGCGGCCACGCGCCGTTTTTATCTTACCCCGAACAATTTGTGGCTCATCTCAATGCATTCTGGACAAATTCTTGATAAGAAACAACTGCGTGCCGCGTTTGAACGCGCCTCGGTCAGTTACGACCAAGCGGCGGTGCTGCAACGCGAAATCAGCAACCGCATGCTGGCGCGCTTGGAATACATCAAATATAAGCCCGATGTGATTCTCGACGCGGGTAGTGGCACCGGCTACGGCAGCCAGCAACTGGTCAAACGCTATCCGAGCAGCCAATTGATCGCGGTCGATATTGCCTGGGCGATGCTCACGCATGCGCGCCCCAACACCGCCTGGTGGCAACGTTTGCTGCCGTTGCAGCAGCGCAGCGATTACGTGTGCGGCGATATCGAGCAACTGCCGTTCAAGAACGAAAGCGTCGGATTGATCTGGTCGAACCTTGCGCTGCAATGGTGCAACGACCTGGATCGCACTTTTGCCGAAATGCACCGCATTCTGCGCGCCGATGGATTGCTGATGTTCAGCACCTTCGGTCCAGATACCTTGAAAGAACTGCGCCAAGCGTTTGCGAAAATCGATGGCTACCAGCACGTCAACCGCTTTGCCGACATGCACGACATTGGCGATCTGCTGGTCAACAATCGCTTTTCCACCCCGGTGATGGACATGGAATACATCACCTTGACGTACGACGACGTGATCAGCGTGATGCGCGACCTCAAAGCCATCGGTGCGCACAACGTGCTGCAGGGCAGGCAGCAGGGATTGATGGGAAAAAATAAGTGGCAACGAGTCATCGGCGAATACGAAACGCTGCGCCGCAACGGTAAGCTGCCCGCCACATTTGAAGTGGTGTACGGGCATGCCTGGAAACCGTTCGATCCGCGTTCGATCCTGACACCGGAAACGCGCCGGCAATTGGGTTTGCCGCCTTAATATGGGGCAAGGTTACTTTGTCACCGGCACCGACACCGGCATCGGCAAAACCACTGTCAGTTGCGCATTGCTGCATGCGTTCGCGGCGCAAGGTCATAAAGTTATTGGCATGAAACCAATTGCCGCAGGCATCGAAAATGGAAAATGGCTGGATGTCGAGCAACTGCTCGCTGCCAGCAACGTGAATGTAATGCGTCAGCAAATCAACCCGTATGCATTCGACTCGCCCATTTCGCCGCACCTTGCTGCGCAACTAGCGGGCAGGGAAATCGACCTGACGGTCATTCAACAGGCTTACCGGCAACTCAGTACCCAAGCGGATAGGATTATTGTCGAAGGCGCTGGCGGTTTTCTGGTGCCGGTTAATCAGCATCAGACTGGCGCAAATTTAGCGCAAGTACTAAATCTTCCTGTGATCTTAGTGGTTGGTATGCGTCTGGGTTGCTTGAATCACGCTTTGCTGACGGCGCAAGCAATCAAGACAGCCGGTTTGACTTTGGCAGGGTGGGTGGCCAACTGCATTGATCCGCAGATGCTGGCTGTAGCGGAAAATATCGCCACGTTGGAACAACGGTTGGATTGCCCATTGTTGGGGGTAGTACCGTTCACCAAAGAAACGGCTACTCAGCAAAAATTCAGTTTGTTGAATGTTTTAAAGCTCTAAGAAATACTGAATAGTAATCTGCGTAAGTGATCTGCATCATGTAGCGCTGAAAGATTCGCCTAGCACAATGATAGATCTGATTTGTCTTTGCTCCATTCGTTTTGCGTCTCATCTTGTTTGCCAAACTATTCACGGATTCTTTAAGCCAGTGATTGTTTGAAAGATAATTTTTTTGACCGGTACTTGATTCAGCCGGAAAAACGGAGAATACTTAATAGCTGCTCGCGGCTGGTTCAATAAATTTTAACCGGCTCGCTGCAGTAAGAGTATCAGATGCCCTTACTTTTGAATCAGTAGTGCATTTGGAACAAAATACAGAGAGCGATTCATTTTTCCCGGTGTTTTATACTCAAATTCTAGTGCCAATGCTGTGGCCATGGGCTTCTGATTGGTTCGATCAATAATAAAAAAGGAATAATTCTATGTTACACACACTTACTCATTCAGTGATGCGGCTAGCTGCTGCTCTGATTATTAGCGGGGGGGTCAGCTTATCTGCTTACGCTTTTCCAATTGCCGCACCTGGCTCCGAGGGTCTTAAAGTAATTGCGACGGGTGGAGAAATTATCGCAACTTACGAAGGAAATTCTGCTTCATTCAGCAATGATCTTTACTTGGGTTCCACTTTTATTTTTAATAACCACGCTACACCGGTTGGTACCTCGGTAAGCTTGGGAACTTTCGCTGCCGGAACCGAACTTATGTTCCGCATGCACGTCAACAATACCGGTCATGATTTTTTTACTGGCGAAGCAAGCCGCAATCCGGACAGTCACGAGCACGCACGCGTTCAATCCGATTGGCTTCCGAACACCACGCTAGTCAGTTTTGAGGATTTGTACAACGGACCATTTGACTACAACGATTTAAGTTTCTCATTCTCCAACACAATAGCAGCTGTGCCTGAACCGGAAACTTACGCAATGTTTCTGGCTGGGTTAGGACTGGTTGGTTTCTTTGTGCGCCGTAGAAAACAAAATATCTAGATAATTATTTTTAGCCGAAATAACCCCGTTCCGAGTAACGGGGTTATTTTTTTAACTAGCTGTCGTTCAATCTGTTCTCGTGTATATTTGCCTGGAACCAGTCATCTTAGCAAGCTTAATCATTGCAATTTTGATGCGGCGTGCGACAAGTACCGCTGATTATGAATGCGTGTTTGCTTGTGTTTCCTGATTTTTATCTAACGCCGGGTGACGTTTATGCCGCGAAATACCCCGCATCATTGGTCGCAGCAAGTCGCCGAAACCAGCAACGCCTTGGATCTTGAGTACGGTGTTTTTTCGTGGAATGATCCGCGCAAAATCGCGTTGTCGCTGAAACAGTCGGCCGAAAATAGCCAGCGGCGCAAGGCGGAGCCGTTTGCGTCGGCGATGTCGATGTTGAATTTTTACATCAACCGGGCGGGGAAGCATTTGTCCGTGCAGCAACGCGGGGTGCTGGAAAAAGCCAAGAATGAGCTGCGGGAATTGTATGGAAAACCGCGCATCCAACCATAATCTGTTTTTTAGCTTTCCAATCAGGAATAATTTTATTTTATTTAACCTCATGAGTTACTTAGATTTAACCAACAATCAATTCAATCCCACAGGTTTCTGGGACCGCCCGCTGGAAAGTTTGAATGCACCGGCAACCCATGAGCTGGCCCTGTTCGATCAAAACGGGTACGACTTGACCGGTCTGGAACAACGCTATGCCGAGGCTAACCTGACATCTGCCCATGCGCACCGGGAACATCGGCACGCAATCAAGACGCCTTGGTTCACACAGCCGGAACGGGTGGAAGGCGCAGTGTTGAACCACAGTTTGTTATTCGAGCGCAAAGGGTATCGCGGCGCAGCATTGCAGCAACTCGAACACTGGGCGCAAACCAATCCGCTGATTTATAAGATTATCCGCATGCGTCCCAAGTGGGGGCTGGATTTCAGCATGGATTATGCCGACCGTGCGGGTAATGTGTTTGAAGTGTTGCATTGGGAATACGATGGTTTTGATTACGCGGAAGTGGCCGAACGGAAACAGCAGCTGGAAGTTAAATTGGCCGCCACGGACTGGGATGATGCCGCTGCCAGTATCCTGAAACAGAAAGACCAATGGCATCATCTGGATTTTTTTGCGCAGAGCGATTGGAAGTGCAATTACTTCGGTATCGTCAAGGAACGCTTCAAGATGGTGATTTGGGAGTAGAAACTCATCGAGTCAGCGAGAAAGGCTATTGTTCCATAGTGCAATTTTGTTAACCAATTCAGTGTCACGCTAAGGAGAAAGCATGTCTGACCTCAAGGATCCCCGGGTGCTCTTCGCAGCGGAGCGCACGTTGCTGGCCTGGAACCGCACCAGTCTTGCCCTGATCGCTTTCGGTTTTTTGGTCGAGCGTACTGGCCTGCTATTGAGCGCCTTGGCGCAGGATCATGTGCATGCTTCCGGTATGACGCTGACATTCTGGCTGGGATTTGCTTTCGTCCTCCTCGGCGCGGTATCCGCCATTTATTCATCCCGTCAGTATGCGGTATTCCTGAGAACTCTGAATCCGGCGGAATTCCCCGAGGGATACGGAACCCGCTGGGGCATGCTGGTGAATGTCGCCGTGGCTATCTTGGCGTTGGGACTTATTGTCGTGCTTTACATCGGGCGTATTTGATGTGATCACTGGGAGCAAGAATGTTGTGCCGTATCTGGCGATTCCAAGTGCTCCATTCTCAAAGAAATCATGCAATTTTCTGTTGTTACACACAGAAACGAAGGGGGTACCCGTACCCGTTGCTCAGCTGAAACCGGCCAGTGTTTGCACCCATTTCTAAGGAGATTCTCAGCGGATATGGATCGATTGAATACCCCATAAATGGTACAACTCGACTATAAAAAAAGTAGTGTTGCCCTATGGTTTTAATATTTACAGCAAACTACTATCCCTATGCGAAATAGGTTAAAAATAATTTTAGTCTTGAAAGGAAAGAAAATGATCAAAAATAATAAATTAGTTAGCACAGTGGCATGCATTCTAGGATTGGCGGTACTGCCATCAGTTGCATCGGCCGGTTTAAGTGACCACACTTTTGCTTGGACTCACAACGTTGGCAGCGCGCAACTGGTGCTGAACGGCAGCACAACGTATACGGCGACCAATCGCGGCTGGGTTGACGAATTTGGTACCAACAATTTTGGTGGCGCGACAGGAAACTATATTGCGGGTACCTGCGGTTCATCCGACTCGTGCACTGGAAGCGATATATTTGCGAATAACTACTTCGCATTCGACGTGCATCGCGCTATTGGAACCACCAGTGCTGTGTTGAAATTGTATCAACCGGCCGTTGGAGAGAACGGTGGCGCGGATGGCGGCTTCTTGAGCCAATCGGCTGCATTGTTGTACACCCTGTTCGATGTTTCCGGTAATCCAGTAACCGATACCGGTCTTGGAATTTTCAATGATCTGGCCTCCGGTAATTCTTACGGTTCGATTTCAGTGGATTCATCGAGTAACGGCAGCATCGTATCCATCACGCTGAATGCGGCAGCCGTGGCTGCAATCGATGCAGCTTACAATAGTACGGGCACTTTCTTTATTGGCGGTACCGTGAGTCCGGTACCGGAACCAGAAACCTATGGCATGTTATTAGCAGGCTTGGGCGTCCTGGGATTTATGGTTCGCCGTAGAAATCAGGTAGCTTAATTTGCAATCGGATGCCGCCAGACATATCCGGTGGCATCCATCAAGGTTCACCCATCTCATCGGATGCGTTTAAAGCCAGCAAATCCGGAACCATCCCAACAGCAACACCAGCGTTGTAACCGTGAAAACACCCTGATCGGGTAACCCAAAATGGCTGGTTTTCTTTTTGCCTGATGTATCAGGTGCATCAAGAATATTTTTTTCCAGACTGAACCAATCCAGTGCAATGCGCTCTTACACGATTCTGTTTTTTACAGCGCACCGCAAAAGAAAATGTTCTACAAAGAAACTCTCAGTTTGATTGCTATTGCAGTCACTTTGGCCGCGTTCATTCCATACATCCGGGAAATTTTCCGGGGCTCAATCAAACCGCATATTTTTTCCTGGGTGATCTGGGGTGCGACGACGCTGCTGATTTTTGTGGCGCAATTGCAGGATAAAGGCGGCGCGGGTACTTGGCCGATCGGTGTTTCAGCTGGAATTACCATCGGCATTGCTTATCTGGCTTACCTGAAGCGTGCCGATGTGACGGTCACTCGAGCCGATTGGGTATTTTTTATCGCGGCATTGTCTTCATTGCCGCTGTGGTTTTGGACATCCGATCCGGTGTGGGCGGTGGTGTTGCTGACGGCAATCGATGTGATCGGATTTGGGCCCACGGTCAGAAAAGCCTATCAATTCCCCTATTCGGAATCACTGCAATTTTTTGCATTGTTCACGTTGCGTAATGTACTGGTGATGCTGGCGCTGGAGAATTTTTCCGTGACCACACTGTTGTTTCCGGCTGTCATGCTGGTGATCTGTGTTTTTATGGTTACGCTGATCGCGTACCGCAGGCGAGTCGTGGTGGCGTAATGCGTTTCTGATTTTATTGCGTCACAACACCGGATTTCCCGGTTGCAGTAAACTAGGCCGCTGATTTAAAAAATCCCCCCATTCCGGTGAAATCAATAGGGACTTAACCATATGTCTTACAAAGAATACAAAGTGTTATACGTGACGGAAGGCGGACTGGGAACGATTTTCCTGGGCGCGTCGGGTATTCCGATCAAGCGGCTGGAAATGACACTCAACAAGGAAGCCGCGGATGGCTGGACGCTGGTGTTCCAGTTCGTCGAACAGAAGCGGTTTTTATTGTTCTGGAAACGCGAGGCGGTGATCATCACGCTGGCGCGTTGAACGTTGCCACGCACATGAAAAGCCAGGAAGCCATCCGGGAAGACGAAGAGCGCATCAGGCAACTTGTGCGTGCATTGCCGGATGACAAACGGCTGCAATTTTTCAAACAAACCGAACAAGAACTGAAAGATCCGGATACTTACGCGGTGCTGAATTATCTTTTTGTTGCCGGTCTGCATCATTTCTATCTGGGTAAACCGCTGCGCGGCACGATCAATCTGTGCCTATTCATGACCGGAGCAATCATGCTCTTCACCGGGCTTGCCGGTACCGGATTGCTGCTGATTATTGCGATCACGGTGGTTGAACTGAGGGATTTGTTTAATTCGCAAAGCGTGGTTCAGGACTACAATAATGAAGTCATGGAAAAAATCTATCGCGCGGTGAGTCAGGATGAGTAGATTAACGAATCAGATTCTATCCGGCGCTGTTGTCGCGCTATTACTGGTATGCGCGCACAATGCCAGCGCCGAGAAAATATGGAATTGGCGTTACACAAGCGGCAGCGTTGTCGCCAGAGGGACACTTACGACCGCCGAAACCGCCGATGCGCAAGGCTTTTATCCAATTCTTAGTATTGCCGGACACCGCAATGGTGAACGTATTACCGGTTTGCATCCCACCGGGAAATCGATTCCAGGAAACGAACCGTTTACGCTGGATAATCTGATCCGTATCGATGCGAAGGGACAGATCACGCCGCATGGATTCGGTTTTGCCACGGCATCCGGCGGCTATGCCAATACTTTTTATGCCGAATTTCTCGCCACCCCGGTGTATATGGAAGTGTTCGTTACACCGGCGAACTATAGCGAGCTGCCAATCCAGTTCTCAGCCACGCCCGTGACCGAACCGGAAATCCAATTGGATGCGCCGGCCGGCGGATCCGGAAAAATGGATGATTAGGGCATTCCGCGCTACATGAAAAAAACGCTTCTGCTCCTATCAATTTTGTTGCTGATGGCCTGCGTGTCGCCCATGCGCAGCGATTTCGAACGTCACCAGAAGAAATGGCAAGAAGCGAATATCACGCACTACCGTTTCGAGCTGAATATGGTGTGTTTTTGTACCTTCAGAAACCGCATGCCGTTGCAGATCGAAGTGTTGAACGGCCAAATTGCCGCGATGACGGATAACACCGGCAAGACGATTACGGCGGCAGATGCCCAATATGATTTTTTTGCCCGTTACGCAACCATCGACCGGCTGTTCTCGGAACTGCAAGCGAGCTTGAACGGCAAGGCGGATCAAATCGCGGCGGCTTATCATCCCAGCTATGGCTTTCCAACCCGGATCAACATCGACCGCATCAAAAGAGCCGCGGATGACGAGCTCGGGTTAGCGGTATCGGCGTTTGAGCGGCTGCATTAGCCGCAATCCTATCTTTTTCTAATTGGCGATGTCGCCGGTTTGATTGGTCCAGCCGGTTGCTTGTATTTTAATAACGGTGAATTCATCCCAGCTCAGAAAACCGAGACCGGCCAAGACGGATTGAATCGTGGCATGATCGTCCTGCTCATCGGCTTCCAGCAATTTGAGCGCCTGCCCCAAGCGTCCTTCCCGTTTCATCAAGGCCTGGCACATATCGTCGGAAATACCGAGTTTGTTGACAATCTGCTGCATGTCGATACCGAGTAATTCATCCAGTAGCGACAGAATGCCGACGATAAAGGCGCGTTCATGGTGATTTTTATCGTGCGGGCGTTCGGCGGTGGCGATCAATTCCATCAGCTTGCCGCGTTCCACCGCGATTTGCATGCGTGTATCCGGCGTACCGTCTTCCGGCTGGCTGGAGGTGTAGAGCAGCAGTTGTATCCATTTCAGCAATTGCTCGCGCCCCATCAACGTGATGGCGTGCTTGATCGAGTTGATTTTGCGTGGCAAATCGCCTGCAACGGAATTGACCATGCGCATCAGGTTATAACTCAAGCCCGGCTGGCGTTTGAATTCCCGCTCGATTTCGTCGTGATCGTGATTATCCGTCACCAAAGTCAACAGCCTGAGCAGCGATAATTTGCCCGGATCGGTGCGTTTCACCGACATCACCTCGGGTTTGGCGAAGTAGTAACCCTGAAACATCTGGAATCCCAGTTGTTTACAGCGTATTTCCTGTTCCCGGCTTTCCACTTTCAGCGCCAGCAGCAAAACCGGCCAGCGTTTCAATGCAGTGACCAGTTTCTCCAGTTCGTCCGTTTGCAGTGCCAGCACGTCGACTTTCACGACGCTGACGATCGGTAGCAGTTGCTCGATTTTGCTGTCGATGGCGACGATATTATCCAACGCGAATTGATAGCCTTTTTGTTTCAATTCATTGCATTGCTGCAAGAATTCCGCCGTGATCTGTTCCGGCACCCTGACTTCCAACACCACATGTTTGCTCGGCAGCAAGCTGATGATGTCGCTCATGATCAGATCGAGATCCGCATTGATAAAACCGCGCTGTTGCCCGAGCACGTTCTGAATGCCGAAACGGCCATAAGCGTTTGCGATTACATTGGCCGATGCGGATAAGTCATCGGTGACTTTGGTCGCTTCTTGGGTTTCTTCCTGACGAAATAGTAATTCGTACGCGACTAAATTCTGATTACGATCCAGAATGGGTTGCCGGCCAAGAAAATAACTTTCCATTGATTCCTCCGCGATGATCGATGAATGCAACTGCTTGTTCGGGTAAATGAAGCTGGAATATACGGTAGGGCGGCGGCAGCCTAAAGCGGGAACAAACGGGGTTTTCCGTTCAGCGAGAGATTTGCTGTAACATACTTTGGAGATTTCTCTCGTCCGTTGGGCATTCGGTAGACTTTGCCGCCGGTTTTACTTATGCTTGCCGCTCATCGAACCCGCGATACCCGCTATTCATGAATCCAACTGCCCGCGTTTTTATCAGTTACAGCCACGACTCGGATACGCACCGCGCATTCGTGCGCAACCTGGCCAACGATTTGCGCCGGGATGGCTTGGATTGCCAGATCGACCAATACGTCAATGGGTTTCCACCGGAAGGCTGGCAGCGCTGGATGGAAACACAAATTGAACGCGCGGATTTTGTCTTGATCGTCTGCACACCGCTGTACTTGCAGCGCTATCGCGGAAATGATCCGGATGGCGGGCGTGGTGTGAATTTCGAAGGTGTGGTGATTTCGCAAATGTTGTACGACCACTACTATCGCAACACTAAATTCATCCCGGCCATTCCCGAGCACGGCAGCTTGGAAGATGTGCCGTTGCCGTTGAAAGGCTTTACCACTTACCAACTGCCGCGGGATTACACCACGCTGTACCGGTTGCTGACGGATCAGCATGCGACACCGGCGCCGGAAATCGGCAAGACAGTGACATTAGGTGAGTCCCCGTTGCCCCGGTTCACTCCTTCCAAAGAAGAAAAGCGCAATCTCAGCGATACGATGAAAGCGGCGCATATCGGTGCAATTGCCGCCGTGGCCGCCGCCATCGTTGCAGGCTTGTTTGCGCTGTTTTCTTCCACGCCATCCATCAGCACGCAAGGGGATTGCAGCAACGTCGTTACCGGCGATATCAATAGCAATTTAACGTTGAATTGTTCAAAAAAGGACTGAGATGCGCAACATACTGTGGGGATTGATTTTCGCGTTGCTGCTGTTTCCCGGTGCATCGTTCGGGTTTGCCAATAAAACGACCAGCGGCGATTGCAGTCCGGTGATCACGGGCGACATTAAAGCACAGGTCACCATCGAATGCGGCAATGATTCGGGAATTCCACCCGGTGCGCTGGCGAAGCTGGAAGCCTATTTGCAGGAATCGCATCGCAGCCAGAAGAATCTGAACGATTTCATCGATAAATTAAGGAACGAAGTAGCCGATTGGGAACAAAAATATAAAAGCGCGCTCGCGCAAAATGCCGCTGACCGCGAGAAGCATCCGGATAATCCGTTGCTGGCGGCAGAACAGCAAGCCTTGCAGGCAGGTGAACTGGAACAGGCGGCACAGCTCCGTGAGCGTTATTACCAAAACCTGAAACGGGAAAAAACGTCGGAGCTGGCGCAGGAAGCTTATACAGCCGCGGAGCGCTGGCAAAACGCCTTCAATATGCCCAAGGCGTTAGCGCTGTATCAAGAGGCCGTCGTATTCCGACACGATTACCGCGCAGCCTGGCGCAATATCGGCAGCATCGCCGGAAAACTGGGTAACAGTACGCTGGCACTGGAAGCCGTGCAAAATCTGCAGAAACAACTCGATCCAAAAAAAGATCTCTGGTGGTTTGCCGCCGCCTTAAGCGATGAAGCGAATATTTTGCTTGTGTTGGGCGATAACCGGAAAGCATCTGAGAAATACCGGCAAGGCCATTTATTGCTGGAGCAACTTGTGAAAGCGGAACCGGATAATCTCAATTTGCAGCGCGACCTGTCGGTGAGTTATGGGAATGTCGGCGACATGCATGTGAACAGTGGCGACAACGCGGCGGCACTGAAGGCGTATCAGGAATCGCTAGCGATTCGCAAGAGACTGGCGGAACTCGACCCGAAGCACACGGATTGGCAGCACAACCTGTCGGTGAGTCATGTCACAGTCGGGGACATGCATGTGAAA
>FSSH01000282.1_pt1 | contig 23799 bp, 25 predicted proteins | sample 1166101 | NCBI WGS metagenome assembly FSSH01 (sample SAMEA32972668, study PRJEB13176) | freshwater metagenome | biome: Drinking water system; feature: Biomass in drinking water that filtered by 0.45 um membrane; material: drinking water | place: USA | collected 2012-12-20 | depth 0 m | reverse complement strand
TGTCCCAACATAATAAAGATGGAACGCACGTAATAATGATGGAACGCACATAATAAAGTTGGAACGTACTTTGTGTTGTTTTCTTCCTATTTTTTTTGATGCTCAGGAATAAAGCAGTAATCACCATCAGCAATATCTCCAGCTGATGGTTCAAACTTACCGTTGAACTGGCTGGTTTTGATGTTTGTGATTTTGGCAGGAGTGGCTATGTCGTAGAAAGCCATTTGAGCTAGTCTAAGGCCTGGATAGAGTGTAATGGGTATCTCACCGAAATTCGCAAGTTCAAGAGTAATGATTCCACAGTAACCTGGATTGACGATTGTAGCAGTTGCAATATTTAATCCTTCTCTTGCCCAAGAAGATCTTGCTGTTACTATAGCCTGAATATCCTGAGGAATTTTTACCCATTCTAGTGTCGGTACTAGTGCAAGCGTGCCAGGATGTAATAGAAAGGGGTGAGTGAATGGAATATCGAATCGTTCATGTTTTTGCTGTTTTTTGCGCTTTAGTTCGTGTTTATTAGTATTATCACGATTTACATATGCAGCCGGATCGACATGAGACTGGGCTCCGGCCCTCGCTAACATAACAACTGTACCCATTCTTAAATCAATAGATGACTCACCCAATTGATTCATATTGATTAGTGGCGAAACGGTTAATGACTTGTCGTCTAGTCGCTTAGCAATATCAATTTTCGAAAGGGCTGACAATCAAACTGCTCCTTTGTTTACTTCCGCGTTCATCATTTTAATGGCTCGTTGTTGCAGGATGCCATATTCACAAAGTTTATTCGCATCCTCAAAATTCAATGAAGGATCACCTGCGGATGCAGCAATCCATCCAGCAAATAATATATCCCTAAAATCTACGCTGTAATCGAATGCGAGGTCTGGAGTTAATTCGCCATCAACTGTTTTGAGCTTGAATTCATATCCAACTGGAGGGATTTTTTTGAGCACTTGTTTAATTAATGGTTGAATTCGTTCTGTTGTGGGTTGAGGATATAGCGCTTTTTTATGTGTGCTTAGAAAAGCTGATAATTTAGTTAAAGTTGTCTGAATTTGATCATTCGTAAAAACGTCAAACCAAGAATCGAGCTGTTTTTTCTCAAGGATTGATTTCCAAAACGCATCTACAGCAATTTGAATGTCAGTATCAAACTTCAATGTGTCATAACCAAGAATTTGCGCAGCTGCAATCATTGTATTTACACGACAGGCAGTTGGCGGGTGATAATTACCGATTTCAGAACCAGTAGAATCTATACTATAAAGTAGGTCGCACTGTGCTGCGAGGAAGGAAGGGCCAAACATCAATAAGCCAATAAAATCACAGAGAAATTCTTCTTTCCAAGCCACAAAATCAATATAATCAGTCATGACATTAGATTGATCAATTTCTAATTCAGCTTCGATCACACTTAGAAAGATGCTCACAGATTTAGGTGTTACTGATGTAGTGTAAAGCCATTCTGCAATCGATGATTCACTGGTAAAAAATCGGCTTTTTTGAATAAGGTACTCTTCAACCACCTTATCAAGCAAGCCTTCATAAGCTGCGATGCTAAAAATCGCATGACCCATTTCATGACCAAGAATTGGATGGAGCAAAACATAATGCTTCAGAGTTCTAGGAAAGAAGATAGTTAATATTCTCCTCTTACTTGGAATGCGTCTCCCATCTACATGAATGAGATAAGAACTAAGTCCACCTTCGGCTAACACATGGACTTGTGGAGGGTATGGATTACCATTCTCATCAACTTGAGTTGTGTTCGGATCAGTACAGGCCGATAGGCTTATTTCTTTGAATTCTTCCAAAAATGGCCAAGAATATTCTTTCAAGGATGATCGTTCTATCCTGCTAATTAGTGATGAGAGTTCTTCAAGCTTATAAAAATATTCGGAGAGTGCCGTAGAGGATGTGGGAGACGCAGCATTGATTAGCTGCTCAATAAGTTCAAGTCGATTCAAGCATTCTTCAAAGAAAATCCTGCTGCCTTCAACACCATATTCGTATCTGAGAGTTTCTTCTAGAACCGTATTTAGATTCGCGCACTCATTTAGAAGAAACTCCCTCGCATCCATCCTTTATCCTAACGAATTACCAAACTGGACAAAAAAATTGCGCGTATGAGCTTTATGATTTTCTTCAAGTGCCTGGTTTTTAGTCAGTTTTTTAAGTACAGTTTCAAGCTCGATGACAGCATCTTCAGTTGAAGTTTCTGCTCCAAATGTATCAATTTTTGCATTGTTAAGCGCATTCAAAACAGAACCATGCCACGAAGGTGTTTTGCTAATTCTAGATAGATGACCATTTGCGCGAAGTGCTAATGCACCACGGCGTGATTCATCTTTAAATGCGTTAAATCGATACATTTCCAAAAGCTTAAATATTGACTCAATTGGAATAGCCGCATCTGCACCCACGGAGTTTGCAGGGGCGTCGACATAGCTTGAAATTAGGGATGCAAAATGTTTATACATGGATGTACTTGCATCGGGACGTGATACAGACATTATGCTCATGTTTTCTCCAATCTTTATTAGCGGAAAAGGATTAAAGTAATTTTATTGCTGGGAATTAAGCAATTTTCAATTCATTGATATTGGCAGTCACTTCATCTCGAAGTTTAGACAACTCCAATACGAATGCAAATGCTATCTGCCCTGAGGACAGCAACTCTACCACACCATCATCCTGAAAATAAATGTTGAATCCATCGGTTACAACGAATTTAGTAGTCAAAAGTCCTTTAGCCTCAAGTTCACGACGCTTGAGGGCGGTCAGATTATCTTTCAGTCGTAATGGTGAAACTCCGTTCAATAGAAGTTTTGCTATGACACGTAACAAAACAATGTCGGCAAAAGAATATCTACGGCGTGTACCACGCCCACGCTTCGTCCCATTAGAGGGAGTAATCAAATCATGTCTGCAGAGGTAGTTAATCATATCAAAAGTAAGTTCTGACAGCTTGGCGGCCTCCTTGGCGGAGAACCAATTCTTCACAGCTTTCTCTTTTGAGATTTTCATAATTAGAGTTTAGCTCTAGACTCTAATTATAGTCAACTGATTTCATTGATAAAAATACAATTTAATAAAAAAATGCTTAAACTATTTGACTTTACGCACTCTAGTACGTTTATCTTTTTGTGAACGCGAATAGGCCATTTGGGTATTAAAGGAATCTTCACTCCAATCTTGAAAATCCTTTTTGGTCAAAGGGAAGTTCAGACGTTTTGCTGCAGCCACTAATCTTTCAATGAATGGATCCGTTTTCAAAGTGGAGTTTGAATTAATCTCTAATGATTTTTCTGTTGCTGCAAGGACAGACTCAGCCGCGCTCTTATTCAAAAATTTGAGTTCTTCCACGTCCATATCATTCTCTGTAGTGAAATTGAAAAACTCATCATCCGGGCTGTTCAAAATGTGGTCTAAGCTCTGCTCAAGTAATAAGTCATCAAAAGTAGATTGTGTTTTCGTAGTCATATCATTCATCTCCTAGTTTTTCTATTGCCCGCTGGATTTTACGATCCGCAGACCAAAATTTTGTGTCGGTGATACCGAGTTTTGATCGAATCTCGGCCTTTGTAAGCCCATGTTCTAAAAGCATGCCTAGAATCTCAAGTGCTAACGCGTCTCTATTAAGTAGAGATTTAAGTTTACGGATTCGGATCTCTGCTGTCTGAACTTCCATCATCATGTCTTCAGGTGACGCAACTGCTCTGTCATCATTTTCAGCAAGGTTGTGCTGGCTATCTGCCCCATAAACTATTTGAGGAAGAGTATTTTTAAGTTTTCGAGTGTCGTTATACGCAAGACTCCTCATTACACCAACAACATATTTGGGGAATTTGACACGTTTATTCCAATTACGCTCTGCAAGTATCGCTTCATATGCCATTGAGATAAGTTGCAATGGAGTCATGTGTACTTTTAGGCGGGGATTTCTTCTTAATATCCAGTTTGAAGCCGCAGCAATTCTCGGCGAGGGGTTTTTTGCTTCGGCTTCGATTGCAGCCCTGACCTCTTCTTTAGTAGCTACCTCATCTAATACATCATTATTCATAGGCATATCTCCCAAAATATCAACCTTCTAACTTACTTATGCTCATTTATTTAAACCTTTCGACAAATTGATGAAAAAAAATATTCTCGGGATGTTTTGTCAAAAATAACAAATCGTTGCGCCTTAGTTAGTTGTAAAGCAGAGGTTTTCAAAGCTTAACTTTGTAAGGATGAATCAAATGACAACACTAGTCGCAAGTGATGTGGATGTAAAAGCAGTTAAAGAAACTGCAAAAAATAAGTATATCGTTAATATTGAGGGCGTTGAGCACAAATGGCATAAAGATACGATTACTACTGAAGAGGTCGCAAAATTAGGTGGCTGGACCAGTGAAGGAGTTATAGAGATTGATAGCAATAACGTGGAGCGTACACTTGGTGCAAATGAAATTATTCACCTGAAAAAAGGGATCGGCTTCGCCAAAAAGATACGCTGGAAACGGGGTGACGGCGTGTTCGAGCTTCGTTTAGCAAGTGAGTTTAATCATCTCAAAGGTCATTTCACTAATGCTAAGCAAAGGGAAAGCTGGTTCCTAATCCCAGGCTACCCGTTACCAGACGGCTGGAGTCTTCAGCATGCTGATATCGCCTTTCGTGTCATTTCCGGCTACCCGGGTACACCACCTTATGGATTTTTCGTTCCGGCAGGTCTGAGGTTTAAAGACACGTTACCAAGTAACTATCAGGAAGCTATCAATGATGTACCTCCCTTTGATGGAGCATGGGGGATGTTTTCCTGGTCCCCAGAGGACTGGAGGTCAAGCGATGATGTCGCAGGCGGTTACAACCTACTCAACTTTGCACTTAGCTTTGCGGTGCGCTTGAGAGAAGGCGCTTGAAATGACAGTTTCAATCAGCATGTCAGTTGCATTCTATAACGATATACAACAGCATCTTTTCCCTAGAGCAGACCGACGCGAGCAAGGAGGGTTTATGTTCTGTCGGTTCGACAAATACAGAAGAGAATTTCAAGTAATTGAATGGAGGCCTTTAGCTGGATCGGATTACGCTTTTCAGGAAAGGGATTATTTAGAGTTGTCAGATAAGACTAAAGCTTCGCTTATAAAAAGTGCACATGACCTGCAAGTATCGCTGATTGAAATTCATTCCCATCCAAGACAGATTAAAGTGGCATTTTCAATTGCTGACTGGATTGGCTTCAAGGAATTCGTTCCACACATTAGATGGAGGCTCGGCAAGAGGCCATATGCAGCACTAGTTTTTGGTCATTCATGTGTCGATGGCTTTGCTTGGATTGATGAATCGAAACTTCCAGTGAGTATAGATGGAATCAATATCGGAAACTCCTTCGTTAAAACAACCGGTAATTCATTTAAAGCATTGGAAAGAGGGATTTATGGACAGATTTGACCGCAATATCAAATTTTTCGGTATAGATGGACAGCGCTTGCTTAGCGCATCAGTAGTTGCAATTGTAGGTTGCGGTGGTCTTGGGCAACATGTAATACAACAATTGGCATATCTAGGTGTTAAAAAACTGATTGTTATTGATGATGAAGAATTGAGCGAAACCAATAAAAACCGTTATGTACTAGCTTGGCACAGTGATCCAGTCTCAGGGCTTCGGAAGGTAGATTTAGTCAAGCGAACTGTAGCAATGATTGATCCTGGAATTGAGATAGCGGTGGTTCATGCAAGCGTACGAAGTGCAGAGGCGCTGAATGCATTGAAGCAGGCAGATACTATTTTTAGTTGCCTTGATGATGATGGTCCTCGTTTTATACTGAATGAATTCGCTCTTGCGTATAGCAAGGCGCTATTCGATTTGGCATCCGATACTGAAAACAAGGGTGCGCTGATTTATGGAGGACGCATTGCATACATCGGCGATGATGAGCCGGGATGCCTAGTTTGTATGGATCTTTTAGATACTGTTGCAGTGTCGCAATTTCTGACCAATGAAAATGCAAGACGTGACCGAAATGAGTTATACGGGGTCAATGTTAATGAGCTAGATGTGGCAGGACCTTCGGTAGTTTCCCTAAATGGAGTCATCGCATCACATGCCGTCATGGAGTTCATGCTTCAAGCCACTGGTATCAGAAAAGCAAAGCGTAAATTGGAATATAGAGGAAATATGGGCATTGTAGCGGTCAAGCACGAAATACATGCATCTGATTGTCATTTTTGCAATGTTGTTCGTGGATCAGGTGATAACGCTGATATGACACGGCATGTTAAAGGAGAGTGAGTTGAATTGGCTTGAAGATGCATTATTTGTCCTGGCTTATTCGACTAGGACACAATTAGCGCTATTGATGGGTGTGATTTCAAGTATCGGAATACTCATTTATGGGTACAGCGTGGTTGATAGTTTTGAACTAACAGGTTTGTTGGCTCCTTTGACAGGAGTACTAAAACCCTATTTCTCTCATCGATATGAGGCAGCCGCTCTGAGCTCGTTATTGAGCTTTATGGGATTGGCACTGAAGCTGTTTATAAAGGACTATAAACGGATGATGGGCCGGTGGTAGATGGCTAAATATAGGTACGCGATGGACGAGCAAAAGATTGCTCGATTCATCAAAGAAGGAAGGGGCAAAGGTGAGGGCCAGGATTATAAACCTTGGTTAAAAATTCAAGATGTACCTTCAATTGGACGTTCGTCTAGACCCTACTCTCACAAGACTGGTCGCGAACATCATTTCCTATCTGATATCGAGAATGCTGCCTTCTTTTTTTACCACTGGAGTGATGATGTAGTCGATATTCGTGAGCAATATCCCATTGATCGGGCCGTCACTCAACAAATAGCGAAAGATATGGGTGTGCCTCATCCGGCTGATCCACAAACAGGCTGTCAGATTGTGATGACTACCGATCTGCTAATCAATACTCTAGATATGCGATTGTTGGCAAGGTCTGTGAAACCACATGATTCTTTTGACCGCCGTGTGCTGGATAAACTGGAGATTGAGCGAAGATATTGGGAGTTGCAAAGTGTAGATTGGGGACTTATTACACAGCATGAATTGCCAGAGAACCGAATTAACAACATTCGGTGGGCACATGAGCTTCACAGTCTAGATTCATTGGTAGTACCTTACTCAGGTTACTGGGAAGACCGATGTAAAGCTCTAATCAATTTTCTTCATCAGGCTGGTGATATCACCATTCGGATGATGATCGATGATTTGGAAAATTCACATCATTTTGGTCCAGGTGAGGCGATCACGGTTATTCGACATTTAATCTCCAATAAAAAAATCCATATTGACATGGACAAACGTTGGGATGTTAAGAGCCATATTTCATTTATTGGGTTGTTAGAAGACCCAACTTCAGAGGAGCGCATTCGTGTTGCTTGAAAATGATTTAATCAGATATGTAGAAAGTGGTCGTCAAGTCAGAGTTTTGTGGCTACATACCGAAAAAAATACGGTGTTTCTAATCGACGTTCTTGATGAAATTGCAATTCCGTTTGAGTTGTCACAGCAGACACTCATAGAAGATCTTATGAGCAAGCGCGCAGTCACTGTCGATGACCCATTTCAACAACTTACACTTGAAGATAAGATTAAAGCCTCTTATAGGGCCATTCGCGATAAGGCGATGCGGATTATTCAGCCCATCGTAATTCAGAAACCAGCAGTTTTCTATTCAAACAAACGTTGGCGTCTCATTAATGACGCAATTCGATTAAATCAGTGCAATCACAAGACGATTTACCGGTATCTACGCAAATTCTGGCAGAAAGGGCAGCATCCGAATGCTTTGTTACCCGACTACAGCAACTCAGGCGGTAAAGGTAAAGTACGTGAAATAGGCATCATCAAAAGAGGGCGTCCAAGAAAATATATTCAATCAGTAGGTATCAACGTGTCAGAGGATATGCGAAAGACATTTTTGGTCGCTGTCTCTAGGTACTACGTGACTAATAAGCGATTTACGCTTAAAAATTGCTACAAGAAAATGCTCAAAGAGTTTTTCTGTAAAAAATCAATTGACCCTTACAGTGGCCGTGTCACACTTTTTCCAATTGAAGGTGAGGATGACTCACATTTTCCTACTTTCGCCCAATTTCAATATTGGGTCGACAAAGATAACAATCGCCTCGACATGAAAAGGAAACGATTAGGCTCAAGAGTTTATGACAAGGATATGCGTGGTCTGATTAGCACTTCGAATTCAGAAGTTTGGGGACCAGGTGCAAGATTTCAAATCGATGCCACTATCGCGGATGTATATTTGCTTTCACGTATTGATCGAAGGAAAATAATTGGTAGGCCAGTCATTTATGTAGTGATTGATGTCTATAGCCGCATGATTGTTGGGCTATATATCGGCTTAGAAAATCCATCATGGGTTGCTGCAATGATGGCGCTAGGTAATACCGTTGAAGACAAGCAGGCATTTTGCAAAAAATATGGTGTAGAGATAGAGCCAGAAGATTGGCCATGTCATCATTTACCAGCAGCCGTCCTTGGAGATCGAGGTGAGATTGCATCTGGACTTATTGATAACCTCATTAATAATTTCTTCGTAGAAATAGAGAGTTCAGCCCCATTCAGAGCGGATTGGAAAGGAATCGTTGAGCAAAGGTTTGCACTGCTCCCTGCTGTATTCAAGCCATATGTTGATGGTTATATACAAACGGATTACCAAGAGCGTGGCGCGACGGATTATAGGCTTGATGCCACCTTGGATATAGATCAGTTCACTGCGATTACTATCGAAAGTGTGCTCTATTTCAATAATGCCCATGAGATTAAAAATTACGATAAGGATCATGATCTTGCAGCTGCAGATTTCGCTGCTGTACCGATTCAACTCTGGGAATGGGGGATTTCTAACAAAAGCGGCTCGCTGCGTAATTACCCTGCTGACAGAGTGAAATTTAGCCTCATGCCTAGCTCGGAAGCAACGATTACGGAGTTTGGTATTAAGCTACGATCCACCTATTACACTTGTCAACGAGCAATGCAGGAGGGTTGGTTCGATAAAGCTAGGCAGGACGGTAGAACCAAAGTACAGGTCTCATACGAACCCCGGGACATGGATTTCATATATATACATGCACCGGATAAAGTTGAAGGATATGAAGTTTGTCAGCTGACCCCTCGAAGCCGCGCATATGTAAACAGCACTAGTTGGGAAATTGAGCAAGCTGAGCACTCATCTAAAGTTCGTTCTGCTGAACATGCCCCTAAGGAAAGGATGGCTTCGCTCAATCTAATAGCGAACATCGAGGCGGTAGTTGAATCAGCCAAAGATATGAAACCGCCAAGCATGGGAGTAAGTGCAACCAGTCGAACAAAGGATATTCGTCAGAATCGACTCATAGAGAAATCTGACAATAGAAAAACAGAGGTCATTCGGCTAGGAGATGCAGCTAAGCCTGTACCAAGGAATATACCTAATAACATTGTTCGTTTTCCTGCTGGTCAGGATGATGATTACGACGAACCTGATATTACTCAGATCATTAAATCAGGTAAGGAGGATGCGTGATGCAGCACGAAAGACCACAGACACTGCCTGAATATGCAAATAATCCATTTATCGCAAATCTCCCCTTAGTTCAGACCCGCTTTGAGATGCTAGAAAGGTTACGGAGAAAACCAGACTTTAATGTAGTTGAGCGTGGGTATCCTGCACATTTACGTAAACATTGCATTCTGAGGCTCAGCCAGTATTTTGAACCTTTAGATCGACACATCCAATTTTGCGAAAAATTTGACATGCTGCTTCGTCAGGGTTATTTGAGTCGTAATCCGCTTACGCATGACTACATCCATAGACTACAAAGCAGTCATGAAAGAAAGAAGCAAAGCAATTCTGGGGCGGGTTCACTAAGTGTGTTTGAGAGCTTTGCCAGTAGTTTTGCTCTCATAGGAACATCAGGGATTGGCAAATCAAAGACGCTTGCCTGTGTGTTACCTCATTACAAGCAAATCATCGAACATACTGAACTATTTACCTTGTCTCAGATTGTGTGGATTCGACTTGACTGTCCGTCACAAGGTTCTTTGATACAGTTATGTCGTACATTCTTTTATACAGTCGATCAACTTCTAGGAAGCAATTATCAAGCAAAGTTCGCCGGTAAGCATCACGCACTGGACGATATGCTGCTTGCGATGGGTCATATAGCAAACCTGCATGCGATTGGAGCGTTAATCATTGATGAGATTCAGTTCCTGAGTAACATAAAGAATGGCTCAGATGCTCTTTTGAGATTTTTCGTTACGCTCGTTAATACAATTGGTATTCCAGTTGTGCTTGTTGGGACGAATAGCGCATTGCCTTTATTACAAAATAACTTCAAAGAGGCGCGACGTGCGAACGGGCTGGGATCCATGATCTGGGACCCGATTGAGAATAACGGTACTTGGCAACACTTGGTAAAAGAGCTTTGGAATTACCAGTGGGTAAAGGACTTTACTGATATAACAGATGAGATCATAGACGTGCTGCATGAGGAGTCCCAAGGTATTGTGGATATCCTGATAAAGCTGTTTATGTTGGTGCAGTTGCGCATCATTTCGGTCAGGGAAGCTCGACCAGGACCAGAAACCATCACGCCGGCATTAATCAGAAAGGTTGCGAAGGAAGATTTTCGCATGGTACGACCTATGTTGGATGCACTAAAGAAACGGGATATGAAATCCTTACAACGATATGATGACCTGCTTCCGTTCCAGACGCATTTCGATACTCTCTTGCACCAAGCAATGGAAACACAGTCGGTTATTGCACATATTCCAAAAGCACCAGCATCTTTATTGGATCGTCAAGATAATGTTGGTGATCAGTTGCTTGCTAGCCTTAAACTAGGTGGATATGCGGAGGATATTGCAAAGTTATTGATTGATCAGGCGATGAAGATACATCCATCTGGAGATTTCATACTGCTGATGTCTGAGGTCATTAGATCAATTCAATCTCCTACAATAAAACAAAAGAAACTCAAGGTCATTAGGCAGGTAATCGAGGAAATGACTCCTTCGGATTTGCGGTACATTGTTGAAAAATCAGAGGGTGACTCCATTTATCAGAAACTTTTACTAGGAGGTGCGATACGGTCACCGCTTCAGGATGTGAGGGCATGAAATTACATTATTTTCCTCGCATCTATCCTGATGAATTGTTATATAGCGTGATAGCCAGATATCAAAAACACGTTGGCGATCCACCACATACTCTTTCTAATTTTGATCTTCTGGGTAATGGTCACGTTATACCTTCCTTGGATATGCAGAATGGTATTAGAAATCTGATTTCATCAATATCTAGTACAACACATATGAGCGATGACCGTGTTTTAGATGAGCTGACACTTTTTAACTATCTTGTGGCTTATGTAGATACACGACTAGCTAGTAGAGTGCGTTCTGCGGTACTTGCCGGAAAAGTCAGGGATTGGTATGTTAGGCTGGGTTATGCCGCTTTTAAAGTCAATCGTTTGACCACTTTGAGATTCTGCATGTCGTGCAGAGAGCGTATGTTAAATGATTATGGTGAGCTATATTGGCGACGTGCTCACCAATTATCATCGGTTCTTGTTTGCAAAGAGCATCAGCAGAGTCTGTATTTGAGTAAAGTTGATATTCAGCCAATCAGCCGTCATAGCTTTATTGCTGCTGATACAGATAACAACCCTATTGATGCTCTGCCTCTCATCTCAATTTGTGATGAGAGGTCTTTAAGAATTTTGGTTGAAATCGCAACCATGAGTGAGTCTTTACTAGACCTACCCTCTCAAAGAAAAACATTAGGTGGATGGACGAGCCATTACAGACGGCAGCTCGAAGATGCAGGATTAGTGAGTGTAAAGGGCCGGATCAGCATGAAAAGGCTCCATGATGAAATTTCTCTTTTTTACCATGGCTTGGCCAATCAAATAGCAGGCTTCAAAAATCACACATCACATTCATGGGTGAGCAAACTAGCAAGAAAACAACGCTCACTCACACATCCAATGCATCATTTGTTTTTTCAATGCTATTTGAATCGACTAAAACCTAATCAATATAAGCCATTCGGACTTGGGCCATGGCCATGCGCAAATCCTCTTTCCAATCATTATGGTAATGCCGTAATCCGCTCGTTTGAGACGCATACGAATCATGGGCATCAAGTTGCTGTATTCAAATGCAAATGTGGATATGTCTACACTAGATGGTTTCAACCCCACACTGGCCAAATCGGAGCAGTACGTTTTAAAGCATTTGGGCCTACGTTGGAACCAGCGATCAGATCTGCAATACAGAAAGAAATTTCGTTACGGGCATTGGCAAGGGAGCTGCAATTAGATCCCAAAACAGTTGTACGTTTAGCTTCTAATCTTGGTGTCGCGATGAGTTGGAAGACAGGTAAATATCTTAAAAAACTTCCACAAGAGTTATCAGCCATTGAGCGAACTGTAATAACAGATAACTTAAGCAAAAAGGCTTTTGGTAAGCTTGATTGGAATGCTATTGATACAGATCTAAAAAATAAGGTAAAGGTGGCCGTTCGTAACATCAAGAAAAAAAACCCACCAATCAAAGTAACTATTGCAGAAATTGAGCGCACAGTGAAACGAATTGGATGGATATCCAAACGTTTAATGAAACTCCCCCTCACTACAGCATATTTACATCGCACTCTTGAAACACATTCCGCTTACAGAGAGCGTCGCATCTATTGGGCGATTGATGAATTATTAGCAGCTGGAAAGCCACTTGTTAAATCAAATGTTATTCGTACATCTGGTCTAAGGTCCGATGCCAATCCATTGGTTGCAAAAGCCTTAGCACCTTTGCTTAAGATTAGGAGGGAAGTTGACGAATCCAATCTCAATTAGGGCATTTGATGTTGGCAATGAACTTCAGGAGCTGTACTGGTTTGCAGGCACGGCGTTCAACGAACGATCAGATTGTTTAATTCGCCCGGTGCTTCGTGGGGTGGATTCCGGAACATTCCACATGTGTAGTTTGCCTATGGGTATGTTGCCGGTGCTGACCCTAGGTAGATTTTTCGACCATGGACAAATACTTGATATGACGATGCGAGGCACTATAGAGTCTGTATTAATAGAAGACATGTCACAGTATTCAGAGATTACGTCCGCTGACTTACCCAACTCATTATACTCATTTGGCAACCAGAGCACAGGTAGACAAAAACTACTTCGTTATGAAGCAAATGGATTGGAGGTATTCGTGCCAACGATGGAATTAATTCGCTATCTTTATCTGCATAACAAAACTCTAGCAAATGCATTAATGCGCCCCGACGGATTAATGACTTTGTTCAACCCACAATTTCCAGGATTTCATAAGGAGTTAAGAATTGACTTCACAGCTGAAATGCCAAAATCATCGTTGACGAATGATTTCGCTCAGGAATTCGCATGGATTGCCATGGATGTGAATGCTCGAAAATCTTGGGATAGTGTAAGGAAGATGAGTCTTGGCCAGACTTATCTCACATTCGTTCCGCCTGGAATGAAAAACTCCACATGGCAGTATCGGGGTATCAAACACGAGAATCAGTTATTAATACTTGAGATTATGAAGTTGAGTGGCAGATCTCAACCTTGTGACAAGCTTGTATTTGGTCATCCTTCAATGAAACAGATTACCAAAGTTGACATTGATAGAACGTTGTCAATCAGTCCAGATAACGAAGTTAATAAGAAGCTTGCTGATTCGACTACGCGATATGAATATACATTCGAACTTGAGGATGATGGTGGGGGCACTACTCAACAACAGAAGCAGAAGGTTCTGAGTGTTGCCTTGAAAATATGTAATTTTGAGCGTCGCATCCCAATAGAAAGGTTGTTAACTCCAAAGCGGTTACAGTCTTATGAGCAACGAGACTCAAGGGTTTCAAATGGACGTGTGCTCAATGATAAGACAATTAGTAAAGCTCTAAAAAAGACATGTAAGGTGTCTGCGGCAGATGTAGCTTTGGGTGCTGCATTAAACCCAATTGAATTTGCTTTACTGCTTCCTGGATCCCCTGAGGATGTTGGAGATTTAGAAGTAATGGAGGATGTGGTAAAGCAAATGTCACTGATTTTACCAAACTGGCAATTCTCGATGGCCATTTGTAAGCTTAAGCCTGGAAAAGTATTCTCTACGACCAATCGTCATGCAAGGCTTGCATTGATTGTAACGATATACTCAAACGATGCGCCTCCGATTTATATATTAGACGTAGATCATACGGGAGATATTGCACTATCACTTCTGGCAGTTTCGTTCAAAGTAAAACAGACTTTTGATGAGCTGGAACCACATATAAAAGCAATCCTTGATGGTCTTGTTGGCAATAATGGTCATTGGGATACAAATGTCGAGGAGCGTTTGGCATTAGTTTGTAGTTTTGAGCGATTTCCTAAGATGGTTTCACCAAGAGTTGCAGGCGACCACGGTCGCGCAGCTATATTGGCTTATCGACTTGCCCATCGACTTGGTTTAGCTAGAACTGAGTAGGCGGTATGTCTGTTTTTTTTTATCAGTAGTATACTGAAATTTAATTTAACCCAGCTTTTGGGTGGGCGATAAACACTAGTAAATAGGGGTACTTAATGAAAGCATATTCTCTTGCAAAGAAAACCAATACAGACGAATTACATCTTTTCGAAGGACAGATGACTGAAACTAGCTGTACTGCGGCCATATTGTCTGTCTGTGAGAAAATGAACCGGAATAAAGAGTTTGCAGCGTGGGAATTTTATTGTAAAAAAGAGGAAGAGGCACGGGTTTTGTGTGCAAACAAAGGCCGCAAAGTTTGTGGGACTTGTGTGAGTCACCTTTACACAACTTATCGATGATTAAACTATTTAAGGGAGTGACTTAATTGAAGATGGAAGCTGCAATCATCAAGGAGCAAGGCATTACATTTGCTGTTGTTGTCGTTAAATCTGCGGTGTTGCAGAGTCAGCAGCAATCACAGCAGACTTCGGTCTCGTTGATGAGATACTTTCCTGGCATGCCGATTATCTTAATGGCACAGATTCATCGGGGTATTCCCACCTATTGGGGGAGAACCGATATCGTAAAGTTTCTAACTAATCTCCACATCTCTCAGATTCCATGGAAAGAATATACTTTCGATTAATCTTACAGCATTAATCATTAGATGCGATCCATTCCAAATTCACGATCAACAAACGTCAATGTCGAAATCAATTACGTCATGAGAGGAACGGTTTATCCGGTAGAAAGTACCTTGGTCACCAAGGCTGTTCAGGAAGAATTTAAAATAATATCAAGCAAATTTGAACCGTGACCATTAAAGTCTTTTTAGATTGTGAATTCACCGAATTCGAACAGCCAAAGTTAATATCAATAGCATTGGTAACTGAAAATAATGAACGTAGTTTTTATGCAGAACTAACGAACACTTACACAATTAATGATTGTTCAGAATTCGTAGTAAGCATTGTGCTACCGTTATTAGATGCTAAACCATTAACACTTCCATTAACTGATTACACAAATGTGTATGCTCGAATGTCGTTTGATGAATGCAGGATACATTTAATGAAATGGTTTGAACTGCTGAATGATGAATCGTGCATCTTTAATGATGTTCCTCAGTTTGATTTTACTTTGCTAAGTAGTTTATTTGTTGAACAATGGCCAGAACAGCTATCTCTATATTGTGAAACAATCTGCTCTAGCACTGCGGATGGTGAAGAGCTTTATGAGAAATCGACCATACAGTTATTTAAAAATGGTTTCCGTGAGCATCACAGTTTAGATGATGCCAGAGTCATGTCCAAAGCGTACCATGCTATGCAGGTTTCAGGAATAAAAACTGCCTCTCAACAATACATTACGAGCGTAGGTCTTAAGCATTTGAGTAATCGTAAAATACAAAATAATTAGCTGTCTTTTTTAATTTCACATTGGAGAAGCTCAAAATGTGGGAAGAGATTAAAGTGGAATTTTTGATTGGATTTCATGACGGTTGGTCAATATTTTGGTCACCATTTGTTGGACTTTGGCAGGCGATGAGAAATGCTTGGTAACATCGTAGAACTGATTCAATTTTTTATCTAGATTCATTCACTGAATGACATATTTCGGCCCATAGCGGATGACATAAGGGGCGCGCTTTAGCGCGTCCTATGGAGGCCGTGAGGCCGGAACGAACTTGATGGACGGGTCAGGCTGGGGAGACGAGAGCAGAGCGTGAATATGAACTAATGGTTGCAAAACGATCTCCCCCAAACCGTAGAATAGCTGAACTGTAACTTAAAACCACAGACCGCAAAACCGACAGCGCCAATACAAACTTAGCTGACCTTAGCGTGCCTAGCCCAACAAACCCTTGAACCGCAAATAATTCAAACTAAAGCAACTCAAAACGCTAACCAAGCCCATAAGCCGATGCCCTGGGAGCTTCATGGATATTGCCTCCCAGGGCAATGCTTTTTAACTAGGCCTAACAGTTAACATAGAGACCCATGAGTCTCTATGTTAATTTAATCAACATATTTGAAAAACTTACAAATCAAACCATTATTTAACTAACTAACTTTATTCATTTGTGTAACTACATTTTCTTGTGCAATACCGCACCATAAATCTTTAATACCTACAATTATCATTGATAATCCAGATTTTTGCGTAGATTTTTGAGTTAACAAGCTCCATTCTTCTAAATCAATTGAAGATGGCGTAGGATAAGCTTCTGGATGAGTATGCCATTCGCCAAGATATGTTATCTCAGCTCGGCTATCGGTCCAAATTTTTTTTGCGATTTCCGAATGACTTTTTTCAGACCTATTCCAATGATATCGGAATCTTTGGTCAAATTCCGTAGGTTCTGTAACATGTAAAATTTCAAAATGATTACGCCTTCTTTTACCCAGCAATATACCTCCTGCCTCTAACTTTTTCTCGTCATCTTGAATATAATTTTGGAAAATTGTTATAGCTTCAGTAGATAAAACCATCAAAATACCAGTATTTGATATTACCCACTCTTTGTGAAATGACATGCGGGACAATCTATTTGTTTAATTGGGTTTTGATCAATTGTATTTAGAGAGTAATTTCGATCAATTACCATTGTTCTTAGAAAAGGCGTTCCTGCAATATTTAACCAATCCATAATGTGATTACTGGCTAATGAAGCTGCAAACAAAGCTGCCGTAGCTGGAAATTCAACATACAAACTTTCGCAACCATGTCCACCAAGCGTAATTTCATATTCTTCATTTACGGCAGGATATAAAGACTTCCTGTTGATGTCAGTGAGACAACGATAGCAAGCATTTGATTTTTTTGGCTGCAAAATAGTCCTGACTACAGCGCCTGGCCCTTCAATCCATACATTGATTGTAGGAATAAATTGATCTTGATTGATTTTAACACTCAACCAATCACTTAAAGCTTGCTCCCCTGTAGCATTAATAATTAGGTCGTAATCAGTAGAAAATGGGAAGTCCTTTACGTCTAAGGTAGAGGAGTTAACATTCGCTGTAGGAAATGAGTTTTTTAATTGTTTTTCAGTTGCAATAGATTTAAATGAGTACAAAGATTCATATCCAAGTTTATGTCTTCCGATGTTTCCAACACCTAAACTATCTTTATCAATAATCATTAAATTGCCTCCGGAAAAGCCAGCCCCGCTCCGAACTAATAGATCAGCCAAATGGCCACCGATTGCACCAGCACCAATGAGTAATATTTTTTTCCCCATTAGATTTTTGCGACTAGGTTGATTCCTCTCCACCATATAGGAATCGTCAATTCTTATTGTAGACATCACTCCAATTTTGCACGAACCTAAATATTTTCTTGCTTGTGCTATTGTTGTCAGTTTTAGCCCTAATTTAGGCATTGTTAGATTAGCTGAGTATTTTGACGTAGGTGACGAGATTAAAATTAATGCAAAACGCTCCCCGGAATCGTATATCGCTTTTATCCGTTTCATGATTTTGCCTGCAACTTTTGTATCCAAAGAATATTGCCAGTCTATGAATTCATCCAATGTAGTTGGAGGCCAGACTGTTCCATCAGTAATTGGGTAAGGATTTGCAGTTGTCTCAATTATGCATCCAGGCAGAGATACATCCTCAACGATCAAACCAAATTTTTCGAATTTCTTTTGCGTTCTCAATCGATCATCAGTAATCACCATGGAAATGATTTTTCCCTCGGTATTACTAATTCCAAAGATACGAACATAACCACTATGTGTATCTTTAGTATCCAAGTAAAGTTGCTCAATTGTGGATTTAGCAAAATCCCAATGAACGAAAAATTCGTTGGCTAAATCATCTACAAGTTCCCCATCCAAAATCAATGATAAAATCTTTGTAGCTCTGTCAATGCATGCAAGTACCTGACTCGCAGGATTAAAAATATCCATGGCAATTGTGCCACTAATGGAGTAGCAAAGGCTTCCCTTGGCCCCTATATGTGGAGCTAAAGGCTTCAAATTATCAGGCACTTTAATGATTCGAATATTCGGAGGCTTATCAAACATTTTATTCAGGGTAAGTTCAATATCAATAGAGCCCTGAGAAGTGTGTAGTTGACCTAAGTACTTATAAACTCCATATATCCAAGGAGTGAATTCGATAAACCCCCGATCAACTAAAGCATTATGTACATCCTCTAGATTTTGCAAGATTAACTATCCAGCTTCAGTGCGACCAACCAATGGAGTTGGGAGAATTGCAGCCGGGGAATGTTTAATAGTCTCATCTGGAGTAGTAACAGTAATCAAATCAGGCCTATTTGGTAATCTTTCCCCAAATTCCTTACGCAACCATAAACAAACACTTACTTGATCAGCGGCAGCTAAAGCCGCAGAAATTTTTGCATTTAAATTTTCATATTGTTTTGCAAAATCTTCTAATTCAGCTTTACTTAACCTTTCAGTTAGGCTTTCTTTTTGATTTGCAGGATTAACAACACCTTTGCGAAGTTCATTTGGCAATTCCCGCAATACTTCTTCTAAAGCTAAATCGTCTCGTCCATGAAATTTTTTAAATACTTTGGCGGTAGCAGACATAAGTAATATTGAACTTGGCCCACCCTCTTCCCAAATAAAATCTCGGTAACCTTTAAGATACCTTACGATGTGTCGAAGTTGATCTCCTTTTAACTTGCATTGATCATCAAACCATTCTTTAACAGGGCGAGGATCTGAATCAATCCAATCGTCCACTCTGTGAGCCAGCAAGACCTTGACTTTAGGTAATTGATCCCAAGAATCATATTTTGAATCCATAAAAAAGTCAGCTGTTGCTCTTTTTGATTCCTCAAATTTCAATGTCTGAAATTCTGAATCCTCTATTGCATATAGTGGTAAATCTATATGAGATTTGGAGTTGATTATTATTCTTGTACATGTGGGTTTTTCAACTAATGTCCAGCCGTTACGTGTAACAAGAGGCATTAAAGATCTATGCACGGCATCAAAAAATATAGTGGTAGCAGTGCTTGGTTTTCTAATTTCTTGTAAATAGCTAAGTGGTAAGTAGCACCCGTCATCCAAATCAGCTTGCTGCTTACCCTGTGCTGGTGCATTAAGTGTTTCATATGCCCAGGAGCCTTGAGTGTAAAATCTTGGCTTCTCAAATGCAGCCCCAACTTTTTCTTCTAAAACTTTAGGCAGATTCTCACGCAGCACATTTCTAATTTCATTTCTTGCAGCTATCAGCAATTCTCGCTGATTTTCTTCTAGGTCCATATTGCTGATGTAGCTATCATCAGAGTTGTTTCGAAATAATCTACTTAAATTAAGCACCTTTATCTCCCTAAATATTTTTGTCACGAATTGTTTGTAAATTTGGTGCGATATGACTGAAAAATGCACGGAATTCATTTTTCCCAAATGCAGTTTGTACTAATTGGGCGGCTGAACCTTTTAGGCTTTCTGTAGCAAATGAACTAACATCAGCAAGACTTGGGGCAGTCTCTGGCCGTGAATCCATGGTAGGTAATCGATAAACTTTACCAGGTAACATGTGGTTGTCTACCATGAATGCTGCCATTGCTTCTTGTGCAGATGTAGCTAAATCAAACACGCCAGATCCCCAATCTAATAAACCTTGATCTAATGGTTTAGTCAAATCGCCTATACGCTTTGGGGATAAAGTGCCAATGGCTAAAACTCTCAGATCATCTTGCCCAGTAGAGTTATCTCCAAATAACGGAGGACGTACGTTGAAAAATTTCATAGCTTCATGAACGGCAACTTGAGTAGGGTCATTGGCAATCAAGCCTCCGTCAACAATTCGATATTCGTCAATTTTATGAGCAGGAAAATAGACTGGTGCAGCAGCAGTACCTAACGCCACATCCACAATAAGTAAATCTTTATCGATGGTAAAAGTTTGATGATGATCAGTTTTGAAAAACTTTGGCAAACCAGCCCCATAATTGATCGCAGGAACAATAATTGGATGGAGGACTTCTTTAAGGCGTTTGTTGTGAAAAAATTCTCGAGATTGCAATAAATTTTTTAATGGGGTTGGGTCATACCAAGCTTTATCTGCTTGCTCACTTTCATTTGCTAAGGCTTCTCGATTATTCCATCCATACAAAGCTTTCGCACCTAATCCTTTTTGACGAGCGAATCCTTGAACATGCTCAAATTTAGGGACTGGTTTATTGAAAAGTTTGGGGCCTAATTCTTCTAGTGCTTCTCTAATGGCTTTAGCAGGAATTTCTAATGATAATGCTAATCCGATTATTCCCCCAATTGAAGTGCCTGCAATTAAGTCAAAATGTCTTGCAATTGGAACTCCGCCATTTTGTTTTTCAATCAGTTCAATGGCATGAGCGACATGTAGCCCTCTATATCCACCACCAGATAATGATAAAACCTGAAATTTAATTGGTTGTTTATTCGCCACCTTGATTACCTTTTTCATCAATGCCCTGGGGGGCGAAAAATATTTTTAACCGTTTTATTACAATATTTGGTTGCAATTCAATAATTTCAAGAGCTCTTTAGTATTTTTTAAGCTTATGTAATTGATACAAAACTGATTTGTATAATTGAGTATTAATATTGTAATGAATATTGTATGTTTATTACGAACAATTGTACGTAATTTATGTACGTTGACTTTATTACATTGTTATATTAATGTACGTATGTATCGTACGATTGTACGTATTTTATGGACAATTTATGACTAGCTTATCTGATGCATTATTTAATAAAACAAAACAAAAGGTTTTGGGAATACTGTTTTCTCAACCAGAACGAAAATTACATTTGAGAGAAATTGCACGTATTGCAAATGTAACTCCTTCAACAATTCAAAAAGAATTGTACATACTTACTAATGCAGGAATTCTAGAAAAAAATAAACAAGGAAACCAACTATTATATAAACCTAATAAAGAATGCCCAGTCTATGATGAGCTCGTAAGTTTTTCCCGAAAATCTTTCGGAATTTCTGATTTAATTAGACAGGTTTTACAAAATATTATTGGAATAAAACTTGCGTTTATATATGGCTCTATCGCGAGAGGGGAAGAAAAATCTAAAAGCGATGTGGATGTATTATTGATTGGAGATGTTAACTACGGTGAAGCTATAAGTTCATTGCTTAGCATAGAATACCAAATTGGTAGACCAATTAATGCGAAAGTTTTTAAAGAAGAAGAAATTAAAAATAAGATTTTAGAAAACAATTCTTTTATACATGATGTTATAAATAACAAAAAAATATTTCTAATAGGAAATGAAAATGACTTCGAGAAAATCAAATTTGGATAATTTAGTAGACGCAGGTTTATTAAAAGTGCACATCGCCAAACCAGACGAATTAAAAACTCATATTCAATCAGCTGAGGATCGACTCAAGGATGCATCAATAGCTAATATATCTAAAACTGGAAAATTTTCAAGTTTATATGATGCCTCGCATTCCCTATGTATAGCTGCGACAAAGATGTATGGATATAGACCTGGGGATGATAAAGGTCATCGTCAAGGTTTGTTTTCAATTATTGATCAGGTAGTTCCAGCCGCATCAAATATCCAGCCTATCCTTATAATAGCCCATCGAACTAGAAATCTAATGGAATACGATGGTAACTTGCCAGATATGCAAGATAGCCAACTTGAAGCAATGCAGAGTGCGGCAGCTAATTTAATGGAAGAAGTTATTTTTATTTATAAAAAATGGTTAAAAGAAAATTTTGAGTCAAAATAAAGTTATTTAATAATCACATAAAATTAAACTGTATTGATTCTTACAAAGTTAAATTACTTATGAGAATTCGAAACCTTGTTTTATTAGATAAATAAATAACATAAGATTTCTGAAGATTATCTAGAAATTTTTGGATTATTTTAAAAAATATCCCATTTAAGATCGGTTAACTCATTGATTTGTAGTGCACAATAAAGCAATATTGATTGGGTCCTATGCCATGAGAATCTGTAGTTTCTCAGCTAACTCTAGATAATTCCCTAAACTCTAGATTTTGAGAGAATAAAAAAAGCCCCCTCTATGGGGCTTTTTTATTTGGGTAAGTTTTTATTGTCCACTTTCGGCTGTGAGTTCAACCGGTCGACGCAACACACGCTTTAAATCTTTCTGCTGGGGTCTCGTAATCTAATGTTTTACGAGGCCTTTCGTTTAACTGTCTAGCCACTGCGCTTAGTTTAGCTTGTGAGTGTACCGATAAGTCAGTACCTTTTGGAAAGTACTGCCTCAATAAGCGATTAGTGTTTTCGTTGCTTCCACGCTGCCAAGGACTGTTGGGGTCGCAAAAATACACATCAATATTCGTTTCCACTTGAAACCGGCGATGTTCTGCAAACTCCGTAACTCTATCCAAAGTGAGTGATTTGTATAACTCATTGGGGAGTTTCTTTGCTTGCTTGATTAAAGCAGATACAACGCTTTCGGATTTTCGGTCTTTAATCTTACCTAACATTACGAATCGTGAGTGGCGCTCGACCAATGTCACGATGTAGCTGTTTTTAGACCCCGCTATCAAGTCGCCTTCCCAATGCCCTGGTATAGCTCTATCCTCTATGGAGGCTGGGCGTTCACTAATTGATACTGTATCGGTAATCTGACCAAGCCCATTGCCTTTCAAGCTCGAATGCTTGGAGCGACGCATAATACGTTTCGTCCTCAGGTATTGAATTATCTCCTTCTTCAATACGCCACGAGTCTGAACATACAAGCTACGATAGATGGTTTCATGTGACACTTGATTATGCTCTTCTGTAGGAAACTCTCTTTTCAACCAACCGGCAATTTGTTGCGGTGACCAGTTTGATTGTAGCTTACATGTGATGGTTTTTATTAACTCTTGATTGCCTGATAGTTTGCAAAGCTTTGGACGTTTAGCACGATCCCAGGCAGCTTGATCAGCTTGTGTTGCGCGATATTGCTGATAACCATCGTTACGCTTGATTTCACGGCTAATGGTAGATGGAGAGCGTCCAAGCCGATGGGCAATCGAACGAAACGATTCTTGACTTGCCACACCTCTGGAAATTTCTTCACGCTCTGATAGTGATAAAGCTAGATGTGAACGTATTCTTTGTGGCGGTCTTATCCCACCTGTCAGAGATAATATACGCCCTACTGAAGAGTGATTTCTGTCAAATAAACGGGCTATATCATGCAGCGAGTCACCTTTTTTCCAGCGATCCCACATGATGGCCTTTTGCTCATCACTGTAATAAATTCTTGGTCTCTGTTTCATTTTTCAACACCTCATTCTTTTGTATAAGAATAACGTGTTGCATCGACCGGTTGAACTCACA
>FSSH01003471.1_pt2 | contig 23855 bp, 25 predicted proteins | sample 1166101 | NCBI WGS metagenome assembly FSSH01 (sample SAMEA32972668, study PRJEB13176) | freshwater metagenome | biome: Drinking water system; feature: Biomass in drinking water that filtered by 0.45 um membrane; material: drinking water | place: USA | collected 2012-12-20 | depth 0 m | reverse complement strand
CGTCCCACAGCACGATGAGCTTACCGAGACGCAAGTGTCCGGCGAGCGAAATGGCTTCGTGGCTGATGCCTTCCATCAGGCATCCGTCGCCGGTAATCGCATAGGTGTGGTGATCGACGAGATCGTCGCCGAAGCGGGCGTTGAGCAAGCGTTCGGCCAAGGCCATTCCGACGGCGTTGGCGATCCCTTGGCCAAGTGGTCCGGTCGTCGTTTCGATGCCGGGGACATGGCCATATTCCGGATGGCCGGCCGTTTTCGAGCCGAGCTGACGGAAGTTGCGCAGTTCATCCATCGTCATGCCGGGCGTGCCAGTAAGATGAAGCAATGAATAGAGCAGCATCGATCCGTGCCCAGCCGACAGCACGAAGCGATCGCGATCGGGCCACGCCGGATCGGCCGCATCAAATTTCATCGCCTGCGAAAACAACACCGTCGCGACATCGGCCATGCCCATCGGCATGCCGGGATGACCGGAGTTGGCCGCCTGCACTGCGTCCATCGACAGCGCGCGAATGGCGTTGGCCATATCCTTCAAGTTCATATCTTTCATATCGACACTTGGCCGGCTGGCTGCGGGCGGCGCTGCCGGCTGGGTTTGCGCTTTGCTCATGAGGTCGGAAGCCTGGGTTGGGGCGCTTTCGCCCATGGTCGTATTCAGTCCGGGACATTTACCCAGGCTTGATCGCCCCGTCTATGGCGCTCGACGCTCATCCACGCACCAAAACGACGCCCTTTCACAAGAGCGCCGTTTCGCTGATCCGTGCCGTAACCGATTATGGCAAAAGGACTTTATCAATCACGTGAATGACACCGTTCGAGGCGCGAATGTCGGCCTTGACCACGTGAGCCGAGTTGACGCGGACACCGCCATGCTTGCGGACGGTCAACGCCTTGCCGTTCAGGGTCGGCACATGCGAGCGCCCTGGCTTGATGTTTTTGGCAAGCACCCGGCCCGAAACGACGTGATATTTCAGGATCGCGGCCAGCTTACCTTTGTTCGCCGGCAGCAACAAACGTTCGACAGTGCCCTTCGGCAATTTGGCAAACGCGGCATCCGTCGGTGCGAACACCGTGAACGGGCCGCCGCGCGACAGTGTCGGTGCCAACCCGGCCGCCTTGGCCGCCGCCACCAACGTATTGAACTCCCCAGCGGCCTTCGCCGTCTGAACAATATTTGCAGCGTTCGCCGTCGCGGCCGACGCCAACAGCATCACAGACGCGGCCAACCAGTTCATCGTCGTCATACATAGTCTCCAAGGTTATCCCGACCACCCGAGACCTCAACGTAATGCCAAGCGGCGCGGACCAGATGATGAAGAATTTGTCATCGCCGTCGCACACGAAATGTCGATTGCGATGGTGCGTTCATGCATGCTGCGCGAATGATTGTTGATGGGCGGCCGTTATTTTCGCGCGCCTTGCGCCTCGCGCTGTCTCACGTCGATGGCGGTCGCCTTGACATCTTCGGCGGCATCTTCCTGGAATAGTTTTTCGAGCGTCAGCGCGTCGCTGCGGGCTTTGGCCTGAAGTTTATCGATGTCGGACGCCAGCTTGTAATCTTCGATCAACCGGCGCTCATCGTGGGCTTTGAAAGTTTCAACAGCGCGCGTCGCGACGCGCTCGGAATAGCCGAGCCCTTGGAGCACCTGCTTGGTCAGCGCCAACGACGACATGAAAGTTTCGCGCTGCAAAGCCGTCACCCCAAGGTCGAGCAGACGGTGGGCGTGCGCACGATTTCGCGCCCGCGCGAAGATCGGCAACGTCGGATAGCGCTGTTTTACATATTCGACGGTGCGCATCGATGTTTCAATGTCGTCAATCGCCAAAACGAACGCCTTCGCTTTATTGATCTGCGCGGCCTCCAAAACTTCCGGCCGGCTGGCATCGCCGAAGAACGCCTTGCTGCCGAAATGCCGCACAAACTCCACCTGTTCAGCACTGATATCGAGTGCCGTGAAGGCTATGCCCTTGGCGCGCAGCACACGAGCAATGATCTGCCCGAACCGTCCGAAGCCGGCGATCAGCACGTGCGCGTCATTTTCCGGCAGTTGATCGAACGCTCGCTGCGGTTCGACGACTTTGCGAAACACCATCCGCTCGAGCGCCAGCACCACCGGTGTCAAAGCCATCGACAGCGTGATGATGACGGCCAGCATCTCGGCCGGACTTTTGCCGAGCACGCCCGCCGCCTGCCCCACCGACAGCAGCACGAAGGCAAATTCACCGCCCTGAGCGAGCGCCAGCGCCAGTCGTCGGGCCGGTTGCGACGTCAGCCCCTGCCATCGCCCGAGGCCATAAAGGATGGTCGCCTTGATGACCATCAAAGCAATCGTCAATGCCAGGATCAGCAGTGGCTGCGACAGCAACAAACCCAAATTCAGCGACATGCCCACGGCTGTAAAAAACATGCCGAGCAGCAAGCCCTCGAACGGCGCGATGTCGGCTTCAAGCTGATGGCGATAACTGCTTTCAGCCAGCAGCGCGCCCGCAATAAAGGCGCCGAGCGAAGCCGTCAGCCCGACCTGCTGCATGATCAGTGTCACGCCGACGACGGTCAGCAGGGCGGCAGCCGTCATCGCCTCCTTGACCCGCGAGAGCGCCACCAGCCGCAGCAGAAAATCGAGCGCGTAGCGCCCGACAATGACCACGGCTGCGATAGTGCCGAGCGCCTTTGCGAAGGCCATCAAATCGACGCTCGCCGCCGCCGAGGCGGCGCTGACGGCAAAAAACGGCGCCAAGGCGATCAATGGAATGGCGGCTAGATCCTGGAACAGCAGCACCGCGAAGGCCATGCGGCCGTGACGCGTGCCAAGTTCGCCGTTCTCTTCCAAGACTTGCAGCGCAAATGCCGTCGACGACAGCGCCAGTGCCGCGCCGGCAAACAGCGCCGGCTGCCACGCGAAGCCGAAGCCGTAGGCGACGGCGCCAAGCGCCAGCGACGTTACCAGCACCTGGCTCGTGCCAAGCGCGAGGATTGCCTGGCGCATCGCCTTCAGCCGCTTTGGCCGTAGTTCGAGGCCGATCAAAAACAGCAGCAGGACGACGCCGAATTCGGCAATGTGCAGGATTTCGCTGGCATCGTGGGCCGAAAAGATCACCCCGAGCCCATAGGGACCGACGACGACGCCAGCGATCAGATAACCGAGCACGGCCGCAATTCCGAGCCAGCGTGCCAGCGGCCCTGCAAGGGCCAACGCCGCCAAAAGAACGGCAAATACCTCTAACTTCAAAAGATCCCCCGGTGCGTTAAGCCTGCTGGTCGGCGGCGGGTAGGCCGCCAAGCGATCCGTTTCTGTTATCTTGACGTTTGAGTGGCAGGCAGATTGAGGTTCGGCTATGATTCCAACTCTTGCAACCGCCCGGCCCGAGGGCCGCGGAAGGAATGGTCCTGGTCTAATATCAATGGCCGACTTTCTTCAACGGATCGCTGAACGCGGTGATGTAGAGGCATTTCGTAAGCTGTTTCAAGCTTATGCCCCGCGCGTCAAAGCGTACATGATGCGCCAGGGTGCTGACCCGAATACGGCTGAAGAGCTGGCTCAGGAAACCCTGCTGACCGTCTGGCGCAAGGCTGGCCTTTACTCCGGCGAAAAAGGCAGCGCCACGACTTGGATTTTTACAATCGCGAGAAATCTGCGGATTGACAGGCTCCGTAGGGAGTTGTCATGGGTCGAACTGCCTGATGGTCATGACGAAGAGCCATCGCCGGATGCCTTGCCCGACGAACTCTTATCGCAGCAGCAACGTAAATTGAGAGTTCAGACGGCCTTGGCGACCTTGCCACCCGATCAGCTTGAAGTCGTATCCTTGTCGTACATCGAGGGGCTGTCACACAGCGAAATCGCCGAGCGGCTCGGATTACCGCTCGGCACGGTGAAATCACGGATGCGGCTCGCTTACCACAAGGTGCGCGAGTCAGTTGAGGACTTGCAGTAGATGAAGATCACGCATCACCCCGATCCCGCCAGCTTGATGAGCTGTTCGGCCGGAAGCATGCCGGAAGCCTTTGCCGCCGTCATGGCCAGCCACATTTCGATGTGCCCGTCCTGCCGTCGCGAGCTGGCGATGATGGAGCAGATCGGTACGGCGTTATTTGAAAAGCTCGTTCCTGTGTCAGTGTCGCGCCCAGCGCCGATTGCCGCGATGCGGGCACTCGAGGCAGATGTGGATGACGATGAGGTGGCGCCGGTTGTCGTTACTGGCGATGTGCCCCAGCCGTTGATGTCGGCCATCGGCGCTCACCTGGACAAGGTGCCATGGAAGCGTGTCGGGCCGGGCGTTTGGCAGCATCAGATCACGTTGAGCGACCCATCGCGCGGCGAATTGCGCTTGGTGAAGGTGGCGCCGGGTCAGACGTTGCCCGAACACGGCCATCGCGGCAACGAACTGACTTTGATTTTGCGGGGCTCTTACGCCGATGCTACGGGCACCTATAAGGCGGGCGACGTTGCCGATCTCGACGAACACGTCGAACATCAGCCTGTCGCAGATTTGGTCGAAGGGTGCATCTGCTTGATTGCAGTCCAGGGCCGTCTGCGCTTCAAGAGTGCAATTGCACGGTTGGTTCAACCTTTCACCGGCTTCTGATTTTATTTCAGGAGGGCCAAAGCCCTGCCGACGACACTGACAGAGTCACGCTGGGGTGTCGCTTGGATTACGGGGGCGAGCAGCGGCATCGGTCGGGAACTGGCCCTTCGTCTTGCTGGCGAAGGCGTTATTGTCGCCATTTCCGCCCGCTCAGCCGATAAGCTTGCCGACGTTGCGGCGCTCGACAAGAATATCCGGTCTTACCCGCTCGACGTCACCGACGAAAAAGCCGTCGCCGCGTGCGTGGCGCAAATCGTCTCGGACCTTGGTCCTATCGACTTGGCGGTTTTCAACGCCGGTGTCTGGCATCCGATGTCGGCCTCCAAATACGATCTGGCAGAAGCTAAGGACTCCTTCACCGTCAACGTGACTGGCGTTATCAACGCGCTCGCCCCCGTCATGAAGACCATGATCGCGCGTGGCGCCGGGCATATCGCCATTGTCGCTTCGGTCGCCGGGTATCGTGGGTTGCCGAAAGGCGCTGCATACGCGCCAACCAAGGCGGCCCTCATCTCGCTTGCGGAAAGCCTTTACGCCGATCTGCGCTTGAAGGGCGTCAAGATGACGATCGTCAACCCAGGCTTTGTCGCCACGCCGATGACTTCGGTCAATACTTTTCCGATGCCGTTCATCGTCACTGAAAGCCAAGCCGTCGACGCCATGATGGCCGGCTTGAAGCGCGGCGGATTTGAAATCGTATTTCCGATGCGCATGGCGGTGATGATGAAAACGCTGCGCCTGCTGCCCTATCGGATCTTCTTTTGGGCGACGGGTAAAATTTCGGCGCGCGAACCGCCAGCACCTTGATTGCCATCATGACAGGCGCCGAACACTACGCCTTCGCCTTGCGCATCCGGTAAATGCCGACATCGACGTCGCCGTTCTCGAAGCCGACTTCACAGTACGTGAGATAATACTCCCACATTCTTCGGAAGCGTTCGTCGAAGCCCTGCTTTTTGATCTGCGGCCAGGCGTGGCGAAAACTTTGCCGCCATTCAACGAGTGTGCGCGCATAGCTGTGCCCGAAGCGCTCGATGGTCTCGAACGTCAACCCGGCGGCGGTTGCTTCCTCACGCATGCGCGTGATTGTCGGCAACATGCCGCCGGGAAAGATATAGCGCTGGATGAAATCAGCCTGGCGCCGGTAGCTGTCGAAATAGCGTTCATCAATGGTGATGGCCTGGATCGCCGCAACACCACCCGGCACCAGTCGTTCATGCAGCGTGCGGAAATACTGCGGCCAATTTTCCTCGCCGACCGCTTCGATCATTTCGACGGAAGCAATGGCGTCGAATGACCCGTCAGCGGCCCGATAATCCTGCAGGCGCAGATCCGATTGACCGGCGAAATCGTCGCGCGCCAGCCGGGCTTGCGCAAACGCCAACTGCTCCGTCGAAAGCGTCAGCCCAGTGACGTGGGCGCCCCGTTCAATGGCGCGTTCGGCAAATCCGCCCCACCCGCAGCCGATTTCGAGAACGCGTTTTCCTTGGACGTCGCCCAGCGCATCGAGGACCACGCGATATTTCTCGTCCTGTGCGGCATCGAGGCCGGCGGCTGCATCACGATACACGGCGCTCGAATAGGTCATGCCGGGATCGAGCCATAACTTATAAAACGCATTACCGAGATCGTAATGCGCTGCAATGTTGCGGCGGCTGCCCTTCATTGAATTGTTGCGGCGGCGATGCCAGACGATGTCCGGCAGGCGCGGCTTGAACTTGAACAGTCCGTCGCTGGTGGCTTCGAGTGCGTGATAGTTGCGCAAACAAAAGCGCAGCACGGCGCCGAGATCAGGCGTGTCGATTTCGCCGCGCATGTAACTTTCAGCCGGACCCAAACTGCCGCGCGTCGCCATCCGCCAGATGCAGGCGTAAGACGTCATGACCACGCGGGCGGGCGGTTCGTTGCCAGAGCCGAGCATGACGTGATAGCCCGATGGCAACACGACATCCATCCGGCCAATGGTGCCGGCGCCGAAGGTCTTGCGTAAGGCTCGCGACAGCATCGTGTCGCGCCACGATACGCGCGGCGGTGTCGTGTGGTGTTGCGGTTCTGCGATGGCATCCGGCTGTTGCATCAAGCCTTACCCTTTTTCGTGCGACGTGAACGGAGTGGAAGAATATTTTGGAGACGTGTGGCGTGTCGTCAGCGGGATGCCCTTCAACCAAAGCCGCAAGGCTTCGTAATGGATCGCAGCGATGATCTTCAGCGTCATCAGCGGATAGCTGAGCGCAACGCGCAACAGGGCCGCGTCCGTCAACGGCCGACGTTGTCCGCGAAAGTGGGTCTTGATCAGGGCACCCTGAGTGTCGCGAAGCAGCACGGCGACGACCGCCTCGTTTGCCGGCTCGGTAACACGGAACGCGTAGCCACCCACGCCAGCAGCGAACGGTGAGACATACATTTCCTTGGCGCAGGACTGCGCATAGACGCCGCCATCGTGGCGTTTGCCAGCGTCGAGCACGTAGCTCTTGCGCTCACCGAAGGTGTTGCTGACTTCGTAAATCACAGTTTCAAGTTTGCCATCTGGTGCCGTGACGTAGAACACGCTCAGCGGATTGAACACGTAGCCGAGCAGGCGCGGGTAGGTCAGCAACAGGATGCGGCGACCCTCACTCGGACGGCCAGCATCCGCGAGGCAGCGGCGCGCGATTTCACCGACACTTTGGCCATCGCCAGCGCCGTGATCGCGGTCGTACAGACTGAACAGATTGAAAGCGTTGCGCGACAATAGCCACAACCGGCGCGACACGGCATCGATGCCGTCGACGTCGACCAGCAGCGAGAACACGCGATAGTCGAGCGCATGAGGCTTCGGGCGCAACCGCTTGTGCACCACGTGCCCGGCGAAAAGGGCAGCTTGGTCATGGCTGGTCAGCGGCGCGCCAAGCGGCATCAAACCGCAATCCGCGGTTCGGCGCCGTGCTGGATCGCACCCCGGCCAACTCCAAATTGTTCCGTCCCGATGTCCATCGCAATCCGCCCCTGGCGCGCGTCCCAGGTCCACGGCCGCACAACTTTGCCGCCTTCACCCCCAAGACGCAAGCTCATGTCCTCCGCCGCGGCCAAGCCCGCCTGCAGCCCGTCCTCGTGGAAACCAAAACCGAGATAACTTCCCGCCAGCCACACCGAGTTACGGCCTTGCAATGGCCAAAGTTTCAATTGCGCACCCATCGCGGCGGCGTCGAACATCGGATGCGTATAGGCGATACGGCGGACGACACGGCGCGCGGCGATCGGCTCGAATGGATTGAGCGTGACGAAGTAATCGGATTTGGTCGAGAGCGGCTGTAGGCAATTCATCCAGTAAGTGACCGACAGCTGGTCGCGCGGCTGGGCAGCCGCCGCATCTGTCGTGCGCGATCGACGTGAGATGCTGGCTGAACTCAGATAATTCCAGCTGGACCACAAGCGGCGGCGGCGCGGCATCTGGCTGGGGTCAGTGTGCAAAACCGCTTCGTTGGGCGCATAGCGAAACTTCGCCAGCACGTCAGAAACGGCCCCATCGCCATGGCCGTTGGCGATCATGCGGCGAGCTTCATCGGCGTGACACGCCAGCAAGACGCCATCGAAACGTTCGGTTTTACCACTGGCCGTGACGACGCCGGCACCAACGCCGTCGGGCTTGACTGCGATGACCGGATCGCCAACCGACACCGGGCCTTTCAGTGTCGCGGCGATGCGCGATACGTATTCACGGCTGCCGCCACGCACAGTTCGCCAGGCTGGCCGGTTGAACGCCTGCAGCAATCCGTGATTTTCAAAGAATCGCGCGAACGACGCAAATGGGAACCCAAGCATTTCGTCCGCTGGAGTCGACCAGATGGCGGCCCCCATCGGCACGATATGGGCGTCGACGAAGCGCTTTGAATAACCGCGCCGATCGAGCCAATCGCCGAGCGTGATATCGAGGGGCAAGCGCTTGGCGTCAATCGCCGACGCCTCCTTGAAGAAGCGAAAAATCTCCGACGCCATGCGCCAGTGCGCCGGGCTGGCGAGGTTGCTCGGCTGTCCGAATAGGCCACCAAGACCAGAGCCCGAATACTCATAGCCGCCGCGATCGAGCGAGACCGCGAAGCTCATGGAGGTCTCGGCTGTCGGCACGCCGAGACGATCGAACAAAGCGATCAGGTTAGGATAGCAGGCGGTGTTATAGACGATGAATCCGGTGTCGATGGCGCATGGTCCGTCAGGCGCATCGACCATCAATGTGTTGGCGTGACCGCCAAGACGCGGCTCACTCTCGAACACTGAAACGTCGTGCTTTTGGCCGAGCAGCCAAGCGGCGCCGAGCCCGGTGATACCGGCTCCGATGACGGCAAGTCTCACGTTAATCATTCCCCCGTTCGTGTGGTATTTACGTTTTCGACACGTCTGCGGATCAATTCAGATTATGCCGATTATTCAGCCGTTTAAGCGCGGAGAAAAATAACAGTTCACGCCCTATTAAGCTTAACCCGGCGTTAACCAACCTTGCCGTATCTTCAATTTAACGTTTTCGATTGGCCTCTCCCCCAAACCGGAATCGTCTCTGCAAGCGAAGTGTCGTCACACCGTTGTTCAGCGTTTTGTGAGGTTGACAGATGCCCTACGAACTTGTCTCGCGGTCACTTGCGATTGTTTCCTGCCTCTCGACCCTAAGTCTTGCCATGACGTCGGTCGCCTTCGCGGCTGTCAACATCGGCAAACTGAACCCCACGCCCGCGTGCGGTTCGCTTCACTGCTCAGCACATTACGTCCGCCCGGTACATCCAGGTTCAAATCTCGATCGTGAGATCACGATGCGGGTCTGGTTCGCAACCGCGCCGGCGAAAGTCTAACGCCCGCCGTCCCCGGGCTGACGATGGACCCACGGCGAAAGCACGTCGCCAGGGTTGCTTCGCTGGGCCGGACACTTCGCTGCATCCGTTTCGAACGTCACGGCGATCCGCGGCGTGCGCTGGCTCTCTCCCGGCAGCGCATGAACCAAGGTGTCGCCGTCAGGTTGAAGCTGGCTGCAACCACCAAGACTGCAATGACATCCTGACTTAAGCGATTGCCTGACTTTGAAACTCCGGGTGTGCGCTGTGGCCTAGCGCGCACCTGGGTTCGATTTGACGACGCGGTCGATGGCTTGAAGCTCACCGATCAGCTTTGAGAAGTCTTTCAGTGGCACCATGTTGGGGCCGTCGGACGGTGCTGCATCGGGATTTTCATGCGTCTCGATGAACAATCCCGCGACGCCCGCGGCGACGGCAGCGCGTGCGAGCACCGGCACGAAGCGGCGATCGCCGCCCGATGAGGTGCCCTGCCCGCCGGGCTGCTGTACCGCGTGGGTCGCATCAAAAATCACCGGCGCGCCGATCTCGGCCATTTGCGGTAGCGCCCGCATGTCGACCACAAGCGTGTTGTAGCCAAAGCTCGACCCCCGTTCGGTCAACAGCACATTCGCATTGCCGCTGCCGGTGATTTTGGCCACCACATTCTTCATGTCCCAGGGTGCGAGAAACTGACCCTTCTTGATTTTTACGACACGGCCGGTTTGTGCCGCGGCGACGAGCAGATCAGTCTGGCGGCACAAAAATGCGGGGATCTGAAGGATATCGACAACCTCGGCCAGTGCTGCGCATTGGAACGGCTCATGCACGTCGGTGACGACCGGCAGACCGAATGTCTCGCGGATTTCAGCGAACACCGACAGTGCGGCCGCTAGTCCGATGCCGCGCTTGCCGCTCAGCGACGTGCGATTGGCTTTATCAAACGATGATTTGAAAACGAGGCCGATGCCAAGCGCCCGGGCGATTTCGGCAAGCGCTGCCGCCATTTCGAGGGCATGAGCCCGGCTTTCCATTTGGCATGGGCCGGCGAGCACCGCGATCGGCGCATCGCTGGCGAATGTCACCTGACGGCCGGCCGGACCGACGGCGACGCTGGCGTTCGGCTTGAGCGATTCATGTTGGGTCATAGCGGCCGTTATAGCCAAGCTCGTATCGACCAGCGAGCCCTACGTTACGCGGCCGGGCGCATCACGCAGCTTTACGCGGCAGGCAAAACAAAAGCGGCGGCCGAACCACTCAGGTCGGGCCGCCGCTTGAAGAACCTTGCGGTTCGAAATCGTTAGATCAGGTCGATTTCGGCCGGGAGGTAGCTCGTCACTTCAAGACCAACTTCCTGCTCGCGAACGGCCGGCTTGTTCCAGACTTTCATGGGTAGTCCTCCTGATTGTTTCGTACAGGCATTTCCTGTTGCAGTGAGACATAGCGATTTGATTTCTCAATTGCCAATCGCGTTTTGCTAACGCTCGGCAAACTTTTCGTGATCACAGAAATGTGAGCTGTTATATCATTTCATTGCTTGTTTGCGCCTTCGGACCGTGGACAAGCGGCCACACAAGGCGCCCGCATTCCCGGCCGCGGGCTCCCGGTATCGCCGCGGCGTGCTAAGCATCGAATCGGAAAGCGTGCATCAACGCCCGCTCCAAGAAAAACATCTAGGGGACATTCGGTATGCTCGATCAATTCGCCTGGCTTCAGCCAGTCCTCATCGCGGCGGCGGTGGTTTTTGTGCTCGACCTCGTCGGCAACATGATCTCGTTTTCAAACCGTTTCTTGAACGCTTTGACGACGGCGATCGTGTTCGCCGTTCTGTTCGGCGCCCTGATCCATCTCGACATCGTGAAGCTTGACGTGACGGCGGTACCGGCAGCGGTCGAAGTACCGGCGGCGCCGGCTCCGGCCCCTGCGACCCCGTAATCGTCAAGCGGCCTTCGCTTGTCGAAACGAATATCCCGGCGCTCACCCGCCGGGATATTTTTTGCGCATCGCCGCGTGCAGTGCCGCCTGAGTGACCTACACCAACCTCGACTGCTCCACGGCGGCGCCGATGAAGCTTGCAAACAGCGGATGCGGCTCAAATGGGCGCGATTTCAATTCGGGATGATATTGCACGCCAATGAACCACGGATGGTCCGGATATTCGACCGTCTCCGGCAGAAGACCATCAGGAGACAATCCAGCAAACCGCAATCCGGCCTGCTCAAGCACGGTGCGATACCGCGTGTTCACTTCGTAGCGGTGACGATGACGCTCCGAAATGTCGGTGCCGCCGTAAACCTTCGAGATTCGGCTCCCCTCGGCGAGCGTTGCAGCAAACGCGCCGAGCCGCATCGTGCCACCGAGATCACCGCCCTGGCGGCGCTGCTCCAATTCGTTGCCGCGCATCCATTCGGTCATCATGCCGACGACGGGCTCACTGGTTTCACCAAATTCGGTTGAACTCGCAGCAGTGATACCAGCGAGATGTCGCGCGGCTTCGAGACACGCCATCTGCATGCCAAAGCAAATGCCGAAATACGGCACGCCGCGCTCACGGGCAAATTTCGCGGCGCGGATTTTGCCTTCAGCACCACGCTCGCCAAAGCCACCCGGCACTAAGATACCGTTGACGCCTTCCAAGTGCGGAGCTGGGTCCTCGTGCTCGAAGACTTCGCTTTCGATCCAGTCGAGGCGGACCTTGACGCGATTGGCGATGCCGCCGTGCACCAACGCTTCCGTCAGCGATTTGTACGCGTCCTTTAGGCCGGTGTATTTGCCGACGATGGCGATCGTGACCTCGCCTTCGGGCGCGGCGATGTTGTGCGAAATGGTTTCCCAGCGCGACAGGTTCGGGCCCGGTGCGCCGGTGACATTGAATGCCGCCAGAACTTCGCGGTCGAGGCCTTCGCGATGATAGGCGAGCGGCACATCGTAGATCGATGCCACATCGAGGGCCTGAATGACGGCTTCTGGGCGGACGTTGCAGAATAGCGCGATTTTCTTGCGCTCACCAACCGGGATATCACGATCCGAGCGGCACAGCAGAATATCGGGCTGAATCCCGATCGAGCGCAATTCCTTGACCGAATGCTGCGTCGGCTTGGTCTTCAATTCGCCCGCCGAGGGAATGTAGGGCATCAGCGTCAAATGAATGTAGATCGACGAGCCGCGCGGCAAATCATTGCCAAGCTGGCGGATAGCTTCGAAAAACGGCAAGCCCTCGATATCGCCGACCGTGCCGCCGATTTCGGTGAGTACGAAATCGACATCTTCATTGCCCGATAACACGAATTGCTTGATGGCGTCGGTGACGTGCGGAATGACTTGCACCGTGCCACCGAGATAATCGCCACGCCGCTCCTTGGCTAGGATGTCCTGGTAGATGCGGCCCGTCGTGATGTTATCGGATTTCTTCGCCGGCACGCCGGTGAAGCGCTCATAATGGCCCAAATCCAAATCGGTCTCGGCGCCGTCATCGGTGACGAACACCTCGCCATGCTGATACGGGCTCATCGTGCCCGGATCGACATTCAAATAGGGATCAAGTTTTTTGAGGCGGACCGAATAGCCGCGCGCTTGCAGCAGCGCGCCAAGGGCTGCGGAGGCGAGGCCTTTTCCGAGGGAGGACACCACGCCGCCGGTGATGAAGATGTACCGTTGCATGGGCTTTGCCTGTCGCATGCCTTTGCATGAATCTCAAAGCGGCAATATCGCCACATCCACAGCGCGTTAGGGCTTGCGGGCTCCGTTCGGCACTTGGCCTGCCTCAGACCCTAGAAAGCTAGGCACGTCAGCACTCGAAGGCGAAGAGGTGTTGTAGGACCACCTAGGGCCCGCCTGTCGTCCGTCAGCTTTTTCGTTGGGGGCTGCACTGGGCGACGACCTGATCCGCATTCGCCGCTTGAACGTCGGGCGGAACCGACTGGGCGAGGATTTCCTGCTGGATTGCAGCTGCGGTCGCTTTCGTCGGTTGATAGCTCGTATCGACCGCATTGGGAGCATAGGTTACGTCGACGGTGACGACGGTATACGCGCGGGTCGGCTGCTTGACGGTATGGCCACGCTCCAAGCGCTCGCCTTTCTGACACCGGTAGCTGGTGACAGGAGCCGTGGCTTGAAAAAATTTCTTGTTTTCAACGCTGCCGTATTCCGCCGCCCGCGCCAAAGCGATCTTTTGCAGACGATCGACCGGAGTCGTGGCGCTGCCCGTTGCCGTCACACGAACACGCCCGTCAGCCAGCCCGGAAACACTGTGGCCCATCGGCGATAACATGCTCGCCGCGACATAATCCGTGACCGCTAACCTGGCCTGATCGTTAACGGATCCACTGGTCAAAAGGCTGCCAGGCTGGCCCGCGCAGCCGGCGATCGACAAGGTCGCAATCACAATGCCGCCGTGCTTGCCGAGAGCCAAGGCGCGGCTCAGCCCAGCCCGCCGCCAAGGCGATGCAACGACGCTGCTATGCCTCGATGTCTCCGTCCGACGCATGCCCGACCCCCCGGGGTATCAATGAAGGCGCATGATGCGGCGCCGCGCCCTGACGATGGCACAGCCACAGGCCGACAGCTAGAGCCGCCGATGCTTGTACGCTGCAAACAATCTGCGGCGCTCGTCAGCGGTTAAGCGGGACTTCGACCGGAGCGGGCCCGCCGCTTTGCGGTTGCAGCTTGTCGAGAATGCCGCCACGGCCCGCTGGCGCCGTGGTTCCTTCCGCCGGCGCCGTGACACCAGGGGCGCCAGCCGGACGAATATCGAACACCGATCCCTGCGGGGCGGAGCGATTGGCGAGAATAGTCAACGAAATACTGGTCGCAAAAAATGCTGCCGCTAGGCCGGCCGTCGCGCGGGTCAGGAGGTTTGCCGTGCCGCGACCGGTCAGAAATCCGCCGCCACCGCCACCACCGCCGATGCCGAGCGCTCCGCCTTCCGACTTTTGCAGCAGCACAACCCCAACCAAGGCGGCGGCAACCATCAGGTGAATGACGAGCAAAACGGTAGCCATCGACAGCAATCCAATCTCGGGGCGATCTGGCGCCCATCTGGGGCCAGCGAAATGCCAGTGACGCACGGTCATCATCAGCCAGCACAAGCGGGCTGTCTACACCAAGTCCCGCGCTGCTGCCAGTCCCATTGGCCAATGCTAACGGCCAATGCTACCGGCCAGTCTCACCGGCCAGTGTTGAAAGCCAGTGCTATCGGCGGATCTGCGTCAACGCCGCCAAGCGCCGTTGCAAGGACTTCATTGCCATCACGGGACCGGTTCCGCGCCGCGGCCTGGCCCGCGACCGGCATTGGCGTCGCCGATGGGCACCCACTGACGGATCAGCGGCGGCACATCGCCGCTCTTGCTCTGGGGCGTCCCTGATGGTGGCGATCGCCCGTCCGGCTGGTCATTTTCGGCCTTCGGCACCACTTTCGCCGCGTCATCCGCCTGGCGAACCGGGGCCTTCTTCTGCGTCGCTTTCGGCTTTTTTTCCGGGGCTTTGCCGTCAATGTCCTTGCGATCGGCGGGCGGGCGGCGTTTCAAGCCGGAAGGGTCTGAAGTTAGGGCGCTGTCTGGGCCCGCAGGCGGCGCCGTCGGATCAGCGTTCGGATTGAGCTCGAGGCGTTTGGCTGCCTCGCGCGCCAGCACGGCCTCCGGTGACAACGCCGCATCGCGGCAGCCGAATTTTATGTCCTCGTCGATCCGAATGTAGGCTTCGATCTGCGCCAACCGGTCCTGGGATAAATTCGCTTTCGCCCACTCCGGCCCGCGCTGAACTTCGGCAATGATGCCGGTCTGCGTGAACCGCTGGCGTTCGGTTCTGAGGCCTTCACAGGTTGCCGAGCCGAGCCGGGCCGGCGTTGCACCTGCGGCCGAGAGCGCCGGTACTCCGATGGAAAAAAAACTGAAAACGGCCGCGCACAGCGCAGTAGACGCTCGACTGAAGTCCATCATTCACTCTTACACGTGACTGTTATAGGCGCCGAGGATGGCCAGAAACTCTCGAGCCGTGAGACTGGCGCCGCCGACCAGCAATCCATTGACGTCGCCAACCGCCAGCAGCGTTGCCGCATTATCGGGCTTTACCGACCCGCCGTAAAGAATGCGCATCATGCGTCCCTCATCACCGAAAACCCGCGTGAGATCTGACCGGATTGTCGCGTGCACAGGCGCTACATCAGCCGCCGCCGCCGTTAAGCCCGTGCCAATCGCCCATACGGGTTCGTAGGCGATGACGGTATCGGCGGCCGTGCTGCCGGGTGGTATTGAATCGGCGAGCTGTCGCTGAACAACGTCGAGGGTAAGATTGGCATTGCGTTCGCCGAGCGTTTCGCCGACGCAAATGATCGCGGTCAGCCCGGCGCGATGGGCTGCTGCCGCCTTAGCCCGAACCATGGCGCTGGTCTCGGCGTGATTGGAGCGGCGCTCACTGTGGCCAACAATGACCGCCGTAGCGCCAGCGTCACGCAGCATTTCGGCCGACACATCGCCAGTATGTGCGCCCGCCGCCGCCGGGTGGCAATCCTGGCCTGCGATCGACAGCCGGCTGTTCGCAAGGCTCAACGACAGAGCAAGAATGAGCGTCGCCGGGGGCGCCAGCATGACGTCGACGCTCAACTGCGACAGCGAAGCATCGAGCGCCGCTGCGACCGCTTGAGCCTCGCCAAGCGACGACCGCATGCCATTCATCTTCCAGTTGCCAGCAATCAAAGGCCGGATCGTCACTGCCACGTTTCACTCCCTTGTGCCGCCAATCGCCGCCCAGGCTTCGGTAAAAGCCGGCTCGGCCCTGGCCCACTCTTGCAATCCTAAGCGGCGTGCGCTTCATATCACGCGAAATCGGCCAGTCACGCCTTTGGCTCGGCAGTGGAGCGGTCATTCCACGCGCCAACAAACCTTGACGCCGTTCGTTATTGCGCTTTTGGCGCGTAGACCCACCGCACCGTCCGTTCGGCCCGTGTGAGCGTCGCGCCGAAAATCATGGGACTGATGGACACCAATGCTCGAATCGCTTCGCCTCGGCGCCCGGACGTGGGTCGCCAAAATTTTATTCGCGTTGCTGGTCTTCAGTTTTGCCATTTGGGGCGTCGCCGATGTGTTCACGGGTTACGGACGCGGCTCGATCGCCAGCGTCGGCAGCACTGAAATTCCCGTCGAGGATTTCCAGCGCACCTATCAAAATGAACTCGACCGCGTCTCCAGCGAGGCGAACCAGCGCATAACCGCCGAGCAAGGCCGGCAGTTCGGTCTGGACCGTCGTGTTTTGTCGCAGCTCGTCGGCAGCGCCGCCATCGAAACACACGCCGGCGAACTCGGCATGAAGCTGTCCGACCAGACCCTCGCCGACGGCATTCAGACCGATCCCGACTTCAAAGGTCCCGACGGCAAATTTTCCAAGGCCGGCTTCGATAATCTGTTGCGCCAACTCGGTGTCTCGGAGAAGGGATTTTTCAACCTTCGCCGCAAGGACGAACTGAGAACGCACATCATCGGCGCGTTTGTCGGAAGCCAGGCTGTACCCCGGCCGCTGATTGACGCACTGCATGCCTATAATCAGGAAAAGCGCGTTATCGAATGGGTGGCCATCAACGCCGGCAAGGTCATCACCATCGCCGAGCCGGACGACGCCAAATTGAAAGAGCTTTACGAAAAAGACAAGGCTCAGTTCATGACGCCTGAATTCCGCAAATTCGAGGTGTTGCAGGTGAGCGTCGACGACTTGAAGGCGTCGGTGACGGTCAGCGACGCAGATATCGCTGCGTCATATGAAGCGACGAAGGCCACCTACGACATCCCCGAACAGCGGCGCATCCAGCAAATCGCCTTCAAGGATAAAGCCAGCGCTGACGTCGCTCTCAAGGCCCTGCGGGATGGCTCCAAGACGTTCGGTGATGTGGCGACTGCCGCCGGCGCCAAAGACACCGACGTCGATCTCGGCCTCATTACCAAGAGATCGCTGATCGATCCCAAGATCGCCGACGTGGCATTTGCCATCGAGAAAGACAAATTTTCGGACGTGATCGAAGGCACATTTGCGACCGTCGTCGTGCGCGTGACGCAAATCGAACCGGGCATCACCAAGACGCTCGCTGACGTCAAAGACCAGGTGCGCGACAAACTTGCAGCAGAGAAAGCCCGCGCCGAAATCAACGGCAAGTTCGATGAGGTGGAAGATAGCCGATCGGCCGGCAAGTCGCTCAAGGACATCGCCGACGCCATGAAGCTGAGCTACGTCGAGGTCGCCGCAGCCGACAGCCGCGGCATGACGCCGGACGGCAAGCCAGTGCTCGAAAGCCCGGATCTGGCGAAAATCGCAGGCCGGGTGTTTGGGACGAGCGATGGCAGCGATGCCGATCTGATCGATCTGACCAATGGCGGACATGCCTGGGTCAATCTGCTGTCGACGCAGGCGCCCAAGGAACGCACGTTCGACGAGGTCAAAGATCAGGTCAAAGGCAGCTACATGGTCAGCGAGCAGCGGCGCGCGGTTGGGGAACTCGCCACCAAGCTCACCGAGCGCTTGAACAATGGCGAGCCCATCGCGGCGATTGAAGAGGCAGCCGGCAGTAAGGCTGAAAAGACCGAAGCCATAACGCGCGTCACGCTTCCGCAGGGGCTGTCGGAGCCTGCTGTCGCACAGGCGTTTGCACTTCTTAAGGGTCGCGCCGGACACGCCGAGAACGCCAGCAAGGAGTCACAGATTGTTTTCCGCGTCGCGGACATCGTGCCGGCGGCCGAGCCGACGACGGAGCAGATCAACAATTTGACCCGCGATCTCTCGGCCGATCTCAACAATCAGGTGTTGACAGAATATACCCAAAGCCTGAAGGCCCGCTTGAAAGCCACGATCAACGAGGTGGAGCTAAAACGCGTCACTGGCACGACGGGCGAATAGCCATGACGACACGGCCGCTGACGCTGTCGGACATGCGATCATGGGACGTGAGATGATGGACCCGGTGACCGCCATGGCACGCGCCGGCAAGAACGGAAATACGATTGTTACCAGCTTGGCGAGCGACGTCTTGCCAACGGCATCGGCGTTTGCCGCAACATATGGTGACGGCACCGCACAAGTCGTTTGGACGCGCCTCGTCGCCGATCTCGAAACGCCTGTTTCAGCCTACCTAAAACTCGCCGACCGCAAGCCGATGAGTTTCTTGCTGGAGTCGGTTGAAGGCGGTTCGAAGCGCGGGCGCTATTCGGTGATCGGCCTCGCCCCGGATATCATTTGGCGCGCTAACGGCAATAGCGCCGAAATCAACCGCTCCCCAGACGATACCGCCTCGACGTTCGAGCCGGACACGCGGCCGACACTCTCGTCGCTGCGCGCCATTTTGGCCGAGAGCGCCATTTCGCTGCCGCCCGAATTGCCGCCGATGGCGGCGGGCGTGTTCGGCTACATGGGCTACGACACCGTGCGTCTGATCGAGACGTTGCCCGAAATGCGCCCCGATCCGCTCGGTGTTCCCGACGCGCTATTGATCCGCCCGACGCTCATGCTGATCTTTGACAACGTCAAAGACGAGATGACATTGGTGACGCCGGTGCGGCCGACCGCTGGTGTCACTGCGGACGAGGCTTACGCTGCCGCCGTCGCGCGCCTGGCGGTCGCCGTCGCAAGCTTAGACGCGCCCCTGGCGCATGTCTCTCCGCAGTCCGTGGATGCAGCTGCCGACTTCACCGATCCGGTGTCGAACACGTCGCCCGATGAATACCTCGACATGGTGGCGGCCGCCAAAGAGTTCATCAAGGCTGGCGATATTTTCCAGGTCGTGCTGTCGCAGCGTTTTTCACAACCGTTTGCGCTGCCGTCGTTTGCGCTGTATCGCGCGCTCCGCCGGTTGAACCCATCGCCGTTTCTGTTCCACTTGGATTTCGGCACGTTCTCGCTGGTCGGATCGTCACCGGAAATTCTAGTGCGGGTGCGCGACGGCGAAGTGACCATCCGGCCCATCGCCGGGACGACACGGCGGGGCGCGAGCGAGACTGAAGACGACGCACTCGCTGCTGCCTTGATCGTCGATCCCAAGGAACGCAGCGAACATTTGATGCTGCTCGACCTGGGCCGCAATGACATCGGCCGCGTCTCGGCCACCGGCACGGTCAAAGTTACCGATCAATTCGTTATCGAGCGCTACAGCCACGTCATGCACATCGTCTCGAACGTCATTGGCCGATTGGATGACTCACGGCACGATGCCGTCGATGCGCTGATGGCCGGCTTTCCGGCGGGGACCGTATCAGGCGCACCGAAAGTGCGGGCGATGGAAATTATCGCCGATCTCGAAAAATCGAAGCGCGGTCCGTATGCCGGGTGCGTCGGCTATTTTTCCGCCAGCGGCGAAATGGACACCTGCATCGTGCTGCGCACGGCGATCGTCAAGGATGGCGTGCTGCACGTGCAGGCGGGTGCCGGTGTCGTGCACGACAGCATCCCTGAGAATGAACAGCAGGAATGCATCAACAAAGCAAAAGCCGTGGTAAGGGCGGCAGAGGAAGCCGTGCGGTTTGCAGCCAAAGCCGGGCGGACCAAGCAGAGTTCGGGCTCGGGCGGCGCCGGCAATGGGGGTCCGTTCGGCTAGCGAGCGATTTGCGCAGTGCCAGTTTTCTCAGTCGCGTTTTCAGCGTAAACGAAACGCCGCATTTGTCTTACGCGACGCGCGGTCTGCCGGCCGCCGAAGATCGCGCCGGGGAAGGTGGCGATTGCTTCGCTGGTTTCCACCGTTTACTCCAGGCGCGCGACCACGGCCGCCACTTTGGCGTCCACAGTAAACTGATGACGCTGTGCCAAACTGCAAAAATCGCGAACCAGAACAGTACCCGGAACGGCAACACGCTCGACGCCACCAGCAAGCGGCTCAACCGCTCCCAAATCCCACCACCCAACCGCCGTGACCGTTCCATCAGCCAGGCGCGAACAGTCTGCTGGCCAAAGATCTTTTCAGCGGCCCGCATGGCGACGTAGGCGACAACCGCGAACGGCAGCACGAGCCACACGAAAACCCAGAACAGGTATCCGGCGATCCACCAGACGATCGCGAGCAGTGATTGCACGATGTAAAGGACGATCTCGAAGAGCGTTGCGATCATGCGCCAACCCTCCTTGAAAGCCGCGCGGCACCTGCGATTATCATAGTGTGATCCATGCGGTTCACTTGCGACTGTCGATTACGCTAAGGTGGCGACTGCGGGCCTCGACCTCAAGCCCCAAAGATAGAGGCATGCGCTGCGAACTAGTTTTTTCAGCCTTCTCATCGTGACTTTCGGATATCATGCTGACGCTCGCGCTTCTCCGCCACGCCAAGTCCAGTTGGGCAGATCCAACTCTCGACGATTTTGACCGGCCGCTCAACGCGCGCGGCGCGGCAGCCGCACCGGTCATGGGGCGCGCGATAGCCGAACTCGGTATCGCCCCAGACCTTATTCTTTGTTCAACATCGCGACGCACCCGCGAGACGCTGACCGGCCTGCTGCCGCTGATCGGCCACACGACCGTCGAATTCGAAGATCGGCTCTACCTCGCGAGTGCCCAGGATTTGATCGGGCGGTTGCAGCACGTGACGCATGACGAGCACGGCCGACCGTCGTCGGTACTCGTGATCGGGCATAATCCTGGTCTGCACAGCTGTGCCGTCATGTTGGCTGGCAAGGGCGACGCGCGCGCGCTGATCCGCTTGCAGGACAGATTTCCTACGGGGGCGCTTGCTGTGATCAACTTCGAGGCGCGCGCTTGGCGCGATATCGCTGCAGCGACCGGGGTTCTCGAACGGTTTATCACGCCAAAAGACCCCGCCAAGGACTGAGCTTGACGCTGTCGCCCTGACGCGGCACACCACAGCCAACTGTGCCGGCACACGCCGACGACCTCTTCAGACGGATGCCCCATGCTCATCCTGATCGATAACTACGATAGCTTTACCTACAATCTCGTCCATTATCTGGGCGAGCTCGGCACCGAAAGCATCGTCGTGCGCAACGACAAGATTTCCGTTGCCGAAGTCATGGCGCAAAAACCGCAAGCGATCGTGCTGTCGCCGGGCCCGTGCACACCCAATGAAGCCGGCGTCTGTCTCGAACTTATCAAAGCCGCTGGCCCGACCATTCCGCTGCTCGGCGTCTGCCTCGGGCATCAGTCGATCGGCCAATCCTATGGCGGCAAAGTGATCCGCGCGCCCCAGCCAATGCACGGCAAATTGTCGACCATCACGAACACTGGACACGGCATCTTCTCTGGGCTCCCGGCCGCGTTCGAGATCACGCGCTATCATTCGCTCATCGTCGAGCGCGCGACGCTCCCTGACTGCCTTGAGATCACCGCCGAAACTGCGGACGGGATTATCATGGGACTGCAGCATAAAACGCATCCCGTGCACGGCGTGCAATTCCATCCCGAGAGCATCGCCTCGCAGCAAGGCCACGAGCTGCTGGCCAACTTTCTGCGCCTCGCTGGTTTCAAACCAAAGCATCGCAAGGCGGCGTGATCCGTGAGTAATCCCGCCCAAGCCTTGAAGCATCTGATATCGCGCATCGCCGACCGCGAGACCTTGAGCGATGCCGAGATGCAGGACGCGCTCGATCTGATGATGTCGGGCATCGCCACGCCGGTCGCCATGGGCGCGTTTTTGATGGGTCTGCGCGTGCGCGGCGAAACCATCGATGAAATCACCGGTGCCGCCAAATTCCTGCGCAGCCGCATGCGCACCGTCGACGCGCCACCGAACGCCGTCGATATCGTTGGGACTGGAGGCGATAGCCACGGTTCTTACAACGTCTCGACGGCAGCGACCTTCGTCGCAGCGGGGGCCGGCGCCACCGTCGCCAAGCACGGCAACCGCGCCGTCACGTCGCTGTCGGGTGCGTCCGATGTGCTGGCGGCCCTCGGCGTGAAATTGGACGTGCCGCCGGTCGCCGTATCGCGCGCTATCAATGAGTCAGGGGTCGGCTTCCTGTGGGCGCCGCTATATCATCCAGCCATGAAAACCTGGGCTCCGATCCGCGCCGATCTCGGTCTGCGCACGCTGTTCAACGTGCTTGGGCCGTTGTGCAATCCCGCCGAAGTCAAACGCCAGGTGCTGGGCGTTTATGATCGCAAACTGGTCGAGCCCATCGCGCACGTCTTACGCAACCTCGGCTCGGTTCATGCCTGGGTCGTGCATGGCAGCGACGGCATGGATGAACTGACCACCACCGGCGCGACCACGGTTGCTGAATTGCGCGACGGGACGATTTCGGTGTTCGAGGTCACACCTGAAGATGCGGGCTTAGCGCGTGCGTCGTTGGCCGCGCTGAAGGGTGGCGACGCTACCCACAATGCTGCAGCGCTGCGCGCCTTGCTTCAAGGCGAGCCCGGCGCTTATCGCGACATCGTGCTACTGAACGCTGCCGCAGCCCTCATTGTTGCCGGCAAGGCCGAGAGCTTGAAGGACGGTGTTGCGAAGGCGGCCGTATCGATCGACAGTGGCCGCGCGGCTGGCGCGCTCGATCGGCTCGTCGCCGCCACGAACGAGGTGGCCTGATCCCATGGCCGACATCCTCGAAAAAATCACCGCCTACAAACGCGAAGAAGTCGCCCGCGCCAAGCACATCAAGCCGCTTCGCGTCATCGCCGAATATGCACGCTCAGCCCCGCGCGTCAGGCCCTTCGCTGCGGCCATCGACGCCAAACACAAAGCCGGCCAACCGGCGCTGATCGCCGAAATCAAAAAGGCGTCACCATCGAAAGGACTGATCCGGCCTGATTTCGACCCCCCCGCGCTGGCCAAAGCCTATGAGGCTGGCGGGGCGGCATGCTTGTCGATCCTCACCGATGCGCCGTCGTTTCAAGGTGCGCCCGCCTACTTGGTCGCCGCGCGTGCGGCTTGCACCCTGCCGGTTCTGCGCAAGGATTTCATGATCGATACCTATCAGGTGGCCGAGGCGCGCGCGTGGGGCGCCGATTGCATTTTGATCATCCTCGCCGAGGTCGATGATGCGACCGCCGCCGATCTTGCCGCTGCCGCTAAAGACTGGGGCATGGATGCGATTGCAGAGGTCCACGACAAAGCTGAACTCGACCGCGCCTTGAAACTCGATTGCCGTCTGATCGGCATCAACAACCGCAATCTCAAGACTTTTGACGTCACACTGGCAACCACCGAAGCTTTGGCGCCGCTGGTGCCAAAGGATCGCATCGTCGTTGGCGAGAGCGGCATCGTCACGCCCGCCGACATGGCGCGGCTGGCGAACAGCGGCGTTGACACTTATCTGGTCGGCGAAAGCCTGATGCGCCAAGATGATGTAGCCGCCGCGACGCGCACGCTCCTGAAGCGGAGCAAAGGTCCATGAGCAAGCTCTCGCATCTCGATGATCAAGGCCAGGCCCGCATGGTCGATGTGTCGGACAAAGAGACAACGGCGCGGTCAGCGACGGCCGACGGCTTCATCACCATGCATGCCGACACGCTGGCGCTGATTGAAACCGGCACGGCCAAAAAGGGTGACGTGCTGGC
>FSSH01000449.1_pt2 | contig 23877 bp, 11 predicted proteins | sample 1166101 | NCBI WGS metagenome assembly FSSH01 (sample SAMEA32972668, study PRJEB13176) | freshwater metagenome | biome: Drinking water system; feature: Biomass in drinking water that filtered by 0.45 um membrane; material: drinking water | place: USA | collected 2012-12-20 | depth 0 m | reverse complement strand
CTCTTTTTTTCTACAGGTATTATTAATGTCCGACACCCCCTCCTCCGCCACGCCTTCCTTTAAAGATTTATCGCTTTCAGACCCCATATTAAAAGCGCTGGAAAGTGTCGGTTACGAAACGCCTTCTCCGATTCAAGCACAGATTATTCCGTTCGTGATGGCTGGCCGCGATGTATTGGGCCAAGCACAAACCGGCACCGGCAAAACCGCCGCATTCGCCCTGCCGATTTTGTCGCGTATTAATCTCAATCAGAAAGACCCGCAAGCTTTGGTGCTAGCCCCGACCCGCGAGTTAGCGATACAGGTTGCCGAGGCGTTTCAAAGTTATGCCGCGCATATTAAAGGTTTTCACGTATTACCGATCTACGGCGGCCAGGATTACACCAGCCAGTTGCGCCAATTGAGTCGCGGCGCGCACGTCGTAGTCGGCACACCCGGCCGGGTCATGGACCATATGCGTCGCGGTACGCTGAAACTGGACCAACTGACTACTTTGGTATTGGACGAAGCCGACGAAATGTTGCGGATGGGTTTCATCGACGATGTGGAATGGATTCTGGAGCAAACCCCATCGACGCGCCAGACTGCACTGTTCTCGGCAACCATGCCGACCGAAATTCGCAAAATCGCGCAGAAATACCTGAACAATCCCGAACAAGTTACGATCAAGGTCAAAACCGCCACTGCCGCCAATATTCGCCAACGCTATTGGTTTGTCAGCGGTGTGCACAAAATGGATGCCCTGACCCGGATTCTGGAAGCGGAAAACTTCGACGGCATGATTATCTTCGTCAGAACCAAAACCGCTACCATCGAAGTGGCCGAAAAATTGGAAGCGCGTGGTTTTTCCGCCTCTGCCATCAACGGCGACATGTCGCAAGCCCTGCGCGAACGCGCTATCGACAACCTAAAAAGCGGCAAACTGGATATTCTGATCGCCACGGACGTCGCCGCCCGCGGCCTGGACGTTGATCGTATCACCCATGTCGTCAACTACGATATCCCTTACGACACCGAATCGTATATCCATCGTATCGGTCGTACCGGTCGCGCCGGCCGCACCGGCGACGCGATTTTGTTTGTCTCGCCGCGTGAAAAACGCCTGCTGGCCAATATCGAACAAGCCACCAAACAAAAAGTCGAAGAAATGCAGTTGCCTTCCACCGACTTTATCAACAACGCGCGCATCAACCGTTTCAAACAGCGGATTACCGACACGCTGGCCGGCGAGGAACTCAGCTTTTACAACCAATTAATCAACCAATATCAGGTTGAGCATAACGTACCGGCATTGGACGTTGCCGCGGCCTTGGCCAAATTGTTACAAGGCGATACGCCTTTGTTAATGAAAGAGCCCAGCAAGAAACCGCGTAAAGACGCGGAAGAAAAAGGCCGTCCCGACCGCAATGATCGTGGTGACCGTGGCCCGAAGCGGGAAAAAGGCCGGGCCGGCGCTGTGGACATGGAAACTTTCCGCATCGAAGTGGGCCATGCCGACGGCGTGAAACCCGGCAATATAGTCGGTGCCATCGCCAACGAAACCGGTATAGACGGCGATCACATCGCCCGCATCAAAATCGAGGAGCACTACAGCACCGTAGAGTTGCCTGCCGGCATGCCCAAAGACTTGTTCCAGGCCCTGAAAAAAGTCCGGGTCGTCGGTAAACCTTTGGATATTTCCAAATTCGACCCTGCTTTGGTGAAAAAAGACAAAAGCAAAAAACGGGTCGGTTCACCGTCAAGACGCGGCAAAAATAAAGACCAAGCCGAATAACTGATTTGTAATCAGCCGGTCGCGGGTTCGAGTCTCATCGCCAGCTCCATATTTATCAAAGGCTTAGGTGTTTTTCACCTAGGCCTTTTTTATTGGCCGTAGCTAAATCGTAGCTATCGGAATCCTCGCCCACCACATGCAGCGCCGATAACCGATCCACATACCCGGCCAAATGTTCACTGGATAGATGCGCATAGCGCCGCACCATCTCGACCGACTCCCAGCCGCCCAACTCTTGCAGCACATGCAACGGTGTTCCCGCTTGCACATGCCAACTGGCCCAGGTATGCCGCAGATCATGCCAGCGAAAATCCTCGATACCGACTCGCTTTAAAGCGGGCCGAAAGCCTTCCCAACGAAGGGCAATTTCCCAAATACTCTTAAATTCCTCTAAATCGAGCATAGTTTTAGTCGAAAGGTCAATTTTATCAGTTCAGGTTTATCCAAGGAGATAACGCTTACCGTGCCGCGAACCAGCCTGTTTCAATACTTGATGGAGATTGTTTAAGAGAGGTTGTTTTGCGCATGCCAACAGAGGTAAAAGACGTTCAGTGACAAAATGTTCTGTTGCTATATTACCTAAAAAATACCCATATAAACTTTGAACGCCAGCTCTTGTGTTTAAGTCGGCAAGCATAAATGACATCGTATCTTCACTGAATGAATCAGCCGTGATTTCCTTAAAAAAAGGCATGATATTGTGGAGAAGAAAATGGCGGTACTTTGATTCTGGATTATTAAACTCAGCTATAAATTGTTGTTGCACTTCAAGTTTTAAGTGTGCTCCTAGTAATGCCCCTAACTGCGTGACAAACCAACAGTCATTGTCCAAACATGACTCTTCAGATATCCATTCTAGGCACCACCCAATCGACCCTATATCCAGGGTACCCAATTTCTCAAGTGAAGGAGGGCAGGATCCTCCAAATAATGCCGACATGAGATTCCTATCGCGTAGTTTTAGAAGCTGAACAAATAGGTCCTCTTTTCCAGACCAATCTAGCTTGACTCGCTGGAGAGTATGAATTGGTTGCTCCAGACGTTTATCAGCGCTCGTATTGGTTAATTCCGCAAGCGCTTGAAAGACCGGCGCCAAGTCAGTAGGTGAAAGACAGTAAAGTAGAGCTGCTTGCTGGATACCAGTTTTGATATGGGCTATTTGTCTAACTAATTCAGCTAGGTCTTGTCTCCCACTGCAGATAGACCTTAAGGCATCTAACACCCAGATATCACTCGCGTCTTCCATACGAGACAGTAGAAGATTTACATGTGCAATTTCAAACGAAGCCCAGGACAGCTCGTGGTTGGATCTGGCATGCTCTAATATGAAATAAATTGTTACGGCTGCTGATTTGACTCCTCTTTCTAATAACTCACAGGCACAGTTAAGTGCTTCTGTTGAATGATGACTCTGCAAAATATTAGCGAGTATACGAGCACGAACTTCAGGAATTTTTGCAGTTTTATCTGCCCCAAGGAATTCTCGTCGGATTACCGAAAGACTTATTTCACTCAGAAACTCCGCCGCTCCAGAAATGAAGCCTTGAAGCTCGTCCTGCTCGGCCTCTGAAGTGAACTCGTCTTCCATAGAATCTGCCCATGCAGCAATTTTTTGAACGTCTTCGTCAGTAGCGAATTGCTGTAAAGATTGTCCAATACCAGTGCAAAAGTTAAAGTCGTAGCTACGATCAACAAGTAATTGTAGCAATTCATCTTTTACGATTGCCCCTTTAAGTTCAACAAGACGACAAGCGGCGGCAGAACCCAGAGTATTGCCACATTTTATCAGCTCGCGAAGTTGTGGTTCATGTGTATTAGTTATAGGAAGGCCGTACTTTAAAATGAAGTCAATGTTCCAATTGCGTTCCTCTGAGTCTTCACGCATAGCGATTTGCTTAAGCAGCTTCGATATAAGCTCATCACGTCCCACTTCGATATATTTAGCTGCATTAAGCGCCAGAATGAAGTCTGCTTCGATGACTTCTTGGAAAAATATATCGGCGTGTTCTGCCGGAAGAAGGCTAACGGTTAAGAATAAGGCTTGATCCCATCTCGTGAGACAAAGCTTCTCCTTAAGTATATGAGGGTTTGACAGGTATAGCCTTGCTAATTCCGTACCTGCCAGATATTCGGTTACCGATTGATGGATAAATGCAACACGACCGCTGGTGTGTGGAATCAAAACTGAAGAGGAAACTAACCAGTTGGCTATATCAAGAATGTCGACATTAGCGGTGGAGAAAGAATCCAAACAATTCTTTAATACATGGAGTAGATCGGCTAGAGGAAACGCTTCTTCACCAAGATTTAGTGCATTGTAGGCTGCAATCGACAGCGTGTTTTCGATATCTAGGCTTTGATTGAATCGTGCTAAAAATGCTAATTGCAAATGCTCGAAGTACCCCCGATAGAAATCTCTAGGATGAGCTTCCTTAGGAATATTTACAGTACCATTTAAAATATACTGAAAATAAAATGGTCTTTGTAAAAGTGACTTAACCTCATTAATAAATCGGCCCTCTATCTCAAACCCTAAACGTTGGAGTTCCGTCATTACTGTTGATTCATCAAGCTGATCTAGGCAGTATGCCGACAACTCCAGCTTTCCTAGGCCATCGTTAGTCCTTGAGCCTATAATGAGTGATGAACTGCCAATTCTGTCAATAAACTTAATGAAGTCAGATTCGTAGCAACCGCTTTCCCAATACTCACGAGGCATTTCGTTGAAGGAATCTAGAAAGATTTTAACTTTAAAATGCTTCGTCAACTCATCAAACGGGAGATATTTAGGCAGCGTATTAGAGATCAATACCCCAAGGTCCCCTTTATACAACTTTAGATCAGCTATTATGGGGATAATTACAGATTTCCCATCGAATCCATCAGAAAGGCAAGACCCATGAAGTTTTTCTGCCAGTCTTGCGGCAGATCGATAGAGTGAATAAGTCTTTCCAGCCCCGGGCAGGCCAATAAGAACCGCGCGCTCTGGGCCTTCGTCCAAAAACTTCTCGACCGGAAGATGGTCGAATTTGTTGAAATCGTAAAAAACATAATGTCCACTATGGGGTTTATGCATAGCGTTAACCCGTATTTTAAATTCACGATCGAGTTTTTCATGGCGAGCTAATCCTGCCGCATAGCGAGCCAACGCAAGCACGACTTCAGGGCTGTCTGAATAGAATTCATTTGCTGATTGATTTGCTGAACTCTCATTAAGGAGCGTGTCTAGCAATGTCAATATTGCCGTATGATCTCTTGTGCCGTCAGAACGCTCCTGTGTTTCGTAGCTGACAAAATGAATCCCATAGTTTCGTCTCCAGTAATCACATTCTGCATCAGATACATCTGCCATGATTGCGTAGTGATCGCGAACTCCACCCTTATAGGTGTTTGCTAAGAGATCTCTCACGTAGATGAAATCTGGATCTCGAAGACCAAAACCGAGGTAGACAACCGGTCTGCTGGCCAAAAGCATCTTCAATGATTCCAGAGCAGCCTGTCTTTCTCCTCCGGGCAAAAGCTGTCGATATTGTTCTCTGGTTAAAATAATACTGTCGCTATCTGCAGCGTCCCCATGAGGCTTAAAAATAAAGTCAATCGAGCGAGCGTGTACAACCTCGGCGGTTTCGGTAAGGTGACGATTGGTAATTGGGGGTCTAAAAAAACGATCAGGTTGCCAGGTGCGAAGGCTTTCTTCGATTAAATTGTCATAGTTTGTTGTAACAAAACACCTTGGCCCCAGTAATACGATTTTACGGTGAATTTCACTCGGTTTGGCGGATCCCCAGCGACAAGTCTTTCGGATAAAATCCCCGATCTGTTGCTTAGTTAACTTGTCGAAGCCATAGCTTGCTGCTTGAAGAAGATCTCCTTTGTTAGCCTCTGCACGAACCAGATCGGCTTTAGCTCCAGACAACTCAACAAACTTTGCGAGTTCCTCAATTATGCCTCCCCATGTTGGAAGTCCCGACCAGAGGGAGATGCCTGAGCCGACAAAAAGAACAGTGTCATCCTGGGCAAGAACTTGTTTTAGTTTTTCCATTTCTTAATTTAATCCAGAGGAGCAAAACTTGTCAGCTCGTTTTATGGAAGCTAGAGCATAACCAGCGCGAGCAAGCATAGTAGTTCTAAACCACTTAGGCTAGATCAGAGAAGAAATAGTGGTGCTTCCGCACACCGAGCGCTGAACGAGAAAACAGAAGAGGGAAATATCGTGTGCCAAATTTGTGTCAATACCTGACCTAGTTAATTTGCAAGTGATTGATAACTAAACTACGGAATGAAAATGGCAAGCGCCGTAGGTGTTTGATTGTAAACAACTATTGTTTTAAAGCTTTGGTTTATAATCAGCTGGTCGCTAGCTGGATGAATATAGAGGCTTGGGTTGAAAAACCTAGGCCTTTTTATCGTCTTCCGAATTGCAGCGCCCAAATCGTTTCAAACACAAGTTGATCGAATTGAACCGGCTTTCTGTGACTGGTCTATACAAATCGAATCGTTAACTGCGGTCGGAATACTTTTTAGCGTCAGCAACTCAAGCCACAATTAAATTCAGCAACACCGCTTCACGCCATTCCATTTACGCTGCGTTTCAGCGGCAAAAAACGCTTTTCTGCTTAACGGCGAAATCTGTTCCGAGTGATGCTCGTGCCAGTGTCGTAGATAGCGTTCATAAGCGGCATCGCCGTTGAGGTGGCGCCAGAATGACCGTAAAGACAGAATGAACGCGCTCATTGCAACCCCATTTAATCTTTACGCTGCGGTGCCAACTTGACGCATTCGAACATCAGATCGTCGAATTCGTCTTCGCTGTGTTTGTTGGGGTTATATTGCAAGCCACATTCGCGGTCTTCGCGGATATGTTTGATGTTGCCGTGTATCGACATCGCCACTCTCGATTCCGGCAGGATGATGGAAATCCGCAACTCGGCCTCTTCCACTGCTTGCCCCAGGGGTTCTTTCAAACGAATTTTAATACCGCTGTAACTCATATCGACGACCTGGCCGTCGATGATGATTTCACCGCCGGGCGGTGGCGGTTCGATGATGATGTGTGCCACGAGTCCTTCCGGATTAAAACGTATTCTGGTACGGTTTTCATTCTCCACTGTAATGCTCCATATTTTGGTCCTGAGAGTATAGGCAGAAACGCCGAAGCGGCAAAATTTATCTGACATCAATGCTCTGCCGATTCTGCACGGGTGTCCGCCAATAGCGTTGCCGTTTCGCTCGTTCCGCGATCGGCTGAATCTTTTCAGATCCACTACGAACTGAAATAGCGCCCTGCTCGGCAGTATTCAACCAATTGATGCCAAGTTGCTTATAGCGTTCGGTAACCTGACGATGCGGAAAACCGAAGCGGTTTTGATATCCGGCGGGGATCAAAATAAGCGTGGGATTAACTTTTTCAAGCAAAGCAAGACTAGATGAGGTTTTACTGCCATGGTGCGGTGCCAGCAATACATCGCTGGCAAGTTCTTCACCGTACTCGCGCACCAGCCAGCTTTCGGCCGCTTGTTCGATGTCCCCGGTCAGCAAAAAACGCTGCCGTGCGCTAATCACTTGCAATACGCAGGAGTTATCGTTATCGCCGACAAATCCGCTTTCCGGCGGCGATAGCACCGTAAAAGTTACCTCGTCCCAGCGCCAGGTTTGTCCGGTCCGGCAATACTCCCCGCGTTCGCGTGCGGCCCATTCCGAAACGCTGCTGACGACCTTATCTACCGGCAATTCGGCAAGTATCGACTCCGCGCCGCCACTGTGATCGTTGTCGCCATGACTAATCACCAAGCTATCGACTCTAGCGATACCCTGCTCGCGTAAAAACGGCAAAACCACTGAATCGCCCATATCGGAATATTCCGAATAACGCGCGCCGGTGTCAAACACCAAAGTATGTTCCGCAGTTTGTAGCACGGCAGCTAAACCCTGACCCACGTCCAGCACAGTCAGCCAAACTTCGCCGGGTTTCGGCTTTTCGACCGTCACAAATATCAGCGGCAAGAATAGTAAGGGACTTAAATACCGGCATGGAAAGCCGCTTGGCGCCAACAACAAAATCACTCCGATGGCCGCCAAGCCAATGGCATACCAAGGCGGCGGGAGGCAAGAGATGCTGGCTAATGGCAGTTCGGCCATGTGCGAAAGCACCCACCACAACCCTTGCAGCACATAGTCCAGGAGTTGTAGCAATAGCGCACCCAGCGCGGGCCAGATGAACATTAACACCACCGCCAGCAATGCCGGCGGTACGATCAATATGCCGATAAGCGGCACCGCCAACCAATTGGCGACAGGCGATATCAACGATACCTGCTGAAAAAACACGATCAATAACGGCGACAAACCCACCGCCGTGGCTAATTGCACGCCGCCGGCTTCGCGCCAGTACGAGGGCCTGCCCAATCGGCCCGCCGACACGTAAATCAATAATGCCACCGCCACGAACGATAACCAAAAGCCGACCGATAACACCGCCAACGGATCGAACAGCAATACAGCCAACAACGCCAGCAATAAAATTCGCATAGCCGCGATATTACGTTGCCAGGCGATTGCCGCAAGAGCTACGCTGAGCATAATGACCGCGCGCAGGGTTGGGACCGAGTATCCCGCCAAACCGGCGTAAAACACCGCAGCTAGCCAAGCGCACAATGCGGCGGCCCGTTGCGGCGAAATACTCAGCACCCCGGTCCAAGCCCAAAGCCGCCTGATCCAAAGGTAAATCAGGCCGGCGATCAAACTGATATGCGAACCGGAAATCACAATTAAATGCACAACACCGGTGATTCTGAACACTTGCCATTGCTGCTGAGTAATCGCGTTTTGGCTGCCGATAGTCAGTGCTTTTAGGATGCCCAACTGCGCGCTGCCGGGCAAAGCCGAGTCCAGCCGGTCGGCAATCGCTTGCCGACACTGGGCAAAATATTGACCGATGCTTGGCGAAATACTCACAATTTGCGGCACAGGTTTGTCGCGCACATAGCCCGTCGCACCGATATGGTTGGCAAATAACCAGGCTTCAAAATCAAAGCCGCCGGGATTGAGGCGGCCATGCGGTTTGCGCGGTTTTACGTGGAATTCCCAGCTCTGCCCGGCAGCCAAAGTCAATTTTGGGTAATACCAGCTCAGCCGAATTTTATCCGGAAAATCGCCAGATGGCGTCGTGACAATAAAATCAAAATTGGTTCGCTGCTCTTGTTGTTGCGGCAAACTGGCAATATATCCTTGTACCTTGATTTCTCTGTTTTGATAAGCGTCAGGCAATTGCTGGGACAGCCGCCAGCAGCCACATAAACTCGCCCAAAACACGCCGACAACAAACGCGAAAACTCGCCAGTTACGTAAATAAACCAAGAGTAACCAGCAAATGCTCATACCGAACAATTCGAACGTACTGGGTAAGCGACTGAATTGTTGTACGGCAACAATCCCTGCCAGAAACATTAAACTGGTCACATTCATTGTGTCTCCGACCCAACTTTATCCTTTACTAAACACCCCATCTTATCTACCAGATAAACTACGCCGCCAGGCGTAATTAACGCAGTCTAGTCGAATTTTTAAACTTATCCCCGGATCAACAGGTGTCACAAGCTGGTTGTTATCGAATTAATCCTGCAAAATAGCCGGTTGCCGTGCCTGGCGAATTTTCTTTTTTAACTTATAGCGCCTAAGACTGCTTAGCAGGCGGACTGTCGCTAAAACGCCAATTGTTAACCAAATGCCAGAGACCCATTACCCGCTGATTGTCCGCCCGCGCTTTATCCTCAATGCCCGCAAATGGTGGCGCTTGTGCCATGTTTATCTGGCGCTGAGTCTGGGGTTGATATTTGCGCTGATAGGCTTGACCGGCAGTTTGAGTATTTACCGGGAAGAATTGGATAGCTTGTTCAACCCGCAATTACGCGTCGATGCCCCTCAAACCCCTGCTTTGTCTCCAGACAAGATCGTCGCTGCAGTGCGCGCAGCCAATCCGGATCGGCACGGCGCCTGGACCCTGGAGATGCCGCGTACGCCGGACGGCATGATCACCGCCTGGTTTGAAAAGCCCAAGGAAAGTGTGGACGCTTTTTATGCGCCGTTGATGGTTTCCGTCAACCCTTACACCGGCCAGGTTGTCGACAGCCGGCTATGGGGACATACGCTAACTACCTGGTTATTGGATCTGCACACCCAATTGCAATTGGACGGCTTTGGGCGGAATGCGCTAGCGGTTTTGGGCGGTTTATTGATGTTGTCGGTATTTAGTGGCTTGTACTTGTGGTGGCCTGGCTGGCGAGCGCTGCCCCGTGCCTTTTCGATAAGGCAAAACACCGGCTTGATGCGGCTATTGTTTGATTTGCATCGACTACTAGGAGTAGCCAGTGCGGGATTTTTAATCTTGCTGGCCTTTACCGGTTTTCACCTGGCTTACCCTACTCTGCTGGAAAACCTGACCGCCGCGTCCGGCATGGGACATGGTGACGCCGGCCCTAATGTGCGCAGTACAGCAATACCCAATGATCGGCCGACCAGTCTGTCGGAAGCAATCTTAGTGGCGCGCGGACCGTTTCCCAGCTCGGAAGTTCGGCGTATTACCACACCGGTTGGCGAGCTGGGTACGTATCGGATCAATTTGCGTCAACTAAACGAGATCAATCAACACCATCCGTTCACTACCGTCTGGGTGGACCGTTGGAGTGGGCAGATTCGCGATGTGCAAAACCCCAGCAAATTCTCGGCTGGACAAACGTTTACCACCTGGCTTTGGCCGCTCCATACCGGCGAAGCCTTTGGCGCAAGCGGTCGCTTGCTGTGGTTTTTTGTGGGATTGACGCCGGCCCTCCTCTTTTTGAGTGGCTTAATTCATTGGTTGTACCGGCATGGCTTTGTCGCGGATCGAAAAGTAGACCTGAAACGGGCAACAGCAGCGGCAATAGCTGCTTGCATAACGGCGTCAGAATGCGCGGCCAGGGCTATATTTAAGGTGGCGATACCTGCTGTAAACAGCGTTTTGCAAAAGATGTATGGTCGAATCAGACGGATAAAACGACTAAAGTAGTTATGTGAGGCGTGTTTCTGAGACGATTAACGGAACAGCACTTTTGCTAGTTCCTGGGTTTTTAAATATTGGGTTTGCAGGTCGGCAAATATCTCGGTCTGACAAGCCGGGCTGATGGCCAGTTTCTCGAAGGCCGCAACCGGCCAGGTTTCCTTATTGTCGAACACACTACCCACCATTTGCGCCGCAGCGCCGACCAAAGCCGCGTGTCGCCAATAGCTGCCTTCATACACCGGATTACGATGGTAACGAATAATCGCCACCAACGCTTCCGGTATGCCCCAGGAAACGGTCAGATGCGCGCCCACTTCGCAATAATCGGTATGCAGCACTTTGCGTAAGGCCTGATTCAAATCCAATTCGGGATTGGCTAGTTTAAAACGCAGGGCTTGGTGGGTTTCGTCCGGCATGATGTCGGCCATGCACAGCAAGCCGATGTTGTGCAATATGCCGCCGGTATGCACGGTTTGCGCCAATTGCTCGTTGCCCCGCTCCGAGGCAAATTCCTCGGCTAGCGCCCGCGCCGCATGCGCTACCAGCATGGTACTGATCCAATAGCGTTTAATATCGAAACTTCGGCAATGCCTGACATTAAATGGCTTCATCACCGCCAGACCGATACCGACACCCCTGACAATATTCAATCCCAATTTTAAACAGGTTCTCTCCAACGATGTCACCGGCTCGCTGGAGTTGTTAAACCACGCCGAATTGGCCAAGGCAATTAGTCGAGACGAAATCGTCGCATGCCCCGCCAGAATCTTGGCTAACCGGGCATAATCCAGATTGTCGTCGGACAAGGCTTTGACGACTTGATGAACATCATGCGGCAAAGAAGGTAGCCGCTTAATGTCCGCGAACCGTTCCGGCAATTCAAGATCAGTCATAATCGTTTACTTGTCTGCCGTTAGCGGCTTGTTTTGCCTGAATAAATTCCAGCCGGAAATCTTTGTCAAACATTGCCGGCAATTCTGCTGCGGTCAAAGGTTGGCTAAACAAATAGCCTTGAACCACCTGACAACCCAAACCGCTCATCACCATGGCCTGCTCTATAGTCTCGACCCCTTCCGCCACCAGCGAGAATTCCATGGCATTGGCCATGCCAATAATCGTGCCGAGCAGAATGGGGGTTTGCGGATTGAACAACACATCCTGAACAAAGGTTCGGTCGATTTTCAGGCAATCCACCGGCAACTGCTTCAGTGAAGCCAGCGACGAAAAACCGGTACCGAAATCGTCTATGGCGATTTTCACTCCTATCCCCTTCAGTTTTTTAAAAATCTCCAAGTCCGCCGCGGTTTGCATGGCACTTTCAGTAACTTCGATTTGCAAATAGTGAGCCGGCAATTGCGTATGTTTGAGGATTTCCCGCAAGGTGAACGGAAATTGCGGATCGCGGAAATGACTTGCCGACACATTGACCGCCGTGGTGAGTAGCGGATGTCCTAGCTTTTGCCAGGCGATTAATTGCTCGCAGGCCAGTTGAATAGCCCAGTCGCTGATTTTACCGATCAAACCCAAGGCCTCGGCCAAAGGAATAAACTCGCTGGGCCCCAGCAAACCGCGCAAGGGATGGCGCCAGCGCACCAAAGCTTCGATACCTATCATCCGCCCGTCCAACATACTTACCTGCGGCTGGTAATACAATTCAAGCTGTTGACGCTCCAGCGCATCCCGCAGGGTTTGCTCGTCTTGCATCCGCTTAATCGCTAACCCCGTCATCTCCGGCCGATAGTAAGCGTAGCGCTGTTTGCCGGCGCTTTTGGCTGAGTACATAGCCGTATCGGCGGCTTTCATCAGGTCGTGCTCGTTCTCGCCATCTTTTGGGTAAATAGCAATACCAATACTAACGCGCGGCTTTAAACGGTGCGTGTCCAGAATTAAAGGCCGGTTGATTTCCTGCAAACAACGTTCAGCTATTTCCATGGCTTGAAATTCGTCGGTAATGCTGCTGGCGATAATACAAAATTCGTCTCCGCCCAATCTGGCGGCAAAATCCTCTTCGCGGACCACGCTTTGAATGCGTTGCGCGATGGCCTTCAGGAACTGGTCGCCGATGTTGTGCCCAAAGCTGTCGTTGACATACTTAAACTCGTCCAGATCCAGGAATAAAAACGCAAACTCAAGTTTGCCGCGCGCCGAGGCCTTGATGGTTTGCTGAATCCGTTTGTGATAATGAACGCGGCTGGCCAGACCGGTCAACTCATCGAAATACGCCAACTGGTGGATGATTTGTTCCGATTGCTTTTGCTTGGAAATATCCTGAACCGTACCGGTGACGAAACTCAGCTGGCCGCTGCTGATCAAGGCGGTATCCTGACGGACGCTGATTGGGGTTTCCAGATCCGGCCGCAACCTGTACTCGACATACTCTACTTGTTCGCCCTGGGCAGCCGCCTCTATCAAGGTCTGCACTATTTTGCGGTCCGCAGCCTCGATTAAATTCAGATAATTGCTCAGTTCTCCCCGAAAATAGTCGGACGGCATTTGGCACATTTCCGCTAGAAACGGCGATATTTCGAATTTATCCTGCTTCGGATCCCAGGTCCAATAGCCCAAGCCCGCTATCCGTTGTGCCGCGGAAAGTTGCTGCTTACTATTGCGTAGTTCAGCGGTGTCGTGGCTGGAACGCAGCAGAAAACGGATGTGATGGATTAACACCACATGATTAAGCGGTTTGATAATAAAGTCGGTAGCGCCTACTTTGAATGCCCGATTTATTGATTCTATGTCTTCCAGACCGGTAGACATAATGATGGGCACGTCGGTCATGGCGGGATTAGCCGACATGCGCCGACAGGTTTCAAAACCGTCAATACCAGGCATAATCGCATCGACTATGACCAGATCGGGAATTGCCGCTGCCAACAGCACCAGCGCAGCTTCTCCGCTCTCGGCCTCTACGACGTCGAAGCCCGAGGCTTTTAACTGCTCGCCGGTGATCAATCTGAAATTCGGATCGTCGTCTATCAGTAAAATTCGCTTGGCTTCAAACGACAGGTCTGCGGCTCGTTTGTCGATAGTGGCTTGCTGTAAGACAGGTAACGCTGTATTGGCATTGGCAATAGCACGCAACTCAGCTAAAGCCGCCGCCAATTGCGTCTCGAACACCGCCAACAGCGCCGGAACTTCCTCGAGATCGGCTTGGCGACCGGCGGTTTCCAGCATTAGGCAGGTTTTAGATAGCACCCTGGCCCCCAGATTGGCGCTGGACGACTTTAGGGCATGAGCCATATCGGCTAACAAATCCGCTTGCCCATCGGCAGCGGCTTGCCTAAGTTTTTCCGCTGTTTCCGGAGCGGTTTGCAGATAGAGCGCTACGGCTTTGTTTAATAAACTTACCCCATTGGCATCGTAAATATCCCTAAGCTGAGCTAGATCGGCCTGGCAAATCGGGCCGGGGGTGGTGTCGCCCGGAGATACCGTATCCGGATGTGGGAGCGGAGCTGGGTTTACTGCCGTATCCGCTAAGTTTGGCAGCCAATTTACCAAAAGCTGGCGCAGCTGTTCCTTGCTGAACGGTTTGCTCAAATAGCCATCCATGCCGACCATTTCACATTGGTCGTGTATGCCTTTTTGCACATCGGCGGTTAAGGCGATAATTGGAATTCTGGTCGAGGCCGTGGCTTGCTCATGCTCGCGAATTTTGGCGGTTGCCGAAAAACCGTCCATAACCGGCATATGACAATCCATCAATATCAAGTCGTAACGACGCCGACAAGCGGCTTGCAGCGCTTCCTGACCGTTTTTTACCACCTCCGCCGTGCAGCCCATGCTTTCCAGAAAACTTTTCACCACTTCCTGATTGACCAAGTTATCCTCGGCCACCAAAATGCGTCCCGATAGCCTGATTTGTTCGGCAGTGATGGCGGAAGAAGCCCCTTGTTCCACGGGTGCGAACGTGGCGATTTCCAGCAAACAATTCAGCAGACGTTGTTGGAAAACCGGCTTGTTCAAATAAAAGCTGATACCGTATTCGTGGGTTAGACCGGTTTTAATGCTGACATTTTCTGAGCTGAGCATGATCAAAGGCAGTTTGGGAATACGCTGGTCGCGTTGAATGGCCTTAGCCAGGGTCAAGCCGTCCATGACCGGCAAATGCCAATCCAGCAGCGCTACTTGAAACGGATTATTTAAAGTAGCCGCCTCGACCAATATTTTCAGCGCCCTGGGGCCGCTATCGACAGTCGTGACATGGGCGCCCCACAGCGAAACCTGATCGTGGAGTATGTCGCGGTTTATCGCATTGTCATCCACTACCAGGATGTGCAGACCTTCCAAAGCACTGGTATCGGCACGTTCGATGTTGGTCTGGATGCCTAAACCAAATTCCAAGTCAAAGTAAAACCGGGAGCCTCGACCGATATTACTTTCCAGCCCCAGGCTGCCGCCCATTAATTCGACTAATTGCTTGGAAATCGTCAAACCTAAACCGGTACCGCCATAGCGCCGGGTGATGCTGCCGTCGGACTGCGTAAAGCTATCGAAGATTTCCGCCTGACGCTCAGCGGCAACACCTATGCCGGTGTCGATTACTTCGAATAATAAGCTGACTTTATCTCGGGCCGAATTTTCCGGAAAGCTCACCTTAAGCTGCACATCGCCTTGTTCGGTAAATTTGATGGCATTGCTCAGCAGGTTAACCAGCACTTGCCTTAATCTTTCCGCATCCCCTTGCACAATGAAGTGCATTTGGTGCGGAAGATTCAGTATCAATTCCAGGCCTTTACGGTGGGCTTGTTCCGCCATCATTTCCACGGTGTCTTCCAGTAAGCGGCGCAGATCGAATTCCTGAACGATCAACTGTAATTTGCCGGCTTCGATTTTGGAAAAATCGAGAATATTATTGATGATGCTCAATAGCGAATTAGCGGAACGATAGGCGGTATCGGCAAAGCGGCGTTGCCTGTCGTCCAAACCGGACGACATTAATAACTCGGTCATGCCCAACACGCCGTTCATTGGCGTTCTTATCTCGTGGCTCATGGTCGCCAAAAATTGCGACTTAGCTTTACTGGCTTGTTCGGCTTGCTCTTTAGCGGATAGTGCTTCGGCGATGCTGATACTCAGTTCTTGATTTTTTTCTTCCAATTGCTGGGTACGTTCGACAACCTGCTGCTCAAGAGAATTGCGGTGCATGGCCAGCTGATCGTCTCGAAACTGGATTTCGGCAAGCATGGCATTGTACACATCGGCTAGATCGCCGAATTCATCGTTGCTGGTCTTGTTAATTCGATGCGAAAAACTCTTCTCATGCCCCACCGATTGCATCGCGTCCATCAGTTTAAGTAAGGGCGCCAAAAATATTTGCTGCAATTTGGTGGTCAAAATACCGATTAAGATCATGGTAAACACCACGATCAAACCCATAGTCGAATAAAAAGCTTTTAATATGGCGTAGAAACCGCTTTGGTCATCGACCAAATGCAATACACCCACCACATCGCCATCCAGTTCTATCGAACGGACAAAATGCAGATTGTTTTCCTCATCGTATTTGAATACGTTTTTTTCTCCGGCTTTACCGACGATATTATTGGTATAAGGAAACAGGCGGTCATACCAGCTAGCTAAAACTTCGCCTAAAACATCAAATATGCCTTCAGAGCTAGGAATAGATTGCGCATCGCTTAAAAGCGCGGAAGCTTTTTCCGCATCCCAATGACTAACACCGAGTTTTTGCGAGTGATAGTCGGCAAATAACTTACCTTGTTTATCGTATAACTCGGCATTTAATATACTATCCCGGGTTTTCAGGCTATTCAGCATAGTATTAGCCGACACTGTATCGTCAAAAACCAGTGCCGCCGAGATATTCGAGGCAATAATATTGGCGATCAATATCAATTGCTGCTCGGTATCGTTCTTTTTAGCATAATATTCATTCACAACAATCGCAGTGCTTGCCGAAAATAGCGTCAACATGGCAATCAAAGTCATAATAAATACTAACTTGATCTTGATAGGCGCATTATTAAACCATTTAAACATGCGATTATCTCTCCTAATTATCGCCGACAATTTTTGCAAGCCGCAGCAGATTTGAGCTTATATTCAACCGCGCAGCCTTCGCCGCGGCTAAATTAACGTATAGCTGAATCTTACCGTCCTTATTAATCATGCTTACCAAACCGCCTGAATCCAGAAATTCTTGATCTTCCCCCATAGTCAAAACAGGGTGTGATTTAATATCGATAAAAACTTGTAACAGTAAGTTTTTCGCTAATTCACTGATAAATAACACATGACATTGCGTTAAATTACGCAATCGGTCGGCGTAGATAATTTTAATCGTCCTAACTCCAACATTTTTGCCGTTGATAGACTCAAAGGATTGCTGCACAACATTATCGCCTACCAAACATACATTCAACGAATCGCCCGATTCTGCCAATGTCTGCTCCGGCCATTGGGTGAATCTGGCAAAGTTTAACGTTAGCGCGGCCAACACCGTATATTGTTCCATTGCCTGTGGTGCGGCAATAGCTATAGGCGCAGTAACTAAACATACCGAAACCGCTAAATATCGAATCAGCTTTTCCATGTTATTCGTGCGGCAAGGTAACATTCAAACTTATTAGATTGGTTTGCAAAATATTATTCAGCCGGCATCAAGATTTATGTATACCTACTAATTTAAATGATTCAAAAACTCCAACTGACTTTACCGTACATACCACGATCGATTAATGTTGGCATAACCATATTTTCTTGTTGATATTCCAAATGGCTTGATGTAAACAAATTTTGCCCTACTAATGACAACTCCACCTCATGAACCGGCCGCCAAGCCAGGCGAGCATCCATCGTCACGTAATTCTTAATGTGGTTCATACCATAGACTGTCGCACTGGTATTTTCGTCAACATACTTTAACCACAAATCAAAATCCAAGTCCTTGCTTACCGATAATGCACTGCGTAGGCTCACCCGCTGTTGCGGACTAGTGCCGAATGGGGGCGATGTATCTTGCATATCGGTTTTCAATAAACTGTAATTGGCATCCCAACGCCACCAATCCAGCATTTGCCAAACGGTGGCTACCTCAAATCCATAGGTCTTGGCTTTATAGTCGTTGCCCAAGGGTACCGGCTGTACCACGACGAAGCGCGTGGGGTCGAAGTAATAAGCAGCTGGGGTTGGGTAACGCAAGTTTTTGTAATCGTTATAAAATCCGGTAATATCGATCGACAACGATTTTATAAACGTCGTTCGATAACCCAGTTCGTAAGCAATCACATCCTCCGTGCGAAAATTACGGGTTCCTTGCAAATTCACCTCGGTTGGGAACGGGTTCAACGCGGAAGGCGGCACCACTGTTTGCAGTAAGGTCATATTGTGCTCGGCGCGTGACGGTGTCCGCACCGCCCGTGACACCGCTCCCCATATACGATGTTGAGAATGAGGTGTCCACATTAAGCGTGCGGTAGGTTGCCCCTCAAATCCGCTGTAGTCGTTATGTTCGAGTTTGGTGCCTAAGGTTAACCACAATTTTTGATCGATCAACTCCATTTCATCCTGCACGAAGGTGCTGAATAATTGATCGTTACGACTTGTAGGGCTCAGGCTCAGCAATCTGCCTGCGCGCGTGTCGTCGTGGGTGTACTGATAACCGAAGCCCCAGATGACTTCGTTGTTATCAAGCAAGCTAAATCGGTGCTGAAAATCCAAGTCCAGGGTATTCCTGCCCTCGCTGAACCAAGCCTCGTTGCGCCGGTAGTAATCGTAATAGAGTTGTAGGGAATAATCCGAGCTGGTTGAAACAGTGTGTTGCCAACGGCCAAGAATATTGCCACCGTACGTTTCAGCTTTGTCGCGAAAAGTATCGGTATATGGAGCTGCGATCTGCGGAATCGTTATCGTTTGATTGAGATGGCTGTGATACAAGTCGCCTTGTAGTTTTAGTTCGTCTTTTAATGTCAAATTGGAATCTATTCGAAAACCGCCTTGGGCTTTGTCCCAATCGTCGCCGGCGCCAGCGCCAAGGGCGTTGGTGTTCTCGTCGCGTTTGAAGCCTTTAACGTAAGCCCTTCCAGTGGTATCTTCGCCTAACTGCGCACCATAACGTAAGGCTCCAAAGCCTTGCTCCTCAGTACCGCCGCCTCCTGTCAGCAAGCCGCCTTCGGTTTTTGAGGAATGCTTGGTGATGATGTTGATAACACCATTGACCGCGTTCGCACCCCAAAGCGTTGCTCCTGGTCCTCTGATCACCTCTATTCTTTCCACATCTTCCAACATTACATCCTGGTTTTCCCAATAAACGCCGGAAAAGGAACGGGTATAAGTATTGCGGCCATCGATTAACACCAATAGTTTATTGGCAAATCGACTGTTAAAGCCGCGCGCGCTCACCGCCCATTTATTTGAGTCTATTCTTGCCACATCCAAACCCGGCGCCATCCGTAACGCTTCCGGGATGCTGGTCGCACCGGTACGTTTGATGTCATCGTGAGTAATCACAAATATAGCAGCCGCGGAATCGTTTAAGGCTTGCGCTTTCTTGGAAACTGAAGTGACTTCAACATTTAGCAAATCTTCCACATTTAGCTCAAGTACGTCTTCAGATGCGGCCTGCAAGGCGCAGGGGTGACTAGTCAACAATAAAAATCCGGCAATATATTTTTTCATAGGGGCTTATGAGCAGCGTTTTGAGTAATCCAATGTCTATTAACCAGCAATCCCGGATGGTTAGATTCTGTTTCCGGTATGTGGTTTTAACTATCAACCGGCCTTTAATCAACAGCGACGGACATTCCCACAGATTGGGGAGCCGTATAGACCACGACGAGAATCCAATTAGGATTCGGCGGAACGGCAATATTTGAGGGCCGGGTTAACCATAAAAATTAGCGTGTAATGACTGTTTCAATATTCGCTTAAGCTGTGGGCAAGTCTAGTTCAATTATTGAATTCGGACAGATGATGAGGCAGGCGAGGCATACGCCGGCATCCATGCTCAGCCAAGCCGGAAAAAATGCGCCGACTCGGCCGGCGGAAAATTAAGTGGAATATTTGATTCAGACCTGGAAATTAAGTTGCTGTACGCTGCCGGCTTTGCCTTGTTCGGTTAAATAGATGCCACTACTGGCTATTTCTCCCAGCGCTTGATTGGCGGTATCTTTTAATTGAAATGGCGTAGTCAAATGCCCTAAGTAAATCGCGCCGACATTTTTATCGCCCAGCGCCAATAATTGCTGCGAACCGTCATCATGTCGTTGCCAGATGCGCAGTTGCTTGTAGATGGCATCACCGGCATCGATAAATTGATTGTTATCGTCGTCGTAAGCCGCTAAATCCGCAAAGCCATTGCCGCTTCTCGGGCCGAACAATTCCGAACCGTCGTTAATGAGACCATCCTGGTTTTTGTCCAATGCCAACATACCGCTGCCGGCTTTCAAGCCGGCAATTTGATCCAAACTACCATCTGCATCGATATCGAATTGAAATCGGCTATTGCTCAGTTCCGCGGCTGTGCCTTCGAAATTGATGACCAATGGATCGGTTTTCACCGCATCGCCGGCGCGGATACTTAGATTGGATTCGGTGTAAAAGCTGCGGCTCATGGACAAGGACACCGAGAAACTCAGCGTTTGCCCATCCTTGGTGGTAATACTGCCTTCGGCGCTAAAACTGGTCGTTTCGCTTTCGAAATAAGACTCGGATTTTTGATATACCAGCCCATACCCTTCACGCTCCGAGACGGGCGTTGCCGGTGCTTGCTGCGGCGCCTGAATAGTCACTGAATCGGCTTGTGCCTTTAGTTGCTCCGGTGCGAATAATTCAAAATCCCGGCCGGTGATCTCTTTGACCATGCGTCGAATGATTTGCAGCAACAGATTATCTTTGGAACTAAGTGATGTATCGGTATCCAGGGTTTGGGTTGCGGTCGCGGACGTTTGCGCCGATTGGCTTAGATCAAGGGTATCTTGAATTGCCTCGCGTGCCGTTTCGGAACGGTGCTTTCGCACTTTATCGGGATTATCTTCCGGCTTATCGATCCAGACCCGCAACGATTCGCTGCGTTGGCTAATCTGTTGCGCTTGATGTTGGCTTTGCAGGTGGACGGCGGAATTCTGGATAATCATGGCAACCCCCATAGCTCGACTGATTTGAGCTAAATATCGGCTGCCGGCCTGGAATATTAAATATTTAGTTTGTCTTCTATTTTTTGTTTGTAGTTTAGGAAATGGGCGGCCTGTAATTGTTCATTTCGGTCTGTGCCCAACAGACGACAAGGCACGTCTATTTCAGTAATGTGAAACGGATAGTCGTCGTGGTTTTTCCGATAACCCAGTATGTGGGCGCGAATCGGTTTAAAGCTGTCGGCGTTGGTGACGGAAAACTTGTGTTCGTTACAGTAGATCGCGATAGCGCCGTTTTCCTCAGTCGCTATCCGGACTCTTAGATCCATGACACTGCCGCCTAGTTTGACCGGCACGGCCTGACAAGACAGCACTCCCGCCGAGTTTCGCTGAATTTCATAAAATTTGACACTCAAGCCATCCGGCAATTGCGCGCGCGCCAGCAGGGTTCCCAAAAACACCGAGTAGTGGGTGACGACGTGCTCGGGATTGGCATTGCTGTGTTGATGGACGAACAATGCGCCTTTTTCATCGAGTACGTAAACACCCACATGTTTACTAGTTGCGTGATAAAAAACCTGAACCACATCCGCCAAATTCTGCGCATATAAAGACGGAATATAGGTTTGATCCATTACGTAGGCATCAAAAAATACTGCGGAAAATTGCGGATTGGGTTTGGCTAATTCATGCAGCAGTTGGTTTTGGGTGTCCAGCCGATAATAGCCCAGGCTGCCGTTTCTAAGTTGGAACAAACCATAACCCGTCTCGGCTGCCACAATATAGCGCTGCAAGCCATCCCGGCCGGATGCGAAAAACTTCAGCAAATTGCCGAACAAGGCTTCGATGCGCAAGATGATGCTTCTGCCGCGCACCGGGTTGTAACACAAGGCCTGGAGTTTATCGGCGGATAAAGGCGCAGCGCTGTTATTGAACACATCGACGAGGCAGTTAAAAACACCCTCTATGCCGATATAGCGTTGCAAGCTGGCCTCGCCCCAACTTGACACGGATAAGCGTTGGATGCTCTGGATGAAACACTGGCGGCTGTCACCGTAACTTAAGGGGTCTGAACGTTCGCTCATCACTAATTGCTGATTGTTCGCGTCAATGGCCAAACTTTCGCCCAGATTAATCAGCAACAATGACGACGAGATGCGATTAGGCTCACCGTAAATTTCCAGATCGTTCTCCCTGCCGGGCAAATAACGGCTTAGAAACGCATTCAACTCATTAAACAATTGATACAAATCATTATTGGCAATTTTAAGACTGGGGGTAACCAGTTGCAGATTGAGCGATTTTTTATATAAGCCGTTTACCACCGCCCAACACAAAACTTCGAGCAAGCTTTCGCCGGATTTAATAGCGCTTTCCGGGGAGGCTTTCTGTGACGCCATTCTATCGTCATATAAACACCAGCGCGGCGGCGCGTCGTCAGCGAGGACTTCGACAACGACCAGCAGATCGGGTTTGGCATGGACAGTGGTTCGGGTGGTTAGCACTTCAATTTTGTCGGGGCGTAAATCCAGCGTCGCCCGCAATTTCCGGCCAATCAATTTCAAGTCCCTGTTTTCACGCTGTGCCTGATCCAAAGGCAAACCGGAAAACTTTAAAATCATCCGCAGACATTGTTGCAGTTGATCGCGAATCACCACATGCTCGACGCTGGCCTTCTTGATATCCCAAAATTTTTGACTGGCCAAATTGTCCAACAAATCGTCCGGCCATTGCCATTGGTTTGCCACGCTGTGTAGATAATCTTCACGTTGCAACCGCACCCTGTTTTCCGTGAGATTTTCGGAAGCGGCCATGATTTTCATGTAAAAACATTCACGAATCAGATTCAAGCGCCGTTTGGACTGCGCCTGGCGCAGATAGTCATCCACTTTGCGGTACATCAGCAGGTAAGGATCCAGACTTTCGACACTGAAATCGCCCTGATATACCGCCTGTTTTAATGACAGACACAGCCATTGCGGATCGGGAAATTCACTGGCATAACTTTCCATCAGCAACAGTTTTAACAAGGACTTATGCGGGGAGGTCAAGGACTTATATATATGCCAGAGCGTAGCGCTGACGAATTCCGCCATCGGCATATCTTGCAGACCGCCGAAATCGACAACGTCCGTTTCCGAGACGAACCGATTCTCCAGCAAATGCGCAACATATTGCTTATAGTATTTTTCCTGTTGCGGCGGTACCAACCACCAGACCGGCACCCGCCCGGCGATGTATATCGAGGTACGGTAAAACTCTTCCAACAATAAATAATGTTGGGTTTCGCCGCTACTCTCTTTGGAGATCGGCGTATTTTCGCCGCGCAAAAACTGCGTGGCATCTACCAGAAAAAAATGCGTCTCGATTTTTAAGGTCGCCGCCCATTTTTCCACTTCCTGAGCTTTTTGACGCAATTCGTTTAATTCATCTGGTGCCAAAGTAGATGAATGACAAAGCCAAATATCGATATCGCTATTTTTTGAAAACGCCATACTACCGACGCTACCCATTAAAAAAATAGCCTGAATGGGGTAGTGTCTTAAGGCCTTGCGCTTGTAGACAAAGCCTTTGGAAAACTGCTTGGCCACATCGGTGGTTTGCTTATTGGGGGTGTAATCTGGAATACCGGCCGGGCCTTCCAACGATACGAATCCGGGTAACAAGGGATGGTTTTGATGAAACAGTAAAGGCAGCAGCTTCAGGAAATCCTGCTGGCGCGGCTGCAGAAAACTTTGTACATGTTGCAAACGCAACTGGTTGAAGTGCTTGAAACGTTGGGCGACCGCATATAGATCTTTTTTGCTGATCTCTTCGCCCGGCGCGCCTAAATGGATGGGTAGAAATCGATTGGTCAAAGTTGCCGCGCCTAAATCAAGTGTGAGTCCAGTATAGAAGAATCAACCCGGCTTGTGAAAGTTAAGCTGGACGAAGCGCCCATTATCGTCGTCGAAGCTGGTAAAACGGGTCAAACAGGC
>FSSH01002078.1_pt1 | contig 23983 bp, 21 predicted proteins | sample 1166101 | NCBI WGS metagenome assembly FSSH01 (sample SAMEA32972668, study PRJEB13176) | freshwater metagenome | biome: Drinking water system; feature: Biomass in drinking water that filtered by 0.45 um membrane; material: drinking water | place: USA | collected 2012-12-20 | depth 0 m | reverse complement strand
CCCGGCTGTCCGCCACCTGAATCATTGGCAGCGCGCGGCACGGCATCACCGAAGGGAACGCCCTCGCCGTATTGGCTGTATTCCTTGAGCGGCCCGTGATCGAGGCGCTGCTGGTCGCGCAGCTTGACGCGGCACAGATTGAGAACGCCATCCTGCATGGCGCAGGTGACCTTCTGCCCCTGGCCGGTCATGGTGCGCTGGAAGAGCGCCGCGACGATGCCAAGCGCCAGATGAAGTCCCGTACCGCTGTCGCCGATCTGGGCGCCGGTGACGAGGGGCACGCCGTCACGAAAACCGGTTGTCGAGGCTGACCCGCCCGTGCATTGCGCTACGTTTTCGTAGACCTTGCAATCCTCATAGGGACCAGGACCGAACCCCTTGATGGAGGCAACGATCATGCGCGGGTTGATGGCGTGGATCTTCTCCCAGGGAAAACCCATGCGGTCGAGCACGCCGGGGCCGAAATTCTCCACCAGAACATCACATTCCTCGATAAGGCGGGTGAGAACCTCCTTGCCGGTCGGATTTTTTGTGTCAAGCGTGATCGAGCGCTTGTTGTGATTGAGCATGGTGAAATAGAGGCTGTCGACCTTGGGAATATCCTGCAGCTGACCGCGCGTGATGTCGCCAACCCCAGGACGCTCGACCTTGATGACGTCAGCGCCGAACCAGGCGAGAAGTTGCGTACATGTCGGGCCTGACTGCACATGGGTGAAGTCGAGGATGCGAACCCCTTTGAGAGCCTGTGTCATAGTGTCCTCCTCACTTCTTCTTGAGTGCGCTTTGCGGGTTGAGATTGCCGATGCGTCCGCTTTCCGAACCGGCGGCCGGGTCGATGACGGCATTGATAAGGGTTGGTTTGCCTGAATCCATCGCCTTATCCACCGCACGTTTCAACTCGTCCGGCGTCGTCACGTTGACGCCGACACCGCCAAACGCTTCCATCATCTTGTCGTAGCGCGACCCCTTGACGAAAACAGTGGTCGCCGGGTCATTGCTGGCGCCATTGACGTCGGTGCCGCGATAGATGCCATCATTGTTGAAGATGACGATGCACACCGGCAGATCGTAGCGGCAGATCGTCTCCACCTCCATGCCGGAGAAGCCGAAGGCGGAATCGCCTTCAATCGCCAGCACCGGCTTGCCGGTTTCAATCGCCGCCGCAACCGCAAAGCCCATGCCGATGCCCATCACACCCCAGGTGCCGACATCAAGCCGCTTGCGCGGCTGGTACATGTCGATGACGCCGCGCGCCAGATCGAGCGTGTTGGCGCCTTCATTGATGAGGATGGCATCCGGCCTTTCCTTGATGACGGTGCGCAGCGCGCCAAGCGCCCCATGGAAGTCCATCGGCGATTTGTTGTTCATCAGACGTGGCGCCATCTTGGCGATATTCTCTTCCTTCTTCTTGTTGATGGCCCCCGTCCATTCGGGTGAAGGGACCTGCCATTTGCCGCCCAGCGCCTCGAGAAGCGCTGACATGCACGAGCCGATATCGCCCACCACAGGCGCAACGATCTCGACATTCGAATCCATCTCTTTGGGCTCGATATCGATCTGGACGAATTTCTGCGTACCCGGCGCCCCCCATGTCTTGCCCTTGCCATGCGACAGCAGCCAGTTGAGCCGGGCGCCAACCAGCATCACCACATCGGCTTCCTTGAGCACCGTCGAGCGCGCAGCACCCGCCGACAACGCATGCGTGTCAGGCAGCAGGCCCTTGGCCATGCTCATCTGCAGGAAGGGGATGCCGCTCTTTTCAACGAAAGCGCGGATGGTGTCGTCCGCCTGGGCATAAGCTGCACCCTTGCCGAAAATGATGAGCGGGCGCTGGGCGTTTTTCAGGACGTCGACCGCACGGCTGATCGCCGAAGGTGCAGGAATCTGCGCTGGCGCAGCATCGATCACCTTGACCAGTGATTTGGCCCCCGCATCGGCATTCATCACCTGGCCGAAGAGCTTGGCCGGCAGATCGAGATAGACGCCGCCCGGGCGCCCGGAGACCGCCGCGCGGATGGCGCGTGCAACCGCAATGCCGATATCGGCGGCGTGCAGCACGCGGAAGGCTGCCTTGCACAGCGGCTTGGCAATCGCCAGCTGGTCCATCTCCTCGTAATCGCCCTGCTGCAGATCGACGATCTCGCGCTCGGAGGAGCCTGAAATCAGGATCATCGGGAAGCAATTGGTCGTGGCGTTCGCCAGTGCCGTCAGCCCATTGAGAAAGCCCGGCGCCGAAACGGTCAGGCAGATACCCGGCTGCTTGGTCAGATAACCAGCGATCGCGGCGGCGTTGCCGGCGTTCTGCTCATGGCGAAACGAGATGACGCGGATGCCTTCGGCTTGCGCCATGCGGCCGAAATCGGTGATCGGAATGCCGGGAACGCCGTAGATCGTCTTGACGCCATTGAGCTTCAGAGCATCGATGACAAGATGGAAACCATCGGTCAGCTCCTGTTCGGTTTCCGCTGCCATTGCGGTGGCGCCTTGCGCTGCTGCACTCATACTCATCTCTCCCTGATCATTTCCGCTGGAGCGGCGTCTCGTTGCTTGAAGGTGTGGGGTCTCAGCTATCAATCCAAAAAGCAGATGGAATTTCCAGATAAAATCAGCAGCACGTCTTGCCGCACGACTACGCAGGCCACCTAGCCAAAAATCTCCTCGCCATGAGCTTCAACATAGGCAGCCAGGCCAAGCGTATGGTCGCGCGACAGTTTTTCGGCACGCTCGGCATCGCGCTTCTCAAGCGCGGTGATAATGCCCAGATGATCCTCAATCGAGCGCTCGGCGCGCTGGTCGCGGCCAATCGTCAGCTCGCGGATGCCGCGCACATGCAGCAGGATGTTCTCGGTCAGCGCGATGATCGTCTGCGATCCCCCAAGGCGGATTAATCCCTGGTGAAAGGCAACGTTCGCGGTTGAATATTCCGACAGATAATCGGTTGGCCGGTAACCCTCGTGAAAGCGCTCGAAATGCTGGCGCAGCGAGGCGATGTCCTCATCGCTGGCCCGCAGCGCAATCCGCCGCACCGCCATGCTCTCCAGCGCCGCCCACGCCTCGATCATCTCGACGACTTCGCGATTATTCTTCTTGAGAACAACGATGCCCCGCCGCGGCATCGACTTGACGAAGCCTTCCTGCTCGAGCATGGCGATTGCTTCGCGCACGGGGGTACGCGAAATGCCAAGCCGCTCCGACAGCTTGCGCTCATCCAGCCACACCGCATCCGATGATTTGTAGATATCAAGCGCTGTGATCGCCTGCTTGATAGACCTGTAGGCCCGCGTCTTGAACGTGACTTCAGGCGCAACGCGCTCAATGGCAAGCTCGGTCATCACTCCCTCCCTGAGAGGTTGCTCGTCTCATCAACGCGGTCCGGCTGTTCTGATGCAGCCGCATCCCGCTTTGCGAGCCAGCAAAAATTGGCATGCCAGATGCCAACTTGTCAACGCGAAGCACAATCACGCAAATGTTTTGTGTGCATTGCAATATAACGCTGCGTTCCAGCCAAAACTTGCCGCGCTGCACGTTCGACACGTGCCCCGCAGCAGAAAACTGGCCCTTGACTTAGCTGCTCTGACTGTGCGGTATACTGTATACCAGAGCGCGAAAACTGTCCAAAAGATGACAGCACCGTTCTCGTGGCCTGCTTCGGCAGACGGCACACTGGGAGGTAGGTCGTGGAAGAAATCAATGCTTTATTTAGCGGCTTTGCCGTCGTCCTGACACCCTACAACATGATACTGATGGTGGTTGGCATTCTGCTCGGTGTCATCATCGGTGTGCTGCCGGGCCTGGGCGGCGCCAATGGTGTCGCGATCCTGCTTCCCCTCACCTTTTCGATGCCACCGACATCAGCAATCATCATGCTGTCCTGTCTCTACTGGGGCGCATTGTTCGGAGGGGCGATCACCTCTATCCTGTTCAACATACCAGGAGAGCCATGGTCGGTCGCCACCACCTTTGACGGCCACCCGATGGCGCAGAACGGCAAGGCTGACGAGGCGCTGACAACCGCCTTCACCTCCTCCTTCATCGGCGCGCTCTTCGCCGTCATCGTCATTACGTTTCTGGCGCCACTGGTCGCAAAATTCGCGCTGAAGTTCGGCCCGGCCGAATTTTTCGCCGTGCAGTTCCTCACCTTCGCGAGCTTCATCGGCATGGGCGCCGGCTCACCCTTCAAGACCATCATGGCGATGTGCCTTGGCTTCGCGCTCGCAGCGGTCGGCCTTGACACGATCACCGGCCAGTTGCGCATGACCTTTGATTTCATCACCCTGCTCAAAGGTTTTGGCTTTCTGGTTGCCGTCATCGGGCTGTTTGGCATTGGCGAAATGCTCTCCAGCATGGAGGAAGGCCTGGAATTCAAGGGGGCACACGCAAAGCTCAGGCTTGATGCCGTGCTGCGCACATGGAAACAGCTGCCTAAATACTGGGCCACATCGCTGCGCAGCTGCCTCATCGGCGTCTGGATGGGCATCACCCCCGGCGGCGCGACTCCCGCCTCCTTCATGAGCTACGGCCTTGCACGCCGCTTCGCGAAGGATCCCAAGACCTTCGGTAAAGGCAATCCGGAAGGCATCGTGGCACCTGAAACGGCGGCCCATGCCGCCGGCACCGCCGCCCTGCTGCCGATGCTGACGCTCGGTATTCCCGGCTCGCCGACCGCCGCCGTCCTGCTCGGTGGACTGTTGATCTGGGGCCTGCAACCCGGCCCTCTGCTGTTTGTCGAAAAGCCCGATTTCGTTTGGGGTCTGATTGCCTCGATGTATCTGGGAAACCTTGTTGGCTTGTTTGTCGTGCTGACCTGCGTTCCTGCCTTTGCGGCAATCCTGCGTGTACCCTTCAGCATCGTCGCGCCCGTGATCATGGTGATCTGTGCGGTTGGTGCCTACACGGTCAACAACGCCATATTCGACGTCTGGCTCATGATCGTCTTCGGCGTTATGGGCTATGTTTTTGGCAAGCTCAAATATCCCTTGGCACCGCTGGTTCTGGCACTTGTCCTTGGCGATACGGCGGAATCCTCGTTCCGTCAGGCCATGCTGGCCTCGCAGGGCAGCATATCGATCTTCTGGTCCAATCCGCTGGTGACAACCATCATGACCCTCGGCGTCCTCATGCTGCTGTGGCCTGCCATCAGCTGGCTGCGGGGGCTGCTGCGCCGCCAGGGCGGATCGGTATCGGCCTGACACTGCCAGGCAGAGAGATAGAGATATTGCCAGACTGAGGCAAAAGCGATCAGGATAGAAATCGGTATAATGTTTGCAGAACCAAAAAAAACGGGAGTGAGCATGACCACGATCACATTGAATTTCGGACCATCGAGAATAACGTCACGCATGACAGGCCGAACGCTTGCATACGGTGCTGCACTGTTCCTTGCGACGGCGGCCTTCCAGCCCGACACAGCCATGGCGCAGGGGTGGGAGCCGGCGAAGCCGGTTGAATTCCTGATTCCCGCCGGTACGGGCGGCGGCGCCGACCAGATGGCGCGCTTCATTCAGGGCGTCATCACCAAGCACAAGCTGATGAAGCAGCCGATGGTGGTGGTGAACAAATCGGGTGGCGCCGGCGCCGAAGCCTTCCTCGATATCAAGGTTTCGAACCGCGACCCTCACAAGCTGGTCATCACCCTGTCGAACTTGTTCACCACACCTCTCGGCACCAACATCCCTTTCAACTGGAAGGAAATCACGCCCGTCTCGATGCTGGCGCTTGACCAGTTCATCCTCTGGGTGAACGCCGAGAGCGCGATCAAAACACCCGCTGAGTACATCGCCGCCGTAAAAAATGGCGAAGACAGGCAAATGAAGATGGGTGGTACCGGCTCCAAGCAGGAAGACCAGATCATCACGGTGGCCATCGAGCGGCTCGCGGCACCCAAGAAGATGACCTACATCCCCTACAAGGGCGGCGGCGAGGTCGCGGTACAGCTTGTCGGCAAGCATGTCGACTCGACCGTCAACAATCCAATCGAGGCGGTGTCACAATGGCGCGCCAATGCCCTGCGGCCGCTTTGCATCTTCGACGCCAAGCGCAGCACCTACACCGCCAAGGTCACGGCAACCATGGCCTGGAGCGATATCCCGACCTGCAAGGAATCGGGCATGGATGTCGAATACCAGATGCTGCGCGGCATCTTCGCGGCGCCTGGCATCACACCGGCACAGACAGCGTATTACGTCGACCTGTTCAAGAAAGTCGCCGAGACGCCGGACTGGAAAGAGTTCATGGAACAGGGCGCCTTCAATCAGACCACGCTGACCGGTGACGCCTTCAAGGCCTGGCTCACAGCCGCCGAGAAGACCCATTACGATCTGATGAAGGAAGCGGGCTTCCTCGCAACCGGCAAATAACCGACTCTGGTTGGGGTGGCTTCGCGCCACCCCCCGTCTGCGCCATATTACCTCCGGAGCCTGCCATGTCCACCGAACAACAAACTGACGAAACCCCGCTGGTCTCGAATCGCGCGATGGAGATTGCGACAGCGTTATTCTTCCTGCTGGCCTCTTCCATCGTCATCTTTGATAGCTTGAAACTGGGTGTCGGCTGGAAGGAGTCCGAGGGCCCGGCGGCTGGCTATTTTCCTTTCTACATCGGCGTGATCATGGCATTTGCCAGCCTGGTGGTGCTGTTTCAGGGCGTGGTCAAACGCGTCGGCGCAGGCAAGACCTTTGTCACCCGCGAGGGTTTCAAGAGCGTCATTCTCGTGCTCATCCCGCTCATCATCTATGTCGGCACGATCGAGTACATCGGCATATATGTCGCCTCGGCGCTCTATATCGCGCTCTTCATGTGGCACTTCGGAAAATACAATATTTTCATGGGTCTCGCCGTCGGCATCGGCGTCGCGCTTGGGCTCTTTGCCATGTTCGAGATCTGGTTCCTGGTCCCTCTGCCCAAAGGCCCGCTCGAAGAATTCTTCGGATACTGACCGCCTGATCCCGAAACATCGAATCCGCTGATCCAAATGACCAAAGACAAGGAATGACTCAATGGCCGTTGATAAGAATGCTGTCCGCGCTATCCTCAACAAGGTGAAGGCGGAGAAGCGCGATTCACTTACCGCGCCCGAGGGCAAGATCATCTGCGATGCCTACGGCATCAATGTCCCGCAAGAAGGCGTCGCCACATCGGCTGACGAGGCCGCCAAGCTTGCAAAGAAAATCGGCTTCCCGGTTGTCCTCAAGATCGTCTCGCCGGATATTCTGCACAAGACGGAAGCCGGCGGTGTCATGGTCGGCGTCAAGAGCGCGGAAGAGGTCAAGGCCGGCTACGCCAAAATTCTCGTCAACGCCAAGAAATACAACAAGAAAGCCAAGATCGACGGCGTCCAGATCCAGCAGATGATCGGAGGCGGCCAGGAAGTGCTGATCGGCGCGGTGACAGACCCGAGCTTCGGCAAGCTGGTGGCGTTCGGCCTCGGCGGCGTCCTCGTCGAGGTCTTGAAGGACATCACCTTCCGCTTGGCGCCGACCTCGAAGGCAGAAGCCAAATCGATGATCGAGGGCATCCAGGCTGCTGAAATCCTCAAGGGTGTGCGCGGCGCCAAGGGCGTCGACCGCGGCGCCATCGCTGACATGATCTCCAAGGTGTCGAAACTCATTTCGGATTTCCCCGAGATTTCGGAAATGGATCTGAACCCGGTCTTCGCGAGCGAGAAGGGAGCGATTGCCGCAGACGTGCGCGTGGTTGTCGATTTCACGGTGCCGGTGAAGCGCTACAGCCCGAAGCAGGCTGATATCGTGCGCCAGATGAACCGCATCATGAAGCCTGACGCGGTCGCCGTGATTGGTGCGTCCAACGAAGCCGGCAAGATCGGCAATTCGGTGATGAAGAACCTCATCAATGGTGGCTACAAGGGCAAGATCTATCCCATCCATCCCAAGCAGCCGGAGATCATGGGCCTCAAGGCCTATGCTTCCGTGAAAGACGTGCCGGGCAATGTTGACATCGCCGTTTTCGCCATTCCTCACCCGCTGGTTCCAGCCGCTCTTGTCGAGTGCGGAGAAAAGAAGATCCAGGGGGCCATTCTCATCCCGTCGGGCTTTGCTGAAACCGGCAACGTCGCGGCGCAGGACGAGATCATCAAAATTGCCCGCAAATACGATATGCGGCTGATGGGGCCGAACATTTACGGCTTCTACTATCTGCCCAAGAATTTGTCGGCGACCTTCTGCACGCCTTATGACGTGAAGGGCAAGGCCGCCCTCTCCTCGCAATCGGGCGGCATCGGCATGGCGATCATCGGCTTCTCGCGCTCGGCCAAGATGGGCGTGTCAGCCATTGTCGGGCTGGGCAACAAATCCGACATCGACGAGGATGATCTCCTCACCTTCTTTGAAGATGACGATAACACCCAGGTCATCGCCATGCATTGCGAGGACCTCAAGGATGGTCGCTCATTTGCCGAGGTGGCCAGCCGGGTCTCCAAGAAGAAGCCGATTGTCATGCTGAAAGCCGGTCGCACCTCGCTTGGTGCGCGCGCTGCCGCCAGCCACACCGGTGCGCTTGCGGGCAATGACAAGATCTATGAGGACGTGTTGAAGCAGTCGGGCGTCATCCGCGCCCGCAGCCTCAACAACCTTCTGGAATTTGCCCGTGGCATTCCGGTCCTGCCTACCCCTAAGGGCGAGAACGTTGTCATCATCACGGGTGCTGGCGGCTCAGGCGTGCTGCTGTCGGATGCCTGCGCCGATAACGGCCTTAGCCTGATGAAGATGCCGAAGGATCTTGATACCGCCTTCCGCAAATTCATCCCGCCCTTCGGCGCGGCCGGCAACCCGGTCGACATCACCGGTGGCGAGCCGCCGTCAACCTACCAGAACACGGTGCGCCTTGGCCTGTCGGATGAGCGCATCCACGCCCTTATCCTGGGCTACTGGCACACGATCGTCACCCCGCCGATGGTCTTCGCCAAATGCATGGTCGAAGTGGTCGACGAGATGCGCAAGAAGGGCATCCACAAGCCGATCGTCGCCTCTCTTGCCGGTGACGTCGAGGTCGAGGAAGCGAGCCAGTATCTCTATGATCACGGCATCGTCGCTTACCCCTACACCACCGAAAAGCCGGTCGAGGTGCTCGCCGCCAAATATAAATGGGCGCGCGCCGCCGGTCTGCTGAAGTAAGCAGCGAACGCCAGCACAACCGAAAAGGGGCGCTCCAGGCGCCCCTTTTACGTTCTATCAGGCCCGCTCCAGGCTGTCGGCGAGCAGCCGCGCCACATGGATCGCCTGGCGCCCGGTGCCATCCTTGATCTGATGGCGGCATGAGGTGCCGTCAGCCACGATGATCGCCTCGCTGTCAGCAGCCCGCACCGCCGGCAGCAACGACAATTCGCCCATGGCTTTCGACACCGCGTAGGTTTCCGACTGATAACCGAAGGCACCCGCCATGCCGCAGCAGCTTGATTCAATCACCGCGACATCAAGTTCAGGTACAAGGCGAAGCACACGCTCCACCGCACCCATCCCGGCAAACGATTTCTGGTGGCAATGACCATGGAGAAACGCTTTCTTTTTCATGGCCTTGAGCGGGAGCTTTAGATTCCCCGCCTGAGCTTCGCGCGCCAGGAATTCCTCAAGCAGCATCGCCTGCGCGGCGACGGCCTTTGCCGCCGGCGTCGGCAGCAGCGCCGGCACCTCGTCGCGGAAACCATAAAGGCAGCTTGGCTCGAGCCCGATGATCGGCACGCCGCGCTCGGCAAACGGAGCAAGGACCGCGAGCGAACGTTCCATCTCGCTGCGCGCTTCCTCAACCAGCCCGGTGGCGATGAAGGTGCGCCCACAACAGAGCGGACGAGGACCACCATCTGCCGCTTTTGGCAGATGAACACGGTAACCGGCTGCCACCAGAACTTTCAGCGCCGCCTGCGCATTCTCGCTTTCCTGATAGCGGTTGAACGTGTCAGCAAAGAACACCACTTCGCGCCCGTCGGCCGGCCCCACCGCATCCGCATCCGGCGCGAAGATATCCGCGCGCCATGCAGGCAGCGTACGCTCAGCGCTGAGACCAAGCAGGCTCTCGCTCAACCGCGCCATACCCGGCACACGGTCACGCAGATTGAACAGGAAGGGCAGTTTCGCCGCATAGGGAGCGTAACGTGGCAGATAGGCAATCAGACGATCGCGCAGGCTCAGGCCCTTTTTCTTGCGTCGCGCTGCCTGCACCTCGATCTTGAAGCGCGCCATATCAACCCCCGTCGGGCATTCGCGCCGGCACGCCTTGCACGACACGCACAGGCTCATGGCCTCAGCCATATCGTCACTGGCGAAGGCGTCGGCACCAAGCTGGCCAGAGAGCGCCAGACGCAACACATTGGCACGCCCGCGCGTCACATGCTTTTCATCCAGCGTCGCCCGGTAGGACGGGCACATGGCGCCGCCCGAAAGCTTGCGGCAGGCGCCATTGTTGTTGCACATCTCGACCGCACCCTGCAGGCCGGCCGCCGCCCCGGGGAAACTTGACCAGTCGAGCACCGGTTGCTGGACGGCCGGGTGATAGTGATCGTTGAAGCGCAGCACCTTGCGATCGTCGAATTTGGGCGCATGGACGATCTTGCCGGGGTTCAGCAGATCGGTTGGATCAAAGCGCTTCTTGATCTCACCAAAAGCGCTGACCAGCCGTTCACCGAACATCTTCTCGTGGAATTCGGAGCGCACGATCCCGTCGCCATGCTCGCCCGAATGCGAGCCCTTGAACTGCTTGACGAGATCGAAGGCTTCCTCGGCGATCGCCCGCATGGTGGCGACATCCTGGTCGAGCTTGAGGTTCAGCACCGGGCGCACATGGAGACAGCCAACGGATGCGTGCGCGTACCATGTGCCGCGCGTGCCGTTACGCTCGAAGAGTGCGGTGAGCCGCGCGGTGTATTCGCCCAGATGTTCAAGCGGCACCGCGCAATCCTCGATGAAGGACACGGGCTTTCGCGCCTCCTTCATCGACATCATGATGTTGAGCCCCGAAGTGCGCACTTCCGTAATGCCAGCCTGCAGCAGCGGGTCATAGACCTCGACAACCCCGCCCCAGCGCGCGCCCTCGCCGCCCCATGAAAAGCCGAGATCGCCCATCATCTCGCCAAGCTGCTTGAGACGTACACGGTTTTCCTCGTCGCTCTCCGCGAATTCCACGAGCAGCAACGCATCGGGCTTGCCTTTGAGAAAGGCATCAAGGGTCGGGCGGAACACGGCAATCTCAGCTGCCAGCTCCAGCATCGTCCGGTCGACAAGTTCAACGGCAATCGGCTTCAGTTTCACCAGATGCTGAGCTGATTCCATGGCAGCATGGAACGAGCCGAAATGGCAGACGCCAAGTCCGCGCTTACCCAGAAGCGGCCAGAGTTTGAGTTCTGCCCTTGTCGTGAAGCCAAGCGTGCCCTCCGAGCCCACCAGCACATGCGCCATATTGTGTGTGCCGCCATCGGGCACGAGCGCATCGAGATTGTAACCGCCAACGCGGCGCTGCACGGCCGGAAAACGGGCCGCCACTTCCTCGGCTTCACGTGCGCCGAGCGCCAGCAGATCGCTGAAGAGCGCGCGGCGGCTGAGGTCGTTCACATCGGACAGATCGGCCCGGACGGCACCAAAATGCATCGCATTGCCGTCGGCCAGAACCGCATCGAGGCCGATGACATTATCGCGCGTCGTGCCGTAGCGCAGCGAGCGCCCGCCGCAGGAATTATTGCCTACCATGCCGCCGATCGTGGCGCGCGAGGCGGTTGACACATCAACCGGAAACCACAGGCCGTGGGGCTTGAGCTGGCGGTTAAGCTCATCCAGAACAATACCAGGCTCCACCACACATGTCTGCGCCGTCTTGTCGAGGGAAACAAGCTTCGTCAGATTCCGCGAGCAATCGATGACGAGCGTCTCGTTGACTGTCTGCCCGGCCTGTGAAGTGCCGCCACCGCGCGCGGTGACCGCCACCCCCTCCTCGCGGGCGATGGCAAGCGCTGCGACCGCTGCTTCACCGGTGCGCGGGATAACAACGCCCATGGGCATCATCTGGTAGGAGGAGGCGTCTGTCGCATAACGGCCGCGACTGAAGCTGTCGAAATGAACTTCCCCGTTAATCTGCGCCTTCAAACGACGTTCCAAGCCTGGACGATGAACGATGCCCATATTCTCCCTCATATTTCCTTGGTGACACTCAAAACGTCACTTGACATAATTTTGAATTCATTATTCATTGCACCGTAAGCCGCGTTAATCAAGGCCCAATTAATCAAGGCCCAACTTTTTCAAGGGGAGACAAACGTGAACCAGAATAGCCCACGCAATGCCGGTCGTCATTTCCTTCAGATCCCTGGCCCATCGCCTGTGCCCGAGCGCGTGCTGGCCGCCCTGTCGCGTCAGGTCATTGACCATCGCGGTCCCGATTTCCAGGTTCTGGGCAAGCGTGTGCTGGAGGGTATGAAGTCCATTTTCAAAACCGCCGGCCCTGTCGTGATATTTCCCGCATCCGGCACCGGAGCGTGGGAGGCAGCGCTCGTCAATACCCTGTCGTCGGGCGACACCGTCCTGATGGTCGAGACAGGCCATTTTGCCACTTTATGGAAGAACATGGCGCTGCGGCTCGGCCTCGTTCCCGAATTCCTGCCGACCGACTGGCGCGGTGGCGCTGATGCCGGCCCGATCGAAGCCCGGCTGAAGCAGGACAAGGACCACAAGATCAAGGCGGTCTGCGTTGTCCATAACGAGACGTCGACGGGCGTCACGTCGCGCATCGACGAAGTGCGCAAGGCCATCGATGCTGCAGGTCACCCTGCTCTTCTCCTCGTTGACACCATCTCGTCACTTGCCTCGGTCGATTTCCGACATGACGAATGGGGCGCTGACGTCACCATTGCCTGCTCGCAGAAGGGTTTGATGCTGCCGCCCGGCCTGTCGTTCAACGCCATCAGCCAGAAGGCGATGAATGCGACGAAAACATCCAACCTGCCCAAATCCTACTGGGCCTGGGACGAGATGATGAAGCCCAACAGCACCGGCTTCTTCCCCTATACGCCATCGACCAATCTGCTCTATGGTCTGGTGGAGGCCATCGACATGCTGCACGAAGAGGGGCTTGACCGGGTGTTTGCGCGCCATGAACGCCACGCAGAGGCAACCCGCCGCGCGGTCCGCGCCTGGGGTCTGGAAATCCTCTGCCGCGACGAGCGCCTTTATTCGCCCGTCCTGACGGCCGTGATTCTCCCTGATGGCCATGACGCCGACCGCTTCCGCGCGATTGCCCTTGATCGCTTCGACCTGTCACTGGGCACCGGCCTCTCCAAACTCGCCGGCAAGGTCTTCCGCATCGGCCATCTGGGCGACACGAATGATCTCACCATTCTCGGCACGCTTGCCGGCGTGGAAATGACACTTAAACTGGCTGGTGTTCCGCACAAGGCCGGAGGGGTCACCGCAGCCATGGCTTACCTCTCCAGCGCACCACAAGCCTCGCAAGCAGCGGCCTGAACAATAATCGCCCCCGGGATCAACCGGGGGCCTTCTTTGCCGCAAGGCAGGGACGGAAACCGAAGGGTACGCTCATGAAGAGCTCGTTCAAGGCGACGCACGTCGTCTTGGGACTGCTGTGCGTGATGTATTTCATCACCTATGTTGACCGCGTCAACATCGGCACTGCAGCAAGCGCTATCAAGACGGAATTCGGCTTTTCAAACATCGAGCTCGGCTGGATCTTTTCTGCCTTCGCCTACCCTTACGCCCTGTTCCAGATCTTCGGCGGCTGGATGGGCGACCGCTTTGGAGCACGCCGCACGCTCTTCTGGTGCGGGATCATATGGGCAACCGCAACCGTCCTCACCGGCCTTGCCGGCGGCTTCCTCAGCCTGTTCCTGGTGCGTTTTCTGCTTGGTATCGGCGAAGGAGCAACCTTCCCCGACCGCAACGCGCGCCATGCAATACTGGACGGCGCCGGGCCAGCGTGGATTTGCCCAAGGCATCACCCATTCCTTCGCCCGCCTCGGCAATGCCATCACCCCGCCGATTGTCGCAGCACTGACCGAGGCATTCACCTGGCGCGGCTCCTTCGTCATTCTCGGCCTGGTGAGCTTCATCTGGGTCATCGCCTGGGTGTGGTATTTCCGCGACGAGCCCAAGGACCATCCCGCCATCACGCCGGAAGAACTGGCACTCCTGCCAGCCAAGCGGCCTGGACCGCGCCCGTCAGCGCCACTTGGCCCGCTCTTCAAGCGAATGTGGCCCGTGACGCTCACCTATTTCTGCTATGGCTGGACGTTGTGGCTTTACCTCAACTGGTTGCCGCTCTTCTTCCTCAACAACTACAAGATCGACATCAAGCAATCGGCGATTTTTGCAGCTGGCGTATTCCTCGCCGGTGTGGTCGGCGACACGCTGGGTGGCGTCTTGTCGGACAAGATCCTGCATCGCACCGGCAATGTCCGCCTCGCCCGCTTGTCGATCATCCTGCTCGGCTTCGTCGGCGCCTTCCTGTCACTGCTGCCGATCCTGTACTATCACGACATCACCACGGTTGCGATTTGCCTTGCCTCCGGCTTCTTCTTCGCCGAACTGATCATCGGCCCGATCTGGTCAATACCGATGGATATCGCGCCAAAATATTCCGGCACCGCCGCGGGCCTGATGAACACCGGCTCGGCGATCGCGGCGATCGTTTCGCCCGTCGTGGCGGGCTACGTCATCGAATGGACCGGCAATTGGGAGTTACCCTTCATCATGTCGATGGGGCTGCTGGCGGTTGGTGCCGTCTCGACCTTCCTCATGCGCCCCGAACTGCCCTATGCAGAAGGCGACATGCCGATGAAAGCGATGGCGTAAACGGCGATGGCCGGCAAAAGCCGCGTGCCGGCCGTCTGACCTTAATTCCGATAGCCGTTATTGACCGCTACCGGAATTCACCTCGATCAGTGCCCTTCCCTTGACAGGCCGGAAGCCCCCCTCCTATATCCGCCCTTCCGCGATGGTTGGCGCGTCCGCCATCGTACGGGGCGGAGTAGCTCAGCTGGTTAGAGCACGGGAATCATAATCCTGGGGTCGGGGGTTCAAGTCCCTCCTCCGCTACCATTCTTGACGTTGTCACACCCATCGCTCAATCGCTTCCCACCGTCAGCCACGCCCAACAGCGTGGTAGGAAAATCCCAGCGCCGCCATTTCCGCCGGCCGGTAGATATTGCGCAGATCAACGACCACGGGCATTGCCAACGTCTCGCGCACGCGCTTCAGATCAAGCGCCCGATAGGCATTCCACTCGGTGATGATGACGAGCGCATCGGCGCCGTCGATCACCGCGTAAGGATCATCCATCATCCTGACGCCCGTCAGCAAAGGCCGTGCCGATTCCATGCTCTCCGGATCATGAGCAATGATGGCCGCACCAGCCGCGATCAGCGCCGGAATGATGGTGAGTGATGGGGCATCGCGCATATCATCCGTATTGGGCTTGTAGGCTAGACCAAGCACAGCGATCCGCTTGCCGGCAACCGAGCCGCCACATGCCGTGATAATTTTTTGCGCCATGCGATGCTTACGCTTGTCGTTGACATCAATCACCGTCTCGATGATGCGCATCGGGCTGCCGACATCCTCGGCCGTCTTGACCAGCGCCAGCGTATCCTTGGGAAAACACGAGCCGCCATAGCCCGGCCCGGCATGCAGGAACTTGCCACCAATGCGATTGTCCAAGCCGATGCCCCGCGCCACGTCCTGCACGTCCGCCTGCAATCTTTCGCACAAATCGGCGATTTCATTGATGAAGGTGATTTTCATCGCCAGAAACGCATTGGCCGCATATTTGATGAGCTCGGAGGTTCGCCGGCTGACAAAAAGCAGCGGCGCCTGATTGAGATAAAGCGGACGGTAGATTTCGCTCATCACCCGGCGCGCGTCGTCATCGTCGGTGCCGACAACGATGCGGTCAGGCCGCTTGAAATCCTCGATCGCCGCCCCCTCGCGCAGGAATTCCGGATTGGAGACAACCGGCAGATGCGCCTCAGGGCGTCGGGCTTTGAGGATGCGCTCAACCTCATCACCTGTCCCCACCGGCACTGTCGATTTGGTGACGATCACCGTCCCGTCGCGGGCGACATCAGCGATCTCTTCGGCCGCCATGTAGACATAGCTGAGATCGGCATGGCCATCGCCACGCCTGGTCGGCGTGCCAACGGCGATAAAGATGGCGTCGGCCTCGCGCGCCGCGTCGGCAAGCGATGTGGTGAAAGTCAGTCGGCCAGCGCGCAAATTGATCTGCAGCAAGGCATCAAGGCCAGGCTCGAAGATCGGCACCTTGCCTTGAACAAGCGCGGCGATCTTGTCCGCGTCATTATCGACGCAAACAACCTGATGGCCGAAATCGGCGAAGCACGCTCCCGATACCAGACCGACATAGCCCGATCCCACCATCGCAATACGCATTGTCCCACCATCATGTTGTCCGGAGATATCGCCTCAACGCAAGCATGAGGCCATGCCGGCGACGCGCTGGCCAAACGCGGTCAATCGGCACCACGTCATCTCAGCTGCCTGTCATAGCAAGGCTGTGCAGATTTGAAAGGAGCCGCGCTGAAATCGCATCAAGCCGATGTGATGGCGCAAAGAGCCACGGAACCACGACAGCTTTGTGACACACCCTGTGCCTTCAGGACGGCTTGCGCCCTTTGGCGAACACCACCCGGTCATAGAGCAGAAAGTTCACGACGAGTCCGGCGGCTGTTCCGGCCAGATAGGACGGAACATGCCCATAGGCTTCATCATGGATCGACAAAACGGCAAGAACTGCCAGGTTGGCCGCCGCACCTGACAGGCTCGCAGCGCCATAGCGCAGGAACGCCACCAGCTGATGCCGCGCTGGCCGGTCACCAAATGTGTAGCGCCGGTTGAGAAACCAAGTGACGATAATGGCAATCGCCGAAGCGATGATACGCCCCTTCACCGGAGGCAGGCCAAGCCCGTTCAAGGAGGCAAAAAACACCAGAGCATCAACCGCAAAGCCGATCGCGCCCACCCCGAGAAAACGCCTGAAACGGGTGAATACCGGCAGCCCGCTACCACTCATTGCGGGCGGGTGCCGGACAGGGTGCGCCGGGTCATCGCGCCGCCGGGTAGCGCAGATAGGCCAGAAGCTTTGCCTCGCGCCGGCCGCGTGTGACGGTATCAAGAATAAATCCGCAGGAAACTGCCAGCAGCGATGACAGCATGAGGCCGACAGCCAAAACGGCTGTGGGCAGGCGCGGCACAAGCCCGGTGGCCAAATATTCCAGCGTGACGCTTGTTCCGAGCACCAGCGCCAACGCTGCGAGTACTGCCGCCACAAACGAGAAAAACACCATGGGGCGCTCCTCCTTCACCAGATAGCCGATGAGAAAGAGAATGCGCAGCCCGTCGCGATAGGTGCGAAGCTTGCTCTGCGATCCAACCGGCCGCTCCTTGTAAGGAGCAACGAGTTCGGAAATCGGCATATTGAGTTCAAGCGCATGAACAACGAGTTCCGTCTCGATTTCAAAACCGCGCGATCCGGAGGGAAATGATTTCACATAGCGCCGCGAAAAAGCCTTGTAGCCTGACAGCATATCGCTCGTTGCATTGCCAAAAATATACTGGACGAGCGCGGTCAGCATGCGATTACCCCAGGCATGGCCGGAACGATAAGCCCCTGCCTGCTCCGCCGCGCGCGCCACATTGACCATGTCGTTTGGCCCGGCGATCAGCTCATCGACGAGGCGCGGCGCGGCGCTTGCGTCATAGGTCGCATCGCCATCCACCATCACGTAGACATCCGCCTCGATATCGCTGAACATGCGGCGCACGACGCTGCCTTTGCCTTGCCGCCGCTCGGTGCGCACGATGGCGCCGGCCTGGCGCGCAATCATGGCCGTGCCGTCGCTCGAGTTATTGTCGTAGACGTAGATGGCAGCATCGGGCAGCGCGTCACGAAAGCTGGAAATCACCTCGGCGATGGTGAGAGCTTCGTTGTAACACGGCACCAGAACAGCCACCGCCGGCTTGCGCTTGTCTGCCTCGCCACTGAAGGTCGTTATGCTCATGGACTAGGCAATCCAGACGCTGCTGGCCAATGTTCATTCACCCCGCGTGTGGCATTATTCGCCGCCTGTGGCAATCGCCGCCGCCCTCGCGCCAGCGCCTCTCTTCGACACGTCACGCCCCCTTCCTCGCCGCATAACGCAATGGCAGCGCCGTCGTATATTTGAGGCGTTCCATGGCGAAGTTCGAGGTGACATCCGACAGCTCGATTGATGCGATGAGACGCTGATAAACCGCGTCATAGGCCGCAATATCGGGGACAACGACACGCAGAAGATAATCTGTCTCGCCGCTCATCCGATAAAATTCGACGACTTCGGGAATATCGCGCACGGCCGCCAGAAAGCGGCGCGCCCAGTCATGGCTGTGCTGGTTGGTGCGCACTGATACGAATACCGTCACGCCGACATTGAGATGGCGCGGATCAAGCAGCGCCACCCGCGCCGCGATAATGCCCTTGTCCTCGAGCCGCTGGATGCGCCGCCAGCACGGCGACGGCGTCAGCCCCACCTGCTCGGCGATCATCTCGACCGATAAGGAGGCATCACTCTGAAGGCAATTGAGAATTCTAAGATCAATGTCATCCATGCATTATTTTTGCAGAGATAGTCATAACAAGCAAAATAATTCTAATTTTTCGCAATCCGTGTATCAAATTCACAAACAATTTGCACACGCCTTGCGGCATAATGGTCATGATGAACGCGCCACACGAGGCATCACACATGGAGGGCACCCGATGATCCGGATTTCGTTCACCGACCATCCCGAAAGCGTCGGCGAGAGCTATGTCGAGCACATGGGTCAGGCGACCTATTTCGGCACCCGCATGATTACAGCCGGTATCGCCTGCCTGCTCCACGGCCTGCTGCCTTTCCTCTTCACCTCGACCGGATCGCGCACCATCACCCATCTGCATGAGCGCATGGTCACCAATCGCCGCCGCAAGACCGCGCCGCCGGCTGCGGCCGCTGCCGGCGAATTTTTCTACGGCATGGGTATCTGAGGCGCTTCTCAGTCAGCCGATTTGCGCAGGATGGCCAGCCGGAAAAAGCCAGCTGGAAAGGCCGGTTGCACTTCTGTCAGCACCACGTCACCACGTCGCTCAGCCCAGCGGGCAATGCGTGACAGACGAAAGGCCGACGACCAGCCGACCAGCTTGGCGAGCGGAGCAACCCATTCCTCGATGGTGGGGATGATCCCGCGGTCATCGCCAAGCTTGGAGGCAATGACGATAAGCCCGCCAGGCCTCAGTACCCGCATCGCCTCGTCAAGCGCGCCCTCCGGATCAGGTACGAGGGTGATGACGAAGGGAAAGGCAACGGCGTCGAATTTTCCATCGGCAAAACCGAGCCGGCAGGCATCCATGGCCGCCACCCCGCCAACCTGTGCCAGACCATCCTGCGCGATCTTGTCGTGAGCACGCGCCAGCATGGCCTCCGACAGATCAACGCCGATGACACTGGTCGTCTGCGGATAATAACGAAGGACAAGCCCCGTCCCGACACCGATTTCAAGGATTTGCGGGCCAGCCGATGCCGCCTTTTGCGCCAGTTGACGCTGCGCGTCCGACAGCAGTCGCAGATAGACCTTGTCGTAAAAGCCGGCCCAGCGGGCATAGGCACGCTTCTGCCCGTCAAGATCGTAATGAACAGCCAAAATGATGTCCTGTGGTTATGCTGACGCTGGTATACCCATGGCGCCAGCCTGACGCCAGCCTTGCAAGGCGTCCGGCGTCGCGGCAATAAAGCCGCCGCCCAGCACCCGCGCCTGACCCGCCTGCGCGTCGTAGAGCACGCAAGCCTGACCCGGCGATACGCCCTCCTCGCTGGTTGCCAGCATGACGACGGCCTCGCCCTTGTCGATCATGAATTGCGCCGGGCGGGGCGGGCGTGTCGAGCGCACGCGGACAAAAACCTCAATGCCATCGCTGCCAATGTCAGCCAGCGTGCCATCACCGATCCAGTTGACATCGCGCAGAACGATCCGCCGCGTCGCCAGCTCCTCACGCGGCCCGACGATCACGCGTCGCTCGGCGGCATCGATCCGCACCACATAAAGCGGTTCGCCGGCGGCAACGCCCAGACCGCGCCGCTGACCGATGGTATAGTGAATGATGCCACGATGGTGGCCAAGCGTGCGGCCATCGACATGGACGATATCACCGGGTTCAGCCGCGCCCGGACGCAGCCGCTCGATCACTTCGGCATAATGGCCAGACGGTACGAAGCAGATATCCTGGCTGTCTGGCTTCGAAGCCACCACCAGATTATGCGCGCGCGCAATCTCGCGGGTCTGGCTCTTGGTCAGCCCGCCGAGCGGAAAGCGCAGCCGATCCAGCTGCGCTTGCGTGGTTGCAAACAGGAAGTAGCTCTGGTCGCGGGCCGTATCGAGCGGCCGGTAGAGTGCACGACGTCCATTAAGCGCAGCTGAGGCGATATAATGGCCTGTGACCAGCACATCAGCCTCAAGATCGCGCGAGGTTGAGAGCAAATCCTGGAATTTGACCCGCTGATTGCATGAGATGCAGGGGACAGGTGTTTCTCCCGCCACATAGGCATCGGCAAAATCAGCGATCACCGTGTCACGGAAGCGGGATTCATAATCAAGAACATAATGGGGGATATTCAGCCGCTCGGCGACGCGGCGCGCATCAACAATGTCCTGCCCGGCGCAACAAGCGCCCTTGCGATGAGTGGCCGCGCCATGATCGTAGAGCTGCATGGTGACGCCGACCACATCGTATCCCTCGCTCTTCAGCATCGCCGCAGCAACACTTGAATCAACCCCGCCCGACATCGCCACGACAACGCGTGTGGCGCTGGGCTTTTTGGGAAGATCAAGCGAGTTCATCATGGGATCAGCAGCTGCATCGGAGTAACAGGATAGATCAATCAGGCAGGCGAACAGCGATCTCTCGCAGCAATGGCACTTGTTATGACAGGTATCATCGCCGAAGGCCTACAGCCTGGAGGCATGGAGTGCAACTTGCCGCTACCGGGCAGAATATGCCGATAGGCAATTTATACAGTCCCCAAGCCGTCGTCACAACCCGTTATATCAGATCATCTATCTGATAATTATAAACTCTTTTTATCTGAGCGCTCGGCACGGATGTTGCAAGCCGAACAATAATCAAAGTGATGGCCTGCCGGCGAAAACCGCGCCGCAATCCATCTGCGGGCGACTTCACGAGCGAGATATCGACCATGGCGACATTCGATCCCCTGCAGCTTACACCTTCGAATACGGGAACACGTGGCGCCGGCAGGCCGTCGGTGTCCCGCCCGGTGAAAGCAACCGACAGTTTCGAAACAAGTCTGGTGCAATCGGCCTTGCCTCGCATTCAAGCCCGTCCTGGCACTCTTGCGCCACAGGATCGCGCCGGCAATGCCAGTAACGAGGAGCAATTGCGCGCCCGCGACAAAGTGAAGGTCGATCCACGCGCTGTTACATCGGACGGCAACTCAACCGACATCCCGCAGCGTGCAGTTGACGATCGCTCGGCGCCGCCACCGCGCCCCATCTCAGACAACACTGCGGAGCGCAGCGAGGACACAAACCGCCAGACCGCGACGCCCTCCAGCGATCGGGACGTTGCGGCAACGACGGACAGCGCTGATGCCACGGCAGAGGATGTACCCAGCGATGCGCCAACGCCAGAAATTGACGCCGCAAACGCTGGTGCGGCACTTGGCGCAGATCAAACGGCACTCCCCGATGCGACCGTGCCGGGCGATATCGCGCCCGCGCCCGCGCCCGCCGCATCGATTGCCGCCGACAGCACAGTGACGAGCCAGGCGGCAGCAGCGGCTGCTACGGCGCTCGCCACTCAGGCTACAGCGACGCCAGACCAGCCGGCAAACAGCGAAGCCGGTGCCGGAGCAGGCGCTGTCGATCAAAACACGGCAAAGGCAACCGCCGCGCTGTCGGCCACCGTGCCGCTCTCGAGGATCACGAAACCCGAGGACGTCGCTGTCATTATCCCCGAAACCGACGCCGACGCGGCGAAGCCAGCACCAGAGAAAAAACCAGCCGCCTCTTCCGACAAAATCCCCGGCAACGTGCCTGCGCCGCAATTGCTGCCCTCGCTTGGCCTGACTAATGGCGATGCAGGGCGATCGCCGGCGGCTGTTGCGCCGGGAAATCAAGCGGCCACACCCGTGGAGCCTAAATCAGACGCACAGATCGCTGCCCCGACCATCGCGTTATCCGACACGCAGACATCCTCGGGCGCGCCGCAGCCAACAACGACGCCCGTTGTCCAGGGCGCGGCTTCGACCCTTCAACCCAATGCCGCGCCAAGCCTGGCCCCGGCTGAGACAACACAAATCATTCGTGACAACGTCCCGCTCGATCGCCTGGGTGTCGAGATCGCCACGACCGCACGGGCGGGCATCAAGGAAATCGCCGTCCGCCTCGACCCTCCTGAGCTTGGACGCATCGATGTGCGCATCGACATTGACGATAGCGGCCAGGTGAATACCCACCTTGTGGTCGAGCGCGCATCGACGCTTGATCAGCTGCGCCGCGATGCGCCCAATCTGGAGCGCTTGCTCAATCAATCCGGCCTTAAGGCCGATTCCGGTTCTCTGCAGTTTTCCCTGCAGGACCAGAACCAGCCCTATCGCCAGCAAGGCGGCGATGGCAGGCGCACGCGCCGCAGCATTCTTGCAATCGATGGGATCAGCGGCATCGCCAATGCAGCTTCAACCGTTCAAGCCGCCTATGTCGCGCCGTCGCGGCAGGGCATCGACGTTCGTCTGTAAGGAGACATTCCATGGCCGTTTCACCAACGAATACCGCTGCCGGCCAGACCGGTCTGTCGCTTGCTCTGCGCAACCAGGCGACAGCCCAGGCGAACGCCGCAGCAAATCCTGCAGCTTCCACGGACGCCAAGACGCGGCTGAACGGCAATTTCGACACGTTCCTGACGCTGCTGACGACACAGCTGCGAAACCAGAACCCGCTCGATCCGCTGAACACCGAACAGTTCACGCAGCAGATCACGCAATATACCGGCGTCGAACAGCAGCTGAAAACCAATGATCTCCTGCAAAGGCTGGTGAACAATCAGTCAGGCGGCTCGCTCACCTCGGCTCTGGGCTTTCTCGGCAATAACATCGTGGCAAACGGCGATAGCGCGCAATTGAGCAATGGTCAGGCGAATTGGACGCTGAATGCGACCAGCAATGTCAACGCCACCATCACCATCACCAACGCCACCGGCCAGGTCGTGCGCACCGAACAGCGCGCCCTGCAGGCGGGCAGCACCAATTATCAATGGAACGGGCGCGATGATACCGGCGTGGCGCAGGTCAATGGCAGTTATAAGATCGCCATCACCGCCCGCTCCTCCGACGGCACGCAGCAAACCGTCTCCACGCGCTCGAGCGGCCGGGTGACCGCAGTTGATCTCTCAAACGGCGAGGCGATCCTCACCGTCAACGGCGCCAAGGTCAAATTGTCTGATGTCACCTCCGTCAGCACGCCGGGCGGCTGATCGCGGCTGAAGCGTATCAGTTCGGGTCAGACGGAATGTCCACAATTTAAGACTTGGGTTATAAATCGCTCAAAATTGCAGGTTTTTTAAGGAGTTATGTGGGAATTATTTAACTCGCGGCCTTTATTCTGCGCTGGTGTTTATGGTCACACGAGTGTGAGAGTAAGATGACCGATAACTTGAGACCGAGGGTAAAATATGTCATCGGGCCGGACGGCAGCCCGCTGACGCTGGCTGATCTGCCGCCAGGCCATACGCGCCGCTGGGTCATCCGCCGCAAGGCGGAAGTCGTAGCTGCCGTGCGCGGTGGTCTCTTGTCACTGGAAGAAGCGTGCAAGCGCTATACGCTGACAGTGGACGAATTCCTTTCCTGGCAGGCCTCGATCGACCGCCACGGCCTTCAGGGGCTGCGCACGACCCGCATTCAGCAGTACCGCCACTAGGGTCCAGACCCATTCAT
>FSSH01001606.1_pt2 | contig 23984 bp, 21 predicted proteins | sample 1166101 | NCBI WGS metagenome assembly FSSH01 (sample SAMEA32972668, study PRJEB13176) | freshwater metagenome | biome: Drinking water system; feature: Biomass in drinking water that filtered by 0.45 um membrane; material: drinking water | place: USA | collected 2012-12-20 | depth 0 m | reverse complement strand
CGCGCGTCCATGTCGTCGTCAGGACCAATGGCCACCGTCTCTAAGCCGAGCTGGCGTCCCACCACATGCTCAAGCGCGTGACGAAATTCCGTCGCGAGGCCGCCATGGGTTACGATAACCAGACCGATCATGGGCAATGGGGCCAATTAGAAGTGCTGTGGACGGCGCACGATGTAGGTATGCCGGATCATGCGCGGGAAAGTGGCAAGGCTTGATGATCCGCGCAAGTGGTTTTAAGGCACGGCGTGCAGGCAAAATTCTAGATGCAGACTGGTGGCAAAAGCACCGCTTTGCCGCCGAGGGCCAGCAACGTCTTGATCGCGGCCGAGGGTTCGAAGGCCGATATCCGTATTTGCGGCACAGCGAGATCGAGCAGCCGTACCGTTGGCCAAGGCTGCGGCAAGCGTTCGGCGACTACGCCGTCTGGCAAAAGGTCGACAATCAGAACCACATCCGCCTGATCCGTCGCGTCGACGCTGGCAATGCCAATGCCGCGGACTTCGATCAGGCCTTTGAGCGAAGCCGGCGCGGTGGCGCTGAGCCTGGCGCCAATACGGTGGATGATCACTTGATCGTCAGCGATTAGGCGCGCGGGTTGCTCCACCAATGGCGATTGTCCCATCGCCAGACAGCGCAGCGCCAGATCCGACTTCCCCGATCCCGACGGTCCGCGAATGAGTGCCGCCCGGTCACCGACGGCGATCGCCGTCCCATGAAAGTGGCTAGAGGCGCCGTCCAACACCGCCTCCGCTCGCGCCCGCGGTCGGCAGTCGAACAGTGAAGCGGGCGCCTGTCATGGTATCGAGCGGACCGCTTGGCGCAATGTTTTCGGCGTAGATTTCGCCGCGATGGCTAATGACGATTTCGCGCGAGATCGACAGTCCGAGGCCTGAGTTCTTGCCGCGTTTCGTGTCGGTCGCGGGGCGATCGGAGTAGAAGCGCTCGAAGATCGCGTTCAACTTGTCAGTTGGGATCCCAGGGCCCTGATCTTCGATCGTGATCTCGACGCGCTGACCGTTGCTCTGGGCCGTCACGGTGATGCGCCCGCCTGCTGGCGAAAATGATAGGGCATTGTCGATGAGGTTCGTGAAAATTTGACCAAGGCGGCCGTCATTGCCGATGACCGTGAAGGCGCTGCGCGGCGCTGAGGGATCGACGACCAGCCGGATCGAGCGGTCATCGTCATCGAGCATGTCTCGGAAAATCCGCGAGACGCTGTCGAGCACGCCTCGGACGTCGACGTCCTGCATTTCCTGGCGCGCCAATTCGGCGTCGAGCCGAGAGGCGTTGGACACGTCATTGATCAGCCGGTTGAGGCGTTTCAGCTCAGTTTGAATTTCATTGACGAGCTGCTGGCGGTCGGTGTCCGACTTGGCGTAAGTGAGCGCTTCGGCGGTGGAGCGCGCAGCGGCGAGAGGGTTCTTAAGTTCGTGGGCCACATCGGCCGCGAACTTTTCGCTGGCTTCGATGCGCCGATACAGCGCGTTCGTCATATCGACGAAGGCACGGCCCATTTGGCCAACTTCGTCACGGCGATTGATGAGATCGGGCAGCTCTTGGCGCGCAACAATGTTGCGGCTGACGTGATTTGCGGCTTCCGATAGCCGTTTCATCGGTCCAGCGACCGTTCGCGCCAGCAGCAGTGAGCTGCCAACGGCCAGGACCAATGCGACGCCGGCGATTTGCAGGATGAGCCAGCGCTCGTCCCACAAGACGTTGTCGATATCGCCGGGCTTGGTCGAGAGCACCAGGACGCCGAGGACTTTTGACCCGCGCTTGATCGGCTCGGCCAGCGAAACGATTTGCTGACCCTTTCTGTTCAGCAGCAAGATAGGCGTTTCAATGCCTTTCTCGGCGGCATTCTTCACTTCCGGATAAAGAAAGCCATTGGCCGTGCCGAGTTCGCGGTAAACTTTCAGCTCTTTGTTGATCAGCCAATAGTGGAAGCGGGTCCAAAAATTGCGCAGGCGCGTCGATTCTTCCGTCGTTTCCGTGGGCGGCGACGTCAGCGAACGGGTCGAAAACAATGCGTCGCTGTCAAGGATCAGCGTGCCCTTCTGCGAGTAGACGCGCGCGGTCAGATCTGCCGGTCCAACGACTTTTCGCAGCACGGCGGCGGCTTGCTGCGGATCCAACGGCAATTCCAGGGCCGCAAATGCGTCGTCGCGCTTGACGCGTGGCGGGGATTTTTCCGGCAACCTATCGGAATCGAAGACGGCCCGCTCGTTGACGGCGCGATACGCGATGGCTTCGGCGGTGATGCGCGACACCGTCTTGACCACATCGACCTTAGAATCGACCAGCCAGCTATGATGCAGGCTTAGGTACAGCATGGCCATCAGCAGGCCAGCGAGGCCGATCAGGTTGGCGAATAGAATGCGCCGCCGCAGACTGCCGCCGAGCCAGCGAGGGATCGGTTGGCCCGCCCACCAGATTGGTATCCGCTGTCTTGCCGCCGCGCTGACGGCCTGGATATGATCGACCACGGGCTTTGGCAGAGCGAGATCAAACGCCGCCCTTGGCGCTGCCGGCGACGACGCGGCCCCGCGCCCGTCGGACACCGTCTCCTGCGAGGCCACCGCCAAGACATCGTCCACGGCCAGATCTCGTGTATCCAGCGCCATTCGCTCCCCATTCCAGCGTTACACGTTCAGCCCTGGAGGCATGCACCCGTGGCGGCCGATAATCGGCGGCCCGTTGCAGCATCATTCCTTGAAGCGATAGCCGACGCCATAAAGCGTTTCGATCACATCGAAATCATCATCGACCTGCTTGAACTTTTTGCGCAGCCGCTTGATGTGACTGTCGATGGTGCGGTCATCGACGTAGACCTGATCGTCGTAGGCGGCATCCATCAGCGCATCGCGCGTTTTGACGACGCCGGGCCGCGTCGCCAGAGCCTGCAATATGAGGAATTCGGTGACGGTCAGCGTCACGCCCTTATTGTCCCAGTGGCAAGTGTGGCGCTCGGGATCGAGCTTCAGTTTGCCGCGCTCCAGAACGCGCTTGCTCTCTTCTTCGGCGGTCGCTGCATCCTTTGGCGCGACACGGCGCAGCACGGCCTTCACCCGCTCGACGATGAGGCGCTGCGAAAATGGCTTGGCGATGTAGTCGTCGGCGCCCATCTTGAGGCCGAACAACTCGTCGATTTCTTCGTCTTTCGAGGTCAGAAAAATAACCGGCATGGCCGATTGCTGGCGCACCCGGCGCAACAGTTCCATGCCGTCCATACGCGGCATCTTGATGTCGAAAATACCGAGGTCGGCGGGCTCTTCGGTTAAGGCTTCCAACGCCGACACACCATCACCGTACGTGCGAACCTTGTACCCTTCCGCTTCCAGCGCCATGCGCAAGGAGGTGAGAATATTGCGTTCGTCGTCAACCAACGCAATCGTGCTTTTCTCTTTCATCGGTTCCTCTCCAGCCCCGGGGGTGGGGCGTGCCGTGCCCGCAGCACGTTTCCGCTCTATGGCGGTAAGGTGCGCCAATTGTGGCACGACAGTCTTTGCAGCGCAGCGCCTGAACGACAACTGAATAGGCGACAGCCACCCGACCTGCAAGCAAACGCGGCAATCGAAGGTTGATTAGTCGGGGAATGTGCGGCTGAACGGCCGATTTTGATTTGGCAACGGTGTGGCAACAGGCGAAACTACGAATCGCAAATGAAATCCGCCGCTTGCCCGGTTATGCAGCGTACGACTTTGGGCGTTAGACCTTTGCACATCTTGAGCTGGCGTGGTCCACCGACTAGGTGATGCTTTCGCCGTTAGACTTGGCTTGCCCTGCTACGGGTAATACTCCGTGACTCTGGCGGTTTTTCCAGTCCACGCGTCGCCTGCGACAAGTCAGTGGGTGGTTTTAGCGCGATGAGGGTTTTGAATGACCATCCAGCTTTTCCCGCTCGAAACCTCAGCCAAGATCCGGCGCAATCTCTATGCCAGCGACTTGGTCGAAATCGCCATTCGGCGCGGCGAGGGGCGGCTGGCGTCGAGCGGCGCGCTCGCGGTTGAAACCGGCCAGCACACCGGGCGCTCGGCGGAGGACAAATACATCGTTCGCGACACGGCGAGCGAGACCGCAATCTGGTGGGACAACGCCAAGGCGATGAGCGAAGAGCAATTCGATCGGCTGCTCGCCGATTTCATCGCATTCGCAAAACACAAAGAACTCTTCGTCCAGGATCTGTTCGCCGGGGCCGATCCGCAGCATCGGTTGAATACGCGCGTCGTCACCGAATACGCTTGGCACGCGCTGTTCATCCGCCATTTGCTGCGCCGGCCTGGGGCCGATGAACTCGCGGCGTTCGTGCCGCAATTCACTGTTGTCAATCTGCCGAGCTTTCGCGCCGCGCCGATGTATCACGGCACGCGATCTGAAACGGTCATCGCCTGTGACTTCACCCGCCGCATCGTTTTGATTGGCGGCACGAGCTACGCCGGTGAGACGAAAAAAGCGGTGTTCTCGTTTCTCAATTACGTCCTGCCCGAAAACGCCGTCATGCCGATGCATTGCTCGGCCAATGTCGGCGGTGACGGTGCCTCGGCGGTGTTCTTCGGATTGTCCGGTACCGGCAAGACGACGCTTTCGGCAGACCCGTCGCGCACGCTGCTTGGCGACGATGAGCATGGCTGGAGCGCTGACGGCATCTTCAATTTTGAGGGTGGGTGTTACGCCAAGACCATCCGTCTGTCGAAATCGGCCGAACCGGAAATTTGGGACGCGTCGAACCGGTTTGCGACGGTGCTTGAAAACGTCGTCTTGAAAGGCCCGGAAAAGTCCCCTGATTTCGATGACAGTCGCTTGGCTGAAAATTCCCGCTCGGCCTATCCGCTCGACGCTATCCCCAATGCCAGCGTCGATGGCACTGCCGGTCATCCACGCAATATCGTCATGCTCACGGCGGACGCGTTTGGCGTGCTGCCACCGATCGCCAGGCTAACGCCGAGCCAGGCGATGTATCATTTTCTATGCGGATTTACGGCCAAAGTCGCCGGTACCGAGAAGGGCATGGGGGCTGAGCCGAAGCCGACATTTTCAACCTGCTTTGGCGCACCATTCATGCCGCGCCATCCAAGCGTCTATGGAAATCTGCTACGCGATTTGATCGCCCGGCATGAGGTGGATTGCTGGCTCGTCAATACCGGATGGACGGGTGGGCCATTCGGTATCGGCACGCGGATGCCAATCAAAGTCACGCGCGCGCTGCTCAATGCGGCACTCGCGGGCGATCTCAAAGATCAAACGATGCGCGTCGATCCGCTGTTCGGATTCAAGGTGCCGATCACGATCCCCGGCATGCTGGCGGGTGTGGATGCCAAGCTGATGGCGCCGCGTGACACCTGGGCTGATCCAAAGGCCTATGATCGCGCCGCTATTAAGCTGGCCGAGATGTTCATCGCCAACTTCGCGAAATACGAAGCGTATGTTGACAGCGACGTGATGCGTGCCGGTCCGGTGCTGCCCCGGCAAGCGGCAGCGGAATAGATGTCAGGTGCCCCAAACTGCGCGAGTACAATTGCGTTATTCAGCAAGAAAAACTCTAGCCTTTGACAAAAAGGCGTTTGATCGCCCGAGCAACGTACCAGACGGCAAAGAATGGTGCGGCGATGGTCAGCACGATGGCGTCGGCGGTCAGCGTCACCGCTCGCCAACCCAGCGACGGCTTGGCGTCACGAAACCGCGCCGGACCATGCTGCTCGCGTGGGTCGTGAACACCCGCGCTTTCAACTGCGGCAATGGCGTCGTTGTCGGAGGTGCCGGGCACGGCGCTGGATTGCAGACGACCGCCATGCGAGGCGTTTTTGATGGCACCAGTGCCGTCGCTGTTCGCCGGTTCGACGCCCGTGTCATGGTCATGACGGCGTCGCAACGTGACATGCAGCGGAACCGAGCGACTTACGGCTGCGGAACGGCTCGCGGCTCGCCGATCAGCATTTGCTGATAATGCAGCGCGAACTTTGGTGTGATCGAACGTCGGTGCGACTGGAGGCAGCGGTGGCGCCACGTGCCGCGCGGTCGATCTGCCCGCAGTTTCGGATCTCGGCACGCCTGTAGTCTCGCTCACGCTCACTCTCAATAGTTTGGTGCTACGCAACGCAAAAGACTCAGCACGTTGTCATCATCCGTAACGCAGTATGACGGGCAAAGTTCGGCCAAGATGAGATGCCGGCGAGAAATAGTTATTGCAGACTGCGTCATAGTGCGTCCGACGGATGTGATGCAGACCGTTGTGCGCGTGACGATGTTTGCCGGCCTCAGAATGGCGCCGGTTCATGCAAACTCTGACGCTTGCGATGGTCAGGTCTTGAAATCGTTGAGCGTCAGAAGCGGATGAAACGGCAGCGAAGCTGTTGCAAAGGCGTCTGCTGCGCCATCCAGACGATCGACGATCGTGATCACCCGAACGATCGTGCCGCCGGCGGCTCGGATCGCCTCGGCCGCCTTGATCGATGACCCGCCCGTTGTTGTCACGTCTTCGACGATGACAACGCGCTTCCCGCTCATCGTTTCACCAGGTCCGAGCCCTTCGATCAGGCTCTTCGTGCCGTGCTCTTTTGCCTGTTTGCGAACGAAGAAGGCCGGCAGCTTGCGTCCGCGCGTGTGCGCCAGCGTCGCGACGCTGGCGGCGATCGGCACCGCGCCCATTTCGAGGCCGCCGACCATGTCAGCTTCGATGCCCTCAAGCTGATCGAGGATCAGCGTGGCGATAAGAAACGCGCCTTCGCTGTCGAGCATCGTCGGTTTCATGTTGAAGTAGAACGTCGATGTCTTGCCGGACGCAAGTTTCATCTCAGGGCCTTCCTGAAATGATCGCTCGGCAACAATCTTGATCAGCCGGACGCGCGCTGCCGCTGTGTCTGGTGATGGTGTGCTCATGTGCGCCGCGCACCCCTTGCCTTTTTTTGCCGAGGATGCGCAATCAACCTAGTTTTCAAGGGGTGTCAAGCCGAGGAGGGCGGTTGGTGGCGGAGCCAGCGCGCGAAGTACGTGCGGACAGGGCGACGTGGCTGACGGAGCTGGGGCAGCACCGTTGGCGCGGGGCTCTGGCGGTGTTCCTGCTGTGTCTCGCGATTTATGTGCCGGGCGTCCTGCGGCTTCCCGCTGTCGATCGCACCGAGATCGTCTATGCCGAGACGACGCGGGACATGGTGGCGCGCAGTACGTGGCTCGATCCGCGCTACGGCAACACGGTGCATCAGTTCCGTCCCATCGGCACATACTGGGTACAGGGCATCATGGCGTCGATCGCCGGGCCGGAATTTGCCCGCACGATTGCCGTCTATCGAGCCCCTGGCGTGATCGCCGTTACGCTCGCGGTCGCGGCTTTGTTCTGGCTGGCCGCGCCGTTGGTCGGCGGTCCAGTCGCGTTCATGGCGGCCGCTCTGTTTGCGGTCGCGCCGTTGACGGTGCTCGTGTCGCAGCTTGCGATTACAGAAGGCCTGTCGCTGCTTCCCGCCATTGTCGCGATGCTGTGCTTGCTGCGGCTTTACACGCTCCGCGACGACGACCCCTCGCCGACCTGGCTCGCCATGCTCTTTTGGTCATCGGTCGGGTTCGGCATGCTGCTGAATGCGCTGCTGGTTCCGATTTTGATCATTGCGACGCTCGTGGCACTGGCCGTCATGGACCGCGATTTATCTTGGCTGACGCGCACGCGGCCGATCATCGGTGTGCCACTCGCACTCGCCATCGCAAGCCCATGGATCGTCGTGCGTATGATGCAGGATGGCGTACCGTTTTCGGGACTGGGTGTCAGTGCCATCCTCGAAGCGCTGGGCGGCTCGCAGGATATGAAACTGCGCGCCTTCCCGGGCACCTTCGTGCTGGCGCTGCTGCTCGGCTTCCTGCCGGGAACCGCGTTGCTGATCCCAGCTCTCTCGAAGCTATGGAGCGGACGTGATCAGCGCATCGCGCGCTTTTTGCTGGCCTGGGTCATCGGCTATCTTGCGTATCTCGAACTTCTGTCGTCGAAGCCCGGCACGTATACGGTGCAGGTGATGTTTCCGGCGCTTGCGCTCGCCGTCGCGATGCTCGTGCAAGGTGCAGACGGCGCGCCAAAATTGCCGAAGTGGCATGCCATTCCGTGGCCACCGATCGCGGCCGTCTTTGTGCTGATGCTGTTCGTCGGCCTATTCGCTGCAACAGGCGCGCGGCCGGGTCTCCCCGCCATCGTGATGATCGCAGTCGTCGCCACACTCTTTTACGTGAGCGCCGTCGATGGCCGCGCCAACCGTCTCGGGCTCTGGTGGCGCGACAGCGTCGCTGCGCTGGCATTGTTTGCCGTGACGCTGCTTGCTGTCGTGTTGCCGTCGCTCGACACGATCTGGCCGGCGCGCCAGATCGCCCGGGCCATCGCAACCGCGTGCCCCGGCGCGACTGGTGTTTCAACTGGGGTACTCGGATTTCGCGAGCCGTCTGGCGTCTTCATTCTCGGATCGTCTCGTGCCCTGCAAACGCCGGAAGCCATCGCCCGGTCGAGACCACCACTGCGCATCGTCGAAGCACGTTGGCTCGATCGCTATTCACAAGCGATGCAGGCGTCGGGCGCGTCGCCGGGCATTGAGCTTGGCTGCGTCTCAACCACAAATGTCATGCGCGGCTGCGGCCTGACATTTCGCATTTTCGGTGACGGGCTCGACGGCCGCTGTGCGCCCTTGGCTCATGCGGCTGCGTGTGCGCCGCTGTCCTCATTGCGTGTGAAGTCCGATCAAGCCTGCGACTGAGATGCGCGCCGGCCGCCGCCGGATTGTGATAATCTGCCGATCGAAATTACCAAGGATGCCACCATGTTCAACCCCGAACGCCCGCCCGAAATCACCGCAACCCGCTGGCTCAATTCCGATGGCAAGCGCACGCTAAAAGCCGAGAAAGGTAAAGTTGTTTTTGTCGCCGTAGCGGCGATGGCTTGTCCCGGCTCGCTCAAATATGGCTTGCCGCAAGCTATGCGCCTGACACGCGCGTTCTCGGACAAGCAAGTTGCCGTGCTCGGCCTGCACATGGCGTTTGAAAAATTCGACGAACAGACGCCGGACAAAGTCGCGGCGTTTCTTGACGAGCACGGCTTCACGCTTCCTGTGGCACTCGACAAGCCAAACGGCGAAGAGCTGCCGCAAACGATGAAGGACTATGAATTACAAGGTACGCCAGCGATTTTGCTGTTCGATCGTCAGGGCCGCCTGCGCCGGCATTATCTTGGTGCGGTCGATGATTTGCGCATCGGCGCGGAGATTATGGCGCTGTTGATCGAGGATAAAGATAGCCCGCGCGACACGTCGATTGCGCTCGAACGCAAGCTCGCTGCGGCGCTGCTCAATCCGGACGACGACCATACGCACAGCGACTCGTGCGGCTGCGGCCACGACCATGCGCATAGTCACTCCCATGACCACGCCGATGAGCAAGGGCACGATCACAGCCACGACCATGCAGCTCACGGCGAGCCGGGGCATGTTCACGGTCCCGATTGCAAACACTAATTTCCTCGGCGTCGGCGAGCGCCGATGCCGCGAAAATCCGCCTTCATTCCGGCTCCCGAATCGGTCTTTTGTCGCAGCTGCAAGTCGAGCGGCAGTGAGGGGATAAGCAATGGTCGAGCGGGCAGGCAGCAAGGATCGCAACAAGCGCATGACCTCGCGCGGGCGCGAATCGTCCGATGTCCTGTCGCGGGAGCCAACGCTCACCAACCGACACGCCGCCGAACTCAAAAAGCCATTCACAAAAAAATCGATCGCGCTCGTCTATGATTTCGACGGCACGCTTTCGCCAAAGCCCATGCAGGAATACGCCTTCCTGCCCAAGCTCGGCATCACGGCTAAGGACTTCTGGGCCGAATGCACCGCACTCGCCCGCGCCGAGCGCGCCGATCCGCTCATCACGTACATGCACCTGATGTATAAAAAAGCGAAAGAGAAGGGCGTCCGCATCGACCGCGCCGATCTGGTCGCGCAGGGCCGGGACGTCGAGTTCTATCCGGGCGTTGCGGAATGGTTCGGCAAGATTGAGGACTACGTTGCGTCTCAGGGGCAAGCCAAAGGTGTGATCATCAAACACTACCTCGTGTCGTCTGGTCTGACCGAGATCGTCGAAGGCACATCAATCTACAAAAATTTCGCCAACGTCTTCGCCAGCGAATACTGGTTCGATGCCTATGATCTGCCGTTCCCCAAGCGCGTCATCACTGACACCGGCAAAACGCAATATTTGTTCCGCATCAACAAGGGGCTGGAAGACTACAACGACAGCATCAACGCCCATATGCCGGAGGAGCTGCGGCCCATCCCGTTCTCGAACATGATTTACTTCGGCGACGGAGAGACAGATGTGCCGAGCATGGCGCTTTTAAAAAAGAATGGCGGAGCCGCGATCGCCGTGCATGCGCCCGACGGCTCAGCCGAAAAATGTGTCGAACTCTTCAACGCCGGACGCTGCGACTTCTACGCCAGCGCCGATTATCGCCCCGGTTCGGATTTGTATCGCCGCACGACCCTTCTCCTGGATCGCATGATCGCGGATATCCGCGTGAAAGAAGAGAGTGCGGGACTCGGCTGAGCAGGCGTGATGTCGTGATGACGCGGGCTAATTGCCTTCGATCTTCACGCCCGGCAAATCAATCTTCACGCTCGACTGTTGTGACTCGTAATAGAAATAGCCGAGCACGCCGACGGCGACGAGCAGTGCGCCGATGACCAATGACTTTGCATCCATGTAAGTTCGTCCCCCAAAAATGAGTAGTGCGGTAGCCAAGATCCGGTTGGCGACACCTCTGCAAAAGTGATGCGGTGCCTGCCGGAACGCGCACACAACCGCTGGGCACCCGTAGTGTTCCCCTCAACCCGATCACATCTGCGTTATCGCTTATCCCCGCCGAGTGCGGGCCCCGCATAATCTCCTCACCTCGCCTCGACCAACGACGGACAGTCTCGAGACCGTTTAAAGATTGGGGGTGGGGTGCAGGTCCGCACGTTGGCACAAGGGAGTAACGGCCCGAGGCCAACGGCGCAGCGAACCGTTTCGATGCTCAGAGAATGGAGACCCCTCCTGGCGGAGTAAGGAACCGCCCATATCGATACGGTCGATCAGAACACCTGTAGCGGAGCGCGCGATGAGCGCAAATCCTCCGGAATTTTTACGCGCACGTCTGGCGCTCCGCTTCCGTTTTTTGCCTGGCGCCGATTACCGTCGGCGCCAAGGCTTTCGCGTGTGTAGTTTCGCGCGCGCATTTGCCCAACTGGGACCACTGCGTCGTGCATCAATCGTCGCCAGGACGGTATGGTTTAGCGAGAATTCTCGGTCTGCGTGTCCCAGAAATCAACGGTGTGCCGGCGCAGCGTATCTCGGCAATCGGTCTCGTACGTCGTCCAGCTATCGCCCGGAACTCTCGGTCTGCGTGTCCCAGAAATCAACGGTGTGCCGACGCAGCGTATCTCGGCAATCCGTCTCGCACCACGTCCAGCTCCCGCCTGGCCGCCGGTATTGCGGACCGAGTTTGGTATAACGCACGACCGCGGTTTCGCAGCCATGGTGCCCGTAGGTGCTACAGGCCGTGATGACATGCGATCCGGCAGGCCGCGAGGTATCGCGCGATGACTTGTGGGCGCGATCATGCGCTGAGGCCGGTGTCGCAATGCCGACGGCGATCGCAGCCGCCGCTGCCGCAAGCGCCATCCCGTGAGAATGAACCATAGCAAATGTCCTCATCAAATGAATTGGTCGCAACCTGTCAGAAACTCGCACCAAATACGCGCGAAAGTCAGTCGACCCTTTGCTTGATCGCATCAAAACATCTTGAACGTCCGCCGCGAGCCCGAGATTGGCGCTCGTATTGAGGAAAAGTGATGCCATACTGCGAGTGTGGTCGACGCCAACAGCGGTGCCTGCCGGCATGATCGGCCAGCTGGAACACGACGTACAAAATTCATGACAAGTGAGCTGTCGCATCAGATTCCGTCTGCGCGTTCTTCCGACCACGGCGCAGCGCCGGGTGCCGCCTGTATGACAGTTTATCACGACGGCTCGTGTCCGTTATGTCAGCGCGAGATCTCGTTGATTCGATCGTTGACCAATGAGCAACAGGTCGTGTTTTCAGACGTCAGCCAAATCCCGCCGGCTACCCGCGTAGCCACTGATTTGACGGCTGCGGATGCGATGCGCCGCTTTCACGTCCGTCGGGCCGATGGCTCGCTGGTCAGCGGGGCTGCGGCCTTCATTGAAATGTGGAGCATGTCGCCGCGACTGGGATTTCTAGCAAAACTTGGCCGCGTACCGGTCGCGGTTCGCATGCTTGACGCCGTTTACGTTGCGTTTTTGCGCGTGCGCCCGCCGCTGTCGGCCGCGCTGGCACGTTATGATCGTTGGCGGGCCGGCGGAAAACGTCGCTGACAGATCGGCAGGGATCTACTTCATGAGTGTTGGACGTTGCGTCGTCGCTTTGACGATGCGATCGACGCTTGCTGCATCGGCACCCTGGTCAAACAACCCACGCGCGTCTGCGTCGAGCAGAGATGACATGACACTGTCGTAGTGCTTCTCGTTGAACGAAACCAGGACAAGGTCGACGCCAGCTTGCAGGGCTTTGACGGCAGCGCCGCCCGCCCGATCGGGACTATGGGTGATCGCGCCCATGCTGAAATCGTCGGTAATCAGCAATCCGGTGTGGCGCCACTTGGCACGTATGAGATCGGCAATAATAACTTTTGAATAGGAAGCGGGCGTCGATGGATCGACGGCGTTGACGCGCACATGGCCGAGCATCGTCGCGACATACGGCTTATCCATCAGGCGGCGAAACGGCACCCAGTCGCTGAGCGCGAGCTGATCTTCGCTTGCCGCAATCTCACCCGTCGTCACATGCGTATCGCGTTTAACGCGGCCAAGGCCTGGAAAATGCTTCAGCGTGCACATGATGCCGGATCGCGCCAAGGTTGCGCAGTACCAGCCGGCAACTTTGGCGACGAGTGACGGTTCGGCCGCAATCGACCGGAGGCGCAGACGCGTTTCGCCATCGCTGCGATTGTTCGGATCGAGTTTCAAATCGACCACCGGCGCAAAATTGAGTGTGACGCCGAGGCGTTGCAGCTCTGCGGCCTGCGTCGAGGCATATGCTTCGACGGCGGTGCGGCGAGCATCGTTGGTCGAAAGTTTGGCGATAATGGCAGACAGCGATGGCTGACGCTGGAGCGGCGGCGACAGTCGAGACACGGTGCCGCCTTCTTGATCGGCGGCAATGATGAGGGGCGGCAATCCCTGCGATCGGCGGATCGCTTGTAAGGCGTCGAGTTCAGCCTTCAGAATGCTCGCCGGACGGCCTTTGGCGTTGTGATCGGTGATGAACACGCCGGCGATGGCTCGCATTTCGACGAGATGCTTAACCTCGGCGTACCCGTGGTAGCCGACGATGATATGGCGGCCGATACGGGCAAGCCGTTGCGGTTCGTAAGCCAGCACTTGTGCGCGCGTTAACAGCGGCGCGACCGTGGCCAGCGATCCCGGACTTGCCGAACGAAGCGCCGGGCGCGTGGTGATCTTCCCCGGACGTGCGTGTCGCACCGTAGGCTTGCCATAGGCTTTCTTGCCATGAGCTTTCTTGATGGCATGTCGCGACTTGGCTACCGCGTCCGACGGTTCAATCGCGCCTTCGAAAGATACGACAAGCAATGAGATCAAACCGATGCTCAGCACGCGTGCGATTGGCAGCCGATATCGCAATCCGCGTAGGCCGCGACGGACAATTGTGCTAAACTCGGCCGTAGTGCGTGCGGAGGTCATGATCCGGCTTGAACAATCTCGTTTTTAAGGTCGCTTCGCCAAGCGAGAGTTATCAGCAATTCAAGTCCGCAGCGGATATCATTGCGCCGATCAGTAAATTCGGACTGGAAAATATCGTTGCACGAGTTCCTCAAATCGGCCCGACGCGCGAATTTTTTTCAACGCGTCGTTGATCAGCAAGCGAATTTCGGGGTCGTTTTTGGCGACCGCAATGGCCAGGCCTTCGCCAAAGTATTTGGGTTCAAGATAAGGACCGCCCTTCATCTCGCAGCATTGCCGCGACAGCGTGCCGTTCAGCCAGAATGCCAGCGAGATCCCGTCGTCGAAAATGTAGTCGACCTTGTCGGCGGCCAAAGCCTCTCTGGCGAGATCAGCAGTTTCGAGGGCGATCAAGGGACTGTCGCGGAAAAAGGCTTTCAAAAAGGCTTCATGCGAGGTGCCTTTGCCAACCCCGATGCGCTTGCCATCCAACGCGGCAGGCGTGATTTCCAAGTCGCCTGTGCCGATGCGGCCGGCGAAGCGGCCGGGTGTGTAGAAATATCGATCGGTAAAGGCAACGTCATGCAGACCGGCGGCCGTCACCTTATGCGCTGCGATGACGCCATCGGCTTCGCCGGCCTGCAAACCTTTGAACAAATCTTCCCAAGGCCGCGCCTTGATATCGCAGGCCGTCGATAACTCTAGGCAGATCGCTCGCGCCAGATCGATATTGAAGCCGATGAGCGTGCCGTCCTCATCGTAGAAATTGAATGGCGGAAAATCGCTGTCGGTCAGAAAGCGAATGACGACGCGGCGTGGCAGTGGCGCGTCTTCCGCTTTCGTCTTGAGTGTTTCGACGCCGCTTGGCCGCCGGCGGACATCGTTGCCGTCCTGCGCACGCACCGATGTTTGCGCGCCCGTTACGACTGCGAGCGCTGCAAGCACCAAGAGGCGCCAGCTGCGATCTTGGGCGCGGAGCGGGCGTCGAGTTCGCAGCACGGAAAGCATTTCCTTTCAACGTCAGGGCATCGCCTCGGCGGCTGTCAATCTGGCTAGCTATTCTGATACGGCCAACCAAGTAAACCGATTGTCGGCGAGGGGCCAGCCTCTATACTTCACTGCGCGCACATCGACATGGCAGGCGTAATGTACGGGGCCAAAGTCACGGGAAATCATGGTGGTGATGGGGCGATGCGAGTCGCGCCCGAGCGTGCCATGGGGTCTGGTGATGACACGGCCATTGCGGGGATCATGCCAGTTCGCCTTGAGGGCGTGCATGCAGAGGATGGCGCGGACGCGTCGAGCGCTTCCGGTGCCGTGCTGCTTGCGGCAGTGGCTTGTCGAGATGCTATTTGCCTGGATCGCGCCGTCCACGGGCTGCGGCGAAAGTGGCCGGAGCTTTCGGCCGCAAGTCCTGCGGCGCCGTGGCAGCGGTGCGCGCTGATTGTTGCGGCAGGCGCCGGGGCCGTCGTCGCGGCCATCGCACCGGACGTCGGACGTCACATCGCTGCCCTTGCACTTGCCGTGCCGTTCCTGATGATTGTGATTATTCGTATCATCGCCATCCACTATTTGCTCCGGCCGGATGCGAAAGCCACGGCGGCTGTTCCGAGCGCCGGCAGCATGCTCCGCCGCGCGTGTCCTCTGCCGACCTACAGTGTGCTGGTGCCGCTCTATCGAGAAACCGCCGTCGCGGCGAATATCGTCGCGGCGCTGGCCGCGCTCGATTATCCGCACGACAAACTCGAAGTCATCTTTCTAACTGAAGCAGACGATGCAGCGACCCGCCAAGCGCTCAGCAACGCAGCAATGACGCCGACGATGCGTATTGTCGTCGTGCCGGCCGGCGAGCCACGGACCAAGCCGCGCGCTTTGAGTTTCGGTCTGCAACTCGCTGTTGGGGAATTCATCTGCATCTTCGACGCCGAAGACGTGCCGGACCCAGCCCAGCTTCGCGTGGCTGCCGAAGCTTTCGCGCGCGATGATGGCCGGCTGGCCTGCGTTCAAGCTCGGCTCGACATCTACAATCCGAAGGCGAGCCTATGGACCCGCCAATTCACGATCGAGTATGCGGCCCTATTCGAAGCGGTTCTGCCAGCACTTGGTCGCTTGGGTCTGCCGCTTCCCCTTGGCGGCACATCCAATCATTTCCGTGCCACCCACTTGAAGGACGCCGGCGGCTGGGATCCGTTCAATGTGACGGAGGATGCCGATCTCGGATTTCGGTTCGCACGCAAAGGCTACCGCGTGGCGATGATCGATACGACAACGTGGGAGGAGGCCCCGGAAACAGCGCGCATTTGGCTTGGCCAACGGACGCGCTGGCTGAAAGGCTGGATGCAGACCTACCTTGTTCATACGCGCCATCCCGTGCGGCTGTGGCGCGATCTGGGGCCGCGCCGTTTCATTGGCTTTCAAGTGACTCTCGGCGGTATGGTGCTGTCGGCGCTGGTCCATCCATGGGCCTATGTTTCGATCTTGGCGGCAGTGATGACCGACACGCGAGACTGGTCACCGAGCGCTAACGGGCTCGTCGCGCTCTGCGGTTTCAACTTGATTGTCGGCTATGGTGCGGGAATTGCGCTCGCCGTCTTGGCACTCAGACGGAGAGGCATCAGCGGCTTGGCGCCGTCGACGATGTGGATCCCTTTCTACTGGCTGGCAATCTCGTTCGCCGCCTATCGCGCCGTCTGGGATTTCATCAGGCGGCCGTATTACTGGGAAAAAACGCCACACGGAGCCCCGAACGTAACATTGCCTGTATAATCCGCGTAAAGACGGCAACTGCCGGACGCACCGGCTTCGATACGTCGGCTTAAGAGAAGGCGGCAGCGAAGCGGAGTTGAGCCAAGACGGTGAGCAGATTGCGCTTGCCGTCAGGGCTTTGCGCCGCGATCATAAGTTGAGAGACCTTATTGAGTTTAGATCAGGGACGGCAAATGTATCACACAACCACCCATGACGTGTACCGCGAAGCAGCTCTCAATCCCGAGAAGGGCTTGTGCTGCACAACGACGCCGGTTTGGCAGTTGCCGGAGCTCAAGATTCCACAAAACATGCTCGACATGAACTATGGCTGCGGTTCGACCGTCAACCCGCGCGACTTGGTGGATAGCCCGACAGTGCTCTACGTCGGTGTCGGCGGTGGCATGGAAGTTCTGCAGTTCGCCTATTTCAGCCGCCGCGCCGGCGCGGTAATCGGCCTGGATGTCGTTGACGAAATGATGACAGCGTGCCGCCGGAATTTGGATGAAGCCCAAGCGCTAAACCCATGGTTTAAATCTGAATTTGTCGATTTAAGGCGCGGCGACGCTTTGGCGTTGCCAATTGAAACTGGTAGCATCGACGTTGCCGCTCAAAACTGTCTGTTCAACATTTTTCATGATGCCGATCTCAAGCAGGCGCTGTCGGAAATGTATCGCGTCTTGAAGCCGCGCGGCCGGCTAATCCTCTCCGACCCGGTTTGCGATATGGCGATGCCGGCAAATCTGCAAAATGACGAGCGACTTCGCGCCATGTGTCTCACCGGAGCTATTCCGCTTTCCGAATACATCAAACGCTTGACCGATCTCGGGTTTGGCACGATCGAGGTCCGCGCCAAGCGCCCCTATCGCCTCCTCTCGCCGCGCCACTTTGCAACTGATACGTTGATCCCCATTGAGAGCGTCGAGATTTGCGCCATCAAGGATCCGATGCCGTCCGACGGCCCCTGCGTATTCACCGGCCGAACGGCGATCTATTTTGGCGAGCAATCGTTCTTCAATGACGGCAAAGGCCACACGCTCGGACAAAACCAACCGCTGGCTGTGTGCGATAAAACGGCGGGTGCCCTCGGCAAACTTGGGCGAGACGATTTGTGGATTTCGCCATCGACCTATTTCTACGATGGCGGTGGGTGCTGTTGATCACGCGCCGTGGCATGGCACGGCAGTGACAAGGCTGGAGCGGGCGAAGGGAATCGAACCCTCGTATGCAGCTTGGGAAGCTGCCGTTCTACCATTGAACTACGCCCGCGTGCTTGGCCGCTGGATCGGCCCTATCGGATGCCATAACACGGCTTGGCGAACACGAATAGCATCGTGGGGTGGCGCGACGGTCATCGTCGCATATCTCCCGGTTGCCGATCTTGGAGGTCAGATTGACGGCGCGCAGTGAGGCTATCGACATTCGCGCTAAGCGCGCGAAATTCGAAGATCCCGACTGGACGGCGCAGGGTGAAAGCCGGGCCCGGGTCGGCCTTCGTCATCTGGAGACGCTCTGGATCAATACCGGCACGCTGTGCAACATCACGTGTCGCAATTGCTACATCGAATCCAGCCCAACGAATGACCGGCTTGCCTACATCGAGGTCGCGGAGGTAGTTGCGTTCCTCGACGAAGCCAAGGCCTTGGGCACGCGCGAGATCGGCTTTACCGGCGGCGAGCCGTTTCTCAATCCGGAATTCTGTACGATGCTCGAGGCGGCATTGACGCGCGGCTTTGACGTCCTCGTTCTGACGAATGCGATGTTGCCGATGCAGCGACCCGGCATCAAGGAGCGAATGCTAGCTCTGCGCGCCATTCACGCCGATCGCTTGAGAGTGCGGGTCAGCCTCGATCATTTCACCCAGGAGCTCCACGAAATCGAACGCGGTGCCGGCAGCTTTGCGAAAACCGTTGCTGGCTTGGACTGGCTGAACGACAACGCCTTCAAAATTGCCATCGCAGGGCGCTCGTGCTGGAACGAACCCGACGACGTCAGCCGCAACGGTTATCGAGATCTGATCGCTGCCCACGGCTGGCGCATTGACGCCGACGATCGCGCCGCACTGATGCTGTTTCCTGAGATGGATGCGGCGTATGACGGTCCGGAAATCACCACGAAATGCTGGGATCTCTTGCGGCTCGATCCTGATGCAATGATGTGTGCGTCGTCGCGCATGGTCGTCAAGCGGCGCGGCGCAGCGATGGCAACCGTGCTCCCGTGCACGCTGCTCCCTTATGAACTGGCCTTTGAAATGGGCTCTACTCTGGAGGCGGCCGCTCATGCCGATGGCGGCATGTTTGACGCCGGTGCAGTGAAACTCTGCCACAAGAACTGCGCCAAATTCTGCGTTCTCGGCGGCGGCAGTTGTTCTTAAAAGAAATGCCCCGAGATGGCATCACCTCGGGGCGCGCGACCTTGAGTTTACGCGAGTTCGCCTACCGCTTGGCGAGCAAATCGCGAATTTCCTTCAAATACATTTCGCTCGCCGGCGGAGGTGGCGCGGCTACGACAGGCGCTGGCTTTTTCATTGAATTGACGCCCTTCACCAGCAAAAAAATCGCAAAGGCAGTGATGAAGAACTTGATGATGGCGTTGAGAAACAGGCCATATTTGATCAACACCGGGTCGGTGCCAGTCGGCAGGCCCACAGCCAAGCTCGAAAAATCGACACCCGCCATCAATGCACCAACCGGCGGCATGACGATATTGTCGACCAAAGTCGACACAATTGGCGCAAACGCGGCGCCCATGATCACGCCGACGGCGAGATCGAGAACGTTGCCACGCATGGCAAACTCTTTGAATTCATCTAGCATGCTCATTGCGTTCGTCCTTCCCGGTTGACTGTAGATCTCAAATTCGGTGTCAGTGTTACAGAGCCCACTGCCCAAAGGAGAGGGTGGCTCGCGCCGCTCGCTGTGACGAAACCGGCCCGGTCGTTCATCTGCGAAATCGCGGCGTTATTGGTGATTTTTTGCATCGATTCGCTTGGCAACGATAAAAGATAGCCTTGACATTCACAATGATAGGCGTCGCTGCGTAAGTGTTATTCAAATTCCGGGCAAGATCGATGCGAGACCGGCTCGAAGTCCACCTACGGCCCGCACTACGTCCAAAATAGTGCGGTATCTCGTGCCGCGTTGAACACCAGATATGATAAGATTGAGATCTGCGATCGGGCAAGCAAAGGCCCGGTAATGTGACCGGGGAGCGAGCCGTTATGATTGAGCGCAAAGAACGCAAACCTTATTGGCGCGACACGAAATGGCAGATGCTCGCCAGCTTGTTGCCTTTCTTGGCCGTGATGATTGTTCTGCCGCAGTACGCCGAACAGCTCAACGGGGAAAGATTTTTGGGTTTTCCGCTGGGCTATTTGTTAGCCGCACATGGGTTCTTCATCATCGCAATCGTCACGGTGGCTAGCTACGTGAACCGACAAAACGCCATCGATCACTGGCATGGCGCCAACGAAGATCAATAGGAAGTCTGGTTTTATGGCGTTCGGCGCTCGTTCCCGGCTGGTCAATCCGCGTCTCGGCACATATTTCAGCATCTTCGCCAGTTTGTTCGCGGCCCTCGTTCTGCTGGCCCTCATCCTCGAGCAATTGCGCATCGAGGATGGCTGGTTGCGGATCGCGTTGTTCGTCGGGCCGGTCGTCCTCTATTGCGCCATTGGCCTCGCCGTCGCGACGCAGGACACGCTCGGGTTTTTCGCCGCCGGACGGCGCGTGCCGGCGGCCTATTCCGGCTTGGTGCTGGCGATATCTTCGCTCGGCGCAACTTTTATCGTGGCCGGTTGCGGCGCATTCTTTTTTGCCGGCTTCGACGCTTTGGTTTTGATGGTTGGTGCCATCTCCGGGCTCGTCATCATGGCAATGGTGCTGGCTCCATTCTATCGCAAGTTCGGCGCCTTCACCGTGCCGAGCTACCTTGGCCGGAGATTTGAAAGTAAAACTGTTCGATTGACGTCGGCGATCGTGGCAACGGTGCCGATGCTGCTTGTCATGGCGGCCGAATTGAAACTTGGCGGCGCCATCGCCGGGCAGCTGGTCGGCGCCGATCCAGCAATTTTTGTCGTGCTCCTCGCAGCGATTGTGGCGCTGTGCGTCGGGCCTGGCGGCATGCGGTCATTCACCTGGACGGCGGTGGCACAAGCCATTGCCGTTCTGATCTCGATCATGGCCGTGGCAACCGTCGTTTCGATCGTCGTGACGGCGCTGCCAATTCCGCAGTTGGCAAACGGTCCGCTCGTGCGTGGGTTAGTGCGTCAGGAAGTCAACGAAGGCTTGTCGCTGATCGGCGTTTGGCCGCTCGCCTTCGGTTTGCCGGGCGAGGGCATGCACGTGCTGAGCAAACCCTATACCCAACCGTTTGGAACGGTCGGCTCTCTCGCGTTTGTCATCGGCAGCCTGACGATTGCGGCCGGCGTGGCATCGGCGCCATGGCTGCTTCCGCGCGTTGCCGTCGCGCCAGGAATTTACGAAGCGCGTAAGTCACTCGGTTGGTCGACAGTGTTTGCCGGTTTCGTCATGCTGACGTTGTCGTCAGTTGCCGTGTTCATGCGTGACTTCGCTCTCGATGCGGTCATCAGCGATCGTATTGGACCACTGCCTGCTTGGCTTAAGCAGGCGGCGTCGCTCGGGTTCGTATCCTATGACGTGGCCGCAACCCGGCTTGATTTTGCGTCATTGGCATTCAATCGCGACAGCATTCTATTTGCCCTCCCCGTTGCCGCTGAACTTCCACTGGTGTTCTGCTACGTTCTGATGGCCGCGGGTTTGGCTGCGGCCTTGGTATCGGCGGGCGCGACAGCGGTATCATTGGCCGCCATTCTCGGAGAAGATGTGGTGCAAGGCCTATCGTGGGAGCCGGAGTCGAAAGAAAATCGTGTGTGGATCTCGCGCGGTTTCGTTGGCATTGCGCTGATCGCCGGTTCGGCTCTGACCGCCTTGGCCCCGACCGATCCGCTGCAACTCGTGCTTTGGGCTCTCGGCCTCACTGGCGCCAGTTTGTTTTCAGTTTTGACACTATCGATTTGGTGGAAGCGCTTGACGACGGCGGGCGCGGTTTGCGGCATCGTTTCCGGATTTGGCGTTGCGGCGACGTCGATTTATTTGGGCGAATCTGGCGCCATCAGCGTGCCGGGGAGTATCGCTGGCTGCTTTGGCATTGTGGCAAGTGCCGGCGTGGCATTGCTGGTCAGCGTCATGCGTCGTGAAGCCAGCCGCCACGCACTTGAAGTCGTGCGTGACATCCGCATACCCGGTGGACAAATTATCTACGATCGCGACATGCAGCGATTACAACTGAAAAAGCACTCGCGGACATGACACTGGTGCGTGGCACTTCGAAATTCTTGAACCTTCACCTGTCCGCCCGTTGTGCACGCCGACACCCGGTGGCGTCCGCCCGAGATGGATGATCGAATGCCGTCGCGTGCAAGGCTGAACCACTATCCACCGGTGCAGCCGTATCGCGAGCACCGCTTGACTGTCGGCGACGGACACATCCTGCACATCGAAGAATGTGGAAATCCGAAAGGGCAACCGGTCGTCGTACTGCATGGTGGGCCCGGTGGCGGATGCAATCCGACGATGCGGCGATTTCACGATCCTCAACGCTATCGCATCGTCCTCTTCGATCAGCGAGGCTGTGGCCGTTCAACACCGAACGCCTCGCTCGACCACAATACAACGCAACATCTCATCGACGACATGGAACGCATTCGCAGTTTCCTTACCATCAATCGCTGGCATATCTTCGGCGGCTCCTGGGGCTCGACGCTCGGGCTTGCCTATGCTCAGCAGCACGCTGCGCAAGTGATGTCGATGGTGTTGCGCGGCATCTTCCTGATGACGAAAACTGAACTCCAGTGGTTCTATCAGGATGGCTGCAAGCGGTTATTTCCGGAGGGCTTCGCCGACTTCGAGCGATTAATTCCGGAGACCGAGCGCGGCGACATGATTGGCGCCTATCATCGCCGCCTGACATCCGGCGATCAACCGCTGCAGCGCCAGGCTGCGCGCAGTTGGAGCGCTTGGGAAGGGTCGAGACTTTCGTTGCTGCCTGAACCCGAGCGCGTCGCGCGATTTGCCGCCGACAGCTACGCGCTCGCCTTCGCACGGATCGAAGCGCATTATTTCGTCAACTGTGGCTTCTTAGAATTCGACGGTGCACTGTTGCAGCACGCCGACAAACTGGGCGGCATACCCGGCATCATCGTCCATGGCCGCTACGATGTCGTGACGCCGGTGCGTGCAGCGTATCGATTGCATCGCGCGTGGCCCGGATCGGAATTGCGCATCGTCGCTGACGCTGGACATGCGATGTCGGAACCAAGCATCGTGCATGAACTCATCTCCGCAACCAACCGTGTCGCCGGATTGCCGCTCGCCGCGATTTACAACGCGCCCGAACCCGGTGCCGCTTGAGGTGTGCTTTCAGGGGCGGGGCTGGGCGCGGTATCAGGCAGCGGCGAAGGTGCCTGATACTTCTGCACCCGATCGCGAAGCTTCTTGAAGACGCGTTCGACATAGTCGAGCGCTTGGTCGATCTCTTGTTCCGATGGCAACTGCGCCTTGCCGTTCGGAGTATCAATGGGCGGGATCTCCGTCGGCGGTGCCGCAACTTTCAGGCGGTCTTCAAGAGCCTGTACACGGTCGCGCAGATCCCGGTTCTCGGTTTCAAGTCTCGATGTTTCATCCCCCGTGCGCGCGGATGAGCGATCGGGCAAGGGTTCGCACGACCAAGTTTGCTCCTTGCCGGTACACAGCGCCACGCCGCCGGTTTGTGTATCGAGGCGAATGAAACCGCCGTCGACGGGGGTCATCGTATAGCGGCCGGCACCGTTGTCCGGCTGCTGGGCACGCGCAGGGAATTGCAAGGCCCCGTAAAACACGAGGCTTACTCCGATCAAAACGACGACCAACGATGGGTGACGAGCTACGCGCATTTGCGTCTCCACAAATTGACCAGCAGGCGGCGGCCCGGCGGCGATGTTTGAATAAATGCTCCTTATGGCAACACGGTGCTGCCGAATCAGATGCGGCCAGTGCCGACCGAGGCCCGCCGGATGCCTGCCCTTAGATTCATCAAAATATTGAAAAATATAGACATTTTCAGATGTGCTCAGACTTTAACGGTCCGTTTACTGCAGGCTGAGACTGTCACGCTTGAGCTTGAATCGTGCCGCGTCCGGCTTTGAACCGCTTAGCGTTATGCGGGCACGGACGGCGTGTTGCTGCCCACCCCTCCCATTTCAGCGCGGCGCGAAGAGCAAGGACTGCGCCGATGGCGTGCGCCTCGAGGGAATGACATGGCAAAGACGGATTGGATCGACGATGTCGGCGACGCCAGCGGGGCGTTTGGCATCGACGGCGCGTCGCACGCCAAGGCGGGCGGATTGAAGAGACTGTTGTCTTCCATCGTCGATCAACTCAGCGACGCCGATCGCCGCCACACCGACGCGCTGCAACACATGCAGGAAAAATTGGCGT
>FSSH01001136.1_pt1 | contig 24054 bp, 23 predicted proteins | sample 1166101 | NCBI WGS metagenome assembly FSSH01 (sample SAMEA32972668, study PRJEB13176) | freshwater metagenome | biome: Drinking water system; feature: Biomass in drinking water that filtered by 0.45 um membrane; material: drinking water | place: USA | collected 2012-12-20 | depth 0 m | reverse complement strand
CTCGCCTATCAGATTGATATGTCTCGGTTGTTGCGTTCCGTGCGCCTCGCCCTTCATCACGTTCGTTGAATTAATCAGCGCTTCCCTAAGTTGCGGAGACCGGTTGTGATAGCCACTGGGTTCGCACCTGTTCGCGATTCAAGGCCAGCCACTGTAATGCAATGATGGCACTGGCCGAATTGATCCGGCCCGATTGTAGAAATGTGAACGCAGTATCCAGCGGAACGACATGCACTTTGATGTCTTCGTCTTCTTCGGGAGCACCATGAATACCACCGGCCTGTGTCGCATCGGCCCGGCCGCAAAACAGGGCAATGCGTTCGCTGGTGCCACCGGGGCTGACTAGAAAATCGCATACCGGGAGCAAATCGGTGATGATGCAATCGGCTTCTTCGATGCTTTCGCGTTTGACCACGTCTTGAGCTGTTTCACCGCTTTCGATCATGCCAGCGACGATTTCCAGCAGCCAAGGCCCGCCTGGTGCGGTCAGCGCACCAACGCGGAATTGCTCAATCAGGATGACTGCATCGCGAATCGGATCATACGGCAGGACGGCAGCGGCATGGCCACGTTCGAACAGTTCACGGCTCAGCGGGCGACTCCAGCCGCCATTGAATAGCCGGTGACGCAACCGGTATTTTTCTATCCGGAAGAAACCTTCAAAACAAATCGTTTTCTCTAAAATTTCTACATCTGCACTCACAGCGGTTTATCCCATGCGGAAAAGTTGTCATGCTGTGCTCGCTACGCCGCAAGCAGTGCTATTGCAGCGGCTAGAGCTAACGCAGTCCCAACGTATCGAGTGTCACATCGTCATCGTCATCCAAATCATTTTTGACGGTCTCGAATTCGTCATCGTCAAATTCATCTTTGGCAGTCTCAAATTCATCGATTATTTTTGCAAATTTTCCGGGTGGTATTTTGCTATCCGTTAGAACATCATCCTCATCATTCAAACTATCAATAGGATAGATACCGTCGTCGTCATCGAAAGAAAGTTCTTTAATCATTACCATTACCTCCGTGTCAATATTTTTGAAGATACGCTATTGATAACAGACCCTGACGCTAAAACAATTAAAGATCACCCGGGTTTTTTCCCGGTAATTCTGAGATTTGAATAATATTCATCAAAAAAATCATTTACTAAGCGATTCTTCTTAATAGTAAATATACGCCGTTAGATTTTTTCTGGTGGAAAAAGTTTGCTAACGACATAGCGGCATTGGGTATGACGGTTATTTCAGTTTATGTAATGGAAACAATATAATTCGATAGAATTTGCTCATTATTTTAAATGTGCCATCGTTTCCGGTTATTGCCAACCAGTTACTTCATAGCCTCTCTCTTCCAGGCAGCGCGATACAAAATTGGTATATGCTTGGCTGGGCTGTGAGGATCTCGGGGAAAACAGAATCCCTCGCAATAATCCCGCAACCGCGCCACTGGCCGCGCCCACTAAAGAACCTTGCCCGGCAGCACCGTATATCGCTCCACCTGCTGCACCGCTTGCCGCCCCCACACCGGCTCCCATGGCGGTGCTGCTAGCCACATTACCCAACTGGCCGCCGCCTTCCTTGGCGCCGGCCGCTTCAGCCATTTTTCTGCATGCTTCAATATCTTTTTCAGCAGCTGCTTTGCCGACAGATAGAAAATGCGTGTTGGGATATATAACAGGTCCGGTGCTGGAGCAAGCCGATAAGCCCAGAAAGATCGATCCCGCGATCAACGTTATTCCCAATTTCATTGTTTCACCTCCGGTTGAAGAAATAATACGGACTGATTGGATAGTATAGCGGTTATGGTGTTCACTATTCTGCAAAGAAAGCAGCTGGCAGGCAGAACATGGCCGATGCGGATTGAGAATTGCAGAGGGGGTAGTTGAGGAAACTGAATTGCGATGAAACGGGGTGTGCATCACTAGTGCTGAGAAAATGCCGCTGCCCGTCCATCTGGCAGCGGCATTCGTCAAGTTAGACGATAATAATCAAACGCTGAGGTTTTATTTGCTTTCTTTTGCGGTTAAAGCGCCCAGGAAGGCTTTGACATCCTCGACAAAACCAGGACCCACTTTCCGTCCGAGCTGATGTTCCGCCATTTCTTCGATGGCTTCGTCCAATGTTTTGACCGAACCGTCATGAAAGTACGGTGCTGTTTTGGTGATGTTCCTGAGGCTGGGCACTTTAAACACTTTCTTATCGGTTTCCAGTCCAGTTACAGCAAACCTGCCTACATCCGATGTTTTATATTCTTCGACAAGACCGATTTTTTTATAGGAATTGCCGCCGATGGCGACGCCGTTATGACAATTGGCGCATCCCATATGGACAAATTTTTGCAAGCCTCTTTTTTCGGCATCATTCAATGCATTTTCATCGCCTTTGAGAAAATCGTCAAAGCGCGATGGCGTGATCAGCGTGCGCTCAAAAGCGCCGATGGCTTTGCCCACATTTTTGTATTGAATCGGATCTTTTTCATCTTTGAACGCTTCGGCAAACATGGCCTTGTATTCCTCGATTTTTTTCAGTTTATCGACAACTGCGGCTTCACTCGGCATGCCCATTTCGATCGGATTCAAAATCGGTCCCAACGCCTGTTCTTCAACGTCTTTCGCGCGCCCATCCCAGAATTGCGCGATATGCAGTGCGGCATTGAACGTGGTGGGAGAATTTCTGCCGCCGCGCTTGCCTTCATGACCCGGTGAGGTTGGTTGGCTGTCGACACCGAAATTGTTCAGCTGATGGCAGGAATTACAGGAAATGGTGTCATTCACTGACAGTTTGGGATCGAGATACAGTTTTTTACCCAATGCGATTAAAGCAGCATTCTTTTTTTCGTCGATAATCGACGCTGGCAGCGGTTCGAAGAATTGTTTTAAGGTGGTCTTATCGAGTTTGTGATGACCGCCGTGCATCATGCCGCCCATTCCGTGATGACCGTCATCATGCATTTCGCTATGATGGTCGTCCTTTTTTTTCGCATCACCCTGATGATCATGCCCGCTCTGAGCATAACTGTATGAACTTGCTATGAATGCCAGGAATAAAAATATTTTCATATGACCTCCAAAAAAATTAACATTAGCACTTTGATCGATTTTATTGAATAAGCAAAATGCTTAATTGCAGACAATTACTTACAGGAGAAACGTTTTTTTATCGTGCTTATCCGGTTCTCAGCGGAATTGCTGAAGGACGGAGACGAGATACTAGCGGATTTGTTTCTATTGTAGAAGGAGTGTTTCAAATTTATCGGCAGTCATCGGCTTGCTGAAAAAATTACCTTGCCCGAAATCGCAGCCCATGGAAATCAATAATTCTTTTTGTAAATCGGTCTCGACGCCTTCAGCGATTACCTTCATGCCCAAGCGGTGCGCCATGGTGATAACCGCTTCACAGAGAATTCTGTCGTTGGATTTGCTGTCCAGGTTGGAAATGAATGAACGGTCGATTTTGAGATAATCGATATCGAATTTCTTCAGATAGGACAGTGAGGAATAACCCGTGCCGAAATCATCGATGGCTACTTGAACACCCGCATCACGGTAATTTAATAATTGTTTAACTACCAATTCGTGCACATCGAGCAGCAAATTTTCGGTGATTTCAACGATGATACTTTGCCCGTCCAAACCGCGTTCGTTGAGATGGTTGACCCAATCGCTCATTTTGCTGATGAATTGCTTGGGTGACTTATTGATGCTGATCTGAAAACCGGCGTTGAAATGGGTTTGCCAGAGGGCGACTTGATTGACCGCTTGTTTGAAGACCCAATCGCCGATGTCGGTGATGAGATTGGTTTCTTCCGCAATGCTGATAAATTCCCCCGGATACACAGTGCCCCGTTCCGGGTGCTGCCAACGGATCAAGGCTTCGGCTTTGTAGACGTTGCCGGTTGCCAGTTCCACGATCGGTTGATAGAGCAAATAAAGTTGCTGATCCCGCAGTGCGCTGCGCAATTCGTACGCGGTTCTCGAACGGATTTCGGTTGCCGCGCGCATATTCGATGTAAAACAGCTCCAGCAGTTGCGGCCATTGTTTTTGGCGGCATACATAGCTTGGTCGGCATTCTTCATCAATATTTCAACATTATTTGCATCATCAGGGAAAAACGTGGCGCCGATACTCGCGGAAACATAGGCTTGCTTGGTATTGAGATGAAACGGTTTGGCCAATTCCAGCAAGATCATTTGCATGATCTTTTCGGCACTCCGATGCTCACTGATGCCGTTCAGAATGATGGTAAATTCGTCCCCGCCCAAGCGCGCCACGGTATCGGTTTCCCGCACGCAGCTGCTTAGCCGCTTGGCTGCCTCCGCCAGTAGCGCATCGCCCACGCTATGCCCCAATGAATCGTTCACTTCCTTAAAGCGATCGAGATCGATAAACAACACCGCTAATCCCGCGCCGATCCGGGCTGCATTTTTAATGTCATGATTTAACCGGTCATAGAACATATTGCGGTTCGGTAATCCGGTCAATGAATCGTAATTGGCTTGCCGCCAGATGATTTCATCCGATTTCTTCTTGCTGGTGATATCGGAGAAATTGATCAGGTAATGGCTGATCCGTCCGTCCTTGCTGCGTACCGGAATAATATTGAACCACGCGGGATACTCTCGCCCCTGCTTATGCCGGTTCCAGATTTCGCCATACCAATGGTTATGCTGCTTGACGCTTTGCCAGATTTTCTGAAAAAAATTGCTGCCGTGCCTGATGGATGTAACGATAGTTACAGATTTTCCGACGATCTCTTCATCCGCATAACCGGTTATTTTTTGCAGCGCCTTGTTAATCGAGATGATGATCTTATTGGCATCCGCGATCATGATTGCTTCGGTGCTATTTTCAAAAACCTTGCTGGAAAGATATAACTGTTCGTTGACTTTCTTTTGCTCCAGTGCGATTCCGATAATAAATGAACCGATTTCCAGCAGCTTGCGGTGAAAAGTGCTGGGTAAGCGATGCTCAAAACTGGACAGCGCAAACGATCCAACGCATTCGCCGCCTTTGCTGCGCACCGGCATCGACCAGCAGGAAAGGATATTGAAATCGATGGCCAGCTGGCGGATATTCTGCCAGCGCGGATCGTCCAGCGTGCTTTCGACAAAAACCGGTTCCTGGTGAAAAACGGCATTGCCGCAGGAGCCGGCTCCCGGGCCCGGATGTAGGCCATTGAGCTGCACAATGCACGCTTCGGGAACACTCGGTGCGGCAAACACATTCATGCATTGCTTTTCCTTGTCCAATAGCATGACCGACGCCACCGCGTTATCCAGCAGCTGCTCCATCAACAAGCAGACTTTCTCGCAAATCTCCTTGTAATCATTTCCCAGTACCACCAATTGAAGAATTTCTTGCTGAAACTGGAGGATCCTGCCCTGTTCGGTATTGGTCAGGTCAAAATAATTGGTCGGTGCAAAAATCTGCGTGGATAGATCCTTATTCACAAGAATATTCTTACTCATTCGCGGTTAGCATGGCCAGTAAGGTTTCATGAGAGATTCGCAATGGCATTGAATGCCAGATAGGATGTCACAATAAATGAGCTGAGTTAGCCGGAATTATACGATAAATTACTCATATGTTAAAAAACTTACTGCTAGGATAATAACTTACATTTTTCTGCTTTTGCATATCGCTGCATGGAGATATTTGTCAGCGGATTGTTTCAAAATTATTCGCAGCGATACACATTACCGACAAATATGATTTCCTTATCAGCTCCCGGTATTTCATATCGTCCTGAATTATTGGAGTAAATGATATGCACGGTGTCGCCGCCCAGTTGCTGTGCTTCGTTTCTTAAGTTGTTGCGGGCTTTGATCAGCCGGTCCACATAAGGAGTATTGACCTCTCCGCTGTCATTTTCTTTCGAGGAACCCTTTACTTTACCGAGTAACTCGCATCCATCGGGACCTTGTTCACCGACCACCATCGTGACGGTTTTGGTTTTTTCCGCTTGCGGCGGGGCTTCGCCCGTTTGTGCCGAAGCTCCGGTACAGCTCAGGATGATTGAAACGAACATGGCTGCTTGGGTTAACTGGTTTAATTCTTTGCAAACATTCATTGCTGACTCCTGATACATACGAATTGTATTCTTAAAGCCGGTTAGCATAGAGAAGCGCAGTATGGCCCGTCAATAGCATTCGTCGAAGCTCGGCCGGATAATGGCGGCAATAGGAGGAAATAAAGCCACTCAAGGCATCTTTTCAAACGGCTTACGGGATTATCGGTGCTGTATATTGCAGGAATGTAACTAACAGGAGGTGTGACGTTGGATATCATGATTTATATTTCCCTGGCGGGACTGGCCATCGTGTTTGTGTACGGCATCATGCTGTACAACAGTCTGGTGGATATTAAGCACAGCGTATCGCAGGCATGGTCGAATATCGATATTCTTTTGAAGCAGCGTCATGATGAACTACCCAAGCTGGTGGAAACCTGCAAGCAGTATATGGGTTTTGAACAGGAAACGCTGAAGCAGGTGATTGCGGCGCGATCACAGGTTTCCAACGCGCGGGAAGCCGGTAATATCGGCGCGCTGGGTGCGGCGGAAAATATGCTGCGCATGGGATTGGGCAATCTGTTTGCCGTGGCGGAAGACTACCCCGAGTTGAAAGCCAGCGAGAAATTCCGTCACTTGCAAGCGCGTATCAGCGGATTGGAAAACAGCATCGCCGACCGCCGCGAATACTACAACGAAGCCGTCAAAATCAACAATGTGCGCATCGAACAATTCCCCGATGTCATCATCGCCAATTGGTTTAAATTCAAACCGCGTGATCTGTTGGAATTCAGCGATGCCGATAAGCAGGACGTCAATATCGGCAAGCTGTTTGGTTGACGTGGAGAGCGCATGAATCGAATACTGGCTGAGATCCCGCCGCAGGATTATCCCTATGTGCTGGGTGCAGTGATCGTTGTGGCATTGACCGGCTTTTATTTTTTTATGCATAACTGGAAACGGCTGCGCCTCATTGAGGATACGCCGACCGCTAAATTACGCTCGGCGCATCAAGGTTATGTTGAACTGGAAGGAAAGGGACAATTCATCGACGACCAACCGATTTACGCGCCGTTATCCAATCACCCTTGTCTTTGGTACCGTAGTGAAATTGCCCAGCAGGAAACATTCACCGAGAAAGGCCGCACGCAAACGCGCTGGAATGTGGTGTATACCAATACCAGCGATCACCGTTTCAGACTCACCGATGGCGTCAGCAGTTGCTATGTCGATCCGGATCACGCAGAAATCAACGGTATCGAGAAACTGGTGTGGTACGGCAATAGCGAATGGCCAACCCGGACGCGAATACTGGAAAGCCAGTCGATCGTTCATGCCATGACCAACAACTACCGCTACAGCGAGTGGTTGATACTGCCCGGGCAGCCGCTGTACATATTAGGGCAATTCAGCACTTGGTCTGCTGCAACACAAAAATCAATGCGCGATGTGATGATTAATGTGATCAACGATTGGAAAAAGGATCAAGCCGCGTTGCGGGAACGGTTCGACAGCAACAAGGACGGCAACATCGACCAGCAGGAATGGGAGGTGGCGCGATCCGAAGCGCACGCCGCAGCGCAGCAGATTCATGATGAATTGGCACTGGAGCCGGATACCAGCATCATGGCGAAACCCAACAATCCGTCGCGGCCTTTTATTATCTCGATGTATCCGCAAGCCCTGCTGGCACGGAAGTACCGCCGCAGCGGCTATGCCGCATTAGTGGCGTGCATCCTATCGATCTGCGCTGCCGCCTGGCTGGTGCATGTGCATGGCTGATGCGCTTAATCGCCATGTCACTAATGCCAGAACAATTTGGATCGCTCCAGACGATGCCACAAGGCAGGAGATAACCGTGGATGCCGCGCGGCTTCGGACGACAATACGCCACTGAGGCGGCCAAATTCAAAGCCGAGCGCGGCGGATTTATGCGGTAGTTTGTGCAGTAACTGCAACGCGATACGCCGGTCGTTCTCGATGCCCAATTCGTCTTGTAAAGCGGCCAAGGCGGTCAAGAATGAATTCACCCGTTTTCCGTACAGTGGTGCAAACGCTTCCACGCAGTAACGCATCTTTTTCGCGGCGATGCGCGCAAAATGGCGCTCGGACGGATCCAGCCGGGCAAAACCGCGGCAGCATTTGCGCAGTTTCTGCCAGCGTTTCTCCAGTATGATTTCAGCCCATGTTCCAGTAGTGCGTATCTGTTCATTGACCGGTGCTATTAAAAGACTGTGGCCGATGTCGAGCATGAGCTGGGTAAACGCCGGTTCCAGCAATAATGCTTGCGCCCGTTGCCGCGCCTGCGCAGCGGCATTGTGTAACAAAGCCAATGCTGTTTCGGAACAGGCGGTATTTTCATCTGATGTAGCCAGAACGGGCAGGATGCCGGGTAGAGTTTCTTGGTGAAACACATCCCAGTCGCGCGCCGGATTCAGTGCGTGTGTCAAAGCACGCAACGGTTGTTCCCAAACAGGTATTTCCTGTCCCAGCGATTTCGCCAATTGCGCACCGGCACGCAAACGGCGCAACGCGATGCGCAGCTGATGCAGGTACTCGATGTTTTCTGCTTGTTCGAGAAAGCCGGGTACGTTGGCGGATAATTGCACCAGCGCCGCTTGCACGATGGCATGCCATGCTTCACCCGCCGGTTGGTCCGGATCGATACTCGGATGGATGGCTTTGACCGGACTGGGACTAAGCGCGCCGCTCAGGATATAACCGCGTTCCGCTTTGCTGCGCGGTTCGATGTGCAATGGCACTTGTTGCAGCAATTGCGTTGCAACATCGAACAGAAATTCCGCCGGACCGGATTTGAGTTCGATTTCCACTTCGCAGATATCGCGCGATAACCCAGCGGCGAAGATTTTGCCTGTGTCCAGAGCCACTTCCGCTTGTGCGGCACCATCGCGGATTTGCCATGTCGTGCGGCGGAACTCGGTGGTAAATACCGCTGCGATACGTTTGAGTTTGATTCCGGCGAGCAGATCCAACGCTGCTTGCGGCAATGCGGAGAAATCCGGATGGCGGCCATCCGTGACCGCCATTTCCCACTCCGGGCGGCTCGTCAATGCGCCGACCGATTGCGTCTCGGCTTTCAACGTCTGTATCCACTGATCACCGGTCTGGCGCACGCGCAACGCGATACCGCGCTGCATCAAATCAAACTTCGGTGTATCGAAGTAAATGCTCAGTAATGTGCGCTGTTGTGGAGCAACGGCGTGCAGCAAGGGATGACGCCGGATGCGGGCAACATAACGTGGCTGCAAAGCCAGCTTGAGCTCGATTTCCATATAATTTTTCCGTGAGAGTGGTGTCGCGACGGGCAGCGGCTGGAGCGGATACTGTACTACTCAATCTTCAAGGTATCAAAATTGATTCCCTCGGGCGCCGGTGGTGTTGCCAGTTTCATATTTTCCAGTGCGGTGACCACTTGCTGTGCAATGACCAGATTGCGGTACCACTTGTAATTGGCCGGCACGATATGCCACGGCGCGAGATCGGTGCTGGTGGCGCTGAGCATGGCTTCGAACGCATCCATATAGTTTTTCCAGAATTTACGCTCTTCGATGTCGCTGGTGCTGAACTTCCAGCGTTTCTCCGGATTATTGATGCGTTCCTCCAGCCGCTTTTTCTGCTCATCCTTGGAAATGTGCAGAAAAAACTTCAGAATGCACGTACCGCTTTCAGACAACAGTTCCTCAAATTCATTGATTTGGTTAAACCGTTGTTGCACCACTTTATCCGAAATCAAGCCGTGCACACGCGTGATCAACACATCTTCATAATGCGAACGGTTAAAAATACCGATCTGGCCTTTTTCCGGCGCTTTCTGATGCACGCGCCACAAAAAATCATGTTTCAGCTCTTCCGCCGATGGCGTCTTGAACGTCACCACCTTGCACCCCTGCGGATTGATGCCCGACATCACATGCTTGATGACGCCATCCTTGCCGCTGGTATCCATACCCTGCAACACAATCAGCAACGCGCGGTTGCCGTTGGCGAACAAACGCTCCTGCAAATCATCCAATTTGCCAATCAATTTTTCCGTGACAGCTTTAGCTTTTTCCTTACCTTGCTCGGTTTTCTGGAAATCACCGGTATCGTCAGGATCGCATTGCGACAGATCGAGCTTGCTGCCGGGTTTTACTGGGTGGTTTTTCATTGTGTTTCATTCGGTGGGAATCTGAGAAGTATCTCAGTCATTTTAGAGGGAATATGCTTAAAGCAACTATTGCGGGACTAGTCGGTGCATCATTATGTGTCCGTAGTGGATGTCAGGTCAGGCATTGGTGTAAATAAATTGTTGATTAACTCAGATATGTTAAAGATGAATTCAAGAGCGATTCCTGGGGGTAGAATTTTTTGCTCATTTGGATGAGATGCTATGTTTCTCAGATTTCTAAGTGAGTTCCATTTTGTATATTCTTCATCTGAAAAGAGCTTGTCTTTATTAAGGCGACCCACTTTGTCTTTAAAAGTGTTCTTGCCTATTTTATCGGCTGTAATTTGTTTGCATTTTTCACTAATAGCTGCTTCTGCCACGCGGAACAGTTGTTCGGATGCTAATGTGAAAAGCGGATAAAAAAAGTAACCATATAGCATAGAGCCACGGGCTACTTCAAATAGCTTGTGAATTTCTAATGGCACTGTTTCCGAAAGTTTGGGCTTAAGAATTGATATCGCCCAATCTCCGGCTGACATAATAGAAATCTTGTCATTTTCAAGTATAACCAAGTTTTTCATTAAAGGATCTGGACTCATCCAGTTTTCATGAGTAATGATTTTTATCCCAAGACTTGTCATGGTTTTAAGTGTTCTTAATTTCTCTATGGGTTAAAAAAGCGTTTTAAAATATTTTCTGGTAGTTTTTCTAAGCTGCTGTTCAAAGCAAAGCAACGTTTCGTATTAGAATTGGATGCTGTATCGGGAGGCTGAGTAAGTATTACAAGAATCGAGCCATCGTGTAATCCAACAGCAATTGAAGCATTGTTTTCCGCGCAATCATGGGGTTTGCAGCGAGAGATAAACAAGAAGTTGTCTATTAACTCAACTGGTCCCTCGACTCCGTACTCAATCGTTATCGCTTCAATATCTGCACTTGATAGTATATGTTGGAGACGTTTCTTAATTTGAGGTATTGCGAAGAAGTTAGGTTCTTTCCTGTTGCCAAAGCTTTGTGTTGGATAGCGTCCTGCCCATTTTTCCAAATTAGATAAATCTTTGTTATCAATGCCTTGTTTTGTTGGGTAGGGAAATTGTACGCAATCAATTGTTTTATCGGTATTTCTTTTAGATATTGTTACTTGCTCTTCCCCTATAGATGAAATTTCTTTTTCTTTTAAAGGTAAGCTGGAAGTATGTTTTTGTACTGATTTTAATGGGCTTATTACAAAAAAATTACTCAATATTCCAACAACCTTAAGTTGTTCGCCTCCAAAATCAGTATCATAAAAACTTAAAATTATAAAGTCTCTTCTAATTGTTGAATTAGTGATTAAACTGCTGACGAACCCTCCAAACAATGAGCCGAAAAACTTAGTTAAATCATCCTGTGTGCGGGTTTCTTGAAGGATCTGCTCGTGTATAAATTTTTCATAAGCTTCCATTGAGGGATTTGTATATGTTAAAAGAGCTAGTAATGTAGCTGCAACAATGGTTTTAGTTAGTGATGGCATATTTTAACCTGTGGGAATTTTTGTCTAACTCAGTGAGGTAAGTCTTCAGCTTTGCTGGGGGTGATTTAACTGAATATTCTGATCGGAGGTAAGTTTCGATGCCAGAGACTGCGGTTAGTATTGAAGCTAAATGAGCGCCATTGACAAAAGCAACGTCGGCTTCACGAACAATAAAACTGCATCATTTCGAGAGAATTACTCCGCCTTTTAGAAATTGATCATCAAGAGTAGCAAGATGTGACCAGTGCTCATTCTCTTTCATGATGACTAACGAACAGATTTAATCGGTATTCTCTGCTTTTAGGCGTGTTTTAGTTGAACGCCGTGTTAAACGCGCCGTTTTCTCAGTCAATGCCAACAGCTCCGACAAAGCTTCGTTGACTGCTTTCGACGTGGGGAATGCTTTGGCTACTTCCGGTTCCAGCAGCACGACTGACGTGCCCTCGGCAACTTCCGCGAAAAACTTTCCTCGTTCCAGCGTTGCGAAATCGGAACGCTTGTAGCTTTTGCGCATGTCTTCCTTATCTTTCTTCATAGAGTTTCCTTTCGCCTCGTGTCAGGCGGCGTGCACTGATAATTCGCATCGTACCTGGCCGGTAAGTGTGGCAGACTGCCAGTAAACGGCCCAGCTTGGAACAACCGAACGTGATGTAGCGTTCTTCTTCGGTCGAATGATCGGGATCCGGGCCCGATACCGCGTGAGGATCGAGAAAAACCGTGGCTGCTTCGTCAAATGAAACACCGTGTTTCCGGCGATTGGTTTCCGCTTTCTTTGAGTCCCAGTCAAATTTCATGGCCGATCGGTACCCGATTTCTCACGTAATATTATTGATATTATAGTATTTTGAAATGGATGGGTTCATAGATTGAGAATACATGCACGTGTCCAGATCGATTCAGAATCTGCGTTGTCACCAAAAATGTTTGTTGCCGATCAGTATTGCCCAAAAGGACCATGAACGATCTCCATTTCAACACCCCCATCGCCCAGCACATCTGGGATACCAAATACCGCCACTATGAGCGCGGTGTCGCCTTGGATGCTTGCATCGAAGACACCTGGCAGCGCATCGCGAAAGCTTTGGCTGCGCAAGAAACCGACCGGGAACATTGGCAGGCGCGCTTCTACGATATTCTGCGCGATTTTAAATTTCTGCCTGGCGGACGGATTCAGGCGGGGGCGGGGACTGTGCATCAGGTGACGTTGTTTAATTGTTTCGTGATGGGGACGATTGCTGATTCTATGGATGGCATTTTTGACGCGCTCAAGGAAGGGGCGTTGACGATGCAGCAGGGCGGCGGGGTTGGGTATGATTTCTCGACGTTGCGGCCACGCGGTGTGCCAGCCGCCGGTGTGGGGTCGGTGGCTTCCGGGCCAGTTTCGTTCATGCGCATCTGGGACAGCATGTGCGCGACCATCCTATCGACCGGCGCGCGGCGTGGTGCGATGATGGGCACGTTGCGTTGCGATCATCCGGATATCGAGGAATTCATCGCCGCCAAGCAGGATCGTAGCCAGTTACGGCATTTCAATGTTTCCGTGCTTGTCAGCGATGCGCTCATGACTGCTGTCAGCCACGACGAAGATTGGCCGCTGGTTTTTCCTGCGAACAAAAGTGAAACCGGCAGCGAGCTGCTTATGCGCGCCTGGGCAGGTTGCGATGATCCGGTGCCGTGCAAGGTGTACAAACGCATCCGGGCGCGCACGTTATGGCAGAAAATCATGCAAGCCAACTATGATTACGCCGAACCGGGCGTGTTGTTCATCGACCGTATCAACCGGTTGAATAACCTGTATTACTGCGAAACGATTCAAGCCACCAATCCGTGCGGCGAAGTGCCGTTGCCGCCTTTCGGTGCTTGCAATCTGGGTTCGATCAACCTCACGCAATTCGTGTGCGATCCTTTTACCCCGCAAGCGCGGCTTGATCTCGATGCGATTGGGGCGACAGCAGCGATTGCCGTGCGGCTGCTGGATAATGTCATCGACGCTTCGCATTTTCCCTTAGACAGCCAAGCTGGACAGGCGCAGCGCTCTCGCCGCATCGGTTTGGGGCTGACGGGGTTGGCCGATGCGTTGATCATGCTGCAAATCCACTACGGTAGCAGTGAAGCGGAGAAAATCGCGCAACAAGTCATGCAGCACATCTGTCACGCGGCTTACCAGGCTTCTATCGATCTGGCCCGGGAGAAAGGGGTTTTCCTCATGTTCGATAAAGAGAAATACCTGGCCGGTGTTTTTGTGCGGACGTTGCCGGAATCCATACGCAGAGGTATCGCGCAATACGGTATCCGCAACAGCCATCTGACCGCCATCGCTCCGGCGGGTACCATCAGCCTGCTGGCCAATAATGTTTCGAGCGGACTGGAACCGGTATTTGACAGTGATTACACGCGCCGGATACTGAAGCGCGATGGCTGTTACGCGGATTATGCGGTGAACGATTACGCTGCCGCTTTATGGCGCAAGGATCACGCCAGCGATGATCTGCCTCCGGCTTTCGTTACGGCGCACGAACTGACGCCAGCCGAGCATTTGCGCATGCAGGCGGCTATTCAGCCGTACGTCGATCAGGCCATTTCAAAGACGATCAATGTTCCGGCGAGTTACGACTTTGCGGCTTTTCGCGATCTGTACCGGCAAGCGTACGATCTTGGTTTGAAAGGCTGCACTACGTTCCGGCCCAATGCGGTGACTGGCGAAATTTTGCATAAACCGGATGCGGAACATGCAGCGCCGCATTGCTGCGGTCTGGAGCGGGAGCCGGACTAATTATCTACCTCATCCGAAAAAATACCCGTCCGTGCAATGCCATCGTCCCCGATGCTACCGCGGAACATGCCGCTGGTATTGAAGCGCATCGCACAGTTACCTCGTGTGTCCAGCACGATCAAACCGCCATCACCGCCGAGCTCGGCGACTTCCGCGAGTGTACGGTCGGCAGCCTCGGCGAGTGGAATTTGTTGCAACCGCACCTGTGCCGCCGTATTAAACGCCGCTGCGGTTTGGATGAACATTTCGCCGCTGCCGGTTGCGGAAACCGCCGCCGAACGGTTGTCCGCGTAAGTGCCCGCGCCGATGATGGGTGAATCGCCGACGCGCCCATAACGCTTGTTCGTCAATCCGCCAGTCGAGGTGCCCGCAGCGAGATTGCCGTAGCGATCCAGCGCCACGGCGCCGACAGTGCCGTGTTTCTCATCGCCATCGGGCAACAGTGTGCCGGAATCCATATCGTGATCGCGCACCACCTGTTCTTTCGCGATGGCTTTTTGCAGCTGATCCCAGCGGTGCTGTGTGTAGAAATAGGATGGATCGACGATTTCTATACCGCGCTCGGCGGCAAAAGTCTCTGCGCCCTGGCCGATCAGCATCACATGTTTGCTTTGCGTCATGACCGCATGCGCGGCGCGGATCGGGTTGCGGATCGTGATGACTCCGGCAATAGCGCCCGCCATGCGTGTAGCGCCATCCATGATCGATGCATCCAGCTCGTTACGGCCTTCGTGACTAAACACCGCGCCTTTACCGGCATTGAACAATGGCGAATCCTCCATCACCACAATCGCGGCGATCACGGCGTCGATACTGCTGCCGCCCGCTTTGAGCACGGCATGACCGGCGTTTAACGATTCCGATAGTACCTGCCGGAAAGCTTGCTCGCGTTCCGCAGTCAATCGGTTGCGGTTGATCGCGCCCGCGCCGCCGTGAATGATGAGGCGGATGGGTGAATGATCGTCGGGTGTGCTGGATATTTGTGTTGTCATGAGTGACAGAATCGGGGGCGGTATCGCCCCTGCCGTTTAACGTGTGATTTACGGGGGGTGGTGGCTGTTGCTATCGAACCCGGGTAGATTCCTTATTCGCCATTTCCAATACATCGTTTGCCGTGAGTTGCCTGCTCATGTCGCCATCCCAGGTGGCGTTGAACGGCAGCGTGTTTTGCACCAGCTTGGCGCGATCCAGATAAGTGTGCAGCGTCATTTCCGGTTGCGTGATCGGGATGGCAATGGCGCGCGGGTTGCGCGTGACTTCGGTAAGCAGGGCTTGGTTGACCTTGGCTTGACGCCGTGCATCGCGCTTACCTTTCGGTGTTGCGCGCACGGTGGTCAACGATTTCTTGAGCAGGTTGGCGTGATTGCGTTTGTCGTCTTCCAGAATGGGATACACTTGCAAATACAGTTGGTTGCCGCGCCAGCCTAGCAAGCGCGGTTGATTGACAATGCGGATCGGCGTGCCGACGGGGACATCGCGGTAAATGCCGACGATGTCTTCCGGGTACATGCGCAGACAACCGTGACTGCCGCGCAGACCGATGCTCGGCGGTTTGTCGGTACCGTGAATGGCGTAGTTCGGCCAATCCAGTTTCAATACATGCGTGCCCATCGGATTATCCGGCCCGGGCGGCACGACAGCGGGTAATGGATCGCCGTTTTTGGCGTGTTCCCGGCGGATCGAAGGCGTTGGAATCCAGCTGGGATTTTCCGTTTTCGAGGCGACGCGCGTCATGCCTTCCGGTGTTTTCCACTCCACCCGGCCAATGCCGACCGGATGCGTAATGACTTTTTGCGGCTTGCCGGGCTTGGTCTTGGGAAAATAAAACAACCGCATCGCCGCGAGATTGATCACAACGCCCTGACGCGGCGCATCCGGCAGCACGAATTGCGTGGGAATGATGATCTTCGTGCCTGCTTTCGGCAGCCACGGATCGACGCCGGGATTGGCGCTGACGATTTCTTCGTAACCCAGATTGAAGCGCCGCGCTATATCGGACAACGTATCGTCCTTGCCCGCTGTGATCACTTGCACCGAACCGACCACATCGTCGCGCGCGGCATCAAAACTGAATTCGTGACTGGCGACCGGAATCGGCAACGGCTTGACCACTGGCGCCGGTGCAGCCACTTGTTGTGTCGGCAGCGACTGGCAACCGCTCAACAGCAAAAGACCGGCGCAAAAGCCGAGGACAAGGCCGCTGCGGAGTGGCAGTAATTGTTTTTTATTCATAATAATCAACAGGATCATAAAGATTTGACGTGATCGATGACAGTCAATTTACAAGATTTCTCACGATGGCACAACCATTAATCATGTCAAATCAGGGTATTTTCATTGTCATTTAAAGTATCGAATGAGAGTCTGGGAATACGCTGATCGCTGGCAAAACTGTAAATTCACGCAGTGATTTTGAATTGTGTTGAGTTGTAATAAGCACATTTTTTGCCCGGTAAAATCGATTGCCAGTATGATTGCCGGTTTGAGAAAACAGCTTTTGATTTTATTGTTTAATGGCCAAAATTTTCATCAACTACCGCCGCGACGATAGCGCGCCCTATGCAGGCCGGTTGTACGACCGGCTGGCTGGTCATTTCGGTCATGACCAGCTCTTCATGGATATCGATCAGATCGAACCGGGGGAAGATTTCGTCGAAGTTATTCAAGAAAAACTGAAGGCTGTGCAAGTCGCTGTGGTGCTAATCGGGAGACACTGGCTGGATATCGCCGATGCCACCGGGCAGCGGCGCTTGGATAATCCGGATGATTGGGTGAGGCTTGAAATCGTGACCTTGCTGGAACGGAAGATACGCGTGATTCCGCTGCTGGTAGGTCGTGCATATGCGCCTAATTCATCGCAACTACCCGAATGCTTGACGTCATTGGCGCGACGGCAAGCGCATGAGATCAGTGATCAACGGTTTCATCCAGATGTCGATAAGCTCATCCAGGTATTGGAAAAAGCACTGAGTACAAAAACAGCCTTGGAATCACCTGGTGCTTCCCGGTTTGAACAACCGGATGAAACAAGATTACCTTTCGAGCCCGAAATGGTGCGCATTTCACCTGGAAAATTCTTGATGGGTTCTCATGAAGACGAATTGGGCCGGTGGAAAACTGAAGGCCCACAGCATGAGGTTACCATAGGTTACTCGTTTGAAATCGGTAAATACGCAGTGACGTTTGACGAATACGATGTCTTTGCCAATGCAACTAAGTGCAAATTGCCGGATGATAGCGGCTGGGGACGCGGCAGGCGGCCGGTGATCAATGTGTCATTCGACGACGCGCAAGCGTATGCAAAGTGGTTGTCGGACCAAACTGGTAAAAAATATCGCTTACCAACCGAAGACGAGTGGGAATATGCCGCGCGTGCTGGCACACAAACCCGGTATTGGTGGGGTGATGGGGCTGGAAGGAATAATGCCAATTGCGATGGATGCGGTAGCCAGTGGGATAACCGGCAAACCGCCCCGGCGGGTTCGTTCAAAGCCAATGCATTCGGGCTGCACGATACCGCCGGCAACGTGTGGGAATGGACACAGGATTGCTGGCACGATAATTACAACAATACGCCGGGAGATGGCTCGGCTTGGTTGGGCAAGGACGGCGGCGATTGCGGCCGCCGGGTGGTTCGCGGCGGTTCGTGGATCAACACTCCACAGGGCTTGCGGTCGGCTGGCCGTGACAGGGTCGACACCGGTGGGGCCGGCATCTTCGTGGGTTTTCGTATCGCCAGGGCTTTTTGATCTTTGATATTCGCGGGGTACAGGGGCGCAGCTTCTGCGGGTTTGATTTTTGGTTGGATTTGTAGATTTGTAGGGTGGATGAGCGAAGCGTCATCCGCCATCATGCGGAATTTCTTAAATAAAAAATTAAATTTATGACCACTATCGGTTTCATCGGTCTCGGCATCATGGGCAAGCCCATGGCTGGGCATTTGATCAAAGGCGGGCATCGCTTGTTTTTGCATTCGCGCAGCGGCGTGCCTGCCGACTTGGTCGAGCTGGGCGGCAGCGCGTTATCGTCACCCAAGAAGGTTGCGCAGCATGCGGATATCGTTATCACCATGCTGCCGGATACGCCGGATGTGGAGAAGGTGCTATTTGGCGAGGATGGCGTGACCGAGGGATTGCAAAGCGATCCTGACCGGAGGCGAATCATCGTCGATATGAGTTCGATTTCGCCGCTGGCGACGCGCGAATTTGCCATGCGGCTGAATGTACTCGGGCATGATTATGCCGATGCGCCGGTTTCCGGCGGCGATGTGGGGGCGCAGAATGCCACGTTGACGATCATGGTGGGCGCGAGCGCGGCGGTGTTTGAAACCATCAAACCGGTGCTGGCATTGATGGGCAAAACGGTGACGCATATCGGCGACGTCGGCGCCGGGCAGGTGTGCAAAGTCGCCAATCAGATCGTGGTGTCGTCAGCGATTGAAGCGGTGGCCGAGGCGTTGCTGTTCGCGTCCAAGGCCGGTGTCGATCCAGCCAAGGTGCGGCAAGCGTTGTTGGGCGGATTTGCCGCGTCGAAGGCGCTGGAAGTGCACGGGCAGCGCATGATCGAACGGCGTTTCGACCCAGGTTTCCGCATCGAATTGCATCACAAGGATTTGAATATCGCGTTGCAGAGCGCCGCCGAATTGGGCGTGAGTCTGCCGACTACAGCGGCAGTGCGCGAATTGTTTTCCGCTTGTCTCGCGCACGGCGGCGCAACATGGGATAATTCCGCCATTGTTAAGATGCTGGAAAAACTGGCCAACCACGAAATTAAAAAACACTCAGAATAATCGCATGTCTGCTCAAGAACTTGTTAACCAACTACGGTCTTTTTTGCCGCCCGACGCGGTGTTGTATGAAGCCGAGGATTTGAAACCGTACGAATGCGACGGTTTGTCCGCTTACCGGCAATTGCCAATGATCGTTGTCTTGCCGCAAACGGAAGAACAGATCGTCAAAGTTTTGCAGCTTTGCTACGCGACTCAAACGCCCGTAGTGGCGCGCGGCGCGGGCACCGGCTTATCGGGCGGCGCATTGCCGCACGCGCAAGGTGTTTTGCTGTCACTGGCGAAACTGAAGCAGATTATCGCCATCGATCCGTTGGCACGTACCGCGCGCGTGCAGCCCGGCGTGCGCAATCTGGCGATCAGCGAAGCGGCGGCGCCGTTTGGTTTGTATTACGCGCCCGATCCTTCGTCGCAAATTGCTTGCTCGATTGGTGGCAACGTCGCGGAAAATTCCGGCGGTGTGCATTGCCTGAAATACGGCCTGACCGTACACAATATTCTTAAATTGCGGGTGCTGACTATCGACGGCGAGTGTCTGGAAATCGGCGGCGATAGTCTGGATAGCGTGGGTTATGATTTGCTGGCCTTGATGACCGGTTCCGAGGGCATGCTGGGTATCGTCACGGAGATCACCGTCAAACTGATTCCCAAACCGGAAAAAGCGCAATTGGTGATGGCGGCGTTCGACGATGTGCAGAAAGCGGGCAGTGCGGTGGCGAATGTCATCGGTGCGGGCATTATTCCCGCCGGTATGGAAATGATGGATAAGATTACGATTCATGCGGTGGAAGAGTTTCTGCATGCCGGTTACGATCTGAATGCCGAGGCGATTCTGTTGTGCGAATCGGATGGCAGCACCGAGGAAGTGGCGGATGAAATCCGGCGGATTTATGCCATCATGCAGCAAAGCGGCGCGACCAACATCAGTACGTCGAATAATGAAGCCGAGCGGCTTAAGTTCTGGGCCGGGCGTAAAGCGGCGTTTCCTGCGGCGGGCCGGGTTTCGCCGGATTATTACTGCATGGACGGCACCATTCCGCGTAAGCGTCTGGCCGATGTGCTGCGCGGCATTGAAGAACTTTCACAAGAATATGGATTGCGCTGCATGAATGTGTTTCATGCCGGGGACGGCAATTTGCATCCGCTGATTTTGTACGATGCGAACAAACCGGGCGAGTTGGAAAGAACCGAGGAATTCGGCGGCAAGATATTGGAAATGTGCATTCATGCCGGTGGCACGATCACCGGAGAGCATGGCGTGGGGATGGAAAAAATCAATCAGATGTGTTCACAATTCGGAGCCGGAGAACTGGCCATGTTCCATGCCGTGAAAGCGGCGTTCGATCCTGCGGGTTTGCTCAATCCGGGCAAGGCTGTGCCTGAATTACACCGTTGCGCGGAGCTGGGGGCGATGCATGTGCATCGCGGTGAGCAAAAATTTGCCGATTTGCCGCGTTTTTGAATGCCATGCAGACCACGATTGATCAATACCAGGCAGTTATTCGCACTGCGGCTGAATCTAAAACCCCACTACAAATACGCGGCGGCGGCACCAAGGATTTTTACGGTAATCGCGCTGGAGAACAAAACAGCGCCTTGCTGGATATGAGCGATTACAACGGCATCGTAGATTACGAGCCGACCGAGCTGGTGATTACCGCACGTGCCGGGACGCGGTTGGCCGATTTAGAAGCCGAGCTTGATCAGCATGGCCAGATGCTGGCATTCGAACCGCCGTATTTCGGTGCGGCGGCTACCTTGGGCGGCTGCGTTGCCGCCGGTTTATCCGGTCCGCGCCGTGTGGCTGCTGGCAGTGTGCGCGATTTCGTGCTGGGTGTGCGCATGCTCGACGGAAAAGGTGAGGATCTGCATTTTGGCGGGCAGGTAATGAAAAATGTCGCCGGTTACGATGTTTCCCGGTTGATGGCGGGATCGATGGGAACGCTCGGCGTATTGCTCGAAGTTTCGCTGAAAGTTTTACCTAAACCGGCCATTGAAACGACGCTATGCATGGCTATGGATGAAGCGGCTGCGATTGAAAAGATGAATCAATGGGCGGGTAAGCCGTTGCCGGTTTCCGCGACTTGTTACACCGATGGCCAGCTGTTTATCAGACTCTCCGGAGCCGAACCGGCGGTGCGCGCGGCACAAGTGAAATTGAGCGGAGAAACGTTGGCGGATGATAAAATTTTTTGGCAATCGGTGCGTGAACATACGCACGGTTTTTTTCAGCCGGACAAACCGCTGTGGCGTTTATCGATCAAATCGACAACACCGCCTTTGTTGTTGCCGGGGAAGCAGTTGCTGGAATGGAATGGCGCTTTACGCTGGCTATGCGCCACCGGCGGCGATGTAACTGAAGTCATTCGCCGCGCGGCTGAAGAAGCGGGCGGGCATGCCACTTTGTTTCGCGCCGACGCGGCACGCACCGCGGTGTTTCATCCGTTGCCGCCTGCGCTGATGAAAATTCATCGCACTTTAAAAGAAAAATTTGATCCGGCGGGAACTTTTAATCCCGGTCGGCTTTATTCTGAGATTTAAATGCAAACCAAGCTCGCTGATTTTATAAAAAATTCCCCGCAAGGCCAGGAAGCCGATGCCATTTTGCGCAGTTGCGTGCATTGCGGTTTCTGCTTGGCGACTTGTCCGACGTATCAGATTCTGGGTGATGAGCTGGATAGTCCGCGCGGGCGTATTTATTTGATGAAACAAATGCTCGAAGGGCAACCGGTTACGCAAAAAACCCAATTGCATCTGGATCGTTGTCTGACGTGTCGCGCGTGCGAGACGACGTGCCCGTCTGGTGTGCGCTATGGCGCTTTGGTCGATATCGGCCGCGCTATGGTTGAACAACAAGTGAAGCGCGATACGCAATCGGAAGTGTTGCGTTTTACGTTGCGTAAAGTGTTGCCCAATGCTTGGGTATTTAACACCTTGTTTAAGGCAGGTCAGCTTGTGCGGCCGTTTTTGCCACAGAGTTTAAAAAGAAAAATTCCACCTAAAATTAGTTCTGCCGAAGCCTGGCCTGAAACGCGTCATACCCGGAAAATGCTGGTGCTGGATGGATGTGTGCAACCGTCATTGGCACCTAACATTAACGCCGCTACCGCGCGCGTGCTGGATCATCTGGGCATTTCGTTAATGAAGGCGGAAAATGCTGGGTGCTGCGGGGCCGTGGCTTTCCATCTGAATGCGCAGCAGGACGGACTCGATTACATGCGCCGCAATATCGATGCCTGGTGGCCATGGGTGGAGCAGGGTGAAGTTGATGCGATTGTGGTCACTGCCAGCGGCTGCGGCGTGACGGTGAAAGAGTACGGACATTTTTTGCAGCATGATCCGGTCTATGCCGGGAAAGCCGCTAAGGTTTCGGTGCTCGCCAAGGATATTGGCGAAATCGTTCATGCAGAATTGGATAAGATTGAGCAATTGCTTGCTCAGCAGCGAACCCATGGTGGAAAGATTAAATTGTCGTTTCATTCTCCCTGTACGCTACAGCATGGCATGCAGATTCGCGGCGTGGTCGAGAAAATTCTGCACAGCGCCGGTTTTGATTTGACTACTGTGCCCAATGCGCATCTGTGTTGTGGCTCGGCGGGTACGTATTCAATCCTGCAACCCGAACTTTCGCAGCAGTTGCTGAAAAATAAAGTGACAGCACTGGAATCGGGTAAGCCTGATCAGATAGCCACTGCGAATATCGGTTGTTTAATGCATTTGCAGACCGGCACCGCATTATCAGTCAAACACTGGATCGAGCTTCTGGATGAGCGGTTATCCGGCAGTTGAGCGGCGAAAAGTTTTCATTTCGATTAATATTCTAAATTTTTTGTTATACAATCCTTGGCTAAGTTGTTCGGGCGAAATTTCTGGGCATACATAAATGAGTAACAGGCATATAGATAATCAATTGGAGAAGATATGAAGGTAGTTTCTAAAAGTAGTTGGGTAGCAAAATTTGGTGGCGCGGTATTGGCATCTTTTATAGCGCTACCATCGTATGCGCAGTTAATGCTCGCTCACGAAGGTCATCACGATGCTGGCGGTTGTACGATCAAAACCGGCGAATTCCCGGTAACATTCAGTGCATATGAAGTACCGGAAGGCGGCATACCACCGATGCATTCATTCTGCGAGAATCTGCCAAATACCGGCAAGGTGAATTTGACCATTGAATTACCGCATGAAGCACGGGAAATTCCTTTGGCAGTTCGCTTAATTAAAGATGGACATGAAGGCCATGGTGCCAAGCCAGCCGCACCGGCGGAGCAAAAAGCAGCGGATGCTGGTGATCATGCAGGGCACGAAGGAATGAATCATGATGAGCACGCAGGACATGCTGCTGCAGAACATGGTCTTGTCTATATGCCTGCTCAAAAGCATAACTCCGGAATTATTGTGGTAGCTGCCAATATTCAGGAAGTAGGTCAGTACGCAGTACAATTGGAAAGAAAAGACGACGCAGGCAATGTCAAAACAGTTGTTAAAATTCCATTAGGTGTTGGTAAAGGTGGCGGTCATGGCGGTCATGGCGGCGGTCTTGGCGTGATGGAAATTGCTGTATTAGTCCTAGTTGCTGGTGGTGGCGCTGCATTCTATTTTGTGCGCCGCAAAAAGGCATCGGAAGCTTAAGCGTAAACTGACTGGGCTTTTTATTGGTGGAACGGATGTGATATGCACCGCTAAGTTGTGATTGAATCAAGCGGTGCAATTTGATTTTCTGAATCAAAACCAGTGAGTAAGATAATACCAATTATTCCTACGCTACCATGTCAGCTAAAATCCCTTGACAGTGATGAGGTGAC
>FSSH01003356.1_pt1 | contig 24140 bp, 30 predicted proteins | sample 1166101 | NCBI WGS metagenome assembly FSSH01 (sample SAMEA32972668, study PRJEB13176) | freshwater metagenome | biome: Drinking water system; feature: Biomass in drinking water that filtered by 0.45 um membrane; material: drinking water | place: USA | collected 2012-12-20 | depth 0 m | reverse complement strand
GGGGATCGGTTTTCTGTTTCCGACGGAAGTGACCGATTTCAACGCGGCGGTTTCGGTCGGCACCACCAATATTCCCATCGCTATCGGCTTGATCGTGATGATGTATCCACCGCTGGCCAAAGTGCGTTACGAAGAACTCGGCGATGTATTTCGCAACTGGCGTATATTGGCCGTGTCCTTGCTGCAAAACTGGCTGCTCGGCCCGGTCTTGATGTTCGTGCTGGCTATCGTGTTTCTGCGCGATTATCCCGACTACATGGTTGGCCTGATTCTGATAGGACTGGCGCGCTGTATTGCCATGGTCATCGTCTGGAACGAACTGGCCAACGGCGACAACGAATATGCGGCAGGGTTGGTGGCATTTAACAGCGTATTCCAGGTCTTGTTTTATAGCGTGTACGCCTGGCTGTTCATCACCGTTTTGCCGCCCTTATTCGGTATGCAGGGCAGTCTGGTTGAAATTACCATAGGCGAAATCGCCAAAAGCGTATTCATCTATCTGGGCATTCCGTTTCTGGCCGGCTTCACCACGCGTTTTCTGTTGGTCAAAGCCAAGGGCAAAGATTGGTATCACCAAACATTCGTGCCGAAGATCAGCCCGCTGACCTTGATCGCGCTGCTGTTTACCATCGTGGTGATGTTCTCCTTAAAAGGCGATTTGATCGTGCAATTGCCGCTGGACGTGGTGCGGATCGCGATACCGCTGTTGATTTACTTTGTGGTGATGTTTTTGCTCAGCTTTTTGATGGGCAGAGCCATTGGCGCCGGCTACGGCAAAACCACCACGCTGGCGTTTACCGCAGCCAGCAATAATTTTGAATTGGCTATTGCGGTGGCAGTGGCGGTGTTTGGCATTAACAGTGGCGCGGCTTTTGCGGCCGTGATAGGGCCATTGATCGAAGTACCGGTGATGATCGCCTTGGTCAATGTGGCCTTCTATTTCCGCAATCACGGACTGATTCAAAATTGACATGCGTTTACCCAACGACTCTTTTACCCAACCTTAACCTTACAAAGGAACACTCTCATGGCTGCCGATAAATCGAAAAACGACCGAAAGAAAATTGCGGTGGAAGAACCGACTTACGACCAACTGAAAAACTTTTCCCGCTTTAACGGGTTAAAGACCCGCATGGTGGTGGCGGCTATGGTGGACATAGTGTTGCAAGACGAGGTTTTGAGCCGCCGTGTTGTAGAGCAGTGCCTTGCCGCCGACGCCGAGGTAGCCGATTAGCAGGTGCCAGATCATAATCACCGGCAATTTTAAGCTGCGTTGATTGAAATCAAAGCTATCAACATAAGCACGCGCAATAATTCAACCCGGCATGTTCAATCGCGCATGCCAACGCCGTTTTTTAGACTCATCAGCGATTAAGTCAGGTGATGACGATGGACAATGACATTTTAATCGATCAAGCCCGGCAGCTTTATGCCGCATTGCACGCCAGACAGACCAGGCTGTTCGCTGCCAACCCTACTGCACTGGATCGCCTGGAACGCTTGGTCTTCAGTGCCTATGGCCGTTACCAGCGCCGCTTAAATCGTTGCGCGCTTTGTTATCAAATCCGCAAGCATGACTGTGTCCGGGAGCCCGGTAAAAAGCGAATTCCGTGCCAACGCCGCAACCCCTTCGTCCCGATAGCCACGTTTTGATCGGCAATATTTTACTGTCCACGCCCGGCTAATTTGTTTAGTATTGCGCCATGGATGACGGCGAATTTGCAAATGCTCCGATGCGAAAAACTTAAATATCGCACGGTGGAGTTTCAGCTTTTACGCATAGAGAGACAAGGCAGGCACTTTCGCTTGGCACGCGGAATGTATCGACTCCCACAACTAATTTTGTGGAGCGCTCTTCCAGGTAGACTGCCAGTGAACGATTTGAAAAATCTAGCGCCGATTTAAGAGGTGTGTGGGGTGGCTCATGATTTTTCAATTGCAATGGGACACGACGATTCAACATAACTGCCCAGTAACTCGACGATGAATAGTTTTATTCGATCCGTACTTGCAGAGGCGGACTATAAACCGGAAAGGCTCTTGCAGATGCTAAGAGCCGTGCAGGCGCAGTACCTGCATATTCCCCAGGCGGCTATCGAACAATTGGCCGCAGCCCTGCATATACCCCGCACCCAGATTATTGCCGTTGCGGAATTCTACAGTTTCTTGCATCTGACGCCGCAAGGCCGTTACGACATTCATATCAGCGATTCGATTACCGATAGAATGCTGGGCAAGGAAAAATTGCTGAATTACCTGGCGGAAAAGCTGAAAGTCCAAGTCGGCCAGGTTCGTGCCGATGGCTTGGTGAGCCTGAATAACACCTCCTGCACCGGCATGTGCGACCAAGGCCCGGCCGGCTTGGTTAACGGCTATGCGTTGACACGACTGGATCATTCCAGAATCGATGTAATCGCCAAGTTAATCGAACAGCAAGCACCATTGAGCGATTGGCCGGCCGAGTTCTTCGCGGTTGACGAGCCGATCCGTAAACCCGGCCTGCTGCTGAACCAGCCGTTCAATAACGGCGCGGCACTGGCAGCCACTTTTGCGCGTGGTCTGGCGGAAACCCTGGCGGAAGTAGATAGCTCCAACCTGCGCGGCCGCGGCGGCGCGGGTTTTAAAACAGCATTGAAATGGCGTACCTGTTCCGTCCAAGCCGCTACCCCGCATTACGTGATTTGCAACGCCGACGAGGGCGAACCTGGAACGTTTAAAGACCGGATGTTGCTTGATCTTTACGCGGACCAAGTGTTTGAAGGTATGACCTTGTGCGCGGCGATTATCGGTTCGGATCAGGGCTTACTGTATTTACGCGCCGAGTATTTATTCCTCTACGAGCAATTGCAGCGCGTATTACAGCGCCGTCGCGATAGTGGTTTGCTCGGGCGCAATATCCTTGGCCGAGACGGCTTTGATTTTGACATCGAAATTCGCATGGGCGCCGGCGCTTACATTTGCGGCGAGGCCTCCGCGCAAATCGAATCGTTGGAAGGCAAACCCGGCATACCCCGAGTTAAACCGCCCAACTCGGTGATCTGCGGCTATCAACGCAAACCCACAGTGGTCGATAACGTCGAGACTTTTTTCGCGGCCACGCACATTGCTATTCAAGGCGGGCAATGGTTTGCCGAGGTCGGCACCCCGCAATCCACCGGCAGTAAATTGCTCAGCATCAGCGGCGACTGCGCGCGGCCCGGCATTTACGAATACCCGTTCGGCACTCCGATCGAGGATATTTTGCGGGACTGCGGTGCGGACGATGTGATGGGTGTGCAAGTGGGCGGGCCGTCCGGCACCTTTATTTCCAACCGGGAACTGCAACGGCGCGTGGCCTTCGAGGACCTATCCACCGCCGGCTCGTTTATGGTTTTCAACAGTAGCCGCAGTATTTTCGACATCGTCCAAAACTTTACCGATTTCTTCGCTCACGAAAGCTGCGGCTTTTGCACGCCGTGCCGGGTCGGCACCACGCTATTGAAAAATCAGCTGCAGAAAATAGTCGAAGGCAACGGTGCTGCGGTCGATTTGGAAGAACTCAGCGAGTTATGCCTGATCGTCAAAAACAACAGCCATTGTGGTTTGGGCGATTCCGCCGCCAATCCGATTTTAAGCACCTTAGCCAGCCACCCGGACTTGTATCTGAATCAATTAAAACAAAGCAGTTTTACGCCGGGCTTTGATTTGGACGCCACCCTGGCCGTTGCCCGCCGCATGGCACAACGCGACGACGACGCGGCGCATTTATCGCAAGTGGAGAACTGACATGAGCGGCACCCTTTGCATCGACGGCATCGCCGTGCCGTTCACTGACGGCCAAACCATTATCGAGGCGGCACGCACCGCCGGCGTTTACATTCCTTATCTGTGCCACCGGCCCGGCTACGCCCCTTACGGCAGCTGCAAGCTGTGTACGGTCAAAGTCAATGGCCGCACCAATACCGCCTGCACCCTGCCGGCTGCCGACGGTCAGACCGTGATCAGCAACAGCCCTGACCTGCAATACGACCGCCAGCGCATCACCCAGATGCTGTTTGTGGAAGGCAATCATTTCTGCCCATCCTGCGAAAAATCCGGCAATTGCCAGTTACAGGCCGTGGCCTACCATCAGAACATGCTGGATAACCACTACCCGCATTTTTATGCGCAGCGGGAACTGGATGCCTCGCACCCGGACATATTGATTGACCACGACCGCTGCATTTTCTGCAATCTGTGCGTGCGCGCCAGCAGGGATAAAGACGGCAAAGACGTATTCGGCATCGCCGGGCGCGGCATCCACAAACGCCTGATCGTCAACTCTCCAACCGGTAAGTTGAAAGACAGCGATATTAGCGTCGATGACGAGGCCGCCCATGTCTGCCCGACCGGTGCGATTCTGGTAAAACGCAGCGCGTACCTGGCGCCGATCGGCGAACGCATTTACGACCAGCATCCCATCAGCGAAGTGGCCTGCGAAAAGGCGGTTCTGGAAGCCGGCGCGGCAACGGGCTACCCAAGTTGCGATCAGACCAAGCTACCACAGAATGGCGGGCCCGATTCCCACTACGCGGCAACCATGCCTCCCGCTCCGGATATCAAACATGGCCGCTAAGATTAAAATCGCTACCACCTCGCTGGCCGGCTGCTTCGGTTGCCACATGTCGTTTCTGGATATAGACGAACGCTTGTTGAAATTGGCGGACATCGTCGAATTCGACCGCTCGCCGCTCACCGACATCGAACACTGCGGCCCGTGCGATATAGGCTTGATCGAGGGCGGTGTTTGCAATTCCGAAAACGTGCACGTACTTAGAGAATTTCGCAATAACTGCAAAATTCTGGTCGCGGTCGGCGCCTGCGCGATCAACGGCGGCCTGCCGGCACTGCGCAACTTTTTTAAGCTGGAAGATTGCCTGCTGGAAGCCTATCAAGACGGCATCGGCGTGGACAATCCGCAGATACCCAACGACCCGGAATTGCCTTTATTGCTGGATAAGGTGCGACCGGTCCACGAGATCGTCAAGATCGATTATTTTATGCCCGGCTGTCCGCCGTCCGCCGATGTGTTTTGGACCTACCTCAGCGCATTGATCGAAGGCCGCGACCCGACTTTACCTTATGAATTAGTCCATTACGACTAATAGGGAACCGCTGTGTACGAACATCTTGAAACCGCCGATCCGGCTTTAGTCGAGAGCGGCAAGTTAAAACGGGTCGCAGTCGACCCGGTCTCCCGCGTCGAAGGCCACGGTAAAGTCACCCTGCTGTTGGATGAAGACAATAAAGTCCAACAAGCCCGCCTGCATATCGTCGAATTTCGCGGCTTCGAAAAATTCATCCAGGGCCGCCCTTATTGGGAACTGCCGGTGATGGTGCAACGCTTGTGCGGCATCTGCCCGGTCAGCCACCACCTGGCCGCCGCCAAGGCCATCGACCAATTGGTCGGCGTCGATCCGGCCAATCTGCCGCCGGCAGCGGATAAATTGCGCCGCTTGCTGCATTTCGGTCAGGTGTTGCAATCGCATGCTTTGCATTTTTTCCACCTGTCCAGCCCGGATTTACTGTTTGGTTTTGAAAGCGAGATCGGCAAGCGCAGTATTGTGGCGGTGCTGGCGGATTATCCGGATATTGGCCTGCAAGGCGTAAAGCTGCGCAAATACGGCCAGGAAGTGATTCGCATGGTCTCCGGCAAGCGCATCCACGGCACCGGTGCGATCCCCGGCGGCATGAACAAGGCTTTGAACAAAGAAGAGCGCGACTATTTAAAACAAGACATCGCCCAAATCGTGAGCTGGGCGCAAGCCGCTTTGCAACTGGTCATAAAAGTCCACACCTCCCACCTGCCCTATTACGACGACTTCGCGACGATCCGCAGCAAATACCTGAGCTTGACCAAGCCTAACGGCGCGCTGGAACTTTATCACGGCGGCATTCGGGTGAAGGACGAACAAGGCGAAACCCTGGTCGACCATTACGATTACTGCGATTACCCGGCACTGATCCGCGAAGAAGTGCGCTCCTGGACCTATATGAAATTCCCTTACCTGACTGCGCTGGGCAAAGCCGATGGCTGGTATCGGGTGGGACCATTGGCTCGCGTCAACAATTGCGACTTTATCGACACGCCGCTGGCAGAAGCCGCCCGTGTGGAATTCAAATTACATAGCGGCGAAGCCATGGTGCATAGCACCCTGGCCTTCCATTGGACGCGGATGATCGAATTGTTGCATTGCGCGGAAAGCATTCAAGCCTTGCTGGATGATCCCGATTTATTAAGCAGCGACCTGGTCGCCAAAGGTGAAAAGCGCCACGAAGGTATAGGCGTCATCGAAGCCCCGCGCGGCACGCTGTTTCATCATTATCAAATCGACGAAAACGACATCGTCACCAAAGCCAATCTGATCGTCTCCACCACCAGCAATAACACCGCAATGAACGAATCGGTGCGCCAGGTGGCAGCGGAATATCTGTCCGGCCGAGAATTAACCGAGCCCCTACTGAATAACCTGGAAGTGGCGATCCGCGCCTATGACCCTTGCCTATCCTGCGCTACGCATGCGGTGGGGAAAATGCCTTTGCAGTTGGAACTGGTCGATGCCGAAGGCAAGTTGGTGGATAAACTGATTCGGCATAGCAACGGCGAATTTATTCACGGCAGCGAATGAGCAAACCCATCCTGGTGTTCGGTTACGGCAACCTCAGCCGTGGCGACGACGCCGTTGGTCCATTAGTATTGGACTATCTTGCCGACCATCTCGACTTAAGCACTATCGAATTGCTCAGCGACTTTCAATTACAAATCGAACACGCGCTGGATTTGCAAGATCGCGAGTTGGTGGTGTTTGTCGATGCTGCGGTCAATTGCCCCGAAATCTTTGCTTTTACCCGATTAATCCCTTTGCAAGACCACAGCTACAGCAGCCATGCACTGAGCCCTGCGGCGCTGCTGTCGGTTTATCAATCCGTCAGCAAGCAGCCAATCCCGCCCTGCTTTTTATTAAGCATCCAAGCCGAAGCCTTCGAACTGGGCACGGGTTTGAGCGAACGTTGCAGGGCCAATTTACAACACGCTTGCCGCTTCCTGGAAAAGCTGCTGACGCAGCCGCTATCAACCATCGTTAAGAGTCAATCTGAAAACTGAATAGACTGCGCTTTGGAGACAAGCGCCAGCCGAGCGCCCCATTAAAGTGCGGACAGAACCTGCGCACAACCTTATGCTGTTATACAATAATTAATAAAACTGTCACAAATAAGGAAACACCATGTTCTCTCTACAAACCATCTTTGGCAAAGGCGATAAATTCTATGGCTTGCTCGAAGCCAGTGCGGAATCGGCGCACGCCTCAGCCAAGGCCTTGATAGAGCTGCTCAGCACGCCCACAACCCAGCAGTCATTGGAAAAATTTAAACAGGCGCGACGCCGGGAAAAGAATTTATTCGGGCAAATCAGCGAGGAATTGGTCAATACCTTCGTTACCGTGCTGGACCGCGAGGATATCGAAGCGCTGAACGGCGCGCTGTATAAGATTCCCAAAGTCGTGGAAAAATTTGCTGAACGCTACAGCTTAGCCTTGGGCCGCATGGGCGATGTAGACTTCATCAGCCGTGCGCAGATGCTGGAACAAGCCTGCCAGGTTTTGGAGCAAATGGTGGGACAGCTGCGCAAAGGTATGGATTTGGATGAAGTCAAACGCCTAAACGATCAACTGCAAACCATTGAAGCGGAAGCCGACGACCAAATTCTTGAGCTGTATCGCGACGTCTATGCCAACGAAACCGATCCTATCCGCTATCTGGTAAAAACCAATCTGTTTGAAATCCTCGAAAAAGCCATCGATCGCTGCCGCGATGCCGGCAATGTGGTTTATCACATCGTCTTAAAAAACTCATAGAAGGACTGTCATGCTGACATTGCTTTTGCTGGTCATTCTGGCGGCACTGATATTCGAGTTCGTCAACGGTTTTCACGACACCGCCAACTCTATTGCCACGGTGGTTGCCACCAAAGTACTAACCCCTACCCAGGCGGTGATCCTGGCTGCTGTAACCAATCTGGTCGGTGCCTTGTCAGGTACCGCCGTGGCCAAAACAATTTCGTCCGGACTGGTCGATACCGGCATGGTCACGATCACCTCCGAAGTGTTGATCTGCGCGCTGACCGGAGCGATTGCCTGGAACCTGATTACCTGGGCCTTGGGCCTGCCCTCGTCTTCCAGCCACGCCTTGATCGGCGGCTTATGCGGCGCGGCTCTGGCGGCGGGACACAATAATCCTGACGTGTTGATATGGTCGAAAACCGCATTAGTGTGGACTGAAAACAAAGGACTGCTCTGGAAAGTGGTGATTCCGATGATCAGCTCGCCGATTGCCGGTTTTACCTTGGGCATTTTGATCATGGGTTTGTTGATGGCGATCATCAGCGGCATGAATGCCGCCGGCGGCCTATTGGGGCAAATTTCGCGGCCGAAATGGATCAATGCCTTGTTCGGAAAAGCGCAATTGGTATCAGCCGGTTATATGGGATTTGCGCACGGGAGCAACGATGCGCAAAAAACCATGGGCATCATTGCACTGGCCATATTTACGGCAAACAACGCCGGTACGCTGGATCAATTGCCGGGTTGGGCGGAATTCCTGCGTCCGGACGGCGGAGAAAAAGACATAGACACCTGGATCGTGTTCAGTTGTGCGTTGATCATGGCGCTCGGCACCTCGGTGGGCGGCTGGCGAATTATCAAGACTCTTGGCCACAAAATGGTCAAGCTGCACCCGATAAACGGCTTTGCGGCAGAAACCAGCTCCGCCACCATCCTGTTGGCCGCCGCACATTTTGGCATGCCGGTTTCCACCACACATAGTATTTCCACCGCGATCATGGGCGTAGGTTTTGCCAAAAACCCTCACACGCTGAAACTTTCCGTGATCGAACGGATTGTCTGGGCCTGGGTTTTGACCATCCCCGCCGCCGGTGGTATTGCCTGGGGCATGGTGAGTTTATTGCCGCTGTTGCAGTATTAAGTCGGGACTCAAATCGCTGATTTGAATAACGGCTATAGTGAAGTTGACGATCAGGTTAATAATTGACTATGCGAATTCCCAGGGTAGTCTGTTAGCTGAGGGAAGCTAATGTTGTAAAAACCCTATTCTTATAGCGAATCCAAATAAATCATTAGTCCTCATTGAAGTACCAAGGCTTTTTCCTAAATTAGGGGTGACTGAAATGATGAGAGAAATACTGGAAATCTTGATGTTGTTGGGCTTGATGGGAGGCCTTTTTTTCGTGAAACATGAGTTCGAGAAAGACAAACAGGAAAGACTGGGCGACAGCAAGCCGGAACCCAGGGAATGAGGCAATTTAGGGTCTAGTCTATTAATAGCAATTAGGCTTTAGTCCGCCAGTATACGCATCATGACTGTAAGATGTTTTATATACCGTTAGCCGTCTGGCATCGCTGACAGTAGTTTATTCACACGGCCAGGAAATATCTTCGCTGCCAAATCGGAGGGGGAACAGTCGCCTCACTCGTTGTGCTATACGGTCTAACGGCCCCTGGGAACTTAAGGGCCGGGTTAGTAACAAGCCGAGCTTGTTTATGACGAAAACAATCGATTGCTGTGCTGTCCAGCAGATACGATGTTTTCAGCATGAATTATCTAAGTTTAATTCGGGGAAGCTTTCTCCGGAAAACTTGCAACAAATAATCCCCATATCCCAAGAAACCGCTCAGCGATAAGACTGAGATTCATGGCGAAATTCGTTGAGTTGCCGTTCGTGGTAGTAAAGATCATCCCGAGCACGGTCTCTGTTACGACTTAAGTGCCTTATATCGTCACGAATTCTGGCCCGGTCTTTGTCGCTTAACTTGTTATCCCCCAAGCTAATTTCTTTGCTGGAGAGTTCGTTATCTATCCTTTCAAGTTCGGCGCGTTCTTTATGGACGGCGTAAGCCGCTGCGTGGTAACGGCTAAATACGCTATCAATCGATGGCGGGCAAACATGGCGATAATCATGTCCTTGCAAACCCTCTTCAAAAGCGTTCTCGATCCGACAGTATTCTTTTATGCCCTGTTCGCGGCCAGCAAAATACTGCGAATCATTCACCGCGACGCCGTATTCGGAACATGCTTTTTGGTGATCATTTAGCCTGTCACTCGTTGCACCGGAACGGCCGTCTTGAACCCCCAAACCAAACCAATCACCCCGCTTGCAGTCCTGTTGGCTAAGCGTTGCACAGCCGGTTAAAAAAACAGCAAATAGACAGCCAGTTAAGCCTTTCACCATGATTTTGCCTTCCCAATAAAGATTCACCATAAAGTGAGAAAAGCTGCAATTGCTTGGAGCCCCACGCACACCCTAAAACTATTTCAATTAGAAACGGGATCGCTGGAAATTATAGTCAACGTTGAAAATTAAACGACTCAATACAGATAATCATCAACCAAGCTGAATCTGGTCATACCGGGCCGATTAGATGACATGTTGACCGACGACATAATCGATTTGTGCAAAGATGCCTGAGATAACTTTAATCAGCCCATGAAAATTCGATTTCCGGACAAATTGAAATGACTGCTATTGGGAAAGATGGAATGGGCAAACCAGTCAAAACAACCAACTGAATCCCATAAAGACGAGACTAAAGTTTATTCCCCATCACAGGGCAACTGCAACACGCCATGGCCTCTATCGTGAATGCGGTAGAGGCTTTTCGGTGCATGCTAAGGGCTTATTTCCAACGGCGGTTGAATGTCCGACCGTAAATGGATAAGCGTAATCGATGGAGCTTGATGGTTACGACGCCGGATTCATCGCGATGGCAGCCGAATCCAGGATGCGTAAGGTCCTCAAAAAAGACATGGTACTGTTTAAGTTGGAGCTCTGCCGTCATCGTATTTCTTATCCTATTTCTGTGAAGACATAGACACTATAGGCTCTGAAGTAAAAGGATTATTTGATCTAAAGCAAACATTAGCATAATGCAACTAATACATGGCAAAGCCGACACTGAATATAGACAAAACTGGCAGACGTTTTTGTGTGGCATCTCGCGGCTCCCCTAGCCGCAACACTCTATGACATCAGGACTTTTTCTCCGTCAGAAAAATTCCATCACGCTTAGATTTCGGTCGCATGATGATGTTAGACTCAGGAGTCAAGAGGACATAAAAAGGGGTGTGTATGGGTTACGGCTTAAAGTGGGAACGTATCGGAGTGGTTAAGAAATTCACTGAACAAGTGAACGATGCAGAATTCATGGCGGCTACCGAAGACGTGCAAAATGATCCAAATTTCGGCCGCATTTTGTTTGTCATAAATGATTTTTCAGAGGTGAGCGATTTCGAAGTAACACCCCCCGATTATAAAGGCTTATTTTGCTAGCGTGGCGGATGCTTACCGCGTCAATGATAAGGTTAAAATTGCATTTATAACCCAGGATCGCGAGCTTGAAGCACAAATCAATACCTTAGTTCACACCAGTCCATTGCCCTATAGATCCAGAGTGTTTAAGTCTGTAAGTGAGGCACGCAATTGGTGCAAGGGACCAAAATTCAAAAACCCTTGATTTAATCAGTTTAGGTTTTTACTGATATTGATGGCCGAGTTGATTCGGATAATCAAATCTCGGGGCGAAAAGGGTTTCGTAATGTAATCATTGACGCCGACTTCAAACGCGCGAATCCGATCATTTCTTTCCGCCCGTGCTGTCAGAAGAATAACGGGTAACGCAGTGAATTTCGGATCGTTTTTTAAGCGCCGAGTCATTTCGATACCGCTAATACCGGGCAGCATCCAATCCAGAACCAGCAAATCTACAGAGGTTTCTGCTAATGATTGCTGCGCCTCTTCGGCCGTTGCAACAGTTGTTACATTCATTCCGGCATTTTCCAGCACCATCAGTAGCATATCCCTGATAGATTCCTCGTCGTCAACGACAAGAATATTTAAAGTTGGCATGATCTTTCATCGTGAAGTTATTGCAGGTAGCCCAGAGTTTCTGGCTAGAACAATGCAGACAAGTTATTGGGTAAGAAGGGGCGAATAGAGAGATGTTAACAAAACTATGCTTCTGCCGTTATAGTCGCCGCGTGACATATATTTGAATCACTGCCGCCGCCATCATGTCAAGCATACGGCTATTATGTTACGGAATTGTGACAATCCCTGCGGCACTTTGGCGAGCAGTAGTTTGGATAGGTTATTAAAATGACACGCATTAGCTGTCAAACAAAAAAGCATTCGTTACAAGAAGCCCCGGCCAATTCAGATGTACTAAGCATCTGCCCAGCCGGGCCCGTTGACAAATTAGGCAAGTTGACGGCGACGGAAATTTAAAGCCAACAACGCGGTTCCAAACAACCATGCTGCGCCTGGAACAGGCACCGGTTGTACGGAAGTTGGCGTGATTCTGAACTGGCTGACGATTTGCGGCGTGCGGTTGACGATGCCGGTCAAATCGTTGGCGATATCGCCGGTATCGTAGGGGTTGATGCCGTAGGTGGTAACCAACAACTGCTGAGTGAGCTGATCGATTTCAAACTCGGTCCAGCCGAAAGTATGCGTCGCCACATAGTCGCCTTGCAGCAGTTCAGCTTGAATTTTGCCGTCGGCGCCAGCCAGATTGGCATCCAAGCCTAGCGGGTCGTAACCCAGCGGCGTCAAAGCGCCATTGGTCACTGACTTGATGAAGCTGTCTTTGGCGGCGATGCTGGGCAACGCGTCGTAGAAGGCTTTTTGCTGTGGTGTCAGTAAACCTACCACAGTCGCCAGTTGTGCAACCGTTGGGCCGAATGGCGCATCGTAAGCTACCGAGCCGGTGGTGATTTCGAAGGCGTTGGTGGCTTTTTGCTGACCAAACGGCGTGAGTTGATATGTCAGATTATTCACCAAGGTGCCGTGGATGTCGGCGGACAGAAACACCACGTTATCGATTTTGTTGTCGTCGATAAATTTCAATATCTCGGTACGTTCGGCGGCATACCCTTCAAAGCGGTCGCCGGCGCCAACCACCCCCAAGTTTTGCATCGGTTCCGGTACGGCGATGAATTTCCAGGTGACGTCATTTTGCTCCGCTGACAGCAGATCGGCTTTCAAATCGGCGACTTGCCGCTTGCCCAGCATAGTCCGGCTCGGGTCAAACGAATTTGCCAAAAAGCCGCCAACCGAAGCTTGACTTAACGGGTTCGCATCGGCCAATTCTTTGTCGCGGAACGAGCGTGCATCCAACACCATCAAGGCCGCATCATTGCCAAAGGTTTGGTTGCGGTACAACTTTACTTCGCCGGCAGTGCGAGCGTCGCCGGTGGCACCGTAAGTCTCGTTGCGAAGCGGATTGTATTCCTGAAAAGCCTGGATACCGTTGTTGTACAAGGTACTGTCATTGATCCGAGTGCCGGCGGGATCGGCGTTGAAACGCGCGTCGGTTGCTACGTCGGCTCCGCCGGCGAAGTCGTTGGTCACTTCGTGGTCGTCTATCGTCGCGAACACGGCGGTGGATTGGCGCAGATCAGCCAAGCCGTTCATGCCACCCTTGGCGCTATACACTTCAGCATGTTTGTTGCGATATTCGGCCAAGGATTGCGCTTGTTGCTGACCGCCGTTGACGTTGGAGGCTACATCGCCGTAGATGGTATCACCCATCGCTACGAAGAAATCCAGGTTACGCTGGCTGGCGTTTTTCACGGCTGGATAAGGCAGCAATTCGCCACGCCAATCGCCGGACACACCGAAACGTAAACCGGTGGTACTGCCCAGTGCCGCAGCGGTTTTAAATTGGCCGCTTGCGACATTTCCAACGCTATCGGTTGCACGGTAGTAATAAGAGGTATCAGCGGATAAGCCTGACACATCCCATTTGACCGGTGCCAGCGGGTCGCTCACCGTTTTAAAGCTGGAACCGACGTTCTGCCTGAAGGCACTGTCGGTCGCGTACTCGAAATATAAATCGCCGGCGGTATCCGACCGGCCCCACAGCACGGCGGAAGTTTGGCTGACATCGCCGGCAGCCACACCGTTAGGCAAGGCCGCTTGAGCTTTACCGCCCAGAACGACCAGCGTCGCGACGGCGGTTAATCGAACTACTTTGAATTTCATGATGGTCTCCAAGGATTTAAGACAAAAAACGTGACAGAGTTGGCAACTCCGGAGTCTAAAACCGCTCGGTGACAATTTGATGAATGGCGCAACCCCTCAAAAATCCGAGTCTGCTTTGATAAAGGTCCGAAATAGCCTGAGGACGCAGTTGTGCTGATCTTTCAGTTGAATAGATTCCTGTAAAAACGGTATATACGGTTTATACTGTTAATCGCCCTCACCCGATAGGAAACCGTGATGAACACCAAGAAATCGAAGTCGAATAATAAAGCCAGTCAATCTACGACGACCGAAGCCATTATTGAAGAATCAACTATAAATCCCGAACCCGAACTGATCGCCGAAACCATCGGTAGCGAAGAAAAGCCTTTGACTAAAAAAAGCAAACCTCAAAAAACCAAAGTCATTCGGGATAGCTTTTCTTTCCCGGAACACGATTATCGGAAAATTTCGGAACTGAAAAAAACCTGCCTAGCGGCTGGAACTCATGTGAAGAAAAGTGAAATTCTCCGGGCTGGCTTGTATTTATTGACGCAGGCCAATCCCGACGAACTCAAAAAAGCCATAGAGAACGTCGAGAAAGTACCTACTGGGCGGCCAAGTTCTGCGACCGAATAAGCAACCGGATTTTAGGAACTTACCGCCAACCTTGGCGATAGCAGCGCAGAAGGTGCCAATGCATATTTACCAAGCTCTTTTTGACCCAAGCTAACATTTAGGGGGCGATGTTTTTCTCAACAATGTGCTCTTCAAAAGAGAAAACATTGGGATCGTGTCTATCGATATTAGCTTTCACCCAATGCGAATTGGGGTTGCCGAAGGTTTCGACACGGGTAAAGTTTTGCAGTCTTGGCGCGCTGGATTCCCAGGGCATGATGAACGGGAATTCGCTGTCTTTCACTTCCGAAGGCAGTTTCGACGGCAGCGGTTTGTCGATGCGGAAATAGTGGCTGTCACCATTGACCAGCACCACCGGCTTACCGAAAGCTTTGGTTTCGGCTGCCAAGGCCACGATGAAATCTTCATAGCCGGTCAGGTTGGCGGCGGGAATAAAGTCCCACATATTAGCCTGGACAAACAACATCACCCCAGCGGCATGCTGTTCGGCAGCCAGCGCGAAAGAGTCTTGCAACCATTGCAGATTAGCGGCGTTACGTTGTGCATACTCTTGCTCGGCCTCAACCTTGAAGTCGGCGCGTGTAGTCAGACCGTTATTGCTTCCAGGCACATGCAACCCAACAAACAATACGCCGCCATAGTTCCAGCGGATATTTTCCGGAAATTCGGCGCTTTGGCGCTCCAGCGGCAATTGTTTTTGCCCCATGCTGCGCTGATCGTTAGGCGAAAACAGGCTGCGCAAATAGCTTAAGCGTTCGAAAGGATTGTAACCGCCGGCTGCAGCCCTATGGCAATCCGTCCATTCGTTGTCGCCAAACACGTAGAAAAACGGGTGTTTCGCATCGTTAAATTGTCTAAAGCGCAATTGGTACAACTCGTCCTTACAAGGTACGCTGCCGCCTTTAAAATCGCCGTCATGTACCGTAAAGGCGATCTTGGCTTTATCCAGATCGGCCATCAAATTTACAAACTCGGGTTCTTGCGCTGGGGAGTATGGCAAGTCGCCAATCAGGGCAATCGAAAATTTATCGGCATGCGGCTTGCGTCCATGCTCAAATCGATCATCGGAATCTGCCACTGCAAAATTCATCGTGCCGAAAAACAGCACACAGCAGCCGAGTGCTTTAATAGTCTTCATAACTTACTCCAAAACTTGTTTGTTATTGACCATCGCCAGCCTTTTAGAGGCGACTACGACAGTTTATTTAGGGGTAAGGGAGCAAGATGACTCGTCCCACATATCCCCTGACAAGTTTATAAAGAGCGTGTGTAAGTATCGTGACAGCAGGGAAAACCCGCTTGCGCAAATAGCTCCAAAACCGAAGCCGGCAAATTCTCTTCGGCTCCGCTCAACGAAATCCACGCAACTCTCGGAGAATTAATCAGGCCGAACTAGGGTTTCCAGCACTTAATGCCAAAACGTGTAGGCTAACTCAGCTTGGCAAATTCGGATTGTAAAGTGGCCAAAAAGCTCTCCCGAGCCACTTGAGCAATGCCAAGTTGATGCTGCAAACGCTGAATTTCGGCGTCCACAATTTGTAGGTTAGTGATTTGCGCTTTGGCAATGTCGCTAAGACTGTCGATAGGGTGAGTCTTGTCGCCTATCGTCAAAGTCGGAGTTGTTGGAGTCGTTGGCGTTTCGTTGGTCATATCAATTTGTCTTAACTCAATAGCATTGTTTTGGCCGGGGGCCTTGATTTTTATGCAAGTCCTGAATTTTACCTGGCAATTGTTACAGTTTTTTAAACGCGGCAACCTGTCTTTTTATAGACATTCAGTCCATGGATTACCCGGAGCACCCACTAAAAAATAGTTAGCTAACATCTTCATCAGGCCTGGTCATTAGCAGTATTTTCTCAAAGCCCTGCGTTGAAATAATTAGGACACATAACCCTCCTAGTATGTAGGCGCGGCATTGCAACGAATTAGCCGCAATCAAGCTCAGTTTGGTACTAGGAGATTTAGATGCGTTTTCCTTCGCTGTTGTTATTCGACCTGGGCGGTGTACTGATAGAAAGCTCCGTGTTCGAACATTTGAATCGATTGCTGCCCAAGCCTCTCGAGAACTCGGCACTTAAGGAGCGCTGGTTACATTCGCCAGCAGTCCGGCAATTTGAGCGAGGTGAAACTACGCCTGATGAGTTTGCGGACAGTTTCATTGCCGAGTGGGGTCTGCGACTTGCCCCGCGGGCGTTCCTGAAAGAGTTTACATCCTGGCCCAGGCAGTTCTTTCCGGGAGCGCGAAAAACCATCCGCGACTTACGCGCAAACTATATGGTAGGTTGCCTAAGCAATTCGAATCCTCTGCATTGGCAACGTTTCGGCGAGCTTGAGGACGACTTTGATATCACCTTGTTTTCGCATTTACTCGGCGCTATCAAGCCGGAGCCAGAGATCTTTGTGCTAGCCTTAAGCAAGTTTGATGTTGAGCCTTCCGAAGTCTATTTTTTCGATGATTGTTCCGCCAATGTGCATAGCGCGCAAAGTCTTGGCATCACGGCCTTTCATGTGGATGGCTTCGAATCGCTCCAAGACGTGTTAAGTATTCAGGGTTTAATGCCTTAGAGCCTGTTGCGGCGACCCTTGGTGCCAGCCAATTAGTTGACGTCCTTAAAAATGTCTTCCTCTGCATAGAAGCGATTTTCAGTTATTACATCGGCGGAAATCTTCTTGCCAACTAAATCGTGGACATCGGCAGTAATCCGCTCGATGATTTGCAAGGTTTCACCCTGTTGCAAAGACTTCAGCAAAGCATTACCCCAGATCGACACATGCCGGGTGTTTATAACTCGGGTATCGTTATTTTTTGCCCATTCGCGAGAAATGGACAATCCCAGGTCATCCATTTTATCTTTAACTTCTTTAGCCAATGCCTGATCTTTAATTCTAAATAATAAATCTTGTTTAATATTATTCCAGCCACTGGGATAAAGTTCCCAACCATGATAAAACCGCATTACCCAGGTTAAGTATTGATCCAATGTTTGACTATTAGTATTTACTACGTCCCGCTGGTACTCATTAAAAAAATAAGCATACCTGGGCAAATCATCCGGCCAAATCGGGTCTTTTGCCATTAAGGTTCCGCAAGCCGGCAGCACCACAATAATTAAAATAGCCAAAAACCGTGTTTTCATATGAATTACTCAGTGTCTGCGTCAAAAACTTGGTAAACACCGGCACTATTAGACGCCATCTCGATAGAACAACCACGCTTTGAGACGGCTTTGCCAGCGTGATTTTATTTAACATGAAAAATGTTTCATCTATATTAAATAAATCACACCCCACGGCTAACCGAAGAATTTTATGCAACCCAATACTTAAAATAAATCGAACTTGGCAAAATAGCCAAAATGATCGGAAACGACAGGATAAAACTCATCATTAAAAATAATATCCATGGATTTAATTCGTAGCGGATGTCCGTTTCTTTTAAATATATAGTCGATCCGCTTGGGCGGGCTGTGTTTCCAGCCATCTATACGACCGTGATAGCTAGGCTTGTAAAAGTGGTGAGGATGTAATTCGTAAAATTGATCGACATATTCCCCATTGCCCACGATATGGTTATAAGCATGCTCTCCGGCGGGCGCATTGAAATCGCCAACAATTAAATCCGCCCGAACACCGAAATAGCGGCGCGAATCGACCAATTGTTTGAGCCGAGTGTATTCCTGGAAAAAACCGTGATGCGCCCAGCTCAAATGCGTGTTTGCAACATGCAACAACCCAAACCAGGGCACATCGATGCAAGAAACGGTGATATTGCGCGACATATAATTGTCTTTACGCTGATCATCCGACACATACGCCGAATAATTATGTCGCATCGGGTATCGACTCATGATGGCTGTGCCTTCCCGCCAGCGATGGAAACCGATATGGCTCCAGTCTTGATGAATATGGAACCAGTGTCCCCAATGCCGTAATTTTTGACAAATCCGGAACGCCATATTGGAAGGCGATTCGCCATAGGGCTGAGTGATGGGGTCGTGCAAATACTCACCCACCTCCTGAAAACAAACGACATCCATTCCCAAATGGGCTATCGCTTCGGCGATGATATGCACTTCTCGTTCATGCTGATGCATAGTGTCGAAACAGCAATTCAGGGGATGCTGTTGATAGGTGTGCAGGTTGAGAGTTAGTAGCGAGAGTTGCATGGCCGACCTATCATTCTCGAACTGTGGATCCGCCGGGATTGAATCAAATGTCTTGTTTTAGATAAGCGAAATTTGACTGCTGACTGGCCAGATTTTGGTGAGGATAAAGGTTTGCTTACCCGCCGGAGCGCCACTAATCTGCTCCAGCCCTATAACGTCCATGATTCGAGCTCTCAGGCAGTCAATCAATTCGTCCATGGTAGCCGCCTCGATTTCGAGCTGATCGAATAATACGCTAGTGGCTATCCACGCGGCTTTATCGCTATTCCATTCGGCTGTTATCTCTATAGGCTGCATATATCCCGCTTAGAATGACTTTACCGACCAAATCGCCGACAAATAAAAGACATATCGATACCGTGAACCACGGCTAACGATCTACGGATATTTTTCGCTATTTGCTCAAAAACAAATATCCGAGCATTATTGATGTAGATTGTGACGCGACGATGACGGGTTTGATTTTTCCAAACCCTTTTCGCCATACTGAAAAGTGGTTCCAGGCAAAATCAGGCCTATTCGCGCAAGTGTTTACCGATACTTCGAACTAAAAATACAGATTCTGCTATTCTCCTTCCATAGCCTCTTTTTCTGAGGCAAGTTCTATTGCGCGACTACTGAGATGTTCGTCGCTCAAGACAATATCAACCATCGCATCAACAACCAAGCGTAGCTTTACGGCGTTTAGCCTTGAGAAGGTATTCAGTGTTTTACAGGTTTCTTTATTCAAAGAAACTTTTTTTCTATCATCTTTTGTTTTTTCCGCCGCCATGACAAGTTCCTAATCAAAGAAGAATATTACGTGGAAGTATCAGTTAAAAAACTAGTGGAACAAGCTTGGTGTTTGCAAGAAAGCATCAGGCGATTAATTGAGCAAAATTGCAATCGTTGCAACCAAAAAAATGGATGCTGTACCCCTTCGATATTAAAAGACCGGCTGAATCAGGTATTTGAAAAAGCTCACTCTCGCTACAAACGTCGGCTTCAAAAACTATGGTCTTAACGCAAAAACCAGCAACCTGATTTTTCCGCGCCCGCTCCGCTTGATACTCAGAAATTACCCGGGGCTTTCTCAAGTCGAGAGTTTAATATTTAGTTATATTTACTCCCGACGATCACCGGCTAGAACTAATAAATTTCCGGTGCCATACACCAAAATCATCCCCCGGCAACGGCTTGGCGAAATGATAGCCTTGTACCTCATGGCAGTGATGACTGGTAACGCATTCCAGCTCATCGCTATTTTCAACCCCCTCCGCCACCGTTTCCAGGCCCAAGCTTTTCCCCAAGGCAATAATGGCCCGCACGATTGCTTCATTGGCCGGCGTATTTTTGATATGCCGTATAAAGGACTGATCTATTTTAATTCGATCCAATGGGAATTTGCGTAAATAGCTCAGGCTGGAATAACCCGTGCCGAAATCGTCAATTGCCAACTTAACGCCCAAGGCCCGTAAATCCATTAAAGTTTGCACTGCGTGTTCGGCCTGCGTCATCACCACGCTTTCGGTTAACTCTAATTCCAGATGCTGCGGGTCTATACAGCCCTCTTCAATCAAACGCTTTACCAGTGTGCAAAATTCCCGCTGCTTGAATTGCACCCCGGAGATATTCACGGCCATCCGCAGTGCGGGCAAGCCCTCTTCCATCCATCTCGAATGCTGACGGCAAGCTTCCCTGAGCACCCATTCCCCTATGGATATGATCAAGCCCGTTTCTTCGGCAATGGGGATAAAAGTGCTTGGCGGGACAACGCCCAATTGCGGATGGTGCCAGCGTAGCAAGGCTTCCGCGCCTACTACTCGCTGTTCGGGCAGTTGAATCTGTGGTTGATATGACAGCGATAATTCGCCATTGTTTAGCGCCATGCGCAGCTGAGTCTCCAAACTCATGCGCTCGATTTTGCCGTGATCCATGTTGGCGTTGTAAATCCGGAATGCATTACGCCCGCGCTCTTTCACTTCGTACATTGCCGCATCGGCTTTACGAATCAAGCCATCGATGGTTTGATCATGGTTCGGAAAAAACGCCATGCCTAAACTGGCGGTGATCTGTATTTCACGTTCAAAAATGGGCATCGGTTCCCGAAGTTTGTCGACAATCCCAGTCAGCACGATAGTGGCATCCGCTTCGCTTTCCAGATTTTGCAAAATAAGCACAAATTCGTCTCCCCCCAATCTGGCGACCGTGTCGCTACGACGGACACTGGCCGATAATCGCTCGGCAACTTCCAGCAATAACCTATCGCCAAAGCTGTGCCCCATCGTGTCGTTGATATATTTAAATCGATCAAGATCAACGAAAACCAGACCCAACATTTTGTGGTTACGCTGCGAATTGCTGCAGCCTTGCTCCAAGCGATCATTAAATAACAAGCGATTCGGCAAACCGGTTAATTGGTCGTAATGAGCGAGTACGTACAGATCGTGCTGCCGACGATGCGTAATATCTTCTAAGAGCGCATGGCCGTGGCCATTCCGACATAGACGTCTTTCTCCAGTATGATGAAACCGTTGACCATATGCCGCATGCCGGCGTCGATAATAATCTGGGCCACATCATCTATGGCCGCATTAATATCGACGATAATCGGTTTGGCATCCATAATCTCGACGACGCGTTTGTTATGTAACAAATCGCGGGAAAACGGCTTGAGAAAAATTTCACTGATCAGCGCGCGATCCACGATGCCAACCGGGGTACGCTGATGATCAACCACCGCTACGGCCAGTAACTCTTTATCCTGAACAAAACGGTCCAGCACATCGATACAGCGCTCTTGGGTAACGACGGGCTCCACATAGTGCAACAGGCGTCGAACCGATGGTGTCTCGGCATCGACCACCTTTCTTACCGCCTGCATCGGTGAACCCGTGACCTTACCATTTGCGTCGAACATCTTGTCTGGCAAAAACATCGTTATCAAGTGAATTAATGCAATGAAGGCGAAGACCGCAAAACTCTACTTAAAGTCGTTGCGCAGCTTAGCTAACGATATATTTACCAAGTTACAGTAATATGACCTCGTTTAGCGCTCCTAAAAAAGATCGCCCTGTGGTTTCAGCAATACGCCGGCGAGTAGACTGGTAACGCTTGATGGGGGAAATATTCGGAAGCGCGCCCGGCGAATAAGGTACCTACGATGACACCTGAAAATAATGTCTTCGCAATGCCCCATATCCTGAAACACTATGATGATGAGCTTGGTCAGCTACATGACTCTAGCGTGGAAATGCTCAAATTAATTTTGGAGCAATGGGAGTTGCTCATGGAAGCCATGGATGAGGCTAATCTGGAATCAGCGCTTGAGGTTATCGCCCTGAACAAAGAGATTCGAGAAAACGAGAGTCAAATGCATCAAACTATTTTGCGCTTACTCGCCCAGGAGAATCCGGTAGCTCGGGACTTGAGGGCGGTTTTGTCGATCTCTAAAATTTCCGGAACCATGCTCTACTTCACGAATGAAACGCGAAAAATCGGCAAATTGATTCTGACTCTTTATGAGCCCCGTAGCGGCGCACCCAATCCACAATTGGTCAGGGATATTGTAAAAATAAGCGATGGCATCCGCATAGCACTGGACAAATTGGTGATTGTATTGAACAGCCAGGACTCCAACAACGCTTACGGATTACTGAAAAGTAGTGCGGACTGCGAGAATGCCATACTGGAAGCGATCCGGCATCAACTCGGTTTTATCAATCAGAATCCACGTCAAGTCGGACCGGGATTAACCATCTTGCAAATACTGAACTCCCTTGAATCATGTCGAAATCATTGTAAAAACTTGGCCGAGTATTGTATTTTCATGATTGATGGCCATGATATACGCCATAAAGACCGCTTAAAAACCAAAACCTTGGACTAATTTCCGACAAAGCGTTATGGGAGCTTATGCCCACCCTTATCGGACTGATGGTGCATGAATGATGCCTAATCATTCTTTCAGCAAAACCGCATCACCAATTCCGGACACTAATCACAGATTATCGGACAATAAAGATGTAGTCTCTTGCGCTTTAAATCACCAGGAAACGGCCATGTCCCTAAAAAAACAGATGACCCTGACGCAGCAGATTAATCACGCCTTCTTGGCGCCGAAGGGTTACGACGGCTACCACAATATGCAATCCCACGATGGTCAAGGCATTTACGATTCATATATTCGCCATAGCAAACATATTGCATCCGGCATCACCCAGCAAAACTTCCAAGTCAGTTTTGTCAGCAAATTCGATAGAACCGTTTGAGTGGTTACCGCATTTTATTTCTTGATAGATGGCATAACCATATAATAACTGGAATCTTTCTTAAGACAACTTTAAGAAACGCTCTATAAAGTAAAAGCTCGCTCAATTCCCCTACTCGGCAGTAATGGACATTAAACCCTCATACTTAGATCACCAATTCAAATCATCTAAGCACAATAAGCGGCTGTACGTTGCGATAGATGGATCGTTAAAGTCTTGCATGACGGGGCCCTTGTTAGAGTTACCCATCGACTTTAAAGAATGGCCTCAGTCGGACACCCGTAACATCGTCTTGTTTGCCAGCAGAGCAGCCTAATCCAGGTGCGTAAGGCGGCAAATTTCTATTCAACCTGACACAGTCAATGTTCAACCGGTGCGCTTAGAACGTTCTGGTAAGAAACCCGGTGTGTTGGCGAATACTGTCAGCATATGCCATCAAATCGTTAAATGCCTGAACACTATCTCGATGGTAAGGATGTCGGTTGTTATTTAGCGGATGGGTTAGGTCTTCCATCAAATCGTTTATCACCCGTTCAATCTCCAAAAGCTCTGTCGGCTTCTTATAGAAAAATTCGCTCATTTTCCTGACTCATATTTTCACTTGTTTGAAGCTTTAGCTTACAAATGCCCTATGACATCAATGTGACAAAATGCCCTCAGCGATTTGTTTGTTGGGGGGGGCCGACTATAAATAACAGCGGAAAAACCTGCGCGATATATGTGCCTAAGTACTCCAGCGCACCGACTTCGACAAAAAAAATCTCTAGTCTGGATCGGTATCAGTCATCACTCGGAGAGAATGCCATGAGTAAGTCCCCAAAAAGCAATAAAGAAGACAAGAAGAAACCAGCCCACACTCAGAAAGAAAAGAAGGCTATCAAGAAATCTAAAGAAGATTCAAATAACTCTAGCGGCGGGTTGTTGACGGGAAAATAACAATTCTGCCCCAATACCGACCCGGAGGCTCCCGTTCGGACAAAAAAAAGCCCCACATTTTCATGTGAGGCCTCAATTTATTTGGCTCCCCCGGAC
>FSSH01001515.1_pt2 | contig 24144 bp, 19 predicted proteins | sample 1166101 | NCBI WGS metagenome assembly FSSH01 (sample SAMEA32972668, study PRJEB13176) | freshwater metagenome | biome: Drinking water system; feature: Biomass in drinking water that filtered by 0.45 um membrane; material: drinking water | place: USA | collected 2012-12-20 | depth 0 m | reverse complement strand
TATCGCGGCCGCGCGGCGGCCTTGTCGATGATCCCGACCACGACGGGTGCCGCCAAAGCCGTCGGCCTCGTGCTGCCAGACTTGAATGGCCGCCTGGACGGCACCTCGATCCGCGTGCCGACGCCGAACGTCTCAGTCGTCGATTTCAAATTCATCGCCAAGCGCGAAACGACGAAGGACGACATCAACGCCGCCATCCTCAAGGCCGCGTCGGCCGGTCCGCTCAAGGGCATCCTCACGACGACCGATCAGCCGAATGTGTCGATGGACTTCAACCACGACCCGCATTCGAGCATTTTTCACCTCGATCAGACCAAGGTCTTGGACGGCACATTCGTGCGTGTCCTTTCCTGGTATGACAATGAATGGGGCTTTTCGAACCGCATGGCCGACACGGCAGTTGCCATGGGCAAACTGATCTGACCGGCCAAACCCAGCGGGCGCCGTCCAAAGGTGCCCGTTTCTCATGACACGTAGCATCGACCGCAGCCAACGTCAGTCGCGCCCACGGAGGCATCCATGACCGAGACACTCGCAGACATTGCCCACGCTCTCGTTAAGCCTGGCAAAGGTATTTTGGCCGCGGACGAAAGCTCAGGCACCATCAAGAAGCGCTTTGACAGTATCAATCTTGTGTCGACCGAGGACGCACGACGCGATTATCGGGAGATGCTGTTCAGCGCCGCCGACGCCATGAAAAACTACGTCTCGGGCGTCATCCTCTACGACGAAACAATCCGCCAAAAAGCTAAGAACGGGACGCCGCTCGTCGATGTGATGCGAGCGTCCGGCGCAATTCCCGGCATCAAAGTCGATACTGGCGCGAAACCGCTGGCCGGGCCGACAGCTCACATCGAAACGATTACCGAAGGACTCGACGGGCTACGCGAACGTCTCGTCGAGTATCACAAGCTTGGCGCCCGCTTTGCCAAGTGGCGCGGCGTCATCACGATTGCCGACGGCGTGCCGACGTGGAACTGCATCAAGGCCAACGCGCATGCGCTCGCCCGCTACGCCGCGCTGTGCCAGGAAAACGGCATCGTGCCGATCGTCGAACCCGAAATTCTGATGGATGGCCCGAACGCCGGCCACGACATTGACGAATGCTATCGCGTGACTGAGTGGACGCTGCGCACCGTCTTCCGCGAGTTGTATGATGCCCGGGTCAGCCTCGACGGCATGATCCTGAAACCCAACATGGTCATCGCTGGCCAAATGGCCCACGGGCAAGCCAGCGCAGAAGAAGTCGCGGACAAAACGCTCAAGTGCTTGAAGGCCACCGTGCCGGCGTCGGTCCCTGGGATCGCTTTCTTATCGGGTGGGCAGTCGGACCAGATTGCGACCCAACATCTGTCGTTGATGAACGCGGCCGGACCGCTTCCCTGGGCATTGACGTTCTCTTACGGCCGAGCACTGCAAGCGGCAGCGCTGACAGCGTGGGGCGGCAAGCCAAAGAACGTCGCCGCCGGGCAGCGGGCGTTTGCGCATCGCGCCAAAATGAACAGTTTGGCGGCGCTTGGGCGATGGGACGAAGCGATGGAGAAAGCCGCATAGGCGAGTGGAGCAACGATCGACGCTTATAAAAAAAGGCGGACCAACTGGCCCGCCTCTTTTTTATTCCGGTTGCGCTGAAGCTATGTCGTCTTAGTTGAACAACAGGCCAGAAAACGCGTTCTGGATCAAATCACCCGGCGCGTCGCCGCTCTTGCGCTTTTGCGGAGCCGACTTGTTTGTGGATTTTTTCGCGGTTGAATTATTAGACGGACCTGGATCGAGCGTCGCATCAGCGACCTCGTCGTCAGCCGGACGCGGAGTTTCAAAGCGAACCGGCCGGCCTGTGAGCGCGCTCATAATACGGCCGTCAGTTCCATAGATGTCGGCAAACGTTGCGATTCTGCCATCGCGCCCCGGCCGCGCGGTGAAGTAGGTGAGATAGACCGGGATTGGCGTCGTTAGCGTCACATCGTTGGTGCCGCCGCGATATTGACTTTCAACCTGATCTTCCGACCAGCCTTTGTCCTCGGCGAGCAAAATCTTGGCCAAGGTTTGCGGATTTTGCACGCGGATGCAGCCGTGGCTCAAGGCTCGCTGCGATTGGCTGAATAGGTTTCGCGATGACGTGTCGTGCATGTAGACGTCGTGCGAATTCGGGAACATGAACTTGACGATGCCGAGCGGATTTTGCCCACCGGCCGGCTGCACAAAGCTGTAGCGACGAATATCAACGCGGTTCCAATCAATCGCATTGGCATCGACGGGCTGGCCGTTGATGCTCGGCTTTAGGCCATAGGCTGCGAGCACGCGTCCGCCGCCACTGCTGCCGCCACCGAACAACTCATCGAAGAATCCCCCGCCGTATTGGGGCGTCGCGCGCTTGAGTCGTGGCAAAAGTTCTTTGACCTTGATGCCGTCGGGAACACCCCACTCGGGATTAAAGACAATCCGCTCCATGCTGTCGGTCAACATCGGTGTCGGCCACGTCGGCATGCCGACGATGATCCGCTCTTCGAAGATCGTCTGATCTCCCTTGATGACGCGGGTCATGAACTCCGGCACGTTATTGATCACGTACATCGAGCCGAGATGCTCCGGCAGCCAGCGCCAACGCTCCATGTTGACGATCAGGCGGTCGATTTCGCGCTTGGGGTCGCTGACCTTCGGTTCGCCTTCGCGATTGAGCGCCGCGCGCGTCCGCTTATCGAGCCGACCGCTCGCCCTCAGACCTTGCGTCTCCTGAAAAGCCTTGAGAGCCGTTTCGACATCGGCATCGAAGCGGCGTTCATCGCCGCCGCTCGCAAGCGGAATCTTCAAGCGCTGGCGTAACAGCGAAACATCATCACTCGATGCGCCAACTTTCAGACTTTTGCCGTCAGGCAACTTGACCAGCAGCGCCGGATCGATCGCGGCTGCGGCTTCGCGTGACGGCGCCCGCGACGCCATCAACGCCTGCCTCAAGGCTTCAAATTCGGGGTGCTTTGGATGTAGACCGCGCAGGACCGCATCCGGCGTGGCACTTTCGACCAATTCTTTGGCAACGATCTTGGGATCGCGCAACGGCGGCGCGACATCGAGCATCGCGCTCAACGATACGGGATCAAGCCGTCCACCACGGGCGTGCCGGGCGTAGGTCAATGCGGCGATCGATAAGCGCACGTCGGCGTTGCCCAGATCAGCGAGCGATGGGCCGACGGGAAGTTCCGGCACGCTGTAAGCCGATGGATCGAGGCCGTAATCGTCGGCCTTATTGAATTCCGCCATGACTGCGCGCGCGCGCTCGGTGAAGGCGCCATCCGAAATCCAAAGAGGCGTCGATTTGCTGGCGTAGAGTTCATCGAGGGCTGCCAGATCAGCATTATTGGCGCCACGGCGAATGGCAGCCCCAGCGAGCGCTGATCTGGCCGCGTCGATGGGCTGCAAAGTTGCCGGAGCATCGGCTGGAGGTGGCACAGCGGTCGCGGCGGTGTCTGGCGCTGTAACAAGCGGTACGACGGCGGTAGACGGCGTGGGAGATGATGTGGCGGGAGATAATGTGGCGGGCGGCGTTGCCGCCGAATCTTGCGACGCCGAGCCTTGCGACGGCGCAGGAGCGCCTATTGCGGCCGAGGGATCGGCGAATGCCGGCTGGCTCACCGGAGATATTGCCGTCACGGCCAGGCATAAAAACCCAGCGCAAACCCGAAACGTCGTCTTTATCACCGGAGTTGCTCCAAATATGACAGGCATGTCATGAGGCACGCGACTTCTGGTATGGGCGCGCGCGTTGCGATGCCATGCCACGACCTCTGCAATGATACGCTACCATGGTGGCAAAAGCTGGCCGCCTGATGCGCGGCCGAAGATGGCTTGATCCGTGCGGCTGGTAAATGGAGAAATAACCCGGGCGGATCAATAGCGCCGCTATCGTTGCCGCAGAGACTCAAATTGCGCTCCGCACCGGCGGCCACTGCGGTAAATCAAGCGATCGCCATAAGCTTCTTTTTTCTGACGCAATCGGCTTTGATAGCCGTCCGACATCTGGAGACCGGCCCGTTGAACAGAAAAACTGAGCTTTGTTTAAGCGTGACGCTGGCTGCGGGCTCGGCTGGCGGAACTGGAAATCGCGGGCTCGACGCCCTAACTGCTGCACTGGACGCGGCCCCGATGGCGAGTGTCATAATCATGCCGGACGCCAAAGCAGAACCTGCAACGCCGCTGATCGAGTTTTTCGTGGACTTGGTGCAGAAAAGGGGTGCGGCGGCGCTGATCGCCAACGATTGGGCACTCGCCCGGTTGGTCAAGGCGGATGGCGTGCACTTGACCTGGAGCAAGGAACAGATCGAGATTTTCCGCAGCGCACGCTCTGAACTCGGCCACCAGTTCATCATCGGCGCTGATGCCGGCCGGTCACGTCACGAGGCCATGACACTCGGCGAAGCCGGCGCAGATTACGTGGCTTTCGGAATTCCGCCGCACGTTGAGGATCGGGAAACGGCCGACGCACGGCAAATCGATCTCATCGGGTGGTGGAGCGACATCTTCGAAATTCCATGCATGGCAATCGATGTCACGTCGCCGCAAAATGCGCAGCGCCTAGCCACGTCGGGCGCTGATTTCGTTGCCCTGACACTGCCGGCAGACGTCGATGCAGGCGGCGCGCGAAACTGGGTCGAGACTGTCGTCATCACCATGTCAGCGCCGGACGTTGCGGCATGAACCGCACGCGATGGACATACAGGCCGGGTCCCGCATTCGCGTCGTGGCTGCTGATCGCTGTGCTAGCGGCGCCCGTCCCGGCGCACGCCGACACCAGTTCGTGGTTTTCCCGCAGTCCCGATACACCGGCTGAGCAACCGGTGAAACGATCGGTTGCGCCCAAACCCAAACCGGCAGCGGGCATCGCCACCGCGCCAGAAAAATCGGCCAAGCCGGCGGCTAAGAATTTGATCCCTTCACAGGTGCCGCTCACCGGAAATGATCCGGCATATTTGGCCTTCGACCAAGGTCAATATTTGACGGCATTGAAGCTTGCCAATGAAGCCGCAGCTCGCGGCGAGCCGCAAGCCAATACGCTGATTGGCCGGATTTATGCCGAAGGGCTTGGCGTGCCGAAAGATGAAAAAGCCGCTGTCGCCTGGTTCATCAAAGCTGCCGACTTGGGCGATATCGGAGGGACGTTTGCACTCGCCTTGATGCTGGCTGATGGTCGAGGCGGCGCCAAAAACCGCGAAGGCGCCGCGCAATTGTTCGAAAAAGCTGCGCTGACCGGTCATGCCGAAGCCAATTACAACCTCGGACTGCTGTTTCTCAAAGGCGATGGCAAACCGGAAAACCCAATCCGCGCCGGCCAGCATATCTTGTATGCCGCCGAAAAAGGTGTCGCGCAGGCTCAGTACGATATGGCGGCCCTGTATCAGTCGGGTACGGGCGTCGAAGCCAATGCCTTTGAAGCGGCCAAGTGGCTGTCGAAGGCCGCAGCGCAAGGCCTCGCAGTCGCACAGTATGATTACGCCGTCATGCTGCTCAAGGGCTATGGCCTGAAAAGCGATGAGCCGAAGGCGGTCAGTTACATGAAAGCTGCAGCCGAACGCGGCGTGGCTGGCGCGCAAAACCGCATGGCGTATCTTTATGTGGATGGCGTCGGTGTTCAGAAGAGCCCGGCGGAAGCCGCGAAATGGCGGTTGGTTGCCAAGCAGAACGGCTTGGCCGACGAGGCCCTGGATGCGACCATCTCGAAATTCTCAAAGGCCGATCAGCAAAAGGGCGCGGCAGCTGCGGCGGCATGGGCCGACAAGGCGCAAGTTCTCCCGTTGCGATAGCGGCGCAGTAACGACGTCACAGCAACCCGCCTTGCACCTCCCGTCATAAGCCGTTAGAGCCCACAACCATTGGTCTTTGACAGCTTTCTACTTTCCATTGAGCGATCATAGCGCGATCCCGCACGGCTAGCGCCAGATCGCCAAGGCTCGATCTCGGCTACGCTCTTTCAAATCGCAAAAACGGACCTCGCACGATGAACGTCTCGCCGACCCTCAACATCATGATCACCGCGGCGCGCAAAGCCGGTCGCGGCCTGATCCGAGATTTCGGCGAAGTCGAGCAGTTGCAAGTCTCCATTAAAGGTCCGGCGAATTTTGTCTCGAATGCCGATCACAAAGCGGAAGAGGTGATCTTTCGCGAGTTGAACAAGGGCCGGCCGGGTTACGGATTTTTGATGGAAGAGCGCGGCGCGATTTCAGGCGCCGACACCTCGCACCGCTGGATCGTCGATCCGCTCGACGGCACGACCAATTTTCTGCATTCCAATCCGCTGTTCGCGATTTCGATTGGGTTGGAGCGCGAGGGCCAGCTTGTGGCCGGCGTGATTTACAATCCGGCGAGCGACGAACTCTATACGGCTGAGAAAGGCAAAGGCGCCTTCATGAATGACCGCCGGTTGCGCGTCGCCGCCCGGCGCACACTTGGTGACTGCCTGGTCACCACCGGCATTCCGCATCGCGGCCGCGATGGCCATCCGCGTTTTCTGCGCGATATGGAAACCGTGATGCGCGAAGTGGCCGGCATCCGCCGCACTGGATCGGCGGCCCTCGATCTCGCGTTCATTGCCGCGGGCCGCTTCGATGCCTATTGGGAGCGCAACCTGCAAGCCTGGGATCTTGCGGCCGGCATCGTATTGGTGCGCGAAGCCGGCGGCATGGTGAATGACCTCGCCGGTGGCGACAAGATGCTCGACAGCGGCGATGTCATCGCCGCCAACAGCGCCATCCAGAAGGCACTCCTCGGCATCGTCGGAGATAAAGCGGCGCGTCCATGATGCAGCCTGAGACAGCAACGCAAGCTTTCGAGCGGCGCTGCCGGCGTGAAGCCTTGAACGCCGCGCGTAAACCATATTCCTATTGTGCTTTGCCTGACACGAAGCAGCAGCATGATGTTGCCGGTTTTCGCGGTCAATGCCTTGCGCTAAGGTTTTAAACCGACGGCCGTCGGGGACATCCGGAGACGAAGAATGGCTAAGACCCGCCAGACAGACGCGCCACAACTCGCGTCCGTGTCGCGCCGCCTGACGCCACCCGGCGTGTTTTTGCTGCGCATGTTGATTTTTCTGACGCTGGTTGGATTTCTCGCGTCGATCCTGTTCGAGCAGTTGCAGCGTTCGCTACTGACCAATCCCGGGCTCAATGGCCTGATCATTGGCGTACTCGGCCTTGGCATTATTTACGCCTTTCGTCAGGTCGTCCGCCTTTACCCCGAGATTCGCTGGGTCAATTCCTACCGCGTTAGCGAGCCGGGCCTCGTTTCCAATCACAAGCCGGTTCTGCTCGCCCCAATGGCCACGATGCTGCGCGATCGCACGGGCCATCTGTCGTTGTCGACGACGGCGATGGGCTCGTTCATGGACAGCATCGGCTCCAGGCTTGACGAGGCCCGCGATACCGGCCGCTATCTGGTCGGGCTGCTGGTGTTCCTTGGATTGCTCGGCACCTTCTGGGGGTTGCTGGAGACCATCCAGTCCGTCGGCAAGGCGATCGATACGCTCGGCGCAAATTCGACCGACAACGTGCAAGTCTTCGGCGATCTCAAAGCCAATCTCGCAGCCCCGCTGAAAGGCATGGGAACGGCGTTTTCGTCGTCGCTGCTCGGCCTCGCCGGTTCACTCATTCTCGGCTTTCTCGAATTGCAGGCGAGCCACGCTCACAACCGGTTTTATAATGAGCTGGAAGAATGGCTGTCCGGCATCACCGAGCTGACACCCTCCGGCGTCGTCGCCGGATCGACGACATCCGACTATGTCAATCGTCAGTTGCTCGGCGCGGTGGTCGATATGCAGCGGGCGCTCGAGGATTTCACTTCCCGATTATCTGAGCAGCCCATCGCCCCGCCCGCGATGTTGACCAAGGATATGTCGGCGCCACCGCCAGACGACGTCAAAGATCTTGCCCGCGGCGTCAACCAGCTCGTCAGCCAAATGCGGTCTGAACAGAAAGTCGTCCGCGAATGGGTCGACGAACAGGCGTCGCAACAGGCAGAGGTGGCTAGCATGCTGAAAAACCTCGCCGAGACTATGAAGCGCGGAGGCTAGCAGTCGATGGCGCGCGGACGCTCACGACGTGGCGGCGGAGACTACGGCGAGTTCTGGCCGGGGTTTGTCGATGTGCTGTCGACGCTGCTGCTGGTCGTCACGTTTCTGATGTCAGTGTTTATGATCGCGCAATTTTTTGCCGCGCAAGAAGTCAGCGGCAAGGACAGTGCGCTGAAGCGATTGACGGCGCAGATCAGCGAATTGACATCGCTCCTGTCGTTGGAAAAGACCAAGGCCCAAGGGTCGGAAGACGAATTGTCCGCTTTGCAGGCGTCGCTGTCGGCGTTGACCGCGAAGAACAATGAACTCGCTGGCGTCGGCTTGAGTGCTGACGCGCAAGCAAAGGCCGCCGAGGACCGGCTGACGTCGCTATCGTCCGAACTCGATTCTGAGAAAAAACTTTCCAGCGAAGCGCTGTCAAAGGTCGATCTGCTCAATCAACAGGTGCTTGAGCTGCGCCGTCAGATGGCCGCTCTCAATGAGGCTCTCAATGCTGCCGACGTCAAAGTCAAGGAGAGCGACAAAACGATCACCGATCTCGGCACGCGGCTGAATACGGCGCTTGCCCAGCAGGTGCAGGAATTGAAGCGCTACCGTTCTGACTTCTTTGGCCGGTTGCGCGAACTCCTGAAGGAACGCAAGGACATCCGCGTCGTCGGCGACCGCTTCGTATTTGAATCCGAAGTGTTGTTTGCATCCGGCTCAGCGACTTTGTCGCCGGACGGCTATACGGCGATGGATCAAGTGGCGTCGGCCATCGTTGATCTGACCAAACAGATCCCGCCGGAGATCGATTGGGCGTTGCAGGTTGACGGCCATACCGACGCGCGGCCGATCACCAACGCACCATTCCCGTCGAACTGGGAGTTGTCGACGGCGCGCGCCTCGTCGGTCGTCAAATACATGATCAGCCGCGGTGTGCCGCCGAACCGGCTGGTGGCGGCCGGCTATGGCGAGTTCCAGCCGATTGAACAGGGCGCGACGGATGAGGTTCTGCGAAAAAATCGCCGCATCGAGCTGAAGCTGACGAACAGATGAATGATGCGCAAGAGGCGCAGCAGGAGTGTTGTCGATGAGCGGTGAACTCGTATTTTACACCCATCCGATGTCGCGTGGCCGCATCGCTCGCTGGATGCTCGAAGAGGTCGGCCAGCCTTATCAAACCCACATCCTCAGCTTTGGGCCGGAGATGAAGAATGATGCCTATCGCGCAATCAATCCGTTGGGGAAAGTGCCGGCACTCCAGCACAAGGGCGTTACGATCACGGAATGCGCCGCGATCTGCGCCTATCTCGCGGATGCTTTTCCTGGCGCCAAATTAGCGCCGGCCTTGGGCGATCCCGCACGCGGCGTGTATTATCGATGGTTGTTTTTCGCCGCCGGCCCGATCGAGATGACGGTTCTGCATCGTGCGCTGAAATTCACAGTTCCCGATGACAAGCGTGGCATGGCGGGGGCTGGCACGGTCGAGGATGTGACCGCGGCACTTGAATTTGCTGTCAGCCAAAGCCTTTATTTGTGCGGCGATCAATTCACGGCAGCCGACGTCTATCTTGGATCGCATCTTTTCTGGGCGATGTCGTTTGGGCTGATCGAAAAGCGGCCAGCGTTCGAGGCGTACTGGTCGCGGCTGAACGAACGCCCAGCGCACTTGCGCGCCACCGAAATCGACGACGCCATCATCGCTGCACAAAAAGCGGCCGGCTAATACGACTCGTGCTTATTGTTGAACCGTGATGGCATCCTAAACGCCGAGCCCATCACTTATTCCGCCGCCTCGCGACCGAATTGCAGGTTGGCGAGACGTGCGTAGATGCCGCCCCTGCGCACGAGTTCGGCGTGCGTTCCCGATTCAACCAGGCGGCCCTGGTCCATCACCAGAATACGATCGGCCTTTTGCACCGTGGCCAAGCGATGCGCGATGACGAGCGTGGTGCGCCCTTCCATCAGACCATCGAGCGCGCGCTGGACCAAGCCTTCACTTTCGGCATCGAGCGAACTTGTCGCTTCGTCGAGCAGCAGGATCGGCGCATTCTTGAGAACCGCACGCGCAATCGCAAGGCGCTGGCGCTGACCGCCCGAAAGGTTGACGCCGCGCTCGCCGAGCTTGGTGTCGTAGCCCTCTGGGAGTGCACGGATGAAGCCGTCGGCCTGGGCGGCTTCGGCGGCACGGCGAACGTCATCGAGCGATGCAGCCGGCGTGCCGTAGCGAATGTTCTCGGCGACCGTATCGGCAAATAATGCGATGTCCTGTGGCACGACCGCGATGCTGCGACGAAGTTGATCGAGATCGGCAGTGGCAACGTCGACGCCATCGACGCGGACGGCGCCGCTTTGCGCATCGTAAAATCGCAGCAGCAGTCCGAACAAGGTGCTCTTGCCGGCCCCCGACGCACCAACCAGCGCCACCGTTTCACCTTGGCCGACTTTGAACGAGACGCCATCAATGGCTGGCACGTCGCTCCGGGCTGGGTAGGCAAAGCGCACGCCCTCGAACGCGACGGTTCCCAGTGCCGGTTGCGGCAACGCCACCGGATTGTCGGGCGTGCGAATATCCGGCACGATCTGCTGCATCTCGACAAGGCGTTCGGCCGCGCCGGCAGCTTGGCTGATTTCGCCCCAGACTTCCGCAAGCTCGGCGAGCGCCCCGGCGGCGAACAAAGCATACAAAACAAACTGGCCGAGATTGCCGCCGGTCATCTCACCGGCGATGACGGATGAAGCGCCGTACCACAGCACGCCGGTCACGCTCGCCACCGTCAAGAACGTGGCGACACCGGCCAACAGCGAGCGTGCCCAGAGCCGTTCGCGTGCGGCGTCGAAGGTTCGTTCAACGGCCTGACTGAAGCGTTTGGAGACGGCGGCTTCATTGACGTAGGCCTGCATCGTGCGATGGGCCGACAGGTTTTCGGCAGCATAGGCTGAGGCTTCTGCAAGGCGATCCTGCGCCCGGCGCGACAGCTTGCTGACCGAACGGCCGTAGCCTGTCAACGGCAGCACGATCAGCGGAATGGCGATCAGCACCATGAGCGACAGCTTCACGCTGGTGATGAACATCAAGACCAGCGCGCCAACCAGCATGATGAGGTTGCGCACGGCTTGGCTGAGGGTCGATCCGGCGACGGATTTGAGCTGTGTCGTGTCGGCGGTCAGCCGGCTCATCATTTCGCCGGAATGATTGGTGTCGAAGAACGACGGGCCAAGCCGCGCCAGATGCGCGAACGTCTCCGATCGCAAATCCGAGATGACGCGCTCACCGAGCAGGTTGACGTAGTAGACGCGTGCCGGGCTGGCGAGCGCAATGACGCCGCCTATGGCGATCAGCGTCATGAAGTAGCTGTCGATCATGCCGGCGTTGTTGCCGCTGAAGCCGAGATCGATCATGCGACGCACGGCCATCGGAACCGACAGCATGGCCATGGCCGAGACCAGCATCGACAATGCCGCCGCCGCCAACATGCCTTTGTAGCGCAGGATGATTGGCTTCAACGCCAGCAATGGCCGCAATGAGCGCCGCTTTTTGTCGTCATCGCCGGCTGGATCAACGGTCGCCACCAACGTCGGCGCTCTCGGTTTCGTCGACGTGATCGGTGCATTATCGGTCATTGGTGGGTCACTTACAGCGGACGATCTCAAGAAGAAGGTGGCAATGCCGGACAAGTTCGCGCGGCGCAACCGTGGTTCGCCACTGCCGCCAGCTTGGCCCAACCTAACCAGACGGCGACGGTGGTTTCGGCCCGGCGTCATGGCCACGGCATTGCGTCTCGGCGCGGACCATGCCCGACGAAGTTGAATGGCTCAAGTGACAATGGCTTAAGGCGCATCGGCGTCGTTTCTGGCCGCAGATGGTTGTGGGTGCGATGAGCACCCTACGCCGCAACGGGACGGCGGCCGTGCGCCGAACCAGTGGAACCAACGTCGGGGACTTGTTTCCAACCGGCATCCAGGCTACACAGCGCCGAAATCACGGCTTATTGGGCGCGGCTGGCCGGGCCGTCCGAAAGGGCGGCACAGGGCGCGACTTTTCTTTTGCGACATAGGCGACGACGATGAAAAAAGACAGCGACCTGCATCCGGATTACCACCAGATCCGAGTGGTGATGACGGACGGCACTGAATTCATGACGTATTCGACGTATGGCCAGGAAGGCGACACGCTGACCCTGGACATCGATCCGACGACGCACCCAGCGTGGACCGGCGGCGACACGAAACTGATGGACCGCGGGGGCCGTCTGTCGCGCTTCAAAAAGAAGTTCGAAGGCATTTTTTAAGCGCGGTGCCAACCGGCCTGCGTCGCACGATAAAAAGCCCGGCAGCGATGCCGGGCTTTTTCTTATGATGGACGTTCCTGGTGACGGTCGACCGTCGGCTAGCTCAGCTTGCCGGCGAAAGCCCGCTGCAACATGCCCATTTGGTGCGCGACCGGATTGGCAATCGCGGCCGTCACAGAGTCGGTTTCGCGCGGAAATGTCATGGCGCGATCAAGCTGAGCGATGCGATCGTGCATCGCGAAGCTCTCTTCGATCAAGCCGCGAAGACCGGCCGGGAGTTCGACATAGCCTTTGACGTGGGCTGGACGGCCGAACGCCTGGAGTTTGACACGGCGTCGTTTCTTTGCTGCCTCGGCTTCGCTGATCTCGCCCTCTTTCAAGGCCCGGCGAATGAGAAGCCAGGATGCAAGATCGAGAAGCCGCGTCGTCAAGCGCATGCTTTCCGTCGCATAGAGAACACCGGCACCGCCCAACAAACCTTTGGCTTCCTTACGCCCCTGGCCATCAAGATAAGCCGCCGTGCGCTCAACGAGCGCCATGCCCTCTTTGAATATGTGATCGAATTGTTCCGAAGACTGGAACCTGTCCCCGAAGGACACTGTTGTAGCGCCGCCCTGACGCGCGCTATCGACGCGATATGAATTACTCATGACCCTCAACGATACAAACGCTTACCCGTGACTAACCACTAGCATATCGAAAACGTAATCGACCATAGTTAACAACAAGGTCCAAAACGGGGCATTTTTAACGCCCCTGTGGATGGTGCAAAAAAAGAGCCGCTCTTGACGGAGCGGCTCGTAAGTCAACAGGGAGGCGTCTACCGGAGCGGCACCGAGGTCCGCTCGCATCCAGACTGTCTGGATCGAGAGGTAGAGTGCTCTTGATATGCTTAAGTTTGCGTAAAGCGGCGCGCATTTTTGAACTGCCGGTCGCACACCACTGTTGCCAGCCGTTAAACAATTGTCGCAGAACGTCGCTGCAATCGAAGGCGGCCAGCGCCAGGACAAGCGACGGCTCGGCATCGCACCGTGAATGAATTGTCTTGAACTCCGAGAGCTCCGACCACAGCATGTCCACGCTTCCATCCCACATGAGCGCCATCGCAATCGTTGGCAAAGGCGCGCCCGATGTCCTCCAACTTCGCGATGCGCCGGTGCCGCTGCCACAGCCCGGCGAGGTCTTAATCGCGGTCTCGGCGGCCGGGATCAATCGGCCCGACATCCTTCAGCGCAAGGGGCTGTATCCCGCGCCGAAAGGTCATAGCGAATTGCCGGGGCTCGAAGTTTCGGGCCACATTGCGGCGATCGGCACAGAGTGCATTCGCTTCAAGGTCGGCGACGCTGTGATGGCACTGGTCAACGGCGGTGGGTATGCCCCGTATGCGATCGCACACGAAGGATCGACAATTGGCATTCCGTCCGGCCTGTCGATGACCGAAGCTGCCGCAATTCCGGAAACATTTTTCACCGTCTGGCACAACGTCTTCGAGCGCGGCGGACTGAAGGCTGGCGAAAAGTTTTTGGTTCACGGCGGCACTAGCGGGATCGGCGTCACCGCGATCCAAGCAGCCAAGGCGCTCGGCGCCAACGTCACGGCCACCGCCGGATCAGACGCCAAATGCCAAGCGTGCCTCGATCTCGGCGCCGATCGCGCCATCAACTACACGAGCGAAGATTTTGCAGAGGTCATCAAAGCCGAAACGGCGGGGCGCGGCCTTGATGTCATCCTCGATATGGTCGGCGGCGACTACATCGATCGCAATATTCGTTCGCTGGCCGACGACGGCCGCCTCGTCAATATTGCGTATCAGAAGGGTTCGAAGGCGGAGATCGATTTCATGCGCGTCATGCTCAAGCGCCTGACAATCACCGGGTCAACGCTGCGCATCCGCTCGGCCGATGTGAAAGCCGGCATCGCCCGCAGCGTCGAACGCATCTTGCTGCCGTTGGTCAGTGCTGGCCAAATCAGAATTCCAATCGACAGCACGTTTGCTCTTGCCGATGCAGCCAAGGCGCACGCCCGCATGGAAAGCAGTCAGCATGTCGGAAAAATCGTTTTGACGGTAGCGTGACCGCCGTTACGCGAGCGCGGTCATGACCGCGACAGGAGCGGTGCTGGCGTCGGGAAACAGCCGCAGCGCCGCGTCGACCACGGTTTCGCCGCGCCGCACATTCACGCCACTGGCGACGAACACGGAGCGGATCCCGAAGCTGGCCGCACCCGCGATGTCCGTCAACGCCCCGTCGCCGATCGCAAGCACGCGCGATCGCTCAACCGGCGCACCGCGAAGCCGCGCGACGATGTCCATGGCCGATTCATAAATCGGCCGGTGTGGTTTGCCGGCCGTCAGCACCCGGCCGCCAAGTTCGGCGTAGGCTGCAGCAATGGCGCCGGCGCAGTAAATGATGCGGCCATCGCGCTCGACGGTGAGATCGGGATTGGCGCAGATCATGACCAGATCACGAGCCTGCAGCGCTGCAAGCTCCCCGCCATAATCCTCGGCTGTCTCAACCTCATCGTCGAACAAACCCGTGCAGACAACGGCGTCGGCGGCTTCAGCTGAAACACGGGTGACGTCCAGACCGTCGAATAGCACTCGGTCACGCTCGGGCCCAATATGGCGAATTTCGCGTGACGGCAGAGCGGCAATCAGTCGGCGCGAGACATCGCCTGACGTGATGACGTCGTCGTAAGTGGCCGGTTCGACCCCGATGGCGGTGAGTTGCGCCAAGACACCATCGCGCGGACGCGGCGAGTTCGAGACCAGCACCACTGTTCCTCCACTCGCGCGGAAATTGACGCACGCTGCGACCGCCGCGGCGTACGGTTTCACGCCGTTATGAATGACGCCCCAGATATCGACGAACCAGACGTCGGCTGTGCCGCTGAGCGAAGCAATGGTGGAGAGAAACGGTACAACAGGCATGGCACTCAAAACGCGAAAACGGGTTGCTCACGGCGGAAAAAAACACGCGATCGGTAACGGGACGGGAGTTCGCTCCTCGACAGGCGTCCGGCGGCTCGTAGAATATTTTCCGACGAAGTGGATCCGGTTCGTCGTCAGAAAATGCGATGAAGCACCATGCTAGAGCGCCAACCTCATTCCATCAGATCGCAAAGCGCTCTAGCGATTTACCGGCGCAATGTCACGCGGCCGCCGACGACCTGGATCCGGCCGGTGTCGGATCGACGCTGACCATCCGGGCCCCGCCAAACAACTGGCCCTGGCCGAACAGCACGCCAAAACCAAACAATCGGGCCCGCATGGCATCATCGTTGACGGCGTCGGCAATGAGCGTCAGGCCAGCACCCGCAATCTGCCGGCAGACGTCTTGCGACGGCACAAATCGCTGCGCCGAGGGCATGCCCGACAAAAGCACCGAGGCGTCGAGTTTCACGAAGGCAAAGCCGCGCTGCGCCAGCGCGACGAAGTCGATGTTCAGGTGCTCCAGACGATCCAGCGCGAAGCGAAAGCCGAAGGCGTGCATGTCACTCAGCGCCTGCCAAGCGGACGGCGAAAAGCGCTCGGTGTCGCCTTGCGTAAACGTCAAAACCAATTGGCCGGCAATGCGATCGCGGTCTTCGTAAATGCGAGCGAAACTTTCGAGAAAACCACCATTGGTCAGCGACGGCCCCGTCACCTCCGACAGCAGAGACCCGGTTTTTCCGCGCGCATCGAGACGACGGGCGAGGGCCGCTGCCCGCGTCAGCCGAGCGGTATCGAAAAGTGCCAGCACGTCCGAGCCTGCCAGCAATAAATCCTGTTCGGGATGGTCGAAATAGCCGCCCGCATCGGCTTGCAAGCGAACCTTTACGTCGTAATGCGTCACGTCGTTCGTCATCAGTCCGACGATCGGAGACAGCATCACGTCCATACGACCCGCCTCGATGGCGCGGGTCATGGCTTTGATTTTCGGATCGACAGGCGGAGGCTCGGGCTGCAGCGCCGTCAGCGAGGGTAACGTCAACGCCAGATCGAGATCGAGGTCAGGCGTCGTCATCGCATAGGGCATCGCTGCTTGCGACATCGCTGGATAAGGCGGCAGGCTTGCTGCGTCGCTGCGCGATGGTGGCTCGTGCGACGCCGCTTCAGGGTGAAGTGACAATGCCGGCGCCGATCCCAAACCTGGCGGGTAGGCAGGTGCGGATGCGGCGATGCGCTCAGCCGTCGCTGGGATCATCAATTCACCGAACGGCGACGCAGCCTGTGATGACGGCTCCATGGATTGTGAAATTGCAGGACCAGCGCGCATCGTCGCCGCCGCAGACTTCAAGGCGCCAATCGAATCTTCGATGGCCAAATCGGTGTTGGCGGCTGGGCCGCGCCGATCGCTTCCCGGGACCATTGCGCCGGGCGACGGCATCGGCGGCTCGAAAGGGCGCGCCACGTCCGCTCCGTTCACTTCATCGGCGAGCGCTTTGATCTTGCGTTGCACCAGAGCCAAGTCCGTCTCAATCGTCGCGATCGGCATCGGCTCGAATGGCACATCGCCAAAAGTCGATCCCGCCGGCCTCGGCGGCAACGTCACTGGCGCCCCGGCATCGTGCATCGCGCGCTGGAAGTCTGGATGAGCCGCCTGGCCATTGTCACGTGGCCGAAATGCCCACTGGTCGCGGACCACATGCTGGCCACTCGTCGGAGCGGCTGACGTCGTCGCCAATGGCGCTGCCGCTCTCCCCCGGGGATTGGAGGGTGCCGCCGTCGGCGCCACTTCTGGACGCGGACGCGCGCGGCTGGCGTCGCTGCCTGCCGGCGACACCGGCTCCCAGCGCGCCATTTCCGACGGTCCATACGATGACGGGTCGGACGCGGCGAGCTGATCCTGCCGCCGATTTGCAACCGCACGATCGACAGCCGCCGAGACGTTCGCGGACGACTTGTCAGGCAGCGGATTTGGAAGCGAGTTCGGATCTGAGTTCTGCGCTAAGTCTGGTGCCAACGGCCGGCCCGCCGGCGTGCTGCTATCGATACCGACGACGCGCGTCGATTTTTGGCGCGCGAGTTCCGCCGAAAGCCGGCTGATTTCGGCGCTCTTTCGAGCTTTGTCATTCATCAGCAGGAACAGCGCACAGGCGGCGGCCCCGACCAATGCCGACAATCCGGCTGACACGAAAAACTGAACGTATAGCATTGCAGCGATCGCCATCGACACGAGGCCGATGCTCAACACCACGAGACGTTCACGCGGCGTCGCCCCCGAGCCGCGATACTCGGCCGCGGGTTGCGCGGGCGTTAGCGCTGCAAAGGGCGCTCCAGAAGACGGCGAATACGCATCGGCGTGGACCGAACTCCGGCCGGCAACATCCCCACCGTAGCCGTGTGCCATCGGACCACTCGCACTCGTAGCGTCGCGGGTCGAATTTAGCGGGGGCGCGCTGGACGAGGCGGATCCAGGCGGCGCTGGCGCGCGACGTGGCGCTGGCCCAATCGGACGCGATGACATCGCGTCGGTATCGGATTTTCGCAGCCGCGGGCCTGGTGAGTCGGGTCGGGTCATCGGGCGGGTTTCTTTTCGCTGAAATCGATTCGCTTGGTTCAAGCTTCGGGGTCGGCAACCGCCAACGCAATGTGGCCACGGGGTCTATCACCACTATTCAGCGGCATGGGCCGCAGAATGGCCGGACGTGGAAATTTTTTGCCGGCGGTCGCGGCCACCCGACCACAATTGGTTCACCAAACCTCAATGATGCTCAAAGCCTTGTGTTCACGCGTTAGGTCGCCGCTGGCGGCTCGGCACGCGCGGTGTCAACGTGTCACCGCGGGACTGCCGCAATGGCGCCTTGGACCGGCCCGACGGCAACCCGAATCCGCGCGCTGTTTATCTCTCGTTAGGCGAATCGGCGTGCTATCGTCCGGCCGGGCGCCTCCAAATCGTCTCGGTGTTTCGTAATCGTTGAGGGGGAAGCAGCGCGATGTATATGAGTGGTGTTGGCACCAGTCCCGAAAGTGAAGTTCTCAATGAGCTTGCCGGCTCTCGTGTGCTCATTACCGGCTTAACCGCGTCGAGCGGCGTCGATCTCGCACGCACCTTCGCCGATCTCAAAGGCCGCCTCATTGTGCAGACGCGCGATCTTTCGCCGGAGGTGACGGCCGTTGTGGCGCTGCTGACGCAAAGCGCTGACGATATGAAGCTCTACACCAACGATCTCTCGGACGGCGTCGCGGCGGTGACGTTCGCACGCGCCGCTGCACAAGCCTTCGGCGGTCTCGACGCCGTTATTAATCTCGCGGTCATCAGCCACGACGACATGGCCGGAGTTCAAACGGAGCGCGATGTTGAAAATCTCGTGAGCGCCAAGCTTTCACCCATGGCGCATCTGACGCAAGTCACCGCCAACCGCATGCGCACCGTCATGAGTGAAGGCCTAATCCTCAATGTCCTGGTGATGGCGCCCGTTCGCAACGGCCGAGAGTCTGCCGTCGCGACGATGGCGCGGGCAACGCTCGCCGCGATGACGACGACGGAAGCTCGCGCGTGGGCCGATTATGGCATCCGCATCAACGCCATTGGTCCACGGGTATTTGCCGATAGCACGACGCCGATAGGCGCCTGCGTCAGCAATGAACCCGATCTCGCGGCGCTGGCACTTTATCTCGCCTCGCGGAGGGGGCGCAGCCTGTCGGGTCACGTGTTCGATGCTGAGGGCGCTGCCGAAGGCTGATGCCAAACTTTGGTGGTTCATCTCAGTTGTCGCGGTTCGAATCCCCACATTTTTGGGACCAGGGGTTCTTGGGCCCAAACGTTGTGGGAGCAAGACGATGTACGGGCTCCGCCCTCTGCCCTAAGACACGTGCATGGATATCCGGCAACTTCAGTATTTGGTGGCTCTGGCGCGCGAAAAGCATTTCACGCGGGCAGCCACCGCGTGCAACGTCACGCAGCCAACGCTGTCTGGGCGGGTCCGCGAGCTTGAACTCGAACTCGGTGTGCCGATCGTCAAACGCGGCCAGCGCTATCAAGGCCTGACAACGGAGGGCGAGCGCGTACTGAAATGGGCACAGCTCATTCTCAATACTTGGTCGTCGATGCGCCAGGAATTGGCGCAACTCGCGACGAGTGATTTCGGCTTGACCGGGCGCGTCGTGCTCGGCGGCATTCCCTCGGCGCTGCCGATGATCCCGTTTCTCACAAAAGCTGTTCGCGCGCTGCATCCGCACATCGATTTCACGGTGATGTCGCTCAGCTCTGAAGAGATTTTGCGTGGGCTCGAAGATTATTCGGTCGATGTCGGCATCACCTATCTCGACAACGAGTCCGTCGCTGGGCTGCTGACAACGCCGCTTTATTCGGAACGCTATTGCTTGTTCCTGCCCGACGGCCATCCGCTGGCCGGGCGCACATCCGTAACCTGGAAGGAAGCGTCCGCGCTCCCGCTCGGCCTGCTGACGCCGAACATGCAAAACCGTCGCATCATCGATCGGGCGTTTCGGACCGCCGATTGCAAGCCAGACCCGGCCCTGGAGACGAACTCCGTCATCAATCTGTGTTCGAACGTCCGCTTAATGGGCCTTGCCAGCATCATGCCGCATTACATCCTCGACATCCTCGGCAACGATCCAGGGCTCAAAGCCGTGCCGCTGCTGGAACCTGAAGTGAGCCACAGCGTAGGCTTGGTGACTGTGGATCGCGACCCGCTGGCGCCACTTGTGCGGGCATTTCGGGACGCAACGGCAAGTTTTGCAGATCAAAGGCTGTCGTAAACCTCGTGGCGCCTTCATTAACTATGACAATACCACGAGTTATTGCACTGCATCATAGTTGCGGCCTATGACTGGATCGGTGATAACAATTTGAACGCTTGCGAAAAATCTCCGACTAGAAAGCCTGCGTCAAAGTGCACATCTATCATGCGAACTGTTAGCGGCGTCGACGGCGACAGCCAGGAATCGGCATATGGGCAAGAAGACTCAAAATCGACCGGTAAGTAAGATCGAGTCGCCGCCGGCTGTATCGTCGCCCGCTGAAATCGCGGCTCTCGCGACTTGCGCGCGGCACGGCAATAAACCCGATGAGCTGCTCGAAATCCTGCACGAGTTGCAGGAGCATATTGGCTATGTGCCAGAGGCGACGCTGCCGGTCATCGCGAAGGCTTTAAATATTTCGCGTGCCGAAGTTCATGGCGTCGTAACATTCTATCACGACTTCCGGCGCGAACCCGCAGGCCGCCACGTCATCAAAATTTGTCGCGCGGAAGCCTGCCAAGCGATGGGCACCGAACAGTTGTGCGAGCATGCCGAACAGACTCTCGGCACTAAGCTGGGTGGCACATCAGCCGACGGCGCCTTTACGATTGAGGCCGTCTACTGCCTCGGTAACTGCGCCTTGTCGCCGGCAATCCTGATCGGCGATAGATTGTTTGGCAAAGTCGATTCAAAGCGTTTCGATAGCATCGTCGCTGGTCTGAATAAGGAGGCCGCCGAATGATCACGGTCTATGTGCCGCGCGATGCGGCCGCGCTCTCCGTCGGCGCCGATGACGTTGCCGCCGCGATCGCCAGCCAAGCGAAGGCAGCAAAGCAAGACGTCCGCATCGTCCGCAACGGATCGCGCGGAATGCTGTTCCTTGAGCCGCTGGTCGAAGTCGACACGCCGAATGGCCGCGTTGCCTATGGCCCGGTCGCGGCGAGTGATGTTCCAGAGCTGTTCAGCGCCGGTTTTCTCGATGGCAAAGCGCATAAGCTTAGCCATGGGCTGACCGAGAAAATCCCATATTTCGCCAAGCAGGAGCGGCTCACCTTTGCTCGCTGCGGCATCACCGATCCGCTGTCACTGGACGACTATCGCGCCCACGGCGGCTTCGATGGCTTGACCAAAGCTCTGTCGATGAAGGGCAGCGAAATCGTCGACGAAGTGACGACGTCGGGCCTGCGCGGCCGCGGCGGCGCCGGGTTCCCGACCGGCATCAAGTGGAAGACTGTCCACGACATCAAGGGCGAACAGAAATACATCGCTTGCAACGCCGACGAAGGCGACAGCGGCACCTTCGCTGACCGCATGCTGATGGAAGGCGATCCGTTCTGCCTGATCGAAGGCATGACGATTGCGGCCGTCGCTGTCGGCGCCACCAAAGGATACATCTATATTCGCTCCGAATATCCGCACGCCGTGAAAGTCATGCGCGAGGCGATCGAGATCGCACGGCAGGCACATTGGCTCGGCGACGATATTCAGGGCAGCGGAAAGACGTTTGAACTGTACGTACGCATGGGCGCTGGCGCTTATATCTGCGGTGAAGAAACCTCGATGCTCGAGTCGATCGAAGGCAAACGCGGCATCGTTCGCTTCAAGCCGCCGATCCCGGCGATCGAGGGATTGTTCGGCAAGCCGACGATTATCAACAACGTCATGAGCCTCGCCGCTGTGCCGATCATTTTGGCGAAGGGCGGCGCGTTCTATCGCGATTACGGTGTTGGCCGGTCACGCGGCACGCTGGCCTTCCAAATCGCTGGCAACATCAAGCAGGGCGGATTGGTTGAGAAAGCTTTTGGTGTCACGACCCGCGAGCTGATTGAGGACTGGGGCGGCGGCACCGCCACCGGTCGACCGGTACGCGCTGTGCAGATCGGCGGGCCGCTCGGCGCTTACCTGCCACCCTCCAAGTTCGATGTACCGATGGATTATGAGGAATTCGCCAAAGCCGACGCCATGGTCGGCCACGGCGGTCTTGTTGTTTTCGACGACACGGTCGATATGGCAAAGCAGGCGCGGTTCGCCATGGAGTTCTGCGCCATCGAGAGCTGCGGCAAGTGCACGCCATGCCGTATCGGGTCAACGCGCGGCGTCGAAGTGATCGACAAGATCATCGCCAACGACAATCGCGACAATAATCTTGCCCTGCTCGAAGACCTTTGCGTGACGATGACCGACGGATCGCTTTGCGCCATGGGCGGATTGACGCCGATGCCGGTGATGAGCGCGGTTCGCAACTTTCCCGAAGATTTTCATAAGCAGGTGGCGAACAAATTCATCGCCGATGCTGCCGAATAAAAACTGAGACACCCGACCTCAACGAGGACGCGACCGATGAACAAGCATGTGAAGCCGATGAGCCTGATCAAAGAGATCGACTACGGCACGCCGCATTCGACGTCGACCAACATGGTCACGCTTGAGATCGATGGGAAGTCGATCACCGTGCCGGAAGGCACATCGATCATGAACGCGGCGATGCAGCTTGGCATTCAAATTCCAAAGCTGTGCGCCACCGACAGTCTCGACCCGTTCGGCTCGTGCCGCTTGTGCCTGTGCGAGATCGAAGGCCGTCGCGGCACGCCGGCCTCGTGCACGACACCGGTTGCCCCCGGCATCAAGGTGGCGACTCAAAATGATCGCCTGGCGCAATTGCGCAAGGGCGTCATGGAACTCTACATTTCGGATCATCCTCTCGACTGCCTTACCTGCGCGGCTAACGGCGACTGCGAATTGCAGGATATGGCCGGCGCAGTCGGCTTGCGCGAAGTGCGCTACGGGTACGATGGCGAGAACCATGTTTTTGCCAAGACCCACGACGGTACGCTGAATGATGCCTTCAAGGCCAAGGACACCTCCAACCCCTATTTCACCTTTGATCCATCGAAGTGCATTGTCTGCTCGCGCTGCGTCCGCGCCTGCGAAGAGGTGCAGGGCACGTTTGCGTTGACGATTGATGGCCGCGGTTTCGCCTCGCACGTCTCGGCCAGCATGGACGAAAGTTTCCTGGCGTCGGAATGTGTCTCGTGCGGTGCCTGCGTTCAGGCTTGTCCGACCGCTACGCTGATTGAAAAATCCGTCATAGACAAAGGTCAACCCGAACATTCCGTCGTAACAACCTGCGCCTACTGCGGCGTCGGCTGTTCGTTCAAGGCCGAGATGCAGGGCGAAGAGGTCGTCCGCATGGTGCCATACAAGGATGGCGGCGCCAACGAAGGCCATTCCTGCGTCAAGGGTCGCTTCGCCTTTGGCTATGCGACGCACAAAGAACGCGTGTTGACGCCCATGGTGCGCGAAAAAATCACCGATCCATGGCAGGTTGTGTCATTCGACGAGGCCATCAAGTTTGCTGCCGAACGCTTCAAGGCAACGCAGGCAAAGTACGGCAAGGGTTCGATCGGCGGCATCACATCATCGCGCGCCACCAACGAAGAAGTTTATGTCGTGCAAAGGCTCATCCGGGCGGCCTTCAATAACAACAACGTCGACACCTGTGCCCGCGTCTGCCACTCGCCGACCGGGTATGGCTTGAAGCAGACGTTCGGTGAGTCAGCCGGCACGCAAGACTTCAAGAGCGTGGAAAAATCCGACGTCATTCTAGTGATCGGCGCGAACCCGACCGACGGCCATCCGGTGTTTGCGTCGCGCATGAAGAAGCGGCTGCGTGAAGGCGCTAAGCTGATCGTCATCGATCCGCGCCGCATCGATCTCGTGCGCTCGCCACACGTCGAAGCCGCTTATCATCTGCAGCTTCAGCCCTCGACCAACGTCGCGGTCATGAACGCGATTGGCCATGTCATCGCCAGCGAGAACCTGATCGATCGCAAGTTCGTGGCCCGCCGCTGCGAAAAGACCGATTTCTTCCGCTGGGAGGAATTCATCAAGCGGTCTGAGAATTCACCGGAAGCGCTCGAAGTCATCACCGGCGTCCCGGCCCAGCAGGTGCGCGAAGCCGCGCGCTTGTTCGCAACCGGCGGCAACGCTGCGATCTACTACGGCCTCGGCGTCACCGAGCACAGCCAAGGCTCAACGATGGTCATGGCGATGGCCAACATCGCGATGGCGACGGGCAACATCGGCCGGGAAGGCGTCGGCGTGAACCCGCTGCGCGGCCAGAACAA